>Ga0310039_10000646_pt1 | contig 28271 bp, 19 predicted proteins | sample Sb_taG_4_FD_200460 | JGI IMG/M metagenome (GOLD analysis project Ga0310039, IMG submission 200460) | Peat soil microbial communities from Weissenstadt, Germany - Sb_50d_6_BS metaG (v2) (version 2) | ecosystem: Environmental > Terrestrial > Soil > Wetlands > Peat | place: Germany: Weissenstadt...
GCAGGCCGGCTCCGTAGAGAACGGCGACCAGAGCGGCGTCACGAATTCCGGCCGGCGACGAATCCCGTCCACACGTGTTCATCAGTGCTGCAATCTCACCAGAGGCCAGCGCGCGGCCACGGGGAAGTGTCTGGGCCGCGCACCTGCAATGCCAATACAATGAAGTTTCCATGAGAGAAGCCTTGGCGGGAAAAATCAATCTCGGCTACCTGATCTTCCTGGCTGCCACGGCGGCGTTAGGAGGGCTGCTCTTCGGCTTCGACATCGCCATTATCACCGGCGCCGGTCCGTTCCTGACCCATCGCTTTCAATTGAACGACTTGAGCCTGGGCTGGGCTTTCAGTTCGCTCCTGTTCGGCTGCGTGATCGGCTCGACGGTGGCCGGGCGCCTCACTAATCGGTACGGTCGGCGGAGCATTCTGTTGTGGGTGGCGGCGCTGTTCTCCGCCACTTCCATCGCCACCGGCGTGGCTCCGAGTTTCACCAGTTTCGTGCTGGCGCGCTTCATCGGCGGGCTGGCGGTCGGAGGCGCGTCCATTCTGTCGCCCATGTATGTGGCGGAAGTTTCGCCGCCTTCATTGCGGGGGCGCATGGGGACGCTATATCAGTTGTCCATCGTGGTCGGCATCCTCATGTCGTATTGCATCAACTACCTACTACGCAACGCAGGCGCGGCCAATTGGCGCTGGATGTTCATAACCGGGGTGGTCCCCGCGGTGATTTTCTTCCTGCTGTTGCTGCGCGCGCCCGAGACGCCGCGCTACCTGTTTTTGGCTAGCCGGGAACGCGAGGGGTTGGCGATTCTGGAGCGCATTGCGGGACGCGCGAGCGCCGAATCGGAGGCCGTCGAAATCCGCGCCAGCCTGTCGGAGAAGCGCCAAGCCTGGCTCGATCTGCTGCGGCCTGGAATCCGGCGTGCCGTGGTGGTCGGCTTTGTTCTAGCCATCCTGGTTCACGTCTCCGGGATTAACACCATCATTGACTACGCTCCCACCATCCTGCGCTCCGCTGGCTGGAAGCTCGATGCCGCGCTGTTTTCCACCTTCATCGTCGGGGTTAATAATCTCGTGTTCACCTTGGTATCGTTCTGGGTGATCGACCGCTACGGGCGAAAGCCGCTCTACATCGTCGGCTCACTCGGCATGGCAGCCGCCCTGACGCTCCTCGCCGTGGCGGTAGCGGCCGGCCGTTTCCAAGGCACTGTCGTGCTCGTCTTAATCCTGGGCTATTTGGCGTTTTTCGCGTCGTGCATCGGCCCGGTATTTTGGACGTTGGTCTCGGAGATCTTTCCGAACAACATCCGCGGCACCGCCATGGCCGTGCCCGTTCTCACGCAGTGGCTCGCCAACGCCGTGGTCGTGCTCTTCTTCCCGTATGCGTTCAACCAGATCGGCAAGGTAGTCACATTCGGATTCCTGGCGGCAATGGCCATCGCGCAGGCCGTCGTGACCTGGCGATGGGTTCCCGAAACCAAGAATAAGACTTTGGAGGAGATCGAAAGGGCTTGGGCGGGCGAAGAGGCAGTGGAGACCGCAGTTTCCGCCAAATGAGGGGCCCGCATTTCGCAGGCTGGACTGGCTCCAGATGGCGCTGCGACGCGCGGAACTTAGTGCGCCGGCCAACAGAATACCGACGTCATACCCAGTACACGCATTTCCGCGCTTCGTCGACGAACGCCTCCAGCAGAGGCAGGTCGGCTTCAAAGAAGTGATCCGAGGGGCTCAGAACATATCCGCCACCCGCACCGGCCGCTTCGAAGCAGCGGCGGACTTCGCGGCGGGTCTCCTCAGGCGTGCAGCCTTTCAGAAAGTGAAACTGGTCGAAACCGCCGATCATGCAGACGCGATCCCCGATGCGGCGCTTGGCCTCGGCCAGGTTTGTATCGCCGCCCATGCTTCGGGGCGTGAACGTTTCCATGGCATCGGGGTTCATATCGGCGATGCGCTCCAGCAACGGCATCATGCCCCCGCAGGTGTGATAGACGATCCGCTGCCCGGCGCGGTGGGCCTCCTCGATCAGTTCGCAATCGTACGGTGCGACGAAGCGGTCGAAGATGCGCGGCGAGATCACCGTGGACGAGGCATCGCCGCCACCAAGTTCAAGAATGTCGTAGCGCGCGCCCTTCAGCGACCGCACGAACACGCGCTTGCGGCGCTGTAGGATCTTGAGGAACTCATGTACCCATTGCGGGTCGTCCTGCGTTGCTAAGATCATCGTTTCGGTGCCCGCCAGGCAGCAGGCGTCCTGCCAGCAGCCCGGTTGACCGAACACGTCGAAGCAGCAGATATGGCCGCGCACGATGCCACCCTGGCCCATCTTCTCGGCCGCTAGGTTGACCTCTGCGACGTCGCACTTCGGTGCCGTGGCGAACTCGCCGATCACGTCGATGTTCGGCTTTTGCTTGATCAACGGCTCGCGGACCCAGGCCGTGTACCCGGCGTCCTCGATCACCATTCTCAACTCGCTCCGCGGCGTCACGAAACGATAGCGGGTGAGGCGGCGCGCGCCCTCGGAGCAGTCCTCGAACTCCACACGCCACTCTGGAGACGAAACACGCCGGCTCTCCAGAAACCCGATCTCCCCTTGCAGCGGGTCGGGGTACTCGCCGGCCTCGGCGTCCGGCATATGTGGCACGGTCCAGTGGATGGCGTCCAGAAAGAAGCGGTCGAAAAACTCGCCAGCGGAGATGTCCCCCAAATGCGATTTGAGGAACGCCGGCATCACATGATGCGTGGTCACGGGCAGCCGATCCGGAATCTGGCGCCGGATGGCGCAAAGCAGGCGTTGGCGGGGCGTCATGGGATGCTGCGTCCGTGGCTGATTGTCTCTTCTTTTCCGTGTGAAAACAACCACGCCGATTCTCTTCGGGAGAAGGGTCCGAGGACGTCCCAGTTGAGCCCGAGGCCCTTGGTCTCGAGTAGACAGTAGGTTCCGTAGTACCAGATGCCGTTGTGAACGAGGCTCCCGCAGGGGTAGCGGCCGCCGTAGGGCGTGGGATTGCCGGGGAACGCGCCGATGTACGTCACGGTCAGATGGAGCGGATCGTCGCCCGTGATCTTGGCGCAAGAGGTAGTGGCCTTCTCTCCGCCCGACCCATTCCGCACACCGTTCACTTCGCCGTCGGTCCAGGGCGAGTACATGGCACCGTCGGAGGCCCACGACGGGTACCACGTATCGGCGTTGGTGTAGGAGGCCTGGCGTCCGGTGAAGGCGAGGCCGCGGATCGACTTCGAGGGCGCAAAAGGGCAGCCGGAGGGCGGCTGCGAGGGCCATACGCCATCGGGTCCAAGGTGGACTACAGCGTCGGCGTCTTGCGGCTCGGGCGGGTCCGCGGCCAGCAACGGCGTCCAGAGTCCAGACGCGGATAAAACGAGCCACTCGCGACGGTTGATCATGGCGTTTCTCCCGTTGCTTCTTCATGCGTTCGCTCCACTATCTTACTGGGAGAACGCTCTCTCCATTTCCAGCTGAACCATTGCTTCGCGTTGATGTCCTTTGTGACCTGATAGGTGAAACTACAAGCTCCGGGCGGTGGGCGCAAGAGGTGAATTGCTGGTGTAGATCCTGGGAGGCAGACGGAAATTTAGAGGGCTGGGACGGGTCCAGAAGAGGCAGAAAGTACAGGTAGCCGAAGATGAGAAAGGTAGCCGGATAGGTAGCTGGATGTAAGTGATAGAGGACCAGGGAGTTAACCCCAGAGTAGCCACGGTAGCCACATTTTCTAAAGAGTTTTCCTTAGTTGTTAAGAATCCTATAAGTAAAATGGACCAAAAGTCTCTGCAGAATCCGGCTACCTCGGCTACCTTTCGCACAACTCCTTAGCTGTCTATAGGCTACAGCGAAATTCATCCGGCTACCAATCCGGCTACCTCGGCTACCTTTTCCGTTCAAAAGCACAAGGTCCGTGAATGAAGAATCAAGCTTGTCTAAATAGAGTAGAGGGAGTCAGAAAACTGCGGTGGACCCCAAGGCTGAGACAACCAGTTAACCCACTGTTCGCCGTCCGCTGAGAATTCATTGTACGACGTGTCCTTTCGATTCCAAAATTGGGTCCATGTTCGACCTCGGACTCAATCTCACGATGCAGGCCGTGCGCCGCCAGCTTGCAGCCATGCCCCACGACCTCTATCTCGTCCGTCTGATTCATTGCCAAACCAGAAGAGCATTTCCCGGAGAGCGGCTGTGGACCGCTGCCCAACTGACGCATCCAGCCACCATCAGGTTCTTGCGCGTTCGCAACCGGGAGGGTTGCGACGTCTACCTCCATCCCTACGCCGAGCAGCGCAATGCGGGCTACATCCTCGTCGATCTGGATGACGCTGGCCCAGCCGTCGTCGAAGCCATGCGGGCCGCTGGTCACGAACCGTGTGTGGTACTCCAAACCAGCCCCGGCAATCTCCAGGCCTGGGTGCAAGTCAGTGACACACCCATCCCAGCTGCCGTTGCCAGCCAGGTCGGCAAACAGTTGGCCAACCTCTATGGCGGCGACTTGGCCAGCACCGATTGGCGTCATCTGGGCCGCTTGGCCGGCTTCACCAATCAGAAACCCCAGCGACGCAACCGACGCGGTGACTCGCCGTGGGTGAAGGCGCTGCATACCCACGCCGGCTTGGCTGCCCAGGGCGCCGCTTTGCTCCAGGCGGCGGAGCACGGTTTGGACAGTCCATCGAACCCGGCGCAGGCCTCCCGTCTGCCTCTGCCGGCGGCCACACACACCCACGCGGCGGGCTCTACGGCGACCGCCAAAATCTATGCCCGTTGGTTGCACCGGCTGCGGATTCTGGAACGCTTCCCACAGCCCGACTGGAGCATCGCGGATAAATGGATCGCCAAGGAATTGCTCCTCCGGGGAATGCCGGCTCCACAAGTCGTAACCATCCTGCGCGGCGGCAGTCCGGGATTTCCGCGACAACACTCCCATCCAGAGGATTACCTCCGCCGCACACTCGCACGTGCTACGCAGGAACTCGAAGCCAGCCCTTTTCCTGGGCGCGGTCTCTTCCTTCACCGCGATGATCCAACCCCTGCAGCCGGCTGGTGATCGCCCCCCGCCCCTGTGTGGAATCTTCATGCCGAAGCCCTCGCTGCCTCCGGCGCCGTGCGCGTCACCAGCGTGCGTTCAAACTGCGCCGGTGATCGGTAGTCCAATGCCGAGTGCAGACGCTTTTCGTTGTAGACCTTCTCCAAAAACTCGCCGATGGCGGCGCGGGCGTGTGCCAGATTCCGATATTCAGTTCGGTATACCTCTTCATATTTGAGGGTCTTCATGAACGACTCACACGCGGCATTGTCCCAGGGGTTCGCCTTGCGACTCATGCTGATGTCAATGCCGTTGTCCTTCAGTAAGTCCGTGTAATCGCCGCTGGCGTACTGCACCCCCCGGTCGGAATGATGAACCAACCCGGGCCGCACCGTTCTCTCCTGCAGCGCCATGCGCAGCGCAGTCAGCGTCAAGGAATCGTCCAGCCCATCATTCAGGTGCCATCCGATCACGCGCCGCGAATAGGCATCCAGGATCACCGCCAGGTAGACGAACTCCTCTTCCAGCCGGATGTACGTGATGTCCGCTATCCAAAGCTGATCGACGCCGGTGAGGATCATCGAGGCCGCCCGATTGGGATAGACCTTCAACCCGTGCGCCGAGTCGGTCGTCACCACGAACTTCCGCTTCACCACGCACAGAAGATTGTCTTCCCGCATCAGCCGCTGCACCCGCTTGCGATTGACTTCCCAGCCGCGGGCCTTCAGTTCCTGCGTGATCCGGCGGCTTCCATAGCTGGGCCACTCCAACGCGATCTTCTGCATCTCATCGCGCAAGTCCAGGTCCAACGCGCAGGGCTTTTCCGGGTCCAGAAAACGGTAGTAGCCCGCGCGGCTGAATCCCGCCGCCTCGCACATCCGGAGCACGCTCAACCTGGTCCCGGTTTTCACTTCTTCCTCGACCTGCCCGTAGAAGGCGCGCCGTTGTTGAATGCCCGCAGCAGGCGCTGCTCCTCGACATGCTGCAAGGCTCGCTTTAAAAAATCGATCTCCATGGCCTGCTGGCCAACCTTCCGTTCCAACTCGGCCATCCGGCTCTCTTCGGCGCGTTTCTTGCCCGCGCCACTGAACGCCCGCTCACCGTGATCCTGCAACTCCCGGCGCCAGCGGTGCAGGTCACTGGGATGCACCTCCAAGGCGCGGGCCACCTCGGCCACGCTCTGGCCACTGTTCAGCCGGCTCACCGCCGTCTGCTTGAAATCTTTGGTGAATTTTCTGCGAGTCTTCATGTTCCAGTTTTCCCCTTCAATGATTTTCAGGGGTTAACTGGCTGTCTCAAAAATGGGGTCCACTCCAAACATGGAAGATAGAGATTTCTACACCGTGCCCGAGCTTGCATTGATCGCTTTCGTGTGCAGAGCGACCGTGTACACATGGATCAAACGCGGCTGGTTGAAAGCATACCGAATGGGTGGTCATCAGCGCGTGAGCAAGACTGCTTGGCAGGACTTTCTAGCTCGGTAAAAAGAAGTGCCGTCAAAGAGTCCGAAGCTCCTTGACGGCGGGAATGAGGTAATGTCTGTCACCAATATTTATCACACACATCTAGAACGAATCACAGAGGGTTGGGATACACTCCCACTTCCACCAGCAAATGGTCGTCCCTCGAAAGTGCCGACGATCCCTGGCTGGCCGGAAAAAGCAGCCGCACATCAATACACGGAATCCGACTTCGACCGAGAGGGCACAGCGCTCGGAGTTCTACTTGGCGGCGCGAGGAATCTGACGGACGTCGATTGTGACACACAGCTTGCGGTAGCCCTGGCCGCACAAGGCCTGCCGATGCGGGAAAGCACCTGCAAATTCGGCCACAAGTCAAAGACTCCGTCTCATTATCTCTACTACACGGACGAATCGTTACCGTCGGCGAAACTCAAAGATCCGCTGACGCAGGAATGCATCATCGAGTATCGCTCCGTCAAGAAGGATGGGTCCAGGGGCTACCAGACGGTCATTCCTCCTTCGATCCATCCGTCCGGGGAGCCAATCGAGTACCTCCCAGGTCACGAGCCGTCACAGATCGTAACAATATCCGCCCAGAAGTTGCTCCGGAGGGTTCTCAGCATTGGAGCCATCGCACTGATGGCGAAGTACTGGCCTGAGAATGATCGCCACTACACCAAGCGTGCATGGGCCAGGGTGTTGTCCAAAGGAGGCCTGAAGCCCAACGACATCGAGGCAATCATCACCAGCGCGTATGAACACTCGCGAAAGCCTGGACACAATCACAGCAAAGACTTGAAAGACATCCGTGAGGTATGGAGTCCATCCAGCAGAACGAGGCCGAAAATCTGTATGGTTTCCCAAAACTGCTGGAATCCTACGACCGCAAAGTCCTGAACGTAATTCTGGAGTGGCTTGGTATCAGGCGCCAGTCAGAAGCATACGAGCTCAATGACATCGGCAACGGGAGACGGTTCGTAGACAAGTTCAAGGAGGACGCCCGATACTGCCCGGAGGAGAAAAGCTGGTACGTTTTCGACGGCAAGCGCTGGCTACTGGATCGCAATAACAAAGTTCAGGAACTCTCAAAGACACTGGCCGAAGACATCAAGCGTGAAGCCACGGGAATGAAGGTAACGGAGAACGCGACCAGGGAAGAGCAGGAAGCATTCGACAAGGCACAGAAAGCCATGCACTCGTGGGCTAGCCGTACCGCCATGACCGACCGTCTCTCAGCAGCGGCAAAAAGCGCGTCGTCAATTCCCGACATTATCACCAGCAAGGATCTATTCGACAAACACGAGAACCTCCTGAACTGTGCCAATGGTGTGGTCGATCTGTACTCAGGACAGTTGCAGCCACACGACCGAAAGCTTTACTTGACGCAACTCTGCCCGATAGAATTCGAGCTTGCGGCCAAGTCTCCGGAATGGGACAATGTATTGGCAACGATTACCAGGAAACACGAAGACCTTCCTGCATTTCTCCAGACGTTCTGTGGATACGTCGCGCAAGGTAACAAGTCGGAGGAATTGCTCGTTCTTTGTCATGGGGACGGAGGGACCGGTAAAGGTACATTCTGGTCCTTGGTCGCGAAGGCTCTAGGCACCGATTACGTTCGCACGATCTCTTCAAATTCACTCTTACAGCAGAACAGAAGCGGCGGTGCGGCATCCGGAGATATTGCCCGTCTGGAAGGTTGCCGTCTCGCATTGACCTCTGAATTCGACAGGAACTCAAAAGTCCAAGAGAACTTTCTGAAACTGGTATCCGGGAACGACACGATCACGGCCCGGAAGCTCTACTCGGAAGAGCGAGAATTTGAAGCAACATTTCAGATTGTGTTTCAGACCAATCATCGGCCCCAGTTCGATTCGTGTGATACCGGTAACAAGCGCCGGTATGTTGAGATTCCTTTTGACAACGTTATCGCGGAAGATCCATTGACCAGAGTTGACGTGGGTCTCAAGAAGCGTCTGCTCGAAGACCAGGGAGTATTGCGTACAGTTCTCGCGTGGATCGTCGCGGGCTGCGGGATGTGGCGCAAGAACGGTTTGGTTCTGCCTCCGTGCGTGCGTGACGCGACAGAGCAACTATTTCGGCAGAACGATAGAATGGCTGACTTCGCTGACGATTGCCTGTTAGTGAATCGGGAAGCGTACGTCACAGTATTCGACATGCGCCACGTCTATCTTAGGTGGTGTGCTGATAACAAGAACTTCGAGCCGTTGAAAGACCGTGAATTCAATGATCTGATGAGGAATCGTGGGCTCAAATATATGTCGAAGAAGATCAGCGGCAAAGTGCCCAAAGTGTGGCAAGGCGTGAAGTTCACCGGGTATGCCTTGGGCGCCATACAAAGCGATCAAGAGATCGTGAAGACTGCGTACACGGCAATGCAGGAGGAATCGCGAGGAATACTGACATCGACGTTCTAAAGGAGAAACTGAACGGCGAGTTGCGGCAGTGGAATCGGTCCAAGAAGGCCGGCAATCCAACCGCAGTAATCGATGGTTGGAGACTCACCGTCTTCCGCGACAAGTGGTCAGAGGGGTTCAGGTATGTCATGTCTTTGACGACGGACAGCAAGGAAGTGCCGCGCTTCAGCAAGGAAGTCTTCACCACACGCGCCGACGCCAAGCCGGGCCGTTGACTTGGATTCCGCAACAGGAACACGCACGGCTTTGAGATTCCCGGCCCCCTGTTGCAAAGAGTCCGCCGCCTTCGAGGTTCCTTCCGGCGTCTGAGGTGATCACGAATGTTCTTCAGCAGGGCTTTGCACTATGCCCGTAGCTGCCAGCCGAGGCCTTCTCGGGTCCGGACTCCGGATGGGTGCGTCTGCCCGGCCCTACCAGTTGTACCACCGATACGGATCGTCGCCGGCGATATAGTCGTCGCGGTAATCCGAACTGTAGAACCCGCTCGGCTGTTTCAGCGGCTCGAATACCCACGGCTGCGTGGCCGCGCTCGCCGGGATGACCGTGAAGATCAGCTTGTCGGCCGCAAACTGCCCGCCCAGGTTGGCCAGCACCTGGCACAAAGCCCGGGTCTGCCGCCACCGCGTGAAGCGGAAGTAAGTCTTGTTGTCGGCATCGAATCGGTTCGGGTCGAGTTCGGTGTACAGCAGCACGCCCTTGCCCAAAACCTTGCGGGCCAGCAATCCATCCGCGCCCACGTCGCCGCCCGAGGCGATCAGCCACGCTTCGGCATCGGTCCGCCAGCGCAGGTCCGATTCGCTCAGCCCGCGGGCCTCCGGCCAGTCGGGGACGTTCAACGAGCCGTGGAAGCTGTCCACCTTCTTTTGCGAGCCGCCCAGCGGCAGGCTTTCGCCGCTGCGCGGCAGGACCACAACCTTACCGCCGCCCTGGACGAACGCATTGAGGCTGGAATCGGACGGCCCGTTGCCGCCGCCGACCCGCGCGCGGGGAGGCCGCCACCGGCGCTCTGGGGGCGGGCGGCACCGCGACCTACCCCCGCCTGCGGCCGGGCGGCGGGCGCGGGCTCGTTGCCGGCCATCAGGGTCTCGACAGCCGACTCTTCGGGCGCCGCCACCGCCAACACGCGGAGCGTCGCCTCCTTACCCGGCGTGACCGCGCGTGTGATATCGACGACGCCTTCGGGCCAGTGCACGTCGCCGCACTCGCGGTCGTTGACGAAGACCCGGGCATCCGTGCTGAGACGCTCAAATTCCACGAGCACGGCGCGTCCCGCCCAATCGGCGGGAATGTTGATCGGCCGCTCATACCACATGCGGGCCAACTGACTGCCGTTGAAATCTTTCCAGGCGCTGCCCGTTCCGGCGGCGACAATGCCCGGCATGCGGTTTCCGTTGTCCTGCCAGCCGCCGGGAACACGGATGTAGCCCCAGTCGCCCGTGGGTTGCAAGCGGCCTTCGTTCACCGCGGGCATCGCCTGCCAAATCCCGTTGAGGCAGATCGTCGCGCGATGGCTGGTCCGGTCTTCGATGGGTTCCTTGCCCCATGTCAATTCGTCGCCGGCGGGCAGCGTCGCCGACCCTCTTCCCACGGCGGGCGTGGTTTGCTGGGCAAATGCGGACGGCCGCAATACTGGGATCGCGCTTGCGGCAGCGCCGAGAACGGTACGTCTGGTGATCTTCATACTTCTCCTCCGGAATGGTTTTCTACCATTGATCGGAAATTTCAATCCTGGTTTCCGCTACCTAAACACTAGCCAAGGGCTTCGCCCTTGAAATCCCAACAGTTTACGGGCAAGTCTTAACATGTTAAGACCTCGGAATTGTTGAAGTATTTCTGTTTACGATTAACGGCGTAAGAATCTATAGCCACCTTCAGGCTGAGCTTTCCCTTGATCGAAGGCGAGCGCACCGGCAAGCCAGGGGCAAATGCAGGGGACGCAAAAATCCCTCCATAAGCTTGCGATCGGAGCCGGTGCGGGCGCCCGTGCCTTCCGCTGCGGTGGACCGGGGCGTATGCGACCTGGGGAACTGCGTGAGATGCTCTATTTCTCCGCCTTTCCTGCCGCGGGTGTGAGATAAATTGCCTCGCCGCCGCTCGGAAGCAGGGCGAAATCGACGGTATCCGCGCTGGTGATCTTGCGGTGGGTGATGGCTATGTGCGTGGGCGTGGGCACGGCGGGGTCGTCACTATAGATGGTGGCGTCGTAGGTCACGCCGGCCTTGAGGAACTTCATGGGCAGGCGCAGGTTGTTTCCCTGGCTGTCGCCAACAGCGCCCACGAACCAATCCGTTCCGTTCCGGCGCGCTTCCACCGCGTATTTGCCGATTTCGCCCAGCGGCACATGGGTCTCGTCCCAGACCGTGGGCAGACGCTCGAACCAACTGATCTCGGGCTCGCCCTGGTAGCCCGATGGCTTGTCATACCAGAAGACCCATTGCAGCGGGCTGTAGGAGATGATGGACATGCCGAGCTGATGGCCGTGGGTGTTCTTGAGTTGCGGGCTGCTGAAATAACAGATGGTGTAGTCGGCCGAGCCGGCCAGATAGCGCGTGAACGGTATGGTTGCGTCGTGCTCCGGCGTGGGCCAGTTCTCGTTGCCGCGGATGCCCTCGACCGTGAGCAGATTGGGATAGATGCGGGTATATCCCGTGGTGCGGTAAGCATCGTGAATGTCGAGCATGAGGTGATGCTCGGCGGCTTTGCGAATGGTCTCCGTGATCCAGGCGGTATCCTGCTGTGTGCCGACTCTCACGAATCCAATCTTCACGCCGGCCAGGCCCCATTTCTCGTAGAGCGGGAAGAGGATGTCGCGCTGCTTTTCGGCCTGACTGTGGTCGATGTAGACCCAGACGCCCACGCCATGCTCCTTGCCGTAGCGCACGGCATCATGAATGCTGAGCGGGGGCACGGGCCTGCCCATTCTGTCCACCGTGCGCTCGTGAGTCGCATCGCCCGATCCGTAAAAGCAGCAATCGAAGCCCATGTACTGGATGTGATGCGCCGCCGCAAAGTCGATCACCTTGTGCGCGCCCTCGGTGGAGAGCGTGACATCGGCCATGACCTTGCCCGGCTTGATCCAGGCCGCATTGGTGAGCGCCTGCGGAGCGTTCAGATCCAGCTCCAGGTAGTTGTGCTCCAGCAGCTCGCCAGGCGTTTTGGCATACATCACCAGGCGCCACGGCGTGAAGCCTCCCGCAGGCAGCGTGCCAGGCCCGCCCAGCTCCGCAATCAGGGTGTCGTCCACTCCCTGTTCCGCGCCCACCGTCATCTGCGGGAAATCGACGTTCGCGGCTTCAAGGATGGCCGCATGGGTGCCGTCGGCCAACGTTACGGTGAGAGGCGTCTGGCAAAGCGGCGCAATCTGCGACACCGCGTTGAGGCGATACACGCCTTCGGTGCCGTGCTCTTCGTAGGCAGAGCTGTTGGCGGGCCAGTGAAAGTCCGTCAATTCCTTCTGGACTTTCATGGGCTCTTGCGCGCCGTAACGCACGGCCACGCCGCCTTCGTAGGCGCGGAGCTGAACGGTGAGTCCGTGGCCGTTCGCCTTCGCGAGCTTGACCGTGAGCTCGTTGTAGTTATCGGGCATCATCTCGCGCTCGCCATACAACTCCTTCCAGGAGCCGCGATGATGCGTTCTAGCGCTCGAAGCAAGGATGAACCCGCTTGCCCAGTCCGGCGCGAAGCCGAGCCGCGAGGTGAGCAGCACCGGCTCCGCGCCGCGATTGACGGAATAGGTGGCGGCGCCCGACGCATCGAGCGCGAAGTTCAGCATCAAAATCCCCTTGGGGGACTTGAGGACCAAACTGCGTGTTGCCGCAGACAGGGTGGATGTGCACAGAAGAGCAAGCAAGCACGCCGCGGCGGCTGCGCACAGCCGCGACCTCTTCAGCGCCCGACGCAACAGATGGGAATTGGATATTAGAGCGGTATTCATGGACTGCTTTCTCCCTACATGAAGCTGCTTAAGTCTCCTCCGAACTTGTCGTACAGCTCGCGGCCGGCCATCGGGAGCTCGGACGGAGCTGCAAAACCGATGGTGGTGGCGCCCTTAGCCAATTCTTCTTCCTGGAGAAATTGGGGATGCTTGGAGAAGATAGCCACTTTCAATTTCCGATTCCGATTGGCGGGCTGTGCGTCGGCGGTCCCGGCCAGCAACAAAGATGCGATGGCCAGAACGTCGCGGCGCGAGAGTTTCCGATCCATAGTCGCTCCTGTCTCTCAATGATCTTTATTCTCATTGCCCGGCAGAGCCGGTGCCTGAAGAAATAGCCGCTCTCATACCTCCACTCTGTTCAGCTTGGCGTTCCATCTCACGCGACGGCCGCTCTTGATCGAGATGTTGGCCAACTGCACCACGAGGGCCGCCTGGAATCCGAGCCGCACCGAGGCCGTCGGCGTTTGACGCTTCCTGACGCATTCCAGAAAATTCTGAACGTGATGATCCGTCGCCCAATCGAACCCCTCTTCGAACCGCTGCTCGATTGCCGGGGTGTCTTCCGCACCTTCCTTGAAGACCCGGCAATCCTCGCGCCCGATGTCCATGCGCGCCTTGTCGCCGTCCAGGTGATTCATCTGGTCGTTGCGGGTCCGGTAACGCATCGCGGCATAGTTGACTTGGAACACGCCGATGAAATCCTCGGGATACTCGGCCGTGACGACCACCGACTCCGGAGTATCGTAGCCCGCTCTGTGCGGCTTTCCTGCCGCGGCTGTGACCGCGAGCGGATAAGTCGCGTTCATCAGCAGGTGGATCCCATCATAGACGTGCGCACCCTGGTCGGCCACGATGCCGCCCGCGTAATCGCCGATGAAGCGCCAGTTGCGGAAGATGAACGGATCGAGCGGGATGCGCTTCTTGATGGGACCCTGCCACTGTTCCCAATCGAGCGGCCCGTCGAGCTTGGCCGTGCGGGCGCCTCCGTTGCCGACGTAGTTATTGAGCCACCAGGAACGCACCATGCGCACGTTCCCGAGGGTGCCGTCGGCCACGATCTTGCGGCTATCCAGATACAGGTCGTAGCTGCGGCGCTGCATTCCGGTCTGGATGATCTGCCTGGTTTTCTTCTCAGCCTCCACCAGCGCGACGCCTTCCTCGGGCGTGCGGCAGAGCGGCTTCTCGACGTAGACGTCCTTGCCGGCGGCGAGGGCATCCAGCACCATCTGGGCATGCCAGTGCTCCGGCGTGGCGATCAGCACCGCGTCGATGCTCTTGTCCTCGAGGAGTTGCTTGTAATTGCGATAGGCCTTCGGGGCGCTCGTTTGCGCTTTCGCGGCGGTGGAGAGGCCGCGCTCCAGGTTGGGCTCATACACGTCGCAAATGGCGCCGACGCGCACATTCGGGCTCTTCTGGAAGGTCGTCATAACCAATGTGCCGCGGCCGCCGACGCCGATCACACCCAGGGTAATGGTATCGGAGGCGGCGGCGTGCGACAGAATGGTGCCGGCGCCTGTCAAAAGAAGGGAACGTCGATTCATCAGTAATACCTCATGTCAGTCAGGCTCGGGACGAAACTCATCTCGACTCCACCGCTAGACCACATCCGGGATGCGGTACTGCTTGCGATAAGCCGGCTTCAGATAGGCGTTGGCCGCGGCGTCGAGGAACTGCTCCTTCCCGCCATCGAACGGCAAGTGGTGTTTCCCTACCCGGTAGGCAACGTTGCCTAAGTGCACCAGGCACGCGCTCGAGTGGCAGATGCCGATGTCGGCGTTCGGCGCCTTGCGGGAGCGGATGCACTCTACGAAGTTCGGCTGGTGCCACTTATCCGGGAAGTAGCCCTTGTCCTGGTCCACCACCTTGCCGTCTCTTTCAAACACCTGCCAGCCGCACCCGTGCCGGCCGAGAAACATCAGCCGCTGGGAACCGAAGATCTCGATGCGGCAGGAACTCTGCGGCCAATACGGCCATTTGGTTCCCGTTCGCACTTCCTGGGAGAACTTCGCCATGTACGGATGGTTCGTTCCGCACTCACAGGTCATGACGAAGTCACCATAGTCGTAAGTGACCGCCTGCAGATCGGGGGTCTCACGCTTGTCGTCGTAGGCGAAGCGCCCGCCCGTGCAGTAGACCGCCTTCGGATGCGGCGGGTCGCCAAGCGCCATGCGCGCCAGGTCGAGCTGGTGGCTCGCATCGTCCGAGAGCTCGCCGCCGCTGTAGTCCCAATAAGTTCCCCAGGACCGCCTTAGCCGCGTCATGGTAAACGGCCGCTCCGGCGCAGGGCCCTGGAAGAGGTCCCAGTCGACGCCCGGCGGCACGGCCGATGGCGGATCCTCCTTCCATGGGCCGCCGCCCGGAAGCAGGTTGTACACCTTCACCAGCCGGATCTTCCCGAGTTTGCCTGCCTTGATGTAATCGCGGGCGGTGGCGGAGTACGGGCCGCTGCGGTTCTCGAAACCCACCTGCACGATGCGCCTGTATTTCCGCGCGGCCTCGATCATCTTTCGGCCTTCCCAGACGGTCAGCGACGGCGACTTCTCCACGTAGACGTCCTTGTTCGCCTGGCACGCCCACACGGTAGCCAGCGCGTGCCAGTGCTCGGGCGTGGCCACTACAACCCCGTCCACGTCCTTGTCGTCGAAGACCCGGCGCATGTCGATGACCCGCTGGGGCCGGACGCCGCGGATCGCTTCTATGGTCTTAGTGACTTCCAGGCCGCGCTGGTCGTTCACATCGCAGATGTACTTGAATTCCGTATTCTCGACTTTGGCGAGATTACCACCCAGGGTCGATCCACGGCCGCCCGCGCCGATCAGCGCCAGAACGACTTTGTTGTTAGGCGACTGCGCACGGCCCGACTGCACTGCAAACATCGCCGGGGCGCCGGCCAACGCTACGAACTTTCGTCTGCTGACTGCGTCCATATCGTCCTCCTTCCATCTAAAACGTGAAGCGCAATGAGCCCTGCATCACGCGAGGCAGGCCATTGGTCGAAGTAATTTGGCCGAACTGTCCGTTGAGCTGGGCTGTCGACCCTGGAGCTGAGAAGCTGGCGCTCGTGTTCACGCCGCTGAAACTGGGGTGATTAAAGGCGTTGTAGAACTCCCAACGAAACTGGAACTTGGCTCTGTCCTTGATCTGGAAGTTCTTGAAAATCGAAAGGTCCCAGTTGTTGACGCCCGGCCCGACGAACACGTTCTTAGGCGCGTTGCCGATCGTGCCCACCACGGGAGCCCCGAAGGCGCCGGTATTGAAGTACTGGTAAATCGTCTGCTGGCCTGCGGGCAACACCGGGTTGGCCAGGACCACCACGCGCGAGCCATCGCCGCCGCCCGTCACGTTCGCTCCGTTGATCAGACTGTAGCTGATGCCCAGCGGCGAGCCGGACCTGAATGTCGTAACGCCCGAGACTTCCCAGCTGTCAAACGCCCAACGAACGACGGCGGCGTTCCACAACCTGCTGGCCCTGGGAAGGTCGTACAAAAAGTTGATGGTCACAGTGTGGGTGTGGTCAAAGCCGAGGGACTTGCCGTAATTCCACACGGCTGGGTTCACGTACAGCGAAATGGTCTGCTGATCGTTATCCGTTTCGTCCATGAACTTCGACCATGTCCACACCGCGCCGAACTGGAGTCCTTTTGAGAAGCGCCGGTTAGCCTGCACTTGAAGCGAGTGATAACTCGAATTACCGTTCGCCTCGTATTCGTTGATGGTGGAATAGCCGATATACGGCTTGTCGAAATTGTCCGCCAGTGCCGTCCCTGTCGTCGGGTCGATGTTCTTGAACTGTGCCCCGTAAGGAATGGTATCCAGGTTGACCGACTGGAGCAGGTGTCTGCCTAGGGCGCCGACATAGGCCACGTCCAAAACGGTGTTGAAACCGATGTCGCGCTGAATGCCCAAGCTGAAGTTGTAAGTCGTCTGGTTGACTTTCGTCGGAATGACACCGCACACCGTAGTGCTCGGGAAAATCACGCCCTGGTTGCTCAGAAACGTGCTCAGCGATCCGTAATACTGGATCGGGTTGTACTGGAAAGGCGGATTAGACTGGAAGGCATACGTCCCGGAAGACCCAATGTCCGTGCCGGGGATGATCGGACTATAGAAGATGCCGAACCCGCCGCGGATCGCGGTCTTGCCATCGCCGAAAACGTCCCACGCGAAGCCGAACCGCGGAGCGACCGTGGGGCTGAGATTGTTCACGAAGCCTTTGGGGACCCCCGAGGAGCCATAAATGACCATCCCGTTGCTCAGGCTTCCGGAATTGGGAACGATGGCGCCGATCTCCACCGCCGGTCCGTACTGGCCCGTCAATGGGTTCAGAGCCGACCGCACCCCTTGCGGATTCAGAGCGGGTTGAAACAGGACGGGCGCTTTTGAAGGATCGAAACTACCCGGTTCGAAGGAGGACGCCTGCAGATTCGGCGCCCACAGCGGAGTATAGACGCCGAAGCGCAGACCGTACTCCAGCGTAAATCTGCTCGTCGCGCGCCAGCTATCCTGGATGTACGACTCGAGCAGCGTGGAGCGCATGTCCGACTCCGGCCGGCTGCTTGATTCCGTGTAGCTGTTGAAGTATCCCAAAATCGTGTTGGAATAGGCATAGTTAGTGTCATTGGGATCGTTGACGTTCCGGCTGAAATCGAAGCTTCCCTGGTTGGTGCCGCGGAAACCCTTGAACATTCGGTCCCGCTCCCCGAAGAACCCTGCCTTGATCTGGTGGCTGCCCCGAATTTTGGTGAGGTTCTCGTTCCCGTTGAAGACCGTGGTCATGCCCAGCTTTGGCCAGCGGATATCGAAGCTGATGTTGGCCGGGTTCGTGATCGTGCCGCTGCCGAAGCTCATCGACGGAACAATGTCGTACTGATTGAACTGCGGATAGTACTGTCCCAGCGTCATCCCGAGTTGCTGGCGGTTAATGACGCTGGCGGCGGCTGTGCTAAGGGGCCCGGCCGGCTCCTGAAAATGGTAATAGCCGAAACTTGCTTCGTTCACCAGCGTCGATGTTGCGGTGTACGTGCTGTGCAGCAGGCCCGTCTCGGTGTCGTACTTGTCGAAGTCTTTCACCAGGCCCCATGCAGGCCCGGAGGCTGCGGTGGCATAGCCCGTGTCGTGCCGGCGGAAGATGCTTTCCCGGTAGTACAGGCGGAGTTTGTCCGTGGGGTCGTAGTCGCCCCGGTACGTATCGAACCGCCGTGTTCCAGGAAGGCTCTCCAGAAAGTTATAGTTGTAGTTTCCCCTGGTAATCGCCCGGTTCGTGATGTTCGGCAAGGGAAAGACTTGCAATAACTTCTGTCCGTTGAAGTCGATCCGGCTCTGCGGAACGACGTTTCCCGGGAAGGGCGCATGGCTCAGCGGATCTGTAATGGGAATCAGCTTGCCGCTCACGTCCACCGTTTGCGAGAAGTCGCCTTGGCGCTCCAGAACCGAGGGCGTCGTCACCTGCTGAAGGGACCCGGGCTGGGTGAGATTGCTGAACTCCTGTCCGAAGAAGAAGAAGAGCTTGTTTTTCCATCGAGTGAACTTGCCCGGAATCTCGAAGGGGCCGCCGAACGTGTAACCGCCAACGTTGTAGCGATAGAGAGGCCGCTTTACGCCATTCCGGTTGGCGAAGAACTCGTTCGCGTTCAGATCCTCGTTGCGCAGGTAGTCGTAGAGGGTCCCGTGAAATGCGGACGTCCCGGACTTGCTGACGGCGTTAATGATCGCGCCGGCGGAGCGTCCGTATTCCGCCTGGTAGTTCGTGAGCAGCACTTTCACTTCACTCACGGCATCCATACTGACGGGCGTGAAGGAAGCGTTGGTGCTCGATGGATCGTTGCCCACCATGCCATCGACGGTCATGGTGACGAGCCATCCGCGGACGCCGTTGGTAGCGTCAGGCCCGTTCTGTTGCGCCAGGGCGGTCGGATCGCCGCTGATAACCACTCCGGGGAGCGTCTTGAGGAGCGACGTGTAATCCCGGCCGCGGGCCATCAGCATGTTCATTTGCTGGTCGTTGAGCATTGCGGAGCGTTCGTTGCTGGTGGTCTCCACCGGAGTCGCCTCTCCGGACACGGTGACGGATTCCGTGTGGGCGCCGACCTGGAGTTGGATCGTGCCGGCGGACACGCGCTCCGCCGCCGTCACCTGAAGTTGGGTCTTCTCGAATCGCTTGAACCCGAGCGCATCCACAATCACGGAGTATATCCCGGGTTCGATGGACGGAAATACGAATCCTCCGTTTGCCTCGGTGGTAGCCGGTCGCCGGGACCCCGTGCCGGAGTTCACCAGCGTCACCGATGCGCCGGGGATGGGCGCTCCGGTGGCGTCTACGACAATTCCGCTGACCACTCCACTGATGGTCTGGGCGAATGCCGGCAGTGAAACGAAACAGAGGAGGGCCGCAAAAACCCGGGTCAACGTCAGAATAGGACTTTCCTTTCTGTAATGCCGCATATCAAGACCTCCAAAACTTGGCATAGTAGGCTCCCACACCCACCGTTTTGACGACTTTATAAGTGGGCCTGCGCCAGATACCCGCGCAGCTTCCCCAAATCCCGCTTCATAGCGCCGAAGGCTTCTTCCCGGCTGATGCTGAGCGTCGCCCTGCCATCGTTTGCGCCGCCGAGGGGATATTCGAAGTGGAGTTGCAGCGGGCCCGAGAAGCCGGAATCGGCGGCCATGCCGAAGAACTGCGGAAAATGAACCATGCCTTCCCCCAGTGGCTTCCATTCCGGCCGCCAGTTGCCGCTGGCGTCTTTGGCCCAGACGAAGTCTTTGACGGCGATGCCGTGCAAGTGCGTCCCCGTAATCCGAAAGCTGTTGATCCAACCTCCGAGGCCTCCCTCGATCACGGCGTGACCCACGTCGTAATTCACCCCGACCGCGTTGGGATCGAAGTCCCTCAGCAGGACGTAGAGATCCCAAATCGACGCGCCCACCACCCCTGTGCCCGAATGCGTGTGATACATGGCGCAGGCCTGGTAGCGCGAATTCAGCGCCGCCAGTTTTCCGACGCGCGGCTTCATCTGATCGAGTTGCGCCGCATACGGCTGGCCTGCCACGTACCGCAAGCCGCCCCAGCGGTAGTTGCGAATCCCTAGCCCCGCCATGGTCTTGAGAATGTCTTCCGTAAACGGCGTCTGGGTATCCACAATGTCCGCGGTGATCATCGGCACTTCGATCCCGTGTTGCCGGATGATGCCGACCAGCGGGGGCAGGTCCTGCGCCACGCGCCCCGGATCCACGTGCCCGCCTCTACGCACCGTGATGTCGATGCCGTCGAATCCAATGTCGGCGGCGGCTTTGGCTAGTTCTTCTCCGGCGAGAAACTGCAGGTGCTTGGAGAAGATTGCCACTTTCAACTTGTGCGCGGGTTTATCGTCAGCGGCGTGAAGCGGCAGCGCCCGGCTGAGCATCACGCCTCCGCCAGCCAGAAGAGTACGGCGAGAGACTTTTCTTTCCATGGCTACCATCGCAATGTCCAATCGCTCGGCAGAGAGCCAAGGCTATTACGATTCAGATGTTCTGATATTTCAGATGAGTCTAGCCGAATTGACGAACGTTGTCAATAGGTGTCCACAACGCCCTGGTGGAAAGCATGACCTTGACGGAGGGCATGAACCGTCTGCTCCACGAAGTGGGCGAGATCGGAGATGGTCTGGCGGTCGGGGCCGAAGGCCTGAATGAAATCAACTGCCAGGGGAGGTCCTTCGCTTCAATTTCACCTTTTCAAGAGCGGCCAGGACAATATCCAAGGCTTGGAACGCACCGGCGGGTGCCCGCTGAACAATCTTCTGTTCGGAAAGCTGACTCGTTCCTTTGGCTACTCCGGACTCGGCGGAAAGACGGCCAAAGAGGAGTTGCGCGCCCGAATCCACGAGGAGCACGAGACGCTCGCCACTATCGCCGTCCGTTCCGCTGCCGAAATCGCCAACCCGACCCCGTCCGTGAAGCGAGCTCTCGACCGTGCGAAGTAGGTTGACGTCGGATATCATCAATTGTGAATTCTGGTTCTCGGGGGCAATGCATGAAGGCGGTGGTGCTGAGGAGTCCGGGATTTATTGGAGTACATGGAAGTGCCCACGCCGAAGCTGGCGATGACGAGGTTGGGAGCGGGCTTGACGGAACTCACGCTGAAGGTCCGACAAGGTAATGTCCACATAGAGCGCGGTCATGTCTGATCTCCAGCGGGAATACCTACTGGCTCGTTCACAACCTCGTCATCTTGTTCCGCAACCGTAGACGTCACTCGCCCCTCTTCAATCTGGCATCGACGGTCTGATCGATTCCTTGCTCACTGCTCAAGACGTACTGGAGATGTTCCGCCGCGCTCTGCCAAACGGTGCTTCACGCAGTTGCCTCTACCGGCTTTCCAACAGGCTCAGGCTCACCAAGATCATCGCGGGGGCGGGTAAACTCGGCAGCCTATGAAACACGGGCAGAGATTGGCCGGTGACGTCTGCCATCCGGAAGTTGTCCCGAAACGCGCTTTGGTAGAAGTAGCCCCGCGCTTAGTCGCGTAGCGTGTACGTATCGGCTTAGCTGGAATGCGTTGGTCGAACCGACCACGGCCCGACAGAAAGGACTGTGACCGATACGTGTGGCGGCAGCCGTAACTTGCGGGTTTCCCAGATTCACCGATAAAGGGTATTGCGATCTTGAAAAGTTGAACTGGCTATTGACAGCGTTCCTTGATTAGGCTATTATTCACTGTAATATCAGAATAATAGTATTGCTCCGCCTTGGCTCTTGGCCGAGGAGAAGGCCAAGCTGTGGGCGATATTGAGTAGTGTGTAGGCGCTTCGCCGATGGCGACAGCGCATCCAGGAGTATGGTGGATCGCATGGGATTACACCCGTACGCAGCCACGCGAATCATTCAATCGCTGGCGCTTCCTTCATACGACGGCTTGGCGGTTGCGCCGAGCGCGGCTGGTGGCTCGCCGGGAACGAGCGAGCGCCAGTTTCTTCGTCCTGCCAAAGATGAAAGCCAGTGTCGAGTTGCAAAGACAGCATAGGAGAAAAGCTATGTTTTCACGGCAAGTATTTCGGTTCGCACTACTGACCGTCATGTCTGCTCTGATTCTGTCGGCTCAGACCGGAAGGGGTACGATTCAAGGCGTTGTCAAGGATGCAAGCTCGGCCGTCATTGCGGGAGCGGAAGTGATCGTCGTTAACACCGCGACCGGGGTAAAGTCCTCGACTACCAGCAACGAAGTCGGGTTCTTCGAGTTCCCGCCGGCCCAGTTTGGTTCCTACAAGATCACCGTGAGAGCGCTAGGCATGCAGACATGGGAGGGCGAATTCCTGTTACAGGTTGGGCAGAGAGCGGAAATCAGCCCCGTCCTCAAAGTGGGGGCAGTGTCCGAACAGGTTACTGTAACCGGCGAGGCCGCTCCTCTGGTTTCCACATCGGATGCGATCATTTCCACAAATCTCGAGCACGCCCGCATCGAGCAGTTGCCGATGAACGGGCGCAGCATCGCGACGCTGGTGTTGATGAGCACACCTGGTTTGGGTGCAGGCCAAGACGGCGGCGGCATCAACCCAATCGTCAACGGGCTGCGCGATTCGGTAGAGCTGTACCAGGATGGCGCGGTGATAAAGAACCGTGACACGGGCGATTTTGCCGGACGGCTCCCCGGTGTGGACGGCGTCCAAGAGGCGCGAGTGGAGACTAACCTTTCCTCGGCCAAATACAACCGCCCCGCCTCGATAATCCTCTCGACGCGGAGTGGGAGCAACAAGGTTCACGGAAGTCTCTTCGAGACCGCCCGGAATAGTGCGATAGGCGTCGCCCGCCGCCGCCAGGATTACTACACCAAGGCCCCCCACTATGTCCGCAACGAATTCGGCGGATCGGTGGGTGGTCCAGTGTACTTTCCGAAGATCTATAACGGAAAGAACCGCACGTTCTTCTTCACCTCGTATGAGCTTCTTCGCAGTGCCAGTGCCTCGACCCTGAGCACGAATTTGATTACCATGCCCATGCGGCAGGGTGACTTCAGCGGGTTGGTCGACAGCCTCGGCCGGACGCAGGTCCTTTACGACCCCTGGACTACCGGCCCGGGACCAACCTGGTCGCGCACGCCGTTTCCCAACAACCAAATCCCGGTGAGCCGCGAAAGCCCCATAGGCAAGTACCTGTTCGACCACACGCCGGCGCCAACCAATGCCGCCAACCCCTTGCTGGCAAGCAACTACTTCGGCCTCGGAGTGACCTACACTCAGGACTACATGAGCACGAGCCGCATCGACCACCGTCTGGGCGATCGCGACCAGGTGTTCGGCAGAGTCACAATCGCCCGGGACGATCAAAACTACCCAAGAGCCGTGCCAACGACGGATAACACCACGAGCATGGTCTACAACTTGTACTTTGACCAAAACTTCGCCGGAAACTGGATCCACACATTTTCGCCCGCCTTCCTGAGCGAGACCCTGGTCACTTTCTCTCGCGAGCACAAGTTCACGGGCGCCACTCAAGTTCCGGGTATCCCGAATCTGGCCAATTATCTGGGCATGCCAAATCCTCTAAACAACCCCTTGGCGCCATTTGCCGCCAGTGGCGGGAATTTCGGTATGGAATATGCGCCGCAGCCAGCGCGCCTGAACTTCACGGATATTCTCGTGATTGACGAGAATTTCACGCGCGTCCATGGCCGGCATGAGATCCAGTTCGGCGCAAGATACCACCAGGAATACCTCCATAGCGTGACCGACCAGAGCACCGATAACGTCAGCGTCAATAATAACGCCACGGGGCTTTTCGATCCGAGCAGCGGATCTGCGTACTCCGCCCTTCCACAAACCGGATATGGCGTGGCGAGCCTGTTTCTTGGCGCAGCCAGCAGCTATAACGTCGGTGCGGTGCAGCCTGGGTTTTTCCTCCGCGATCCTGAGTACTCCGCTTATGTTCAGGATAACTGGAAGGTGACTTCCAGATTCACTCTGAACTTGGGACTCCGCTACCAGAATTTGCCTGGGATGACTACGGTGGATAACCTTGCGGTTTCTTTCGATAAGAAGACGGACGCGATAGTGTTGGGCCAGCCACTCCAGGTTATGTACCAACACAACGTCCTCAGTCCCGCCGCTATCGCCGCCTACCAGGCCATTGGCATGAAATTTGAGACGCCGTCCCAAGCCGGCATCCCGGCGTCCTTGGTGAATCGCACCAACTGGAACTTCCAGCCGCGCATTGGATTCGCGTACCGGATCGGCCAAACCCAAAGACCGGTGGTGTTGCGGGGGGGCTACGGCATCTACAACTCGCAGGTGGCCCTGCGCGCTTGGGACAGCGCAAGCTACGTGGGTGGCAGTGCGCCGTATGCTTATGGTATTTCGTACTCGCTAGACAACCAGGCATTCGCTGGAGTCATACCAGGACTGGACGGCCTTCCGAACTACAGCCTGCGCTCCGTGCCCACTTACGTGGCCGGCGACAACATCCAACACATTCTCGACAATCCGGCCCTTGTGCGAATCACTCCCGGGTCGCGGTCGCTTTTTTACATGGATCCTAACCAGGCGCCTAGCCGGGCCCAGGAGTGGAACATTTCTTCAGGACGCGAGATATTCTCAGGTATCCTGGCCACGGCCAGCTACATAGGCACACACGCTACCCACCTTCCGCAGGATTACAATTTCAACGCCACCCCGAACGATTACGTGTGGTACACGACGACGGGCTTGCCCAAGCCTACTGGCACGTATGCTTCGACGGCAATGCGCCCCTACGACCAGACAACATTAGGCAACATCACCGATCAAATGAAAACGGGTTATTCCAACGCCAACAGTTTTCAACTGCAAGCGCAGCGCAGGTATTCCGGTGGCTACGGATTCGAGTTCTATTACGTGCTCACCAATGCGTTCACGAACTCGACTCTAGTTGCTAATGGGGGTGGGCCGACCATAGTGCCGGTCACGAGTTATCTGCCGGGCGCCGTTCCACAGAATTTCGATCAGTTGAACCGTTCCCTTTATTACACTCGAGATACAATGATCCCCCGGAGCCAGCTCCGCTGGAACTGGGTCGTAGACCTGCCGTTCGGACGGGGCAAGCCTTTGGGCCGCAATGCGAACAGGCTCCTTGACGCCGTGATCGGCGGCTGGCAGATCGCCGGTTCGGGTTACTACTACAGCACATTTTGGTCTCTCCCAACCAGCAACTGGGGGCCTGTCGGGCAGGTGCAGGTCTACGGGACGAAATATCCAATCCAGGACTGCTCCAGCGGCGCGTGCATCCCGGGTTATCTTTACTGGAACGGATACATTTCGCCGCCGCTGATCAACAGAACCAACGCCGCTGGTCAGTGCACCGGGATTTGCGGGATACCGTCGAATTACACGCCTTCCAACATACCACTGATTCCCTACGGTACGACCACGTTGCCGGCGAATGCGCCGGCTACTACCAATATCTCTTCATATTGGGACAGCAACAATGTGTGGATAAAGTTGCAGAACGGTACCGTAGTGCCCACCAGCTATAACACGAATTTGCACCCGTGGATGAATCAAAACGCTCAAGCGGGCCCATGGAGGCTCAACCTGGATGCGTCGGCGTTCAAGAGCATCTCCTTGACGGAAGCGGTTAAGCTGCGGCTCAATGTTGACTTCTTCCAGGTCTTGAACAACCCTGGCCTCAACTCGCCGGGCAGCAACGGCATTCTGAGCACTCAGAACTCCGCAAACTCACCGCGCACTCTCCAACTCACCTTGAGGCTGACATGGTAGGAGACTGGGCGGCTGCCAAGCGGGACGAAGGCATGATAGGCCACGGATGGTTTCCTGGCCAGCGGCTTCGCCGTGCCGGGGCATTGTGGGGGCTGCGCGCCTGCGGCGCAAATGGCGACGAGCTTTAGTAGCCCTCCAGTGACGGGAATGGGGAAAGGTGACCGGCGTTTTGCCGGCGAAGGTAGCCCTTGTAGTACGGTTGTGGAATTTGAAAATGTAGGGTAAGTACCCCTCTTGGGGATAGGAGGAGGAATATGTACCGACGATCTTTTCTCGCCATCCTGCCTGGAGCGCTTGGGATGGCCGTGGCGGACGCCCAGCAATCGGACCGCGAATCATTGCCTAATCGCCCAAAAGTCCCCGGGACGCTCGGCTTGCGGGCGCGCCGGCGCGCGGAGCAGCCGCCCGGCAGCGGTAAGATTCAGGCCTCCGAAGAGGTGCTGCGCTGGGAGGTGGCTCAGACTGCCGTCATTATCATTGACATGTGGGACACTCACACCTGCGGTCTTTCGGCGCAGCGTGTGGCGGCCATGGCGCCGCGGATGAACCAAGTCGTCAACGCCGCCCGAAGCCTGGGTGTGATGATCATCCACGCTCCCAGCGATACCATGAAATTCTACGAGGGAAGACCCGAGCGGCAGAGAATGCAGCAGGCGCCGAGGGCTCCCTCCCCCTTCCGGGTTCAGCCCACCGAGCCCGACGCGGACGAGTTGCGCAAGTTTCCGATAGCCGGCGGCTGTGATGACCCGGTCTCCAAGAAATTTACGGGGCCCGCGCCGCCTACTACGAGAGGTCTGTATCCCTGGGAGCGCGAGCACCCGGCCATTGAAATCGCCGGTTATGACGGCATCAGCGACAGCGGGCAGGAAATCTACAACTTCTGTAAGCAGGAAGGAATTACCAACGTCGCGCTGATGGGCGTACACACCAACATCTGCATCCTGAACCGGGCCTTCGGCACCCGCGAGATGACGCGGCTCGGCTTCAACGTGGTGGTCGCGCGGGACCTGACTGATGCGATGTACGACCCGCGCAAGCGACCGTTCGTCAGCCATGCGCGCGGCACTGAACTGGTCATCGAGCATATTGAGGCTAACTGGTGTCCATCGATCTTGGGGGAAGACCTGACTCGGGTGATCCCGGGCACGGATGGTCCATCCTCGGGCCAAGACGATTGATCGGAATGCCCAGAGGTGCGCCCTCAATGCAAGAGTTGTGACGACAAGAAGACCCGAAGAAACACGGCTCACTTTGAGGCTGAGTAGTAAAAGACGAAGAAAGCGCCCACAAGGCGCACGGAGATATCATGAACCGCCGATCGTTCCTGAGGAGCAGTTTCAGTGTGGCCGCCGCGTTGCAGGGATCGCGCGCCGCCGTCGCGAATGCCGCCGAGTTCTACGTCGCCCCCAGTGGCCGGGACGACAATACCGGCACGAAGGACAAGCCCTTCGCCACTCTTCAGCGCGCCCGAAACGAAGTACGCAAGCTGATTGCGAATAGGCTCAAAACAAACGTCAACGTGTGGATTCGTGGCGGCACATATACGCTACGCGAAACCTTGATCTTCGGACCTGACGATTCCGGCACGGACCGATACTCCATCTCTTACCAGGCGGTCCCGGGGGAGCGGCCCGTCATCAGTTCCGGCGTGAAAATCGAGGGCTGGAAGGAACTCGACACGATGATCATCGATCTGCCGGTCCCAGCGCGCGGGAAGGTGTGGGTGGCGGATGTTCCGGAATCGCTGGGCCGTTTCTACACTTTATACGACGAGCGGGGACACTTGCCTCGGGCGCAAGGCAACGGCTTTATGCCAGAGGATCCGCCCGCCGGCACCGACGGGAACGATCGGGCCGGCCGCCTGCATGACCTTCACTTTCCGGCAGGCGCGATCCGCAACTGGAGCAACCTCGACGATGTCGAGATCGTCATTCGATCCTTGCCTTCCTCCCGTTCGACTATGAACATCCTGGCCCTGGAGTCGGTGGACGAAAAGGCGCGTCTGGCCCGCACCAAACTCCCGGCCACTTACCCCTTGGGTAAGACCACAACCAAATACCTTATGACGACGCCGTCGGCTTGGGTCGAGAATGTTCTGGACGTTCTGGACCATCCCGGCGCGTGGGTGCTCAACACCCACACCCGCAAACTTTACCTGTGGCCACGGACGGAAAAGCCGGAAGGCATCTTGGCGCCGCGCCTGCGCGAGCTGATCCGCGTGGAGGGCAAGATCGATGCCGATGGACCCACCGATGTTCCGGTGCGAAACCTCATCTTTCGAGGGCTGACGTTCGCGCACGCCGATCGCGACGTGTGGACCGAGAACGACATTGGCATGCAGCACGACTGGGAGATGATCGACAAGGCCGACGCTCTGCTCCGTTTGCGCGGCGTCGAACGATGCACCGTGCAGAACTGCAAGTTCCGCGACAGCGGCGGCAATGCCATCCGGCTGGATCTGTACGCCCAAAACAACCGCATTGAGGGCAACGAGATCCGCTGTATGGGCCAGGGCGGCATTGGATTGCTCGGGTACGGGGCCGGCATCAAGGACGTCAACAAGCACAACGAGATTCTCAATAACCATATCCACCATTGCGGGTTGCTCTACTGGCACTCACTCGGGGTGGTGTTGTGGCAGAGCGGGGAGAACCATATAGCGAACAATTACATTCACCACATGCCGCG
>Ga0310039_10000647_pt1 | contig 28250 bp, 22 predicted proteins | sample Sb_taG_4_FD_200460 | JGI IMG/M metagenome (GOLD analysis project Ga0310039, IMG submission 200460) | Peat soil microbial communities from Weissenstadt, Germany - Sb_50d_6_BS metaG (v2) (version 2) | ecosystem: Environmental > Terrestrial > Soil > Wetlands > Peat | place: Germany: Weissenstadt...
CCGCACCCGGAGCGCTGGCGCATGTTCGATTCCATGACCGCCGAGGCCGAGGTGCTCGAATTCCTGCGCACCATCGTCACCACCATCAAGCCCGAACTCGTGGTGGAGACCGGAACCTTTAGCGGCATCAGCACCCTCTGGATTGCCGAGGGACTGAAAGCCAACGGACTCGGCCGCGTTATCACTTGCGAGTTCGACTACGAAATCTACGAGAACGCCAAGGCGCGAATCCAGGCTTCCGGACTCGCCGCCTGGATCGAGCTGCGCAACGAGTCAAGCCTCGACATGAGAGTCGAAGGCGCCATCGACCTCTTCTTCAGCGACAGCGACATGCCCATCCGCGAGCAGGAAATTCGCCGCTTTTTGCCGCAGATCAATCCTTATGGCCTGATCCTCATGCACGACGCCAGTTCGCATTTGAAAGTCGTCCGCGAAGCCGCACTCAAACTCGAACAAGACGGCTTGATATCGGCCGTGCTCTTGCCTACTCCGCGCGGACTTGTCGTTGCGCAGAGGCGGGAAGGAAGAAAGTAGAAGCTAGGACGAAGGGTTCGTATCAGGATATCGCTTTAGCGATAGCGCAATTTCCTCAAATCACGCGGCCCTTAGGGGCCGCACCGGTCTCGGGCCGGCGTAGATCTTCAATACCGGTTCCGATCCGAAGATATCAGGTCGGCGCCGCTGACGGCCAGCATATTGTCGCCGTAGATCCTGCGTACCCGCGCCTGGAAGTCAGGGACCTTTCTTGGAGCTTCCGCGCTCTCCGGCACCAGGCGAGCGATGACGCGCCGCCGCTTGGTAATTTGGATCTCTTCACTTTTTCTCATCTGAACCATCCTAGCATCAGAGATTCTTTCGGCTTCGCCTAATGCTTCACCAAATCGTCCGCCAGCAAATGTGCCTTCTGCGCCAGCGTATTCGCTCTCCACAAATCTCCTTCCTGCAACGCCGAACGCGCGCCGCCCATATAGTTTCGGATCTGACCCACCGTCTCCTGCTGTCGCGCGTCGAGCGTGCGTCCCGCCAGCAGTTTCAGTTGGCCGTCGGCAGAGCCCAGCAACCGTTCCGCGTCCTGGCGCTGGCGGGCGGCTTCCGCCGGAGTTAAGTCGGCCGCAATCTGCGCCGCCGGTTCGCTCGCTCCGCCCTCGCGAACCACAATCCTCCGCGGGCTCCCATCCCGCGACGGCGCCGCGCGCTTGCGGCGTTTCGTGTTTGCGCTCGTTGAACCATTTGTCTTCTTCGTTGCCACGCCCTCCGAAGCTTTCGACCCCGCATCCGGCGTACTCTCGGTCGCAGCCGCAGGCGGAACTTTGCCGGCAGAATTCGCGGAGTCCGCCGGCTCCTGTTGCTGCGAGACAATCCCCGCAGCCGGGAGACTCAGCCAAAGCGCAATCGCGAGCCCATAGGTAAGTCGCATAGCCGTGCCAAAAGAATTGTTTCCCACCCTCACCAAGAACGCAAGCAATTGGATTGACGTCCAAAGAGGGAAAAAGCTTCGCGGAGAGTTCTAGGTCGCGGAAAAACTGGTGATGCGCGAAAGCACCCTCAGGGGCTAAAGCCCGCATTTTTTGTGACTCTGAGCGGCACGGCTGGAAGCCGTGCCCTTCCCATTTTGTGACTCTGAGCGGTACGCCGGATGCCGTGCCCTTTCCACAACCCGCTCGAATCAAGACTGTTTCAGCAAACCTCAGATGGGCAAGGCCTCAAGTTCGTTAGCGAGCGCATTCAGGGCAACGATTCGTATGCCGGCCAGCCTACGCGCCAGCCTGCTGCTCGGCCAAGTCGCCGATCACGGGCAGCTTGAACATCTGTCCCTGGTAGGCCTTGAGCACCAGAATGAGCCAGATCACAAACCCAGCCAGGCTGATCAGTGGCCCCACAAAGATTGTTGCCCACCCGAGGAATGGAATGTGGCCAAGGAAGGTCAGAATCATCCAGATCACGGTCCACGCAATCGCAAAGAAGATGCATTGGAAGGCATGGAAGCGGATGAAGCGCTTCTTGTTGAACGGCTCCAGCACTAGAAAGACAATCGCCGGAATGATGGTCACATAGGCTAGCGCGCCGGCCACGTTATCGCTGAGCCGAGCGCCTGCGGGTGCGACCGTGCGCGCGCTTTGGACAGCGCCGCCAGCACACTTCGGACAGGTCGCTCCATCCGCGATCTGCGTTCCACAGTTTGGACAAAAAGCCACACGGGCCTCCTTTGAGAGACGAGAGGCAAGTTATCAGAAGCCGCGCCGGGGCGCAACGGCGGATCGGGCGGCCATCGTCTTCGCCCGTTCACTATCGTCTGGAGTACGGGATTCAAAATCCGACGGAGCAGGGAATTCGCCTTCGCTATTCTCCGTCTCTCGAAAGGCACTGATGATCACGATTTGTTTCGGGACTGCCGTGGTCGGGCACATCACTGATGATGCAGACGCTGGATGCAGGCCCCGGTTCTCTCCGACGGCGAACGCAAAGCCGACAGTGACTACCCCGTCCGGGTCGGCGGGAGCGCGAATCCGATCTTGCTGCGGCGACTGGGCGGAGGGTTCATCAGCTTCTTGATAACCTTGATGATTTCCTGGATCGCGCCGTCGTGCGTCTCCAGGTGTTTTTCCAATTCTTCAATCCTGCCGGCGAGTTCTCGGTTCGCGGCCAGCGCCGCACGCAAGCGGATAAAGGCGCGCACCACATAAACGCTCATCTCCACCGCCTGTTCAGAGTTGAGCACTGTCGCGGCCATGATTGCGCCATGTTCGGTGAAGGCGTATGGAAGCGAGCGTCGGCCACCGCGGCCAATGTTTGAGGTCGCAAATTGCGACCTCAAAGATTTGTTCTCTCTGGGAGTGAGGTGGAACATGAAATCCGCGGGGAATCTTTTGCGGTTGCGCTTTATTTGTTCATTTAAGCGCTTTACAGGCACGCTGTAGAGCTCTGCCAGAGCGGTATCGAGAATGACCTTCTGGCGACGTAGAATCAGGATCCGAAGATCGATTGAGACCGCCGATGCTTTTTGTCGGATTGCTAACGGCCGCCGTTTTCGTCCGGTTTTTAGTGAATGGACTTGCATCCTGCCATCGTAGCGGTCGTAATGGGCGGAGGCTGTGATCCATGGGCGCTCCGAATGTGATGAAATCGAAACTCCGTCGTTCGGCGCCCTGCCTGGGACGCGCACAAAACTCAATAACAAATCTTTGAGGTTGCAATTCAAAACCTCAAACAATGTTTATGTGATACTGACTTCCGTATACGTCCCGAACACCTCTCGTAAAGCTTCGCAGATTTCGCCTACGGTGGCGTAGGCGCGGACGGCGTCGACGATATAGGGCATGGTATTGGCGTCGGAAATATTGCCGTTGCTGCCCGCAGTGGGAGACTTGGCGGCGGCCTGTTTCAGCGCATCGAGGCGGCGGCGGACTTCTTCGTTCGAGCGGCGGGCGCGCAGGGCTTTGAGTTTCTTTTCCTGAGCGCGGGCCACCGATTCGCCGATGTAGAGAATGGTGGGCGACTCTTCTTCGATGACGAAATCGTTCACGCCGACCGTGATCTTCTCGTTGGCTTCAACCGCGCGCTGGTACTGATAACTGGCCTCGGCAATTTCTTTCTGGGGGTATCCGCGCTCGATGGCTTTGACCATGCCGCCCATCTGGTCGAGCTTCTCGAAGTAATCGAAGGCGCCTTGCTCCATGTCGAGAGTTTGCTTCTCGACGAAGTAGCTTCCGCCGAGCGGATCGACAGTTTGGGCCACGCCCGACTCGAAGGCAACGATCTGTTGGGTGCGCAATGCGATGCGGGCGGCTGCCTCCGTGGGTAAGGCGAGGGCTTCGTCGTAGGCGTCGGTGTGCAACGACTGCGTGCCGCCGAGCACAGCTGCCAACGCCTGCAGAGCGACCCGCGCGATGTTGTTCATTGGTTGCTGCGCGGGCAGCGAGACACCGGCGGTTTGGGAGTGGAAGCGCATCAAGCGAGTGCGGTCGTGTTTGGCGCCGAAACGGTCCTTCATGAGGCGATACCAGATCTTGCGCGCGGCGCGGTATTTCGCGATCTCTTCGAAGAAATCGTTGTGCGCGTTGAAGAAGAAGCTGAGGCGGGGGCCAAAGTCGTCGACGTCGAGGCCGCGACGGCGCGCCCACTCGACGTACTCGACGCCGTCGTAGATCGTGAACGCGAGCTCTTGCAGCGCGGTCGATCCGGCTTCGCGAATGTGGTAGCCGGAGATGGAGATGGTGTTGAAGCGCGGCGTAAACTTCGATCCGAACTCGAAGGTGTCAATCACCAGGCGCATCGAGGGCGCGGGTGGATAAATGTATTCCTTCTGCGCGATGTATTCCTTGAGAATGTCGTTCTGGATCGTACCGGAGATTTTCTCCCAATCGGCGCCTTGCTTTTCGGCCACGACCAGGTACATGGCCCAGAGCACGCTGGCCGGTGAATTGATGGTCATCGATGTGGTGACGTTTTCGAGGCTGATGCCGTCGAACAGAATCTCCATATCTTCGAGCGAGTCGATGGCCACGCCGCACTTGCCGACTTCGCCTTCGCTGGCCGCGTGATCGGAGTCGTAGCCCATGAGCGTGGGCAGGTCGAAGGCGACCGAGAGCCCGCCGCCGCCGTGTTCGAGGAGATACTTGTAGCGCTGGTTGGTTTCTTCGGGCGAGGCGAAGCCGGAGAACATGCGCATCGTCCAGAGCCTGCCGCGGTAGCCGGTCGCGTGAATGCCGCGCGTGTAGGGCGGTTCGCCGGGGTAGCCGAGATACTGATCGTAATTCCAGTCGGCGGGGAGATCGGCCTGGGTGTAGAGGCGGCGGATCGGGACGTTCGAGATGGTGCTGAAACGTGCGTGGCCGTGCTCGTCGAGGTTGGTGCCGGTGGGAGCGCCGATCGGTTTTTCGGGAGCCTTGTCGAGCGTGGGCGCGAGCGTTTTCTCTGCCCAATGTTTTTCCGACGCGGCAGGATGACGACCTTCAAAGACATCGGAAATCGGGCTCTCCGCTATGGTCTTGGACACATTCGCTTTCGCTTTGTTCTCAGGCATTCCGTTCCCCGCTGCATTTCTCACTATGGCTTTGATGATAGAGGAGCGGCCGCCTTGCTGCAAAATGGCGCGACCGACCGAGCGGTTGGTCCAAGTCGAATTCAAATACTTAACCACAGGAGGCGCAGGGGGCACAGAGGAAACATCCGTATGCTTGACCCGCTTGACGCTTGTTTTCTTCGGCACCTATGCTGGTCTTCTTTCGGCGGAGGGGATTCTGAAGGCATTTCGGCGGTTGTTGCAGCGTACTCCGGTGTACGGCGCATACAAGGCGCTTGGCCATTATCCCGATTACTGGTATTGGATACTGCGCGGGCGGCCGCTGCGATCTCCGCATCTGTTGAAACAGAAAGTCGTGCGCGAATACGGAGAGCGATTTGGGCTGAGGATTTTAGTCGAGACCGGAACTTACTACGGCGAGATGGTGGCCGCGATGAAAAACCGCTTCGATCACGTGTACTCCATTGAATTTGTGCCGGTGCTGGCGGAGCGGGCCACACGCAAATTCATGCGCGACGAGCACGTTCGGATTTTCTGCGGAGACAGCCGCGTGCTCATGCCCGAGGTGCTCGCATTACTGACGGGCCCGGCCCTGTTCTGGCTGGACGCCGGTTACTACGGCTGGGTGGGGATGCGGACGGATGACCAGCGCCTTGCGGCGGAACTGGAGATGATTTTGAGCCATCCGTACCCGCACCTCATCCTGCTCGACGACGCGCGCGGACTGACGGGCCGGGACGGGATTCCTTCGGTCGGCGACGTGAAGGCTTATGTGGAGTCGAAGTTTCCGCAGCGCTCGGTGGCAGTGGAGTTCGATATCATGCGCATCACGCTGCGAGGATAGTGGTGGCGACGGAGACGCGGCAAGCCGCGTCTCTACGTTGATTGTTTTGAGCGCGCCAGTTCCCAAGCCTTCGCGTATTTCCAGGAGACGTAGACGGCATGGTAGAGCTGCAAGAGCAGGCCTTCGCGGCCGTCGAGAAATCCGAGGCGAAAAAAATAGTTGTAGATGAAGGTTGCGAGCGGGCGCAGGACGATGTTGAACAGGCTGAAGCCGCGATGACCCTTGGCGGCGGCCATCTCCGCGCCGAGGGAGGAGTAGCGGTTCATGTGGTCGAGGTAATCGGCGAGTGTGGGGTAGGAGTGGTGAAGGAGGGCGCCAGTTTTCACAACCCCAGTGCGGCGATTGGTGTGAGCGTCTTCGTGTACTATGCGACTCTCGTCGAAACGAGTGCCACCTCGCGCAAAGAGGCGGAGCTTGCGATCAGGATAAAAGCCTCCGTGCTCGATCAATCGTCCCAGGAAGTAATTCTTTCTTGTGATCCAGAACGCGAAGGGCAACGAACCAACATCGCACCGGAGGTCTTCGAATCTAGTAGTGAACGCTGAGGCAAGGGCCCACTCAAAGGGACCATAGTCATCGTCGGTGGCTGCGCGCTGGATGTGCGCGGCTAAGTCCGCGCTGACCTCTTCATCTGCATCCAAACTCAGAATCCAATTGCCCTCCGCCTTGTCGATGGCTGAGTTCTTCTGCGCGGCGTAGCCCTTCCATTCTTCGATGAAGACTTTCGCGCCGAAGGATTTTGCGATCTCGACGGTGCGATCGGTCGAGCCGGAGTCGACGACGATGATCTCGCCCTTGCCGTCGGCCACGAGCGGCTTTACGCTGGCCAGCGTGCATGCGATGTTGGCCTCTTCGTTGTGAGTAATGATGACGACGGAGAGGATCACGCAAGGCTCCTGCCGCTGCGGGCCAAGAGCCTGCCGAGCTTTTCCACCCCGTCAAGCCAACACCGGGCTTGACGGGGGCCCCGGTTTGCTCGGCTTGGACGGGCGAGGGCGCCCGTCCCCACACTAGGATTGCCATCCACACGAGGCTTGCCGAAATACGAGAGCTTCACGGAGAGAGAATACGCGAGAGGCGGCCAAGCGCAAAAGGGAAACGCCGGGCGGGGACGCCCGGCGCTCCATCGTAGAATTTTTCACTACTGTTGGGGCTTCGCCGGCGCCGATAGCTCCGCTGGGCGTGACGCCACGTGCGGAATATTCGGCGCGTGCGTAACCTGGCCCCGCTCCGCGTCGGCGATCAGGATGCCGGCGTGATCGAGCAGCAGACCGACGGCCCGATCCAGTTCGACTTCGGCCTTTTCGTACAGGGCCTTGGCGGAGACAAGCGTGACCTCAGCCTGAGTCATGGCCGCCTGGTTCTGTAGCACGAGAGTTGAGGTGGATGCGCCGAGCGCGTACTTCTTTTGTTCGGCGTTGAGAGACTGGCGCGCCAGATCCACGGCAGCCTGGGCGGAAGCGACGCTGGCGCGATTCTGCTGCACACCAAACTGCGCACTGCGCACCTCGATGCGCACCTGGTTCTCGATCTGCTGGATGCGCAACTGGGCCTGCCGGTATTCGAATTCCGAGCGCACCTGCATGGCCTGAGCGGCACGGTTGCGAAGCGGGATATTGAGACTAACGCCTAGTCCTTTGTCTGGCGCAGTGGAATTGATCAGCTGGTTCAAAGTTCCTGAGTAAGAAACGGGAGGTGGGGCCGTGTAAGTGGGGTGGGGTACATTTGGTTCGCAGAATACTGGGGTCTGGGCGCATACGTAGCCAGGATTCGGATTGCCACCCAGTCCTGCGCCGCCGTAGTAGGCAAACAGGTCGACCGAGGGTAGCAGAGCGCTGCGGATGGCCTTATTACTGATGTCGGTGTTGGAAAGATTGATACGCTGTTCCGCGAGTTCTGGGCGATGACTGAGCGCATCGTTCACCAAGTCCTGGGTAGGGACAACCGGTTCCTGCGCGGGCAATTCCATGGTTGAGGTAGGAATCACTTCGGCATCGGCCAGTGCCGGATCGACGAGCGTGCGGCTCAGCGCGTTTTTCATGAGCAGTTGTTGCAACTCAAGATTGGTCAGTGCCAAGGTCAGGGTCTGCTGATTGGAGGCGACCGTACTCTGTGCCCGTACCACTTCGATTGGAGCGAGGGTTCCGATTTCCACCTGCTTCTGATTGTCAGAGAGCGTCTTCTGGGCGAAAGCCACCTGCTCCTTCTGCACCCTGACGTTCTCGTAGGCGTATACCAGGTCCCAGTACATGTTTTCGATCTGGTCGACGGTAGTGGTAATTTGCAGGCGGAAGGCGACATCTGAAATTTCGCGGTTGTTCTTGGCAATCTGAATAAAGTGAGTGTTCGGGGCGAATCCAAAGCCCTGCAATAGGTGCTGCGTTAACTTAAACTGAAAGCTGGAATTTAGGGCCGGAGTTACCGAGTTGAACGAGTTATCGGAGGCCAGTCGGGTGTTGTTGAAGCCGATCGCCATATTCGTGCCCCACTGGAATCCCTGGGTGTAGGCAAAATTGCCCGTGGTCGTGGTCTGGCTGCTGCCACAAAAGGGGCTGCTGCAATTGACTTCTTGGCGGTCGAATTGCAACGTGCCGGTGAGGACGGGATCGAAGCTGGTGATGAGCGGGCCACTGCCGAAAGTTGATTGGACCAGGCCGCCGGTGCCGGTGCCAGCGCCGCCTGCCGCGACCGAGGTTCCGCCCTGACCCGAGCCCACCTGGGTGCCAAGTCCGCCCACGCCGCCTCCGGGCGTGTTTTGCACAACGCCGTTGTTGACACCGAGAGTGCTGGAGCCAGCTTTGGCGCGCCAAACGTCGGTATCGGCTATGTTCAGGTTGTAGCGGGCGATCGCGATATCGAGATTGTTTTCGAGGGCCAGCGCGATGGCGTCGTTCATTGAAATGTAAAGTTTGCCGTCATGCATGAGCTGGTCGATGCGCGGTGTGTTGGCCAGGTTCGGCTGTTCGACGTGGCGCGCAGTGTAGGGAGCAATCGGATCGGGGAAATGCGACCGCGGTTTCGCGTACTCCTGCACATCAAACGGCTGCGACGATGACGGCAACGCCTTTTGGGCGGGCATCTGCGCCGAGGGCGCACTGGGCACCGACGAGGCATCTTGCGCCCACGCGGCAGGCACCATGATTACAGCAAGGAGGACGGCGGCAAGGGAAAGGGCTGCGGCGGCCTGCTGAAACGCAGTCAACACGGTAGAAGGTTGCATTCGCATCATCTCCATTGATTACATCCATCGATGACACTCAAGCGATCAGGCTCGAGAAGAACGGACGCAGTGGTCCGCGCTTTTGCTTACACTCTGGTCATACGTAGAACCTAAGGCAAGAGTTCCTTGTAATCTTTTCCTAACCGTTGAGAAAGGCAATTTTTTTCGTTGATCGTAAGTGTAAATGAATGATCGTAAGTGAAATAGTATAGCTGACGGGCCGGGTGCGCTCTCGGACCCGGCGGCGGTAAAACTTTGCAGATGCGAACGATGCTGCTCCAGCAGCTTACACGGAAAAGAACGTGCGCAATCTCAGACTGATCCTTTCTTATGACGGCGCCGAGTTCGCCGGCTGGCAGGTGCAGCCTGGCCGGACGACGGTGCAAGGCGCGCTGGCCTCAGCCATTGGACGGTTGAGCGGGGAAAACGTACTGCCTCAAGGTTCGGGCCGGACCGATGCGGGCGTGCACGCACTGGCCCAGGTTGCGAGTTTTCAGACCGCGTCGGTAATTCCAGCCGAAAACTGGATGCGGGCGCTGAACGACATTCTGCCGGCTGCGATCCGGGTGCTGGAAGTGACGGAGGCCGCGCCCGAGTTTCATGCGCGCAAATCGGCGCACGCCAAGACCTATCGCTATCGCATTCACCGCGGAGCGATCTGTCCGCCATTTCTGGCGCGGTATGTGTGGCATTACCCTTATCCGCTGGAGGAATCGGCGATGGTGGCGGGGGCTCGCGTGGTTGTGGGCGAGCACGATTTCACTTCGTTCGCGGCGGTGGATCCGGAGCGGGCGGAGCGGATGGCTGGCGGGGAAGATGTTCGTACGAGCAACATCCGGACCACTAACGTCCGGACGATTTTCTCTTCCAGTTGGTCGCGCGAAGGCGAAGAACTGATCTACACGGTTCGCGGCAGCGGATTTCTTCATCACATGGTGCGGACCCTGGTCGGCACATTCCTGCTGATGGGGAAGGGAACGGTGAGCCAGGAAGATTTGCGCCGCATCCTGGACGCGCGTTTGCGCACTGCGGCCGGACCGACCGCGCCCGCCAGCGGGCTGTATCTGGTTGCGGTGGAATACTAGTGTAGCGCGGACACTCCTGTCCGCGCCGACGGCGGGATTGCTGCGAGCGCGCGGACAAGAGTGTCCGCGCTACACGGACAGTCCGGCAATTCGCAAGCAGGATAAGCCTCTGGCGCGCACGTTCCGTCCCGAGTACACTTCTTCGCAGATGGCCACTAATGTCGAATTCGCCGTTTCTCGCATCGCTTCCGTGAACCCGGCGACGGGTGAAGTTCTGGGCGAACTGGACAGTGCCGGCCCGACCGAAGTGCGCGCTGCGGTCGCGCGCGCGCACACGGCACAGCCGGAGTGGAACGCCTGGGGCATACGCAATCGCGTCCGGGTGATGCGGCGTTTTCAGCAGATTCTTCTCGCGCACAAGATCGATGTCGCGCGGCGCATCACACAGGAAGCAGGCAAGCCCGCGGTGGAAGCGCTGCTCACCGAAGTTTTGGTCGTGCTCGACGCGGCGCGATTCCTGATCGACAACGCCTTCACGATCCTGCGCGAAGAAAAGCTGCCGCACGGAAATCTTGCGGTCAAAACCAAGTCGGGGCGCATTTTGCACGAGCCGTATGGCGTGGTCGGGATTATCTCCCCATGGAATTATCCTTTCTCGATTCCGGCGACTGAGTCCCTGGCGGCCCTGGTTGCGGGAAATGCCGTCGTGCTCAAGCCCTCCGAGTTGACGCCCTTGGTTGCGCTCGAACTGCAGGCGCTGCTGCGCGAGGCTGGTGTTCCCGACGACATTTTCCAGGTTCTTCCCGGCGAGGGCGCGACCGGGGCGGCGCTGGTCGGAAGCCAAATCGACAAACTGGTCTTCACGGGAAGCGTCACGACGGGCCGGCGAATCGCGCAGATTGCCGCCGAACGCCTGCTTCCGGTAGTGCTGGAACTGGGAGGCAAGGACGCCATGCTGGTGCTCGAAGACGCCGATGTCGATGTGGCCTCGAGCGGCGCCGTCTGGGGAGCTTTCGTGAACGCGGGGCAGACCTGCTTGTCGGTCGAACGCTGCTACGTGCATCGGAGTTTGTATCCGGCCTTCGTCGAGGCTTGCTGCGCGAAGGCGGGCAAGCTGCGCGTCGGCAATGGCATGGATCCGGCTACTGAAATTGGCCCCATGATCCACGAGCGGCAAGTGCGGGTGGTGGAGTCGCAGGTGGAGGATGCGAGGCAGCGCGGAGCCCGCGTGTTGGCCGGAGGCATGCGGCTGCGCGAGCTCGGCCCAACGTTCTTTGCGCCGACAGTGCTGGCGGACGTCGATCACGACATGCGGGTGATGCAGGAAGAAACCTTCGGCCCGGTGTTGCCGATTGCGCCCTTCGGCGACGATGCCGAGGCCGTGCGCCTGGCCAACGATTCCGACTACGGACTGGCCGCTAGCGTTTGGACTTGCGATCGCGCCCGCGGCGAGCGACTGGCTCGCCAGATCCATGCTGGCACAGTGATGGTGAACGACGCCGTGTCGTGTTTCAGCATCAGCGAGGCTCCGCATGGAGGTGTGAAGGGCGGCTTGGGCCGCACGCATGGGCGCTGGGGATTGGAAGAAATGGTCAGCGTGAAACACGTCGACACAGACTTGCTGCCACGCATGAAAAAAATCTGGTGGTTCGGCTATGGGGGTGCATTCGCGGGCGAGATGGAAGGTTTCCTCGACCTGCTGTACGCCCGACCGCTATGGGAAAAGCTCAAAGCCGGCGTGCGCTGCGGCGGAACGCTGTGGCGGAGAAAACTGTAAATCTGGGACAGCTGCGGGCTTCGAGCTGTGGGCTGCGAGCAAACCGGAGGTTGTTGCTTGCCCGAAGCTCGTAGCTCGAAGCCCGCAGCTGTCCCAGATTTGAGTGATAAGAAAGTGAACTAATGACCGACTCTCGCGCTTTCTTGCGCCACACCCTCGCTACCATCGCCTACCGCGGGGGCAAAGCGATCCGCAATGCTGGGCCGAGCTTTGCCGACTACCAGCCTGCAGAAACTTCGCGCACGCCGGCGAAAATTCTCGCGCATGTGGGCGACCTGATGGACTGGGGACTCGCCATGTCCGACGGCCGCCGCGAATGGCACGATTCCGTTCCGCTGGCGTGGGAAAAAGAATGCGAGCGCTTCTTCACCGCCTTGAAAAAGTTTGATGACTACCTGGCGTCGGGAAAACCGCTCGAAGTCTCCGCCGAAAAATTGTTTCAGAGCGCGATCGCCGACGCGCTCACCCACATTGGGCAGATCGCAATGCTGCGGCGGATGGCCGGCGTCCCCATAAAGGGCGAGAACTATTACGTGGCCGAAATCACTGTGGGGCGCGTCGGCGCGGATCAGGCGGCGCCGCGCAAGGAGTTTTGACTAAGAACGTCTGGTTCAGGATTGGCTTGATCGCCAACTGGTGGTGCGGAGACGGACACTGCGATTAGCTCTTGTTCGTTTTGCAATTACCTTGACACGCCTTCCCTCCCCAGTCTCGCCGCCTGAAGGCGTCTTCATGACGCAGCGCGTACGGCATGCCTGGAGGCATGCCCTGATACGAACCCGTATAACTACGATCGGTGTTCGAGACCAGCCTGATGTGGACTGGTTGTCCCTTGGTCTGAGGGCTGGGACTGAGTAAAATAGCTTGAAAGCGGCCTTTGCAAAGGCGCTCAGGAGACTCAATGGCTTCCGGCGAAACGGCAACCGCGGTCAGGGGCACGATTCCGCATCTTCCTAACCACAAAGTCAAGATCAAGAAGACGGGCCAGCGCGCCTGCAACGAGAAGAACGACAAGGGCAAGTTCTGCGGCGGACATCTGAAGCGCTGGTTTTACACCGTCGACGTGGTCGAACAGGAGTGCGGCTGCGTGGAGAAAGCCTGGGGGCCGGACGCCGAAGTGTATCGCTGCGAAAATTGTCAGACGCTCTACCTGCCCAGTCCTGAAGATCCGCGTGGGATGAACGTCGCGGGTCGAGGGCAGCTGTCGGTGTTCGGGCTGACGGTTCCGCCCAAGGAAGAGAAAAAGGCGTAGCGTCAATTGGAGCTTAGTGGGGTGTGATAGCCGGAGGGGTGCCGGCGTTATCTGTTGTGAACATTTCTGAGCTCATCTACGACTGGAATCTTCTGTATCCGAAGGCGCTGCATCCGCAGGGACCGGTGCGCCTGACCGATGAGACGCTGCGCGACGGCCTGCAATCGCCTTCGGTCCGCGATCCTTCTATCGAACAGAAGATCGAAATCCTGCACCTGATGGAAGCGCTCGGCATTAACTCGCTCGATATTGGGCTTCCGGGAGCGGGTCCGCGCGCGGTCGAGCACGTGACGGCGCTGGCGCGCGAAATCGTCGCGCACAAAATGAAGATCACGGCGTATTGCGCGGCGCGCACGCACGTGAACGACATTCGCCCCATCGCAGAGATTGTCCAGAAAACCGGCCTCCCCATCGAGGTGGCTGCGTTTCTTGGAACCAGCCCCATCCGGCGCTACACCGAGGGCTGGAACGGCGACTTCCTTCTTCAAACCACCGAAAAAGCCGTCCAATACGCGGTTTCGCTTGGCCTCGAAGTCATGTACGTCACTGAAGACACCACGCGCTGCGATCCGGAAACGGTGAAGCATCTCAACTCGGCGGCCATCAACTGCGGCGCGCACGCTCTGGTGCTCTGCGACACCGCCGGACACGCTACGCCCATGGGCACGGTTGCGCTGGTCAAGTTCGTGCTTGAACAAGTGGTCAAGCCCTCGGGTGAAAAAATTCGCGTCGACTGGCACGGGCATTGCGACCGGGGATTGGCGACCGCCAACGCCATGGCGGCTCTAGTGGCGGGCGCGGATTGCGTGCATGCAACCGCGCTCGGCCTTGGAGAGCGCGTCGGCAACACCCAGATGGACCAGATGCTGGTCAACCTGAAGCTCATGGGCATTGCGCCGTGGGATCGGCAGGACCTGACCAAACTCAAGCACTACTGCGAAGCCGTTTCAGTGGCTACGGGCGTTCCGATTCCGGCGAACTATCCGGTGGTTGGAGAGGACGCGTTTCGCACCGCTACCGGGGTTCACGCCGCTGCCGTCATCAAGGCCTACAAGAAAAAAGACGTCGAGCTCGCGAATACCGTGTACTCCGGAGTGCCCTCGCACTACTTTGGCCTGGAACAGATCATCGACATCGGCCCGATGAGCGGGAAATCAAATGTTCTTTTCTGGCTGGAACACCGCGGCCTTCCGGTGAACGATGAGGTGGTCGAGCGCATCTTCAAGTGCGCCAAGTCGAGCGACCACACGCTCAGCGAAGGTGAAATCCTGGAGTGCGCGCAAGCAGCACGTTGATTGTGTGGAAGCGGGGCTTTGCTGGGACGGGGCAGGTCCCCACACTGGTTTAATCCGCTACCACCGCCTCTTTCCGCGCGCGGGTCAGCACCGCCAGGCCCTTCTCTAGATCGGCGATCAGGTCCTCGACGTGCTCCAGGCCTACGGACAGGCGGATCATCTGCTCGGTCACGCCCATCCTTTTCCGCAGCTCCGGAGCGATCATCGTGTGCGAGGTCAGGACCGGAATGGTCACCAGCGAATCCACTCCGCCGAGGCTCGGCGCCAGAGTAAATAGATTCAGCGCCTCAGCCACACGGCACGCGTCGGCGCCGCTGCCTTCCACCTCGAAGCTCAGGACGCCGCCCGCGCCCGCCATTTGCTTCTTCGCGAGGGCGTGGTCCGGATGCTCCTTTAGCAGGGGGTAGTGCACCCGCTTCACTTTGGGATGATGGCTCAGGAACTCGGCAATTCGCAGCGCGCTTTCGTTCTGGCGCTCGACCCGGACGGCCAGCGTCCTGATCCCCCTCAGCAGCAGAAAGGCCGCGTGCGGATCCATGCAGCAGCCGAGCGTGGTGCGCGTGTGATGGATTTGCTCGATCAAATCGCGTCTTCCGGTTGCGATGCCAGCGATCAGGTCGGAATGTCCGCCAAAATATTTCGTCCCCGAATGCAGCACCAGGTCGATGCCCCACTCCGCCGGACGGCAATTAATCGGCGTGGCAAAGGTGGAATCGATGGTCGAGATCAGGCCGTGCTTGCGCGCCAGCGCCGCAATCTTTTCCAGATCGACGACCCGCACGTTTGGATTTGTCGGCGATTCGATGTGCAGGATCCTGGTGTTGGGCCGGATAGCGCGCTCGTGCTGTTCCATGTCGTTGGTATCGACGAAGGTCGTTTCGATCCCCAATTTCGGCAGCCACTGCGACAAGAACTTGATCACGCCGCCGTAGATATCGCGCTGCGCCACGATATGGTCGCCCGCCTTCACCAGCGAAAGAATCGAAGTGGTGATCGCGGCCATTCCCGAAGAGAACAGTAGCGCCGCATCCGTGCCTTCCAGTTCAGCGACGGCCTTCTCGGCAACCGTATGCGTGGGATTGCCGTAGCGTGTGTAGAAGCTGTCGGTAGGAATGGCGCGCACCTGCTCCTGCAGGTCGGTGACCTCGAAGGTCGAAGTCTGATAGATCGGCGGGGAGAGCGGACCGTTCTTTTTGGCCAGGCTCGTGCCGCCGCGTACCGCCTCGGTTTCCCGACGGAACTGATGCTTTTTCATATGAGGGCCCCCGTTCATAAACCTGGAATCTCTCAAGATTACCCGCGCCATCCAGCCGCGGCAAGGCGCAAGACAGTGGTTGGCGTTTGTTATATCTTTTACTTGGCCACTCCCATGAAAAAGAAAAAGCTGAAAACGACTGCTCGAAAAACACCGGCCGCCAGAAAAGCGACGAGCGCCGCGCGCCCGGCGAGTAAAGTCGCCCTCAAAGGCACTGTCCTGAGAAGCAAGCCACTCGCGGCCGAACTGCGCCACATCCCATGGAGTTCCGTCGAAGTCGAAGCTTTGAACCCCTTGCTTGGCCGCCACTTCGTGGTCGGGCAGAACGTCATGCTGGCTCGCGTCCTGCTCAAGAAGGGATGCATCGTGCCCGAGCACAGCCATCACAATGAGCAGCTCACTTACGTCCTGGAAGGCGCGTTGAAATTCTGGATCGACGGCAAAGAGATTGTGGTGAATGCGGGCGAAGTTCTGACCATTCCGCCCAACATGCCGCACCGGGCCGAGGCGCTCGCGGACACCGTCGATCTCGACATTTTTAACCCGCCCCGCGCCGACTGGATCAATAGGACCGACGCCTACTTGCGTTAGATAGGCTGGAAAATGGAAACAACAAACCAGAATATCTCGCAGGCGGTAGCTACTTTCAGGAAGTTCCCGGCTATGTCGGACGAGGAAATCTACGGGGAACTTGTGAAGGAAGGCGTTGATCGTCGGCTTGCAGCCCGCCTCGTCGAGTTTGTGCCCATGGCGTACGGTCGCATTCTCTTGGAGAAGTCCGGTGCGCAATTTTCAGATGTGTACCATCGACTGCTTCCAGGAGGGACTCGACTCGAGCACCTGCTCTCCTCTGAGCCTGTTTGGAATGCGGCATTCGATTTCGGACGTGCTGAAATCGCTGATCGAACTTCAGCAGCGGACCTGTTAGCCGTAGCTGCGCGCAGTGCGGAGTTTGATGCCGCTGATAAAATGCTCAAGAAGGGGTCGAGATTGCAGAATTTAGTTTTTACACCTCCTCTTCTGCCATGGTCAGACGGCGAACCAAACGTTTAGGGCTGACTCTTAACAGCGTCTGGTCGATAATGAACGAGAATCATGCCCACTACCCCTGCCGTCACATCTCGGCTTCGTTGCATTTCCTGCGGCGCCACCCCTGATTCCGCCGGCCAGAATTTCCGCTGCGCTGCTTGCGGCGATTTGCTGGAGTTCTTTTTCCCCGGATGGACCCCCGGCTCACCGGTTTTCGAACCGGCGCCGCTGAAGGCTCTTTGGCTCAAGCGCCGCACCTCACGCGATGCGCTCGACCAAAGCGGAGTCTGGCGCTTCCGCGAACTTCTTCCGCACATTCCCGAAGAGCATGCCATCACGCTGCGCGAAGGCAACACGCCGCTGTACCGCCTGCCACGGTGCGCGCGCGCGGCCGGGGTCGAGAATCTTCACGCCAAGCATCAGGGCATGAACCCGACCGCATCGTTCAAAGACACGGGCATGACGTTCGCTGCCTCGTCCGCGCATCAGGGCAAATTTGGCTGGGTTGCCTGCGCCTCCACCGGCAATACTTCAGCCTCCATGGCCGCCTATGCCGCGCGCGGCAACATGCACAGCCTGGTGCTGATTCCGGAAGGCAAGATTTCCTGGGGCAAGCTCTCGCAAGCGCTCGACTACGGAGCCCTCACCTGCCAGCTCCGCACCGATTTCGACGGATGCGTCCGCATCCTCAACGACCTCGTCCGCCAGAAGCCGGTCTGTCTTTTGAATTCGGTGAATCCTTATCGTATCGAAGGCCAGAAAACTGCCGCCATCGAACTCATGGAGCAACTCGCATGGGAACCGCCGGACCACATCATCGTCCCGGGAGGCAATCTGGGGAACAGTTCCGCGATCGGCAAAGCGCTTCTTGAGATGCGTGAGCTCAAACTGATTTCGCGCTTGCCGAAGCTTTCCATCATCCAGGCGCAGGGCGCGAATCCGTTCTACCGCAGCGTGCGCGAGTTTGGCGGGAAGAGGCTTGATCCCATGACTGCCGACACGCTCGCGACCGCTATACGAATTGGAAATCCGGCATCATGGAAGAAAGCGCTGCGCGTGCTCCAGGCGACCGGCGGTGAGGTCGAACAGGTCACGGAAGTCGAAATCGCGGTTGCCAAAGCCGAAATTGGCGCCGATGGCATTGGTTGCGAGCCGGCCTCCGCGGTCACGCTGGCTGGATTGAAGAAGCTGCGTCGGAGCGGATTCGTCAAGCCTAATGAGTCCGTTGTCCTGATCCTGACCGGCCATGCTCTCAAGGATCCCGACTTCACCATCAAGTTTCATCGCGGCGATTTGTTTGCGGGAATGCCCGACCAGGCGGAGGCTGCTCAGGCAAAATCGTTGCAGCGCGCCCCTGTCGTGCTCGATGCCAACTTGGGGGCGGTGATTGCCACCCTCGACGCGGCCGAGAGAAATTATGAAGTACACTGATACGTTGACGCAAGAACTAATCGGTTCAAGGAAGTGATAGCGGACATACCTATGGTGAAGCCGCTCGGCGAAAGAAGCCAACACAGAAGCCTAGAAAGAAGTGTACTGTGTGAATGCCCGTAAATACTTCAAACATCTGCCGTGGGCGCTGCCAACGATCGTATTCCTCTTTGACTTTGCGGACATGCAATGGATGTTCAGTCACGAACCCGGCCTGTCATACCGAAGTAGTAAGGCGCTTCCAGTTGCTCCTTCTCCCCGGAACCTTATTTTTCAGTCCTTTGGTCGCGATCTTGTTTAATTGTGGCCTCGCCGCCGTGGTCGGAAGTATCGCACTCCGGGTCACTAAGGGTTTGTCAAAGCAGAATCCCGCAGAAATTCGTAGCAGTTCGCCGCGAACTCGTGTATAAAACACAGTTCAGCGTCAGTGCCGATTGCAAGGCATTCTGCTTAGGCCGGACCGGGCTAAAGCCTTGCATTTCTATCGTTTCGTCCAGTTTAGGCCGCCGACGAGTTTGCTCTCTAACCTATGCCTTCACGTCCCACATCTGCGGACCGCTCGCTGCGCCTGGCGCTGCCGGCGACCTCCGCCAATCTGGGGCCGGCTTTTGACGCCGCTGCCCTCGCTCTCGATTTTCACCTCCGCCTGCGTGCCGAGCGCGCGCCCGACTTCTTCGTCACCGCCGAAGGCCGCGATGCAGCGATCTGCGCCCGAATGGAGAATCACCTCATCGTGACCACCTATTGCGAGGTGCTGGAATCGGAGAACCGCAAGATCGCTCCTTTGCGCATCCACATCGCAAACGAGATCCCTATTGGCAGAGGTTGCGGATCGTCCGCGGCCGCGCGCCTGGCTGGGATCGCGCTGGCGGTGCATTTCGGGCATCTGCGCTGGAAAAATGACCGCATCGTCGGCGAAGCTTCGATGCGCGAGCACCATCCCGACAACGCCGCTGCTTGCTGGATGGGCGCGCTCACGGTGGCTCGCATGGCCAATCAGGTGCAGGCGCAGGTGGTCGAAGTGAAGCCGAAAGGGAAGTGGCCGCTGCTGCTGGCTGTCCCGGACGCGCCGCTCTCGACCGAGCAGGCCCGCCGTGTGCTGCCCTTCCAGTACTCGCCCGCCGACGCCGTCACCAACATTCAGAACTCCATGCTTCTGCTGGCGGCGTTCACGCAAAACCGTCCTGACCTGCTCTCCTCGGCTCTCGAAGACCGCATCCACCAGCCTTATCGCGCGCCGCTCTGTCCGTTGCTGCCCGCGCTCAAGGAACTCACGGGAGATTCCGGCATCCTCGGCGCCGCTCTCAGCGGAGCGGGCCCGTCGGTGCTGGTGTTCCTCGACCCGAAAGTTTCACCGAAAAAGGCGAAGCAGAGAATCGCCGCTCACCTCACCAAGCGCCGGCTTACCGCCGAACTTCTCCTCACCCAGATCGCGCTCCACGGTGGACGCGATGGAGCCGACTGGCGCAAGCATCATCCCGCCGCCAAAAAATAAGGCTGGCGCAAGCCGGCCCGCACTGTCGACATGTGATGGGGGATTCTATTGTAATATTTAGCCGTTATGCAAAATATCTATTGACAGATATTTAGCCTTATGGCTTAATATCGTTGACCATGGGGCGCCGAGATTCGGGGCTGCGAGTTGATGCATATGAATCGGTTTTTGCCGCATTAGCGCATGCCGCCAGGCGGCGCGTGCTGCTTACGATTTATTTCAATGGCGGCTCCATGACGGCTGGAGAGGTCGCGGCAATTTTCGAGCGCGCCTGGCCAACGACTACGCGGCACCTCAAGGTCCTCGAGGCGGCGGGCCTGATCACTCACGAGAAGCAGGGACGGATGCGGATTTACAGAATCCAGCGAAAACGGCTCGAACTGGTGAGGGACTGGCTTTCTCACTTTTCAAAGAACAGTAAGCACTGAGGAGAAACAACTATGTCGGCAAAACAACACGATCAAGAGAAAAAGCCGAAAGCGACGAAGCGCACCGCACCGGACGACGTGCCGCAATTCTTCAGGCTCAACATCGAAGTCGGCGATCTCAAATCGGCGATCGCGTTTTATACGAAGCTACTCGGCATCGAAGGGCGCAAACAGGCCGGTTCGCGGTGTTACTTCAATTGTGGGCCCGTGACCCTGCAAGTGCTCGATGTGTCCTCGACGGGCGAGCCACACCCCGCGGCGAAGGCACTTTACTTCACGGTGAACGACCTGGAGACGGCATACGACCGAGCTAAGGCTCTGCAGTGTCTCTCGCGTGAGGACGTCCATGACGCGCCGGGCGGCGGCATCGTGGTTCGGCCCTGGGGCGAGCGGTCTTTCTACGCGGAGGACCCTTGGAAGAACCCACTGTGCTTTGTCGAGGAGGGAACGGTGTACACAGGTTAGCTTTGTAGATAGAAAGATGCGGGGTGCGTTTGCGCACCCCGTACACGGGCGACGCGTCGAACAATTAATCTCGAAGCACAGCCGGAGCCGCGAACGACGACCAGCGAAGGACGACCCGCGAACGACTAACGACAAACGACTAACGACTAACGACCAGCGCCGCCTCCCCAAACGGCCACTCCCGCCGACGCCACGCTCGCACAACATAGACGACAATCCCCACCACCAGAATCACCGCCGCGTATCGTATCTCTCGCAAAAATCCGGCGCGCGAAACCAGGATGAAAACGAAGCTCGCCGCGGCCACCAGCGCCGGCACTGGATAAAGCCACATGCGAAACGGACGCGGCATCTCCGGGCGCCGTATGCGCAGGACGATCACGCCCACCGCCTGCACCAGATACTGCAAAAGAATTCGAATCACCACCAGCGCCGCAATCAAATCCGCCAGCCGCAGAAAGCAGAACAGCGCCGCCACTCCCGCCAGCGCCAGCACAGAAACATAGGGGAACCGGTGAACGGGATGGACGCGCGCAAAAGCCCGAAAATAATTCCCGTCCAATGCCGCTGCGTACGGCACACGCGAATAACCGAGCGTCAGCGAAAATACTGAGGCGAACGCTGTCCACATGACCAGGACCGAGATGACCGCCCCCGCTCCATGTCCGTAAACTCTCTCCATCAGCGTTGAGACCACGTACAGCTTGCTGTTCGCCGCGCCCGATCGCGCCATTTCCCGCCACGGGATGACGCCCAGAATGCTCACGTTCATCACGATATAGAGACACACGACTGCCAGAATGGATAGGAACAGCGCCCGCGGAATATTTTTCGCCGGTTCCTTAACCTCGTCGCCGAGGAAACAGACGTTGTAGTATCCGCCGATGTCGTAGGCGGCGATCAGCATGGCCCCGCCGAGTCCATGAAAGAAGTCGCGCGAAAGCGAGAACGCGCCCGGAGGTAAATCGAAGGCCCGATGCGCGTTGAAATGAGTGAGGCCCGCCAAAATGATCCATCCGATTGTTCCCATCACTCCTACCCACAGCACCTTGCTAAGCCGCGAGATGGCAGTGATCCGGCGGTAAAGCAAGAAAGCGGTGAGCATGCAAACGCCGATCGCGACCAGCGTCGCCGGCATCGCGACCCAGGTCAGTTGCAGGGTTCCAGCCCAGGGCAGACGCGCGCTCCACGTGTGCGTCGACCACACGCGCTCCAGACCCGGCCAGAAAAAAGCCGCATACTGCGACAGTCCCACGGCCCCCGACGCAATCGACAGCGGTGCGCTGAACGAAAGTTGCCAAATAAACAGGAAGGAAACCAGCCGTCCTAATTTTTGCGGACCGTAAATCTCCTGGAGATACCGGTAAGACCCGCCCGACCCCGGCATCGCCGCGCCCAGCTCCGCCCAAACCAGTCCATCGCAGACGGCAAGAACTGCGCCCAGCACCCAGCCTAGCATGGCCTGCGGACCGCCCATCACCGTCACGATCAGCGGGATCGTTATAAACGGGCCCACGCCGATCATGTCAATCATGTTCAGCGCAGTCGCCGAGCCTAGGCCAATGCCGCGGACGAGTTGCGGCTTGGTCCCGGATTCGCCTTCGAGTGGAATTGTCATGAAATAAGTCGTTGGTCGATGGTCGCTAGTCGTTGGCGAACCTGATCTTCTGCCGTAGTGGACTGCCCGAACGACCGACGACTAACGACCAACGACTGCACTAGCGACTGCCGATCAGATTTACAAACAGCCGCACCGCTCCCGGCACGCCCGCCGGCAGTTGCCGGAAGAACGCATATCCGGTGTAGATGTACGTCCCCTTGCCGTAATGTGCCACGAGCAGCCCGCCCTTTTGCTCGCCTTCACCCGGATCATGCGATTCGAGCAGCGGTGTAAAATTGCTGTCCCACTGGCTCATGAAGTACAGGCCGCGCTCCTGGACCCAGCCCTCGAAATCTTTTTGGGTAATTTCGTTGGGAGAATGAAAGATCGGGTTCGCTGCATCGAGAATCGCGACCGGAGCCTCTTCCACCGAAACCCGTGCCCGGCTCAGCGTTGCCGGATACGGCGTGTACTTGCCCGAATTAAAATCGATGGGCACCCCAAACGATCCGAGCGTGTTGTATTGCACGACCAAGCGCCCACCATCCTTGACGAACTCGAGCAGCCGCTTGTTATTTGCAATCACATCTTTCTGCGTGTCATAAGCGCGAATGCCCAGCACGATCGTCTGATACTTGCTCAGGTCCTCGCTTGCCAACTTGTCAGCCGGAATCATCGTGACATTCATCCCGAGCTGCTCGAGCACCGTCGGAATGTCATCGCCCGCGCCCATGACGTAGCCGATCTTCAGGTCTTTCGGAACCTTCACATCCACGATGCTGACGTGCTGCACCGCCGGCTGATAGTAGTAAACCGTGCCGAGATCTTCGCGCGTGACCACCGTATATCCCTCGCCGTAGGCTTTTTCCCCGCTCGTGAGTTCCGCTCGAATATGAGTCTGGCTTTCCTTTAACTCGGAAGGGAAGACATGAAACGAAGCGTCCTTCGATTCGTCCTTCGGAATGTCGACGGACTCATTTGCCGGTTCCGCACGCCACCCGTTCGGGACATTCAACGCAATCCGCACTTCGGAACCGCTGCTCTGGTCGCGTGCCGTCGTCTTTACGCTCGTACTGCCTCGCTTGTCCGATGGGATGACCGAGTTCGACGGTGACAAAGCAATTGAGAACTCCGGGCCGACCGCCAGCGGATGCTCGCCCTCGCTCCCGTCCGGCCATTTGAATTTCACCATGACCGGGACTTCGATTGTGCCGGTGAGTCCCTCGTAGCGGTATTCCATTCGCACGTGAAATGGCGGAGGCGGGAAGGGAAGCGTCTGGTATTGCGGTTCGTCAATCGTATTCAGTGCCTCGCGCTCGGGATCGTGCCGGTGCCAGTAGGGGCGGGTGTAACCGGCCTTGTCGCAGGGCGTGACGCGGAAGTCGAACCAAGCTGTCGAAAGTTTGTCGGCCGACTTTGCTCCTTCTACGATTCGCTGACAGCCCGGTGCGTCTAAGATAAACTTTGCCGAAATCGGCATCCCTCCACTTGCCATTCCCAACGCCTTCACGGCGGTACTTTTCCCCGGAACGGCCATCGCTGCCGATTCGGGAGAAGACGCGGATGGGGCGTCGTACGTTGCTGTCAATTTGACCCCCAGCGCGACGTTCGCTGACTGCTGGAACTGATTACGCTTCGTCTCGAGTTCACTCGTAAGCAACTTTTTCGCGTTATCCGACAGCGATGATTGTCGAACGCGTTGCAACAGATCATCCGCTGCTTTTCGTCCGCTCAGGAGGGCCATCGCGCTCTTTGCCCAGTCGCCATCAGGGTTGTGCCCAACTTCAGAAATGCTTTGCTCGATCCGAGATAGTTGCTCACGCAGCCACGGTACCTTCTGCTCTTCATTCCCGAGCCTCGACGCCAGACCCGGCAGCGTGGTATCAATGCCGTCGAAGAAGTCCTGCTCGTGGCCGTCACTGTCCTTTGGAGATTCCACGACCGAATCCACCAGCTTGTAATAGGCAAATCGATCGCCCTTGGGAATCGAGACGCCGCCCAGCGCTTGCGATTGCTGATGCCGCAATCCCTCGATTGCAAACTGCACGTATGACTCGCCCAGCAACGGGTCTTCTCTTCCGGTGTTCAGCTTGACCGTGTAATTGGCCGCGTCGCAGGTCGAAGCGCCGAAGCCGCATACGTTTCCGATATACAGCTTCTTCGGTTGCCAGGGCTGCAATCCTTCTCCTATTTGCTCCGGAAAACGATTAGGGTCGGCCGCTGCGCGAAATGCTTCTTTCGTCAGGATCGCCGAAGCCTGGTGGTGCCCGTGCCCATCGCGCTCCGTCCCTGAGAAGCGCGCAATCAGCACATCCGGACGAAACGTGCGGACCACGCGCACGATGTCGGCGAGCGCGATGTCATGCCCTTGCCATTTCTGAAAAGTTTCTTCTGGAGTTTTCGAATACCCGAAATCCGCGACTCGCGAGAACCGTTGCTCCACGCCGTAATAGCGGTCGGCTGCCAACACCTCCAGAGTCCGCACCACGCCCAGCACATCGAACAGATTGCTGCCCAGCTTGTTCTGTCCACCTTCGCCGCGGGTCAGCGTCATCAGCAGCGTCGAAACGCCCTTTCCGCGCGCCTCCAGCGTCAACATGCCGCCGTCTTCGTCATCTGGATGCGCATCTACCTGCATCAGCCGCGCCGTCGTCTGCAAGCGCCGCAGCATCAGCTTCAGCCCCGCTGCACCCGTTTCCTGGGGGAGGGGTTCGTAGTAATGATCAACGTTGTAATGATCAGCGCTATGCTCTATGCCGTGCTCGACGTTATGATCGGGCGGGATCTTTTCCGGCGTCTGCGCGGCGGCGGATATCGCGGCCGAAGCTGCGAGAGCAAGCAGCAGCATCGCAGTCGCAAGCCTGCAGCACACCAATCCAAGCCCGAGCTTCTTGCGCATCGCCAACATGACCATCTGATGGATTTTACTCAACGAAAGGAGCAAATAAATAACCTAGGCAACGCTCAATTTTCTAGATCTTGTCATCCCGAGCGAAGCGAGGGATTTGCAGTTCGCAGCAAAATGCAGATCCCTCGCTTCGCTCGGAATGACAATTCATGAAAACGGTCGCTCGTTGCCAGGTGAGGCAAAACCCCGCCTCGCCTTACCTGATCATCCCCTGCGCCGCCGCGAACTTCTTCTGACAATCCGCCGCCGCTTGCACAATCTGATGGAACTCCGCATCCGCGCGCACCCCCGCCAGCAGCGGATCCGATTGCAAGGCCTGGTACGCGCAATAATTCCCGGCCACGGCCTTTCGCAGAAACGCGAAGGCAATCTCTTTTTCGCCGCAAGCCGCCAGCAAGGTACCCTGGTGATACTTCATTTCGGGATTCTGTTTCGCCAATAATTCGTTTTCTGCCTGCTCTGCCATCCGGTGGATATCCGTTGCTGGCGCCTTGGCCAGGCATGCCTCTACCAGTCCACGCATCCACATGGGATTTGCCGTCATTTGCGGCGCGGCTTGCTGCGCTTCCATCATCTTCCCCTGCCGCATCAGCACTGAAACTCGCACCCCATTCGACCATTCCGAGCCTGTATCCTGTTCAAGAAACTGCATGGCACGCACCGCCATTCCTGCCTCAGCAAAAGCAAGTGCGCACGTTCGCCAGTTGTAATTCGCAACGATCGCCAAAGCTTTGTCGCACTCGCTCTGCGCCTCATCCAGCCGCCCCGCATAGCGCAGTACATATGCCAGCGAAAAATGCGCGTACCCGCTCTCCGGACGTTTCTGCACCAATGCCCGCGCGTCGTCATAAGCCCGGTCGAGGTTTCCGGCCTCGGCTTCCTGCGCCGCCAGTAGTCCCGCGGCGCTGACCCGTCCCGGTTCCAGCAAAAGGGCTCGATGATACGCCTCATTGGAGCGCTGATATGCCGCATCGCCTCCGTCCGAGTAAATCGCATCGAAGTAATACCGCCGTCCCAGCACCTCCCACGCCGGCGCGTAATTCGGATCGAGGCTCACCACGTGCTCCAGTATCGCGATCGCATCCTTATTCGATTTGACCTCGCGCGGAATGGCCAGCGTTCGCAGATACGCGTCATACGCTTCGCGATTCGCCGGAGTACTGCCCGCTTCCACCGCCTCGCGGGCGATCCCCAAAGCCGGCAACAGTTCCTGCCGCACTTCTTTCGCCATCTGGTTACGCAGAGCGATCAAGTTATCGACCGGCGCGGTCAGCGTGCCGGTCCAAATGATCCTGTTCTCTTTCACCCCCACCGCTTCCAGCGTCACCATCACCATCTTGTTTTGACGCAGAAAGTGTCCTGAAACCACCGTGCCCACACCCAACTCGCGCCCGGCCTTTGTCGGGTCCGCTTCTGCAGCGTATTTCTGCGTTGACATCGAGGGCCGGATTTCCAGCGAATGCGCATAAGTCAGCGCGTTCGCAATCTCATCCGCCAGCGCAAACCGCAGAAACTCGCTCTCCGCATCGTTATTAATATTCTGCAAGGGCAACACCGCGATCGTCCGGATTCCCGCCTCCACCGTCGCTACTCTATGTTGAAGCCACCATGCCCCCACCGCTGCCACCAGCGCGATCAGCATCGCCGCCATTCCAGCGATGATCCAGGTCCGCATCGAACTCGACTTCTGGAACGTGTTCGTGGCCACCTGCAGTCCACTCACCCGACGAAGCCCGCTCCGCAACGTCGGATCCGTCTCTTTCTTCAACTTCACCAGGTCGGCCTTCATCTCCGCCGCGTTCTTGTAGCGCTGGTTGCGGTCCTTCTCCATCGCTTTTCCGATGATGGCTTCGAGTTCCATCGGCACCGCCGGATTGATCGACCGCGGCGATGCCGGCTTCGTATTGATCACCGCATGCAGCGTCATCACCACGTTCGTTCCGGTGAACGGCTTCTTGCCGGTGGCCATCTCGAAGAGCACTACGCCAAATGAAAATATGTCGCTGCGCACGTCCAGGTCTTCCGAGCGCGCCTGCTCCGGCGACATATAGACCGCCGTCCCCGGAATCACTCCCACCTGGGTCAACGATTCCTCGAGCGACGTGTCCGTGGTCGTGCCTACACCTTGGTCGTTTGAGCTGGAACTGGAGTTGGACTTGGCCAGCTTCGCCAGCCCGAAGTCAAGAATCTTCACCTGCCCATTCGGAGTCAGAAAAATGTTTGCCGGCTTGATGTCGCGGTGCACGATGCCCTTGGCATGGGAGGCCGCCAGCGCGTCCGCCACTTGCACCGCGATGTCCAGCAGGTCGTCAAGATCCAGAGCCTGACCGTGGATTCGCTGCTTCAGGCTCTCGCCTTCGAGCTTCTCCATGACGATGAACGGGTGCCCGTTGTTGTCCTCAATGTCGTGGATGGTGCAGATGTTGGAATGGTTGAGCTGCGATGCGGCGCGCGCCTCCCGCATAAACCGCTCCAGCGAGCGCGGATCCTTGGCCAGGTGCTCGGGGATGAATTTCAGCGCGACATGCCGGCCCAGGCGGAGGTCCTCCGCCTCGTAGACAATTCCCATTCCGCCGCCGCCCAGCTTCGACAGGATGCGGTAGTGGGAGACAGTTTGGCCGAGCATATCCATGGCGATGTGGCGCGGGCGCCCTCGCCCGTTGCTTAAATTCTACGTGCAGGGCTGCAAGGCGCCTCTGACCGCGAAGGCGTAATGGTAGGCTGTCATCCCGGTCGGGTCAACCGAGATTGGGGAGAGCGTCGGTGGGGAGCCGGGCGTCCCCGCCCGTTCCTCCACCGTCTGAACGATCACATGGTCGAATTGCTAACCACTCACCAGCGCCGCCGACGATCCCACCCAGGCCATATTCTTGTTCTGATCCACGCCCATCATCAGACCGCGGCCCATGCGCACGATCGTCAACACCGGCACTAACTTGTCGAGCCACACATACATGAACCGCAGCTCGACCTTGGTCGCGCCGTAAGGAGTCTCCACCACCGGCGTGAAATTCAATCGCTCCTGCAGAATGTATGCGCTGCGCTTCGCCGCAGGAATCGCGTCAACGTCCGCGCGCGATGGGGCAATCACCACGCCCAGTCCGGCAAACGAGTACAGCGGCTTGAGCACGAAATTCTCCAGATCCGCCGGTACTTCCGGCAGTTGATGCAGAAACCACGTCCGCGGCACCGACGGATGCTTT
>Ga0310039_10000660_pt1 | contig 27852 bp, 21 predicted proteins | sample Sb_taG_4_FD_200460 | JGI IMG/M metagenome (GOLD analysis project Ga0310039, IMG submission 200460) | Peat soil microbial communities from Weissenstadt, Germany - Sb_50d_6_BS metaG (v2) (version 2) | ecosystem: Environmental > Terrestrial > Soil > Wetlands > Peat | place: Germany: Weissenstadt...
AGGCGCTGCTCGCCGCGGAAGCGGCGAACGCCTACCCGCTGCTCGTCGTCGTGCCGAACGTCGTCAAGACCAACTGGGCCCGTGAGGCGGCCCGCTGGACTCCCCGCCGCCCGGCCACCGTGGTGCATGGCGTCGGCGAGGCTGTCGACGGCTTCGCCGATATCGTCGTGCTCAACTACGAGGTTCTCGACCGTCACACGGGCTGGCTCAGCGACTTCGGCTTCCGCGGCATGGTCGTGGACGAGGCCCACTTCATCAAGAACAAGACCTCGCAGCGCTCGCAGCACGTCCTGGCGCTCTCCGACCGCATCCGGTCCCGTACGGACCGGCCCCTGCTGATGGCGCTGACCGGCACCCCGCTGATCAACGACATCGAGGACTTCCGGGCGATCTGGCAGTTCCTCGGCTGGATCGACGACAGCAAGCCCCTCGACGAGCTAATGGACGCGCTTGAGGACACCGGCCTGACGCCCGCCGAGCGGGGCTTTTCCGCCGCGGCGCGCCAGTGCGTGATCGACCGCGGCATCGTGCGCCGCCGCAAGCTCGACGTGGCCGCCGACATCCCCGCCCGCCGTATCGCCGACCTCCCCGTTGAGCTGAACGAACGGGCCGGCCGGTCGATCCGGGCGGCAGAACGGGACCTCGCCGGCCGGATGGTGGCGCGGTACGAGACCGCGCTCGCGAACCGGTCCTCCGACGTCGGCGTCGAGGGCCTCGACCACGACCTCGTCCGCCGGGTGGCCCGGTCGGAGCTGAAGGACGCGGCGACCGCGCAGTCCGGCGAGAACGTGTTCACCATGATGCGGCGCATCGGCCAGGCGAAAGCCGAACTGGCCGCGGACTACGCGGCGCAGCTGGCCCGCAGCGCCGGCAAGGTCGTCTTCTTCGCCAAGCACGTCGACGTGATGGACGCCGCCGAAGAGATTTTCGCCCGGCAGGGGGTGCGCTTCTCGTCGATCCGTGGCGGCCAGACGCCCCCGGCGCGGCAGGCGAACCTCGACGCCTTCGTGAACGACCCGGACGTCACGGTCGCGGTGTGCTCGCTGACCGCGGCTGGCGTGGGCCTGAATCTGCAGGTCGCCTCGAACATCGTGCTGGCCGAGCTGTCCTGGACCGACGCGGAGCAGACCCAGGCCATCGACCGCAGCCACCGCATCGGGCAGGCCGAACCGGTCACCGCGTGGCGCATCATCGCCGCGCAGACCATCGACGCCCGGATCGCCGGGCTGATCGACGGCAAGGCGGGGCTTGCCGCCCGGGCGCTGGACGGGGCAGACCAGGAGGCCTCCTCGCCGGCCGACGTGCAGCTCGAGGCGCTGGTCGCATTGCTGACCGATGCGCTGCGGGCGTCTTTCGGACATGGCGACGCCCCGGGTTCCTGACCGTCAGGATTCCCCAGGCGAGACTGTGTCCCAGGACCAAGGCCTGCCAATTGCGCATACTGGTCCTACCGCCCTGACCATGACCACTGTCCTTGGCAGTACCCGGTGATGGCGGGACGGGCTGGGTTATTGGTGATCATCGCTAGTTGAAGAGGGTCGTTTCGACCCGCTGTGAGCCGCTCAACCGAAACTCGGCTCACTGGTCCACTGAATGGACACCACGCCAGCTGGCCGCCTACGTTTAGAAGGAAGACGCGACAAAAAAGGCCACCCCCAGCGCAAAGAAGATCCCCAGAAATACAAGGGCAACAGCGCAGACACCAACGAGTATCGCAGCGACAGCCATCGTGATTACCTCCATCTGCCTGTAGAGTCCACCCCGCGTTTGTTTGAGAGTCGACCCCCTGTCAGGCTCACACCAGGGACCTTGGCCTCTTCCGGCGGGGCTAAAGTCCTGTTTACAGGAGGTCTGCAAACGCCGAACCAGCCCCAAAGCTGCCCATCCCGTCCGGCGCACCAAGCAGGCCTAGCCAAGCTGATGCGGCAACGATCTGCTTGGTCTGCGCGCGCCTACGCGGGCGAGCCGCACGGATAGCAGCCGCGCGGAATCGGCAGGGCCCTGTCCAGGGATCTAGGCCGATGGCGGAGCGCATCCTTGTGCGCGGCCGACAAGATCACTGGACGGCGAATGAGCATGCCGGACGGTGAATAGCTATGCGAAAGGGCAATGCTCTCTATTCGGCGTGTGGGGTCGTCTCTGCTGTGTAGTTGCTGCACAGAGGGGATCGGCCCGATCTGTGCATGGTTATCAGGCAACGTCGCAAGAGTCATGGCCGATCATATCGGCGGGTATTCGCACGGTTATCTACTGACACATTCGCGTAGTTGGCCGCTTGGCCGCCCTTGGTTATGGCCCAACGCGAGCAGGCCGACCGTATTTTTATGCAGAGGCGCCCGTGGGGTGAACGTCCGGATCTGCCGCTGTCCGGCCGACTTCAGGTCGCCTTTGGTGTTGTCGCCTGGATGGCGGTCTATGACGGCGGGTTTACTGCACGTTCAGGTGTTCGACGGGCTGGCCGGTGATCTCCGCGATGAGGTCGAAGTCCTTGTCGAGATGCAGCACTGTAAGGCCAATGGCCTTGCTTTAAGGTTTTAGGTGGTATCGTTACTGTTTCGTGGCGCATGATGGTTCTGAAGGGTTCTCTCCGGACGGCTGGCTGCCGGACCGGATCTCGGTCGGTGTCCTGACCAGGGTTTTCACGCCGGAGCTGGTGGACGCGGCGGTGGACGCGGCCGGGGCCCGGGAGCAGCGGCGCCGGCTGCTGCCGGCGCGGCTGGTGATGTACTTCGCGCTGGCCCTGTGGCTGTTCCGCGGCCGGAACTGCGGGTACGGGCAGGTGATGACCAAGCTGGCCGACGGGCTGTATCACCAGCGGCGTGCCGGTGACCTGCTGGCCGGGCAGCAGCTGGACCCGGGCGGCTGGGTCGGTGCGGGCGGCGGGCGGCGATGGAAGCCGCCGAACATCTCCTCGCTGTCGCGGGGCCGCGGCAAGCTCGGCCCGGCACCGGTCCGGTTCCTGTTCGAGCAGGTCGCAGGGCCGATCGGGGAGGACGGCGCCCCCGGGGTGTCCTGCTGCGGGCTGCGGGTCGTCTCGGTCGACGGGTCAACCTCGGACGTGCCGGACAGCCCGCCCAACGGCGAGCATTTCGGCCGCCCGTCCAACCAGACCCGTGACGGGGCGTTCCCGCAGGTCAGGTGGCTGGCGGCGGCGGAGTCCGGGACCGGGAGCCTGCTCGGGGCATCCCTGGGCCCCTACCGGGACTCCGAGCAGGCCCTGGCCCGCGACCTGCTGGAGACCGGATGCTTCGGGCCGGGGATGCTGGTGCTGGCCGACCGCAAGTTCCTGTCCTGGGCGCTGGCCCGGGAGTTCCTCGCCACCGGGGCGCACATCCTGTGGCGCGCCTCGGCATCCTTCACCCTCAAACCGGTGAAAGTCCTGGCCGACGGCACCTATCTGGCGGAACTGAAACCGCCCCGCGCGAAGGACGGCCCGCCCCTGACCGTCCGGGTCATCGAGTACACCGTGCACACCACGCCGGAAAACAGCCGGGACGAACAGACCTCCGAGCTGTTCTGCCTGGTCACCGACCTCCTCGACCCGCAGGAGTACCCGGCGCTGGACCTCGCGTGCTGCTACCCCTGCCGGTGGGGATGCGAGACCGTCATCGGCCACCACAAGACCGACATGGGTGAGGGGCAGCCGGTCCTGCGCAGCAAGGACCCGGCCGGCGTCGAGCAGGAAATGTGGGCACTGTTCGCCGTCTACCAGGCGACATGCAAGATCATCGGGATCGGGGCCGCCGCCGCGGGCATTCCCCCGGACACGATCAGCTTCCCGCATGCCCTGGCCGCCGCGACGGACACCGTCGCGGCTTTTCCCCCCTGAGCAGGCCGATCTCGCGTTCGCCACGTTCCTGCTCAAGATCCTCGCCCCGGGCACCTTCACCCGCGACCGCCCGGACCGGGCCAGCCCGCGCAAGACCAAGAAATCCGGCGACTTCCCCGCCCGCAAGCCCGGCGAGCCGAGCGTCACCAACGTCATCCGGAAAATCGAGTTCCACCTGCTCAGCCCGCACATGATCACTTAAAGCAAGGCCATTGCACTGTAAGGCCGGCCAGTTCCGCGGTCGCCGCGATGATCAAGTCGGGCACTGAGGGGGCGCGGTGCTGGCCGCGGTCGGCTAGCAGCGTGAGGATCTCTACGGCCCGGTCCTCGATAGCCGGGGTGAGATACTCCACCGGCATGGATGACAGCGGTGTCCGCTGGAACCCGGCCCGCAGCTCCGGACCCGATCGGGCCGAATAGCCGACTTCCAGGCGGGTGACGGTCGTGATCCGCACCAGTCCGCGCTCGATCCGTGCTGCCCACTCAGCGGCGTCCGGACTGACGGCCAGGCGGACCAGGGCAGATTTGTCGATCAGCCAGCTAGTCACTTCCAGGCCCGAGACATCACGTCAGGGTCAGCCAGGTCACCAAAGGTGTCGGCGAACCGGGCCAGATCCTCCACGGTGACCGCGGAGTCCTCCGTGGCGGCATCCTGTGCCAGCCGGCGGCGCACGTACTCACTCCTGGATAGCCCCAGCCGCCCGGCGTGGGCATCCAGGGCCGCGATGACATCATCGGGTACGTCGCGAATCAGCACATCTGTCATCCTCGCCTCCTCATGATATCTAATGATAGCGTGTTCACCGGAATACGCATGCGGACAACGCCGGCCTCAAGGAAACGTCTCATCTGACCGCGATCAGATACGTCGGGATCACCGGGCGTACGAAGGGTGGACACCTTGCGAGGGCGCGGACCTTGGCCGCACTTTGATGAGGTTGACAAAGCCGCGGACCTAGCCTCCAAGCCGCGAGGCAGGGCATCGCGGGCGCTCGCGGGGAGCGCAAATCAGGGCTCTGCGCCGATCACGGTGCGTAGTCGAATCGCCGGCGGCGAACTCGCGCGAGTAACTGCGTTCGGCACTCTGTGACACGCCGTGCTCACGACCATCCATGAGACACCGAACAGGTGATCGGCGTCCCGGCAGCCGGCGTTCGGTCCCGGGCCGCCGGCGCGGTGGTCTGGTCTTTTCACGATTACGCCGTGGATGTGCGGGATGGCCCGGCAGAGTTGTCGCCTGTGCCGGAGAGCCCGGGGGTCCCCGGGGTTACCCCATGGACTTGGCCCCGTCCAGGGATTCGCGGATGATGTCGGCGTGGCCGGCGTGCTGTGCGGTTTCGGTGATGATGTGCAGGAGCACCTGGCGGGCCGACCACGATGCGCCGGGCTGGAACCAGGGGGCCTTCGGCAGCGGGTGCCCGGCGTTCAGGCTGGGCAGGCTGGCGACCAGTTCGTCGGTCCGGCGGGCCACCTCGGCGTAGCCGGCCAGGACGGCGGCCAGCGTCTCGCCGGGCAGCAGTCGGAACTGGTCAGCTCGCTGCGCATAGTCGTCCTCGGTCATGGCGGTGAAGTCCTTCATCGCCGAGGTGCCCTCCAGGATGAAGTTCACCCAGCCCTGCTCGGCGGCCGTGACGTGCTTGATCAGGCCGCCCAGGGATAGCTCGCTCACCGTGGTGCGCTGCCCGGCCTGCTCGTCGGTGAGGCCGCGGGTGGTGAAGCGCAGGAAGTGGCGGTTCTTGGCCAGGGTGGCCAGCAGGTCGGCGCGCTCGCCGTCGGCAGTGGATGCGTCAGCCGGGCCGCTAGCGGCCAGGCCGCCGGTGATCGGGGTGCTAGTTGTCATGATCTGGGCCTTTCGTGGATGCGGGGCGGGATTCCGTTACCGGTCTGAGCCCACGCTACGAGCCATAGCGGCCACTTCCTGACCTGAATTACACGATGATGGTGACATGGCCAGTACCAGCACGCGCACGCTGCGGTTGCTGTCACTGCTGCAAGCACGCCGGTACTGGCCGGGTCCTGAACTGGCCGGCCGGCTGCAGGTTTCGCCGCGCACCCTGCGCCGGGACATCGGCCGGCTGCGTGAGCTGGGTTACCCGATCCAGGCTCAGCGCGGCGCCGAGGGCGGCTACCAGCTGGCCGCGGGCACCGCGCTGCCACCGCTGCTGGTCGAGGATGAGGAGGCCGTCGCCCTGGTCATCGGCCTGCAGGCGGCCGCGCAGAGCGCGGTCGAGGGCATCGCGGAGTCCTCGGTGCGCGCGCTAGCCAAAGTGGTACAGGTCATGCCGGCCCGGCTGCGGCGCCGGGTCGAGGCGCTGGGCGCGATGACGGTGCCCGCGAGCTGGGGGAGCGCGGGCCAGGCGAGTGTGGACCCGGGCATCCTCACCACCGTCGCGCTGGCCTGCCGGGACAGCGAACGGCTCCGCTTCTCCTACACCGCCGCCGACGGCCAGCACACCGGCCGGCACGTGGAACCACACCGCCTGGTCCTGCTCGGCCGCCGCTGGTACCTGGTCGGCTACGACCTCGGACGGCACGACTGGCGCAGCTTCCGCCTGGACCGCCTTACCGCGCCACGCGGCACCGGGACACGATTCCGGCCCCGCACGCTGCCCGCCGCCGACGCCGCCGCTTTCGTCCGGGCCGGCGTTGACAGCGTAAGCGCCGCCTACGACGTCGAGGTTCTCATCCAGGCTCCGGCCGCGGCAGTACGCCAGCGGATCGGCCAGTGGGCTGCCGTCCAGGACATTGACGCCACCCGCTGCCGGGTCCGCATGACGGCCGACTCACTGGACTGGCCCGTCATGGCGCTGGGCGCGGTCGGCGCAGGTTTCCAGGTGATCTCCCCGCCTGAACTACTTGACCGGGTCCACGACTGGGGCCGCCGATTCAGCCAGGCCAGCGTCACAACGCACGACGACTGACGCGGCGGTGCTCCTGAGCCGTCACTGACTCGCCGGGGTGACCGCCGGCCAGATGCTGACAGTGCGGGCAATAACACAGCGGCCCGGATCCTGCCGGCGCCTGCACGGTTACGCTCCGCAGAAGGTGCCGGTTACCGTCTCGATCCGTATCGATATGGGCGGCGATGCCGGTTGGCTAGCTGGCCACCGAAGCCGCACCCGAGCGGGCGATTTGCGCGCCGGTGAGCCGATGGGTGGTTGCGGATGCTCGGCGGTACCGGTGCCCGCGATAGTGAACCCCTGTGACGGCCCCGGTGCGCGGTCGCACTGCATGGCTGCCCGGCCATGGCTGGCTCGCCTGCGCCGATGCTGGGTCATGAGCCGAAGGCCTGCAGGAACGCGGCCCGGCTCATCGGCGCCGGGATCGGGCGCCCAGGCTTGGTGTCGGGGTCGCAGACGCCGGCGCCCCACGGATCTTCCCACATCGCGTGCCAGCCGAACAGCGAGCATCCGGAGATGAAATCTGCCATGGCGCGGACGAACATCGCGTTGTCGCCGCCGCCGAGATAACTGCTGCCGGTCTTCCACAGCACCAGGCCCCACTCGGGGAACGACAGGGGCTTGCCGTGGTTGAGCGCGAGGGAGTACCAGCCGCGCAGCGAGTCCCGCTCCGTCAGCATGATGTCGAGCACGTCCTGCTCCTGCGCGGTGGTCGTGCCCGCGGCGTTCCCGGGATAGACCTGCTTCCCGGCGCTGTTCTTCTGCGTCCAGTCGTAGACATCGACGCCGATCTCATCGACATAGCCATCACCGGGATAGCAGCTCTCGGTGCCCGTGGCCGTCAGATTGCCTGCACCCAGGGAAGGGTTCCAGCAGAACCGGAAAGCCGCGCCGGGCAGCCCGCGCAGCACGGTGACGACGTGGCTGTACCCGGCGATGTAGGACGCCTGGCCGCCTTCGGCGACTTGCCACGGGTACCAGTTGCCATTGAACTCGCGGCCGATGCGCAGCAGTGCGCCGCCCAGCCCGAGACCGATCAGGCGGTTGCCGAGTGCTTCCCAGTGCGTGTCGTTCACCCCGCTGGCTTCGTCGGCCCATGTCGTGCCGCCGCTGCCAGCCGATGCCCCGCAGCAGGCGGGGACGCCGAGCGCTAGCTGCCGCTGCCCGAGCACGTTCTGCCACACGCTCACATCGGCTGTCCTGGTCAGGTTCCCGTTCTCAAATTGCGCCCATGAGGTGGGCTGCTCGGCCATGAAGTCAACAACCTTCTGCACTTCACGGCCGATGAAGTTCTCGTAGACGCCGATCGCGGAGATCCCGCAGCCGCGCCCGCGGTAAACCCCGATGGGGATGCCCGCGCCCGGTGTACTCACCGCCATGCCTCCTTCGACGATCCAGCGACGCTTTGCCGGAGGTCCCGGATCCCACCGCAGCGGCAGCCGCGCGGTGCAGGCCCGCAGGCTGACGCCCAAGCCGCAGCTGACGGCTTCGCCGGCCGGTTCAGCTCTGGGGATGACCGTGGCCGCCACGGGAAAGCCGCTTTGGCACCGCCCATTCGCAGGTGAATCGGTACTTGCCGTCATGGCCGTTGCGGAGGCTGCAGACAAGGCCACCGCCATCCCCGGCCGAATAGATAGAGCGGCTGACCTCCCGCGCTGATACATCCAGCAGGGTTTCTTTCTCAGTTCGGCAGCGGGACGAGCGGGCAGCGGTCCTGAAACGAGAAAGCCGCCGCTGGCTGCCCAGCGACGGCGTGCGCATCCAAAACGCCCGGCGCGAGTTCTGGCACCTCACATGGTTCGGCCGCCGAACATCGCGGGTGAGCCGCACGCCCGGACGGTGGCCTCGTCCCGCCGGTTGCGGGTCGCCGTGCTCAGTTCAGCCAAGTGGCCGCGACGAATCAGCTGGTGAGGCGCTTGTCGTCCGCGCTAACCCGTGCTTCCGCCGGCACCGACGTCCGACAGCCCGGCGCCCTGGAGCGGGGGTAGCGCGCAGGCGCGCATCCGCCTGAGCAATCGCGTGTCGACGGGCCGCACGAGCGGATGCGTTCCACCGTTGCGGTCGGCGTCGGCCTCCCACCGCGCCCGCCGGGCCGTGAGCGTCGCGGCGTCCTCCAGTTCCGTGCAGTCGAGGGTGTCGCGCTTGATGTCGACGACGATGGTGTCGCCGTCCTCGATAAGCGCGATCGGCCCTCCCAGCGCCGCCTCCGGGGAGACGTGCCCGATGACCAGTCCCACCGAACCGCCGGAGAAGCGTGCGTCGGTCATGAGCGCAATGGTGATGCCGCGCCGGCGGCAGAGCGCGGTGATCCGCGACGTGGGATCGAGGAGCTCGGGCATGCCCGGCGCCCCGCGTGGACCCTCGTAGCGGATCACCACCATGTCGCGGTCCTCCAACCGTTCGGGCGCGGTTGCGAGCGCCTCGATCAGCGCCGCCTCGCTGTCGAAGACGCGGGCGCGGCCCGCGAACCGTCCCCCCGCCATACCGCCCTCGACGCCGGCGAGCTTGATAACGGCGCCGCCGTCCGGGGCGAGGTTGCCGTGGAGCAGCCGCAGGCCACCTGCCGGCTTGAACGGTGCGGACAACGGATGAATCACCTGGCCGTCGGGCGCCGGCGGATCGAGACGGGCGACCTGCTCCGCGAGCGTCTCGCCGGTACAGGTGATGCAGTCGCCGTCGAGCAGGCCCGCAGCGAGGAGCTCGCGCACGATCACCGGGAGTCCGCCCTTCGCGTCGATGTCGACCATGGAGTAACGGCCGAAGGGACGGACGTTCACCAGCACCGGCAGCGTGCGGGAGACGCGGTTGAACTCATCCTGGGTGATCACCTCGCGCCAGAAATCGATGCCCGCGGCGCGGGCGAGTTCGGGTGCGTGGAGCACGACGTTGGTCGAACCACCCAGGGCGATCGCCACCAGCGTGGCATTGCGCAGCGAGGCGGGGGTGACGATGTCGCGCGGGCGGATGGTGCGCGCGAAGAGCGTCTGCAGCGCGTCGATCAGCTGCGCGGGGAACTCCTCGATGCGCCGGCGATCCTCCGACGCGGGACTCACCATGTGCAGCGGCTCCATCCCGCAGGTGGCGATGAACGACTGCATGGTGTTGTACGTGAACATTCCGCCGCAGCTGCCGTGGCCGGGCGAGGCCTCCAACGCGATGCGGCGGCGTTCCTCGGGCGACTCGGCCGCCGCCTGGAAGCAAGAGATGATGTCGATCGGCTCGCCGGTACGGGAGTCAACGCCAGGCTGGATCGAGCCGTCGGACATGATCACCGCGGGGACGTTGCGTTCGAGGATCGCGGCAAGGGTTCCCACCGGTGGCTTGTCGCAGGCCACGATGGCGATGACGCCGCGGACGTCGCTCCCCTCGAGGTGGAGGCACACGCCATCGTTGGCTGTCTCGCGGCCGATCAGCGAGTAACGCATCTCCGGCGTGCCATTGCGCTGGCCGTCGGAGATGCCGCCCGCGAAGTTGGGCGCGATGACCCGCACCGGGAGATCGGCGCGGACGACCCGGCGCCGCAGCTCGGCCTGGATCGCCTCGACCTTTTCCGGCACGCCCGCGTAACAGATGCTGTCACCCATGTTGCCGACGACTCCCCAGGCGGGGCAGTGGATCTTGTCCGGGTCCTGTTCCTGGAGCCGCGCCGTCGCAACCGCCTGCGTGTCCTGTCCCGGCTTCCACTCCTCGGCGCTGCTCACCGTCAATCCCTTGAGTTCCGCATTCGGATCGCGGCTGATGTTACCAGGGCTTGGAGGTCTGCCCGGCGCGGCATGCGCCACGCCGCGGATCTCTCCGCGTGGCGGGCGATCTGGTTGGCAACGAACGGGCCGGGGAGCGAGCGCTCCCCGAGGAAGGCCATCTTCGGCATGCCCAGGCAGACCGCGTGTCCGAACTCATACCCATATTGTCCGCTGGTGGTGTTCCGGCCCTAGCCGCCGTGCCTCTCATCATGTGCAGCCGCAGGCACAAATGAAGGAATCTATCCTTTGTGCTCGACGCAATGCATGCCTCGGGGCCGGTGGTAGAAACGGACGGAGGGGCCGGCCGCGGCGACCGGGACAGGCTGGCCATCCCCGCGACGACTGGGGTGAATCGATGCACGAACGGCCCGATGTCCGTCTTCCGCTCTCCCGCGGCTGCCCATTCCGCGTGCCGCCGGAGTACGGCCGGCTGCGCGACGAACGAGGCCTGGCCACGGCCGAACTGCCAGGCGGCATGCTGGCCTGGCTGGTGACGCGGCTGGACGATGCGCGCACCGCTCTGTCGGCGCCCGGGTTCACCGCCGACCGCTCGGACCCGTCATTCCCGATGCCGCAGAAACCGCCCGTCCCGGCGGGGGCGCCGCGGCCCGCGCTCACGGCCGCCCAGCGCCGGGCCCGCAGCCGGGGGGCGTCGCTGATCGGCATGGATCCGCCGGAACACACGGCGGCGCGACGCGCAGTGATCAGCGAGTTCACAGCCCGGCGGGTGCAGCGGCTGCGGCCCCGGATCCAGCAGATCGTCGACGAGCAGGTCGGCGCGATGCTGGGCACCGGGCCACCCACCGACCTGGTGTCGGCGCTGTCCTTGCCGGTGCCATCGCAGGTCATCTGCGAGCTGCTGGGGGTGCCGTACGCGCGGCACGAGTTCTTCCAGTCCTGCAGCGCGATGCTGTTTAGTCATCAGGTGGCCGCCGAGCAGCGGTTCGAGGCGCTGAGGGAACTGTTCGGCTTCCTGGGCGAGCTGGTCTCGGCGGAAGAAGCCGCCCCGGGTGACAACCTGCTCGGTCGGCAGGTCATGCGGCGGGCCACCGCCACCGACGACGACCACCGCGACCTGGTCAGCCTGGCGTTCTTGCTGCTGGTGGCCGGACATGAGACCACGGCCAACATGATCTCGCTCGGCGTGCTGGCCGTGCTGGCCGAACCCGCGGAGCTGATGGCCGCGGTCACGGACCCGGACCGGGCCCCGCTCGCGGTGGAGGAGATGCTGCGGTACTTTTCCATCGCTGACATTGGCACCGGCCGCTTGGCGCTGGCCGAGACCGAGATCGGCGGCACCCTGGTCGGGGACGGCGAGGGCGTGATCATCTCCTTGCTGGCCGCCAACCATGATCCCGCGGCGTTCCCGGACCCAGGCCGACTCGACCCGGCGCGCTGGAACCGACCGCACGTGGCCTTCGGGTTCGGCCCGCACCAGTGCCTCGGGCAGAGCCTGGCCCGCGCCGAGCTGGAGATCGTGTACGCGACGTTGTTCCGCCGGATTCCCGGGCTGCGGCTGGCCGTCACGCTGGACGAGCTTGCGGTCAAGGACGACGGGTTCGTCTACGGGCTGCACGAACTGCCCGTCACCTGGTAACCCTCCGGCCAGGCCCATCAAGGCGCGCCGATACTACTGGCGGAGCCGAGTCGAACGTGCTGACCGGGCGCTCAGGGAAGGCAGCCCGAGGCCGCTGGCCCGTGATTTGCGTGCCTGCCGCCGGGAGACGAGTACGTCGCCGAGGACGTGCACAGGTCCTGGTGTCCCTGGTGTGCAAGCCAGCCCAAGCCGTCGGCCTTGCGCCGCGTCTGCGGGACTCACGCCGACGAACGCGAAGCTCACATCCGCGAAGTGGAACGCTTCGGCCAGACCCTGCCCGAAGGCTCCTACGGCCGACAAAACCGCCAGGCCATCGCCGCCCGCGAAACCCGGATAGTGAAAACACCGGTGCTATTGGAGCCAGAGCGCGGACGAGCCCGTGCCTGTTGCCATCTCGCGTTGGCGAGGACCACTGGCAGCGCGTGGCGTGAGCGCGGCCTGATGGTGCTGGCTGATGCGCCGGGCGCGTCCGGGTCCGGCAGCCCGCAGGGGGATCCGCCGGGGAGCAGGCATGGCAGGGGCTGCGGGTCGTCGCCGTGACTGCCGGGAGATGGCAGGGGCATGCTCCGCGGGGTGTCCGTGTGCGTCAGCCGGGGAGCGCGGGCTGGGGGCGATGCGGGTAGCGCGGTCCCCGGCGCCGTGATCAGGAAATGCTGTGCACGGCCGCGGCGACCGGGCTGTCTCCGCCGGTCAGCTCGAGCGTCTGGTGCCGGGTACCCGGATTGTCGAGCAGGGCAGCAATGACCGCGGCGACGTCGGCGCGGGGGACCGTGCCACCGGGGACGCCCAGGCTGTCTCGTTTTCCTTTCAGTAGGCCGGCGGCGAATCGGGGCGTTCTCTTGGCGCCGCTAAGAGGCCTACCGGCGTCGTGCCGCCGCCTGGCGAATCGGAACGCGCAGCCAGCGAGGTGGCGGCCACCCTGTGGTCCGAAGCCTGCCGGGAACCTACGACCCCCTCCCTGCGCGCGGGTTCCGTGCCAGAATCCTGCCGTGGCGGACCTTGATGAGCTGAACATCCCGAAGGCGGCGCGCCCGGTCGCCGAGGAGATCATCGGCATCACCGATGAGGTCTGCGCGAAGCTCCTGGACGCCGAGTACGCGAGCCTGGCCCGGCAGGTAGTCGCGAAGCTGGCCCGCAAGCGCCCCTCGCCGCTGCACGGCGGCCGTCGCGTCACCTGGGCCGCCGCCGTTGTCTACGCCTTGGGGCAGGTTAACTTCCTGTTCGACTCGTCTGGTGGGCTGCACCGCACCCCCGGCGAACTGGGCGCCGCGTTCGGGGTTGCCAAGACCACGATGGGCAGCAAGGCCAAGCAGGTCCGGGACATGCTGAAGATGAGCTATTTCAAGCCGGAGTTCCTGCGCACGGACGTGATCGCGGAGAATCCCATGGTCTGGTTCATCGAAGTCGAGGGCCTGCCCACGGACGCCCGGTCCCTCCCGCTCGACCTGCAAACGGTGGCGTTCCGGCGCGGCTACATCCCCTACATCCCGGCCCTCGGCCCGGAAGGCACCGCTGCCCTCATGCAGTTATGTACCGGCCGATCGCCGGGCCCGAGGATGACGGCGGTCCCGCCACACTCAGTTGTTGAGCGGTCTATTCGATTCTCGATTTCTGCGTACAACCATGTTTTCTTCCGGTCTTCCAGACTCGAGTCGGCTCAACTCGCCGGGTGGTGCTGGGTGGCGCGAGGCATGGCGCCGTTCATGCTGCTGCCAGCGATCGCGCCGTAGATTGCGGCGGTGTTGCCAGTAGCACTTCCACCAGTCGAGGCGTTCGGCAGGCGTTGCGGGAAGGGCTGCCCGAGTCAGCCGAGCCAGGCCAAAGACCAGCCCGATCAGCAAGATGCCAGCAAGGCTGATACTCACGACCCACATAGGGGCCCCGACAGGGAGGTTGATACGTATCACGAGCCCGCTCCTCCTCCGTTCTCGCTCCCCAAGGGTGAACTCTGGCGTCTTAGCGTCGACTTTCCCGTGACGGGTACGCGACCTGCCGTTTCCTCATGCCTTCCTTTGCTTGCGGCATGGGTTTTCCGCGGGCGGCCGCGGCGAACCGGCGGTGCCTTCCAGTTGCCGAGATCTTCCTCGGTGAGGCCGTATTTCTCCCGCTGTGCGGTCAGGTGGGCGTCGAAAGCTTCCGCTGGGCTGGTGCCGAAGCGGTCGTCGGCCTCGGCATGCCACTGGCGGACCCACGGCATGACCTCGGCCAGCCCGGCTAGCAGCGGTATCAGTCGGCTTGTATCCCATTGATCTGAGATCGAGCGCTCTTCGATCAGTGCGATTAGAGCGTGAGCTTGCTCACGGTGGTCCCAGCCGGCCCAGCCGAGCAGCAGGGAGTCATCTCCGTCCGGGCCTGCCATCGGGTAGGAGATGAACCGTTCCTTGGACATGTCCAGCTTGCCGCGCTGCCGCCAGTAGGAGAGCTTGACGAAGTCGGCGCTGGCGTAGATGGCCGGAACAGGGATATCCAGCTGCCTGCCGGTCCTATCCTCTGCCCGCTGCAGTTCCCAGGCCTGCTCCCACACGGCGCGCTTGAGCAGACCGCTGCCCCGGTAACGGAACTGTGCTAGGTACGGGACGTGCGCCTCGGCGATGATTTCCGCTAGGACGCCCCGCAGGTCCGCATCGGGCCCGGCCAGTAGCCGCGCTACGGAAACGACGTCCACGTCCGACTGCAGCAGGTCCGCCAACCGGTTCACGGTCATCGCCCGTGGCAGCCCGTCCGGCCCGTACCACAGCGACCGTTCCTCACATCGGGACAGCAGCCAGCCGGTGAGCGCTTCGCGCTCCACATGTTCCCAGGGCTCGGCTTGCCAGCGGCGCTTGTACTCGGGTCGCTCGATAAGGCTGATGTCCCTGTGCCGCTCGATTGTCTCGATGCGCTTCGCCACGACATCCTGGTACTCCCGGGGCCAATGCCTCGGGATCTCCGTGATCGGCGTGGAGCGGTGCCGGGCGAACCATTGCGTCTCGGCCTCGCCGCGCTGTACCTGCCGCGCCAGCACGATCTCGAACGCGCGCTCGCCCGGCTTCACTTCCGGAAGAGCGTCGGGTGCCGCGGTCAACGCTGCGGCCTCGGCCTCGGTGAGCAGCCCGTAACGCCGGTACACATCCCAGTCCAGCTCTTCCTGCACCGCGATCATCCGCCCGCGGATCCGGTCGTGCTCCCTCCTGGCCGCATCGAGCTTGGCTTTCGTAGGCACCTCGCGAGTGCATACCTCCGCAGGCTGGACGCTGGCCAGTCGCCTGGCCAACGTATCCAGCGCGTGACCGTGATCACCGGACAGGCCGGCCGGAAGCGGCAGTTTTTCGAGACACGATGAAGTGAATTCGTAGAAGCGTTCCCAGGGTTCTTCAGCGCGGAGCTGATCGGCTCGCGGGGCTCCCTTGGACTGGCTGTACTGCTTCAGCCAGAAACCGGCGACCGAACTGTTCAACAGCCCGATTAGCTGGAAGAACTCTTCCTCGGAAGCCGCGGCATGCAGTTTTATTATGGGGGCGGACTGCAGGGCGCCGACGCGTTCGCGGAGCAGCACGAAGTGTGGGTGCGTGGCCACCCAGGGAAATGTGAGCGACCAAGGGTGCGCCCCGGCGGTCTTCGTGACGTGATGCCAGCGGTACCAGGCCTGGCCTTCTGCGGTGCCCAGTTGAGCTCCGCCGAACCGGCGGTTGCGGAGCGTGGTGCGGTAGGGCCAAAGATGTCGCATATGGTGCGGGAACCGGCTGATGTCAATCAGATGCTCGGCATCCTCGCCAGGAAAAAAGGCGCGAGCGCGCGGAGTCACTGCCCAGTCGCGCACCTCGGAACCGGTGATAACCGTGATCATGGGTTCGTCTTCCGCGCTGATCCGCCTGAATACCGTTGGCGGCGCGATGAAGGCGTCATCCGACCCGGTAGTGGCGTAATAGCCAATACGGGCCGTTCGCATGCCAAGGCGGTTACTGGTTTCCAGCGCGGCCAGCAGGTCGTTGACCTGAGAAACGGTAAGGCTCCATGGATGTGCCGCGAAATGCTCGCGTCGGATGTCCGCGGCCTGCACCCATTCGCTATGGCTGCCCGGATGGTCGATCTGCCTAGTGATGGCCCCCCAGACGATGCCGATCGCCGGATCCGCCGGCTGGGACGGCTCGCCCCGCACCCCGAGGGCGGCCCGAACGACCTGTTCTTGGGGAGGGCGTGCCCGCCCGAGCAGGATCACCGTGGGTACACCGTGCCCGGGAATGTACGCACCGGACGTGTCGAGCACGTGGGTGAGATCGACGGTGGGAAAAAACTCTTCGACGAGCGGTCGTCCGAACTCTCGCTTCATGAAGGCATTGGACACGAGCAGCCCGGTGAAGCCCGCTCTTTCGTCGGCCGACCTGGCGAGTTCGAAGAACCGCACGATGAACGGGATTGTCAGCGGGTATTTACCCCGGCAAACTGGATAGATCGTTCGGTAGGTCTCGTACTCGTGCCGATCCCGCACCACGGTGTACGGGGGGTTGCCTACAACGGCGTCGTAGCTGCCGGTGCCCAGCAGGTTGACCGCGGGATCCCCGTAATCGCCGACACCCTCGTCGGGCGTATACGTCCTGGAGTTGCCTGCGGTGCCGCGAGGAATGAGCGAGTCGCCGACGGCCACGATGAGGGGCAGTTCCGGAACCTCGCCTAGACGTTCGGCACCGCCGGCTTTGATGGCCGCCATCAGGAGACGAAAGCGGCAGATGACGACAGCGAACGGGTTCTTGTCGACGCCATGGACCGACGCCAGCGCCCGCCGGACGCGTACCCACGGGTCGGCGCCTGGCTCCGCCTCCTGCCAGGCCTCCATCAGGCGCCTGAACGTTCCGAGGAGGAATGTGCCAGAGCCGCAGACTGGGTCAATGCACCTCAGGCCATGCGGCCCGAAGGCATCTAGCGCTGGCTTTACGGTGCGGTCGAGGATGAGGTCGGCCACGAAGACCGGCGTCAGCACCAGCGCATATTCCCTCTTAGCGCGCTCGGACAGATCTGCGTACACGTCAGCCAGGAAGTCGGCGCCTAGGCCAGGATCGCTGAAGTCGTGGACCAGATGTCCAGCCTCGTCAAGTCGCCGCCAGAAGGCAAGCAAGCCCTGGCCTGCCGCATTCGAGATGGGCAGCAACCTCATCCTGCTGTGCAGGATGTCGAACATCCGAAGGGTGGCAGCCGACACGTATAGCGCATCAAGCGCCGCCACGATCCAGTCGCGATCAACGCGCTCCGGATGCTGCCGGAAGTATGCCTGCTCCCGCGCGACCGCGAGAGAGAGTCGGGTTCCTGGGCCCGCTAGGAAGGGCGCGTCCGTGAGCTGGTTGTCCTCGCAGAACCTGGCGAAGACGGTGGCCAGTACCCAGGCGGTCGCCGACTGGGCGATCCGCTCGTCTAGCCAGGCCGCGTAATCGCATGCTGTGTGGCCGGACTCCCGCGCATCCTGCCAGGCCGATCTCAGGGCCTCGGACAGTTGGCTGTCAGCCTGATAGCGCAGGTCGGCTTCGAGTATGCGTGCCTGGTCCCTCAGGTCGGCGAGTAGTGCCTTGCTATCAATCACCAGCTCCTCCTAAGGAGTCCAGGACTGCTGTGCTCCGCAACTTCGCCATAAATTTATGAGCGTGTTGATACTTTACAGGAGGTGAGTCTAGGAGTCGCTAAGGCACGTGGGGCACTCCTGTACCACGAACGCCGGGATTCATCGGCTTGGGACGTCATCTCGCCGGGGCGGGGAACGTGTCCAGACCAGTAAATCACAGATGGAGTCAGCACGGCGTTGATGGCAGCTCAAGGATGTCGCGGTGTCTGGGATCGGCGCAGCAGGACCGGACTGCGTCAAGCCGCGGTCACCTGCGGCTAACTGGTCAGCCGCTCAGGGGGTCGCGCCTAGGCAGCTTAAGCCTTGAGCGCTGGTAACTACTGAACAAATCTGGCATAATTTTGTTCAGTAAAGGAGGTGGTTCGGGTGTCTGTCGCTAGCGAGTACGACCGCGCTGAACAAGTTGTAGCCGACGTTGCCCTATTGCAGGACATGGCGGCGGGGAGGCTGGACGAGCAGCGGGTCAAGCAAGCCGCCCAGGTCTTGCTCGAACATAGGCGGCGTGAGCTGCCCAGTGTGTCAGTGGCGGTGGCTGCTCGCCTGCTGGGCGTCTCGCGTACGACGGTCGAGTCTTGGCGGCAAGCAGGTGTTCTCGCCTCAGCTGATGTGCAGCGGCGACGACACGAGGTCACCATTGACAGCCTCGTCCGTTTGCAGATTCTTGTGGACGAGCTACGGCGGCTCGGAAGAAATCGTGAGCTCCGGGACTACGTATGGTGGTCTGCTCAGGACACTGTTGACTATGCAGATGGCAGGCTTGCCGAGGCGCTGCGTCAGCTGCGTGCCGGAGATCTCGGCGAGGAGTATGTGCCTTCGGACGAAGAGCTCGACTGGGCGCGCCGTGAGCTCGATGATCCTGACCCAGGGGAGCGAAGCTGACAGTCGCGACGGTACCCTCGCAGCTGGCGCGTCAGCAGATCGCTGACTTGCGCGGCAAGGCGAAGGCTTCCTTCATCTTGGCGGTGGAGGATATACGCCGACGCGGATGCGCGGCTGCGGGCGTGCGGCTGGCGGGAGAAGATGTTTCGGACATTTGTCGGCTGGACCTTTACGGTGCGTGGCGTCTCCTGACCGTCTTCGAGGCACCGGACCTATGCGTCCTACTTCTCGTGGCTGAGCACACGCGCTCAGCAATCTGAGGCCAAAATCGGCGCGCAAGGATGTTCATGATGATGTGGGTTACGGCCATCACGTTGGCTACTCAGGATTCTGGTGGAGGGTTCGTGAGATGGAGATCCACTCGGCTACCAGCTGACCCGAGGCTGCTGCAACCCTTCTGGGTCTGGCACACCGAGGCTTTCACAGTGATGTCCTGGTATTGTCCGGTGATAAGCGCATCACTAAGTGTCTCATCAACGTCTCCGCTTGGACCCGGCGGAACCGTTGCGCCGAATATAACTACGCATTCATTCAGGTAGTCGCACGGGTCTTCTGTGCACCACGTACTGGTTTTCGGAACCTTTATCACGGAGCACAGCATCATGAAAGGAACTCCGGCCTTCAGTCCCATGACATTAATGCCAATATATCCGACTTCCCTGATTTTAGAGGCCGTCACGTGTACCGATAGCGTAGTTTCGGAGCCGTCTTTCGCCACGTTCGCCGATATCTGAACTACTGAATTAAGCTGGCTGTCCGTTTCAAGGCGGAGGGCGCCGTACATGCTGGTCGCTAGCAGTATGATGCTGGCCATTGTAAAGACAAGCTGCGTAGAAATGACCGGTTTTCTCCGCCAGCAGAACGAAACGAGCACCGCAACGCCGCCAACAGCAGCAAGAGCGTAGCCATCATAAAGGCTTTCTGTTCTGCTTCCGGCTGCCGCGACTTGAACCGGGATTTTGTAAATAACAAAAGCACCTGCGGCGAGGAGGACGAAAAACGCTCCGGCCATGAATAGCCAGGATACTTTGCTTTTACTCGGAATTGCTACGCCAATTACCGCCGCCAGTACGGCGAGAAGCAAAATGAGCGCGATAAGAGCTAGAGCTGGACGTTCTGCGCGGTGCGTAATGCCTGTGGCGCGTGATCTTAGGCCGTAGGGCGTGCCCGGACCCGTTGACCATGAGTGCAGGTGTCGTTAATCACTTGCCGGCCGTCATGCGCATCGCGGATGATTGCGGCCATGGCCACGACCCGGCGAGCCGACATGTTCACCGCGGACGGCAAGCCGTCTGACGACGATCCGCGTGAGAACGGGCCAAGGCTGGGCGACGAGCGCGTCACGCTGGCCGAATCCCTGCGCTGTCAGCGCCTCACATTGGAGATGAAGTGCTCAGGTCTTGATGCGGAGGCTATGGCGCGGCGTTCCGTCGAGCCGTCGACGATGTCGCTGCTGGGGCTGGTGCGGCACCTGGCCGAGGTGGAGCGTGCGACGTTCCGGGTGATGATGGCGGGCCATGACGTGCCCCGGCTGTTCTGCTCCGGCACCGACCGTGACGGTGATTTCGATGGTGCTGTTCCCGACCCCCGGGTGGTTGCGGAGGCATGGGAGGCATGGCGTGCGGAGGTGGACTTCGCCACGCGGTTCGTGGCCGGGGCGCCCAGTCTCGGCATCACCGGCGACGATCCCTTGAATCAGCATGGCAGCGGCGGAGGGCCGATGTCGCTGCGCGAGGTGCTGGTCGGAATGATCGAGGAGTACGCCCGCCACATGGGTCACGCCGACCTGTTGCGCGAGCGGACCGACGGACGCATAGGCCAGTAATGATCATGGGCAGGGCGCGCCGAACGCGTTGAGGTCAACGAAAAGGCGCAGGACTCCGGTATATGAAGATGGTCCTGTCCTTGCCCGGAAAGGCTCAGTGCCTAAATGATCGTCCGGAACACCTCGCCCCCAAGCCCTGTGCAACCAGCCCGGGCAGCGCACCGCCGACGAGCAGCGGCCAGTCGCCAGCTGCCGAGATTTTGCGTGACGTGATTGTGGTGGCCGTGCGGCTGGTAGGGAATTCCCTCGGCCGAACGGAAATGGACCCGGCACGGCACCGGCCGCCCGGTCGCGTCGTCGACCACGCTGACATGCACCCAGTTGCGGCCGCCTTCCACCAGCTCAAGCGAGACCTGGCCGACATCAGCCCGCCCGTCACGTTCCATGTCGCCCCAGCGCACCCGGCCGAGCTCGTCCTCGCCCCGCCGCACCGCGACGGTGGCCGACGGCAGCGCGGCGATCGACGCATACGCGGACGTTCCTTCGGTCGCTCCCCAGCCGGCCCGGTCGTCCTCGCCGGGCAGCGGCTGCGGATAGGTCGCCACACCTCGGTCCACGTCGATATCGAGGACGCCGTCCCGCCCGTCCTTCGCCACCAGCCGCACCGGACGCGCCGGCGCGCGGACGAACGGGCGCTCATTAACGTCGCTGGTCGTGATGCCGGCGACGACGAATCGCGTGCCGCGCGGGATGAACTCGATCCGTTCGACCGCTCGTTCCGGATGAGGATTGTCCCAGCATCACCCGGCTCATCGCCAAGAACCTCCACACCCGCGTTGCAGGCAGCGGACAGGTCTACTGGCTCATAGCTCGGCATGCGTCCGATCGTAGGGCGCGCAGCGGGTCTGACCCCAGTGGATTTCGGCCTGCCCCGTGGGCGATCATGCACTTCTCGTGGGCACCATCGCCGACGCGGGCTGCTCGCCGAAGCTACCGCCGGACCAGGCGGACGAGTTCGTCAAGCACCGCTGCCTGCTCCGCAGCAGCCCGCCGAGGATGCCAGCTGGCCAGACCACATCGTGGACAGGACGAACCCCGCTGAGCCCGCCCAGGCCCACGGCACCACAGCACACGCGGCGCTGGAGTTCTCCGAGAAGCGACCAGGCCTTCGCATAACGGGACGTTCTGCCGGCCGCAAAATCGCATGACCGCCGGGACTCCGATCGCTCGTAATCGGCAGGGAGAGTTCATGGGCCCTGAAAGACGTACCGACAAAAGTTAACGCTCTGCTACAAATGTGGTGGTCTTAAGGACAGAATGCAGCTGACAAGCCTCTGCGAGATCGCTGGGGCAACATCGGTGGCGTATGGTCCGTTCGCCATCAGTGATCTATTTAGAGCTCGATCACCTGCCGGGTGTGGTGTCGTGGCATACGGCGGTGTGGCTGTACGCTTGTCTGGCTTTAATTATCTACGCTGGTGCGCCAGAGATCAGTGAGAGGAATCGAGCGTCCGTGGCTCAGAAGATACAGACCCTGTTCATCGATGACATTGACGGCAGTGCCGCCGAGGGAACCGTCCGCTTCGGCCTGGACGGCACCGAGTATGAGATCGACCTAAACGCCGGGCATGCCCAGGACCTGCGGGATGCGCTGGCTCGCTATGTGGGTGCTGCGCGGCGGGTCAGCGGCGCTGCCCGGCGACAGGCCCGCAGCGGTGGACGCCAGGCTTCGGCGAACGGGCTGAACACCACCGAGGTCCGCGAGTGGGCCAAAGCTCAGGGCATCGACGTGAAGGACCGCGGCCGGGTGCCGGCTGAACTTCTAGTTAAATTTAAGGCGGCCACCGGGAAGTAAAGGCTCGGCGCATGCAACCGTGACGATCGGATACGTCAGCCACGCTTGAAAAGCCCGGACATCCGGTCATTCAGTCCGCTCGTATAAATCGGTCGCGGGAGCGTCGGCGAGTTCATGTTCGGGAGCGTCACGCAGGTATGCGGCCCGCGCTTCCGGCGTGCTCAAGGCGAGTGATCCCGCGAGCCATGCACGATCGCCTCTGGAGCCAGGAACTCGAGGAGCGGCAAGGTGAGCGTTGACCAGTTCCGTGACGATGACCGGGGCTACCTAGCCTGGACGGCAGCGCACCCCGGCGGCTACGTCATCAACATCCAGCGCAGTCTCAATCCAGGCGACGCCCGCCTGCACCGCGCGGACTGCCACACCATCAACGGCCAGCCCGCCTGCGGAAAACCTGGACCGGGCCCTACATCAAGATCTGCTCGACGTCGGCACGAGACCTCCAAGGCTGGACAAACGCGTATCTCAGCACCTGCTGATAATGGGCGCCCCGGAGATCCTTCAGCTGGGCAGGTGAGCAACTCGCGGACTGCGAAAAAATCCGCGCTTTGCGTGAACCTGGTCCGCGCCGGATGCAATAGAGAGGTGATGGACGACGACGAGCTGATCGCGCGCGTGGCCGGCGGCGATGACGTGGCGCTGCGGGAGCTGTTCTCCCGGCACGCGCCGTGGCTGGCGGCCCGGCTGCGCGCGGTGCTGCCCGCGCCGGATGTCGAGGACGTGCTGCAGGAGACGTTCCTGGCGGCGTGGCGCGGCGCTGCTGCCTACGCGCCGCACGGCACTGCGGGGGGCTGGCTGTGGGGGATCGCCCGGCGGCAGGCGGCGCTGGTGCTCAGGCACGGCGGGCCGGCGACGGTGCCGCTGCCGGACCACGAGCCAGGCTGCGCGGAAGACCCGGCCGAGGCCGTGCTGGCTAGGGCGGAACTGGCCGCCGCGATGACGGCGCTCGGCGCTCCCGGCGGGCCGGAACGCGAGGTGTGGCGCCTGCTGTACCTCGAAGACCGCACGGTCGCCGAGGTGGCCGAGCTGACGGGCGTCCCCGAGGGCACGGTGAAGAGCCGCGCGAACCGGGCGCGGCGGCTGCTGCGGGCGGCGCTGCGTGGCGCGAGGAGCGCGGAAGGAGGCGCGAGATGAGCGAGCGACGGGATGTGACGCCACCCGACGTCGACCTGGACCGGGTGTGGACCGGGGTGGCCGCGCAGGTATGGCAGCGCGAGCCGGGGCGGCTGGAGCGGGTGGCCGCCCGGCTGCTGCGCTCGCCGGGCCTGGCCCGGGCGCTGCTGACCACGCCGTCGCTGCTGGCGCCGTGGCTGATCGCTAGCGTCGTGGTGCTCGGCGCGGGGGCCATCGCGACGGCGGGTACCGGCGAGCCGCTGGTGTGGGTGATCGCCCCGGCGCTGGCGGGCGCGGGCATCGCGTACGCCTATGGGCCCGGGATCGACCCGGCGTGGGAGCTGCTGTGCAGCATGGCGGTCAGCGACCGGATGGTGCTTCTGGTGCGCGCGCTGGCGGTGTTCGTGCTCAACGCCGCGCTCGGGCTGGTGGCCTCGGCGGTATCGGGGACGGCGGCGGCGGTGACGTTCGGCTGGCTGATCCCGATGACCGCGGTCTGCGCGCTGGCCCTGGCGGTGGCGACGGTCGCGCGGTCCGCGAACGCCGGTGCCGCCGCGGGCCTGGCCGCCTGGGTGATCACGGTGCTGGCCGGGCAGGCGGCTGCCGGGCGGTTCACCGCGGTGGTCACCGAGGCCGTCCTCATCCTTCCCTACCTGGCGGTCGCGGCCTGCTGCGCGGCGATCGCCGTCTACGCGACGCGGATCCCGAGAGGAACCTCATGAACATCGAGCTGGAGGACCTGACCCGGCGGTTCGGCCGGAACCAGGCGGTGGCCGGGGTAAGCCTGGAGGCCGGCCCGGGGGTGCTCGGCCTGCTGGGGCCGAACGGCGCGGGCAAGACCACGCTGCTGCGGATGACGGCCACGGTGGTGCCGCCGTCCTCGGGCCGGATGCGCCTGCTCGGCCGCGACCCAGGCGTCTACGCGGAGCGGAAGGAGATCCGCCGCAGGCTCGGCTACCTGCCGCAGAACCTCGGCTACTACCCGGCGTTCACCGTGGTCGAGTTCATCGAGTACTTCGCGCTGCTCAAGGAGATGCCGTCCGCCCGGATCCCGAAGGCGGTGGCGGCCGCGGTCGAGCGTGTCGACCTCGGTATCAAGGCGAAGGCCAGGCTGCGCACGCTGTCCGGCGGCATGCTGCGCCGGGTGGGGATCGCGCAGGCGATCGTGAACGACCCGGAACTGCTGCTGCTCGACGAGCCGACCGCGGGCCTCGACCCCGAGCAGCGCGTCGCGTTCCGCACCCTGATGCGGGACCTCGGCGAGCGCTCGACCGTCGTGGTGAGTACTCACCTGGTCGAGGATGTGGGCGCGGCCTGCACCGAAGTGGCGCTGATGAACGCCGGCCAGATCGTGTTCCGCGGCACGCCGGAGGACCTGACCGCGCGCGGCAACGACCATGGCATCGGCGATGCCCCGCTGGAGCGCGGCTACAGCGCGGTCCTGTCGGCGGCCCGGTCATGACCGCCATGGCCACGGCCGTGCCGGGGTCGGCGCGCGTGCTGCGGCTGGAGATCAAGCGCAGCGTGGTGCCATGGGTGCTGCCGCTGCTGGCGGCGCTGGTCTGGTTCGACACGATCCGCACGGCCAGCGGGTGGCCCCCCGTCTGGACGCTGCGCGCCTCGGCGATCAGTGACCACATGCTGAATGACTTCAACGCGCTCGGCGCCGGGCTGGCCGCCTGGGTGGGTTCCCGCGAGGGCCGCCGGAAGACAAGCGATCTGGTCGCCGCCACGCCCCGCGCGGCGTGGGCGCGGCACGCCGTCGCGCTCGGCGCGACGGAGTGCTGGCTGCTGCTGGCGTTCCTGGTCGGCGTCGCCGCGCTTTATGTCCAGACCGCGCTGCAGGCGACCTGGGGCGGGCCGCCGCTGTGGCCGGTCTTCGTCGGCGCGGCCGACGTGATCGTGGTGACCGTCATCGGGTTCACGTGCGGCACGCTTTTCCCCGGCCGGTTCACCGCGCCGCTGGTGGCGGTCGCCGTCGTCGTCCTGGGCTTCGCGGGGTTTCACGCCGCGTTCAACGTGACGGCCACGTCGAGCAAGTACGCGCTGCTGGCCCCGGGCACGTCCCCGCCGAAGGTCGACGCCGGCGTCTTTTACCATGTCCTGCCGGACGTGCCGATCGCGCAGGTCATGTTCATGGGCGGGATCACGGTCGCGCTGCTCGGCGTGCTCAGCCTGGCGCCGGCGCTCCGCAAGCTGGCCAGCAACGGCTGGTCGGTGCGCGGCACGCTGGCGGCCGGTGACGGCTGGTGGCTGCGCGTGATCGCAGTCGTCCTGCTTGCGGCGGGCGTCGCCGCGTCGTGGACCGCTTACTCGCTCGCCGGGACCGCGGAGCTGACCGCCACCGGCTGGGAGATCCCGGCGCTGCACGACGCGGCCAGCGATAAGCCGGTCCCGTTTGTCCCCGACTGCACGTCCGGGCCCGGGGGATTCCAGGTGTGCATCAACCCGGCGTTCAGCGGTTATCTGAGCGACGTGACGGCTGCCCTTGACCCGGTGGCGGCCGAGATCGCCGGCCTGCCCGGCGCGCCGGTCCGCGCGGAGCAGGTGGCGAGCGTGGGCACGGGGCTGAGCGGCTACGAGCCGAGCTACATCGCCGGGAACCCGCCGGTGTTCGAGTACAACGGGGAACAGGTGGGCGACCTGTTCGGGGGGTTCATGGGAATCCCGGCCGGGGCCGGGGCGTTCTGGCGCGCCGCGTTCCAGCAGGGTCTCCTCGACTCGTTCCTCGCGGAACCGCCGCATGCGGCGGCCGCGGTCTGGACCGGGCCCGCGCCGCTCGGCGCGGCGCAGCAGGCGGTGGAGGACGCCCTGATGATCGCGGCCGGCTCGCAGCCCCCTCAGGGCGCCGGCCAGGGCGGTCAGTCCGGTGGCCCGTCGCAAGCGCAGATCACCGCCGCCGCCTCTCGGTTTGCCGCGCTGTCGCCTAGCGCGCGGCACGCCTGGCTGGCCGCGCACCTGCCCGCGCTCCGGGTCGGCCAAATCACCCTGGCCCAGCTGCCATGACCGCCGCTGCGGTCCGCGAATGGCCGCCGGTGTCGGCCCCGCTGGCCTGGCGCGGCCGGCCGGGAGCACGCCTGGTCTGGCTACACCTGCGCAGCCGGCGCGTCCCTGCGGCGGTCGCGGTGCTCGCGGCCTGCGGCGGCGTGCTGCGCGCCGCGCTGACGTGGTACTGGACGTTCAGCGGTGGTCCCTACGCGCAGCAGATCCCGCTGATCATCGAGGCGGGCGCGGCCGCGGCGGTCGCGGTGACCAGCCACAGCCCGTTCGGCGAGCCGGAGCGTGCCACCGGCCGCTGGCTGCCTTACTTGCGGTTCGGCACCGCGCTGGCGCTGACCGGGGTGGCGATCGGGCTGCTCCAGCTCGCGGTGACCGGGGCCGGCCTGAACGAGGGCATCCTCGTGATGGCCCGCAACGTCATCGGCATGACCGGCATAGGACTGCTGACATCTCTCGCGACGGGTGGCCTGCTGGCCTGGACCCTCCCGCTGGGCTACATGGCCTTCGCCCAGTACGCGCTGCTCGAGGCCTGGCGCAGCCCGTGGACCTGGCCGGCCCGCCCGCCGACCGACCACGGCGCCTGGATCTGCGCCTCGGTCGTTTTCGCCGTGGGCCTCGCTGCCTTCACGATCCGCGGCGCCCGCGACCGCCTCGCTGATAACGCCTAGCCCGCGGCCGCCAGCGTCACCTGGCTCAGCTGCGCCGCCGGCTCACAGCCAGAGATGATATCGCCGCGCAGCCGCACGGCAATTCACACTCGCTGTGTATTCGCACACATGCCCTGGGCATCACGGACCTTGGTGCTGAACTGCGCCCGAACCGGAACCGCCTCTCGCGGGCACACCAAGGGCAGATGCGGGTACCGGGCAGAGCACCGCCCGGCGGCGCGCACGTCTTGCAGACGGGCGTTCCCGACGTGGCGGTGACCTTCCCGGCCCGCGCGAGGCAGCCAGACACCCGGCAGTCGCGTGCTGGGTGCTCCGCCAATGCCTGCCTCTGCCTGGCTCGGCGGAGCCACTGATCATCCAAGGTGCCCGCTCCACGGAACCCTGGCACCCTGCGAGGAGGGATAGGCCATACTGAGGGGCATGCCAGACAATTCGGCCAGGTATCACAGCTTGACGGTGGCCGGGTACCGCCGCTGGGTGCAGCGGCTAACGCTGAAGCAGTACATCCTGTTCGCGGGAGTCGTCAACTTTGCCGCGGCCGCTGTCGTGGGCGCCGTCACCTCGGCGATCACGGGGCCCTTCTCATGGTCCTGGGTGGCCGTGTGGACGGTGCTGATGACCGCTTTCTTGACCTGGTGGCGAAGGGATAGCCTCCGGCAAGGCAAAGAATATCCGGCGGGTCAGGGCGATGACTTGACGAGATCTTAACTGCCACCTCGACACTCCCGCCAACTGGAACGACTACCGCCGTCCATGTGCCGTTCGATGGAATCCTCAGCCGGACTGGCGACGACTTGCAGGACTGGTGAACGCTCGTATTTAGTTGCGGTGTGTTCGATGACGTCCCGGATTCTGGTTACGGATCGTGTCCAGGGATGCCGGGTGAATGCCGGATAATTCCGGGGGGGATGGG
>Ga0310039_10000665_pt1 | contig 27673 bp, 25 predicted proteins | sample Sb_taG_4_FD_200460 | JGI IMG/M metagenome (GOLD analysis project Ga0310039, IMG submission 200460) | Peat soil microbial communities from Weissenstadt, Germany - Sb_50d_6_BS metaG (v2) (version 2) | ecosystem: Environmental > Terrestrial > Soil > Wetlands > Peat | place: Germany: Weissenstadt...
TGTGGAGAGGAAATGGGAGGGAACCAGGCAAGACCGTGCAACCATGGCAACAAACCTCTTCTACACACACACCTGTCTCGTTTATCGAAATCTATCTCTGGCGCTCAACAAGCATTCCGCTCCGGCCAATCATCGAGCGCGTTCTTTTCCTGGCCGGCGCATCATGCATCGATCTTGGGCCGAAAACCTTCATTTTTTTGAGCAGAGAGACCCCGATGTGTGGTTCAAAAAACTATCGCGAAACCTGAGAAACTCAATCCCAAACCCATGACTCCCCAATTAGCCATGGTTATTGCGGGGCGACAGCCCTTGTCGTTGGGGGAACAACAAGAAGAGGCAGCCTTGAACCCTGCAGAACTGATCGCGGTCTCTCTAGTTAAGCCGTAGCAACCATGATACACATTTCAGTCCTGACAGAACTGAATCCTCTGGTTGCTCCTGCCTTCGAGTACCGTCCCACTGGTGCGCGGAGCTCGGGCTTTGCTGTTTCGCAACCAGCATATAAATCAATGAGTTATATGTCCGATAGAGGGGATGCGGCCTCAATCTCGCTCCCGTTTCCAATTATTCCCTGGCGTCCGGCACCCACTTGGCTGCGAACTCATGCTTGGCCGCCTGCTGCTCGATCATTCGTCTGGCTTCCACCACATGATGGCGCATGAGCCTCTCCGCCTCGTCCGGCTTGTTCTGGTCAATCGCATCCACAATTTGCAAATGTTCGTTGTACACATCCTGTGGGTCGCGCGACGCCCGCACCGCCATACCCAGCACACGGTAGCCCTCTGCCAGGCGCAGCAGAACCTTGTTCCGCGAAAGATTCATGATCTGCAGATGGAAAGCCCGGTCCGCGGCGCCCATCTCCTCTTCCTTCTTCTCTTTGGAGAGCTCCCAGATGTGATTGGCCATCTTGCGCAGTGAAGCGACGTCGGCCCGTGACGTGTGCTCGCAAGCCAGCCTCGCCGCCAGGCCTTCGAGAAATTCGCGCACCTGGTACGCTTCGCAGATATGGGCGGCATCCAGTTTCTGCACAAACACGCCAAGACGATCGATCGACTCCACGAGCCCAAGCCATTGCAGCTCAAGCAGCGACTCTCTCACCGTTCCCTGGGCAACGCCAAGCTCTTTGGCCAAGCTTTGCTGCGTCAGCCGTTCCCCAGGCTGGCTCTCACCTGACAAAATGCGGCGCTGGATTTCCTCACGAACCTGGTGCCGTCCGACAGGCGCTTGCATGACCATTTCCTGCACATCCTCTCTTCCCGCGGCTCAGGCCAGCCACGTTCCAATCATCGATCAAAATCGATTTGTCACGCAGAATTGATCTTACAGGAATGGCTTAATCCCGACGCCGTTCGTCCCACCCAAAAGCGTTTTCAAAGTGCGTGAACTCATCGGGCTGGCCCGGTATCAGGTATGCGCTGATCACGTCGAAGCGCGTCTGTGGCGCGCGCTGGCCGGGTAGCTGGCGCACATACCGGCGAGCCAGGCGGCGAAGGATTCTGCGTTTATGTTCATCGACCGCAGTCTCGGCCGGCGTCAAATCCCGCGCCGTGCGGGCCTTCACCTCGATAAAGCACAGCAGCTGCCCCTGCCAGGCAATCAGGTCCAGATCGCCCGGCAAATTTCCCGCCGACCACCGCCGCGCTACCACCGTGTAGCCCTTCCGCAGCAGGTAAAAGTAAACGGCTTCTTCGCCGTCAATCCCGGTTTTCAAATGAGTGGGCAGCGCCGGCAACCGGCCGCGCCGCGCCGCAATCTTGTCCAGGCCGGCGACCACGCCCTCCAGCATTCCAACCCGCATCTGTGCGATTGCTTTCACTACTGACTATTGTCCTGCCGTTCATGTCCATCGCGCAAATGAAGAGGCCGCAGGAGACTTGCACTCCATGCGGCCATTTGAGGGGTCTTGCAGCCAGCGATCGGTGTCACACCGCCGCCGCAACCGCGTTTTGCTCAAATTCTTTCTCCGCCTGTGTCAGCACGTCTTCCAGAATATCGAGCGCGACCGTTGCTTCTTCCTTGCTGACGATCAGCGGAGGCGACATCCGCAGCGTGGTCTCGCCGCAGCCCAGCACGATCAGGCCGCGTTCAAAAGCCAGCGTCTCGACCCGGTTGCGCAACTCCACCGCCGGCTCGCGCGTCGCCTTGTCCTTCACGATCTCGATGCCGATCATCAGCCCGCGCCCGCGCACGTCGCCGACGTTCGCATGGCTCTTCTTCCAGCCACGCACGCGCTCCAGCATGAACTCGCCCACGCTCGCGGCATTCGCGATCGCCTCGCGCTCAAGTATCTCGATGGTCTTCAGCGCGGCCGCGATCGAAACCGGATTCCCTCCAAAGGTCGATGCATGCGAGCCGGGCGCCCAGTCCATGATCTCCGCGCGCGTCATGCAGACGCCCAACGGCATGCCGCTGGCAATCCCCTTGGCCGTGCACACGATATCCGGCTCGACCCCCGAGTGCTCGATGGCCCACCACTTGCCCGTGCGCCCGCATCCACATTGCACTTCATCCGCCACCAGCAAAATCCCGTGACGGTTGCAGATCGCGCGCAGCTCCCGCAGAAAATTGTCCGGCGCCACCACAAACCCGCCTTCACCCTGGATAGGCTCGACGAAAATCGCGGCCACTTCTTCCGGCGGCAAAATAGTCTTGAAAAGCTTCTCTTCGATGTACCGCGCGCAACCGAGGCTGAACGCGTCCTGCTCCTGCTGCCCGCCCGTGCATCCGCGATAAACGTACGGATAAGGCACATGCGTCACGCCGGGCACGAGAGGTGCAAAGCGCCGCTTCTGCTGCGGCTTGGAACCGGTGAGCGACAGCGCGCCCATGGTGCGCCCGTGGAACGCGCCCAGGAACGAGATGATGTGCTGCCGTCCCGTGTGATAACGCGCCACCTTCAACGCGCACTCAATCGCCTCAGCGCCGGAGTTCCCGTAAAAAAAACGGTGCGGGCCGGGCATGGGCGCTAGGGCCGACATTTTCGCTGCCAGCTCGGTGAGCCCTTCAAAGTAAAAATCCGTGCCCGAGATGTGAATCAGCTCCGCCGCCTGCTTCTGAATTGCGGCAACTACCTCGGGATGGCAATGGCCGGTCGAAACCACAGCAATCCCCGCGGCAAAGTCGAGAAACTCGTTGCCATCGGGATCTTCCACGCGGGCGCCACGGCCTCGCTTTGCCACCAGCGGATAGGAGCGCGTATAGCTCGGTGATATGAATCGCCGGTCAGCTTCAACCACTGCTCTCGCCTTCGGCCCCGGCAGCGTGCCAACTAGTTTCGGTCCATATTGCGCATGCAACTCTTGCTTGGTCATTGATCAATCTCCTCGTCAGATTTCGGTCAAGTGGCGCTGCACAAATTTCATCCGTGCAGGGTCGACGGATGAAGCGCTGCCACCGATCCCGGCGCGCGGGATCATTCACTTTCGCGGACCCACGGAGTGGGTCCATCAAAAAGGGCGAGGATCTTCGGCGGAGGGTTGCTAGTCGCCGCCGAAGAGGCTAGGTCGAGTGCGGGTGGGGAGCACGCGCAAGTGCCCTCGCGGACAGATTCCGCGAGCGCGCGACCGCGACCAGCCCATTCTGGCCGGCGCAAACAGCAATTCCCGACTGGCGCGCGTCTGCATGAAAGCCCCGTTCCCATTGAGGATAGCACGCAGCCCATATGGGCGGCGACACCTTCGCCCACTGCAGCGCGGGCGAACCTGCCCTTATGGCCTCCATCGCAGCTCGCTCAACTTCCCCTCTTCAGAGGGCCTTCCGGCACCGCCGGAGCCTCTCCCGCCGGAACCAGCGCACCGAACCGGTCCCCTTCCAGCGTCACCGCCTGTTGTTCAAAGTCGCGCAGGCTCGCGGCGTCGGCGGCCATCGCCGTCCAGCACGCTGCTCCCTTCTCGAGCACGGTACAGGCTATTTCAAATGTGTATGGATTCTCAGGATGGCCCTTCGGCGTTCCGTCAGCGCGTTCGATCCACACGGGATGGGTGCCCAGCGAATAGTTGCCCTGCGCCTGGCTCATGATGGCGAAAGATTGCTTGAGCCCCGCCGCGGCGCCGATCCCAAAATTCTCGAGGTCGCTCGCCGTCAGGGTTTGTCCATAGCAGTCGAAAGGGAGCGCCAGCACCACCATCACTGACGCGGATTCTCCGTGCCGGGCCGTCATGGCTACGTCGATGCAGGCATCTCCTTTTTTGGGCGCCACGGCTGCCGGATAAGGCAGCACCACCTTCGGAGCCGGCGATGCAGCGACGATCTGCCAGTCCGCGGGCAGGCTGTAACTGAAACCGATGTCGTCGCGTTGCACTTGCGCCGATTGCGCCGGTGTTCCTTCCGCTTCGCGCACCGCAGTTTGTGGGGCTGCGGTAACAGATGTCGAGCTTGCCGTCGCGGGCGCCGGCGCTTGTCCGAAACATGTTGCTGAGGCAACTACAAAAATTGAGGCCGCGAGGGGAAATCGCATGAAGTGAGGTCACACCTGGCCGCCAGTCTACCGCAGGCCGTCCTCCCGTCACAAGGAATCGATCGCACATCACGCGGCGCTACTTCACCGCGAACGCCAACAACGCCGACGCGATGCCAAACAACGAGAAGACCAGCCCCAGGTACCAATAGACGCGGCTGCGTGTGAGCAAAGTGACCGAGGTGATGACCAGGCCGATCTCGAGTAAAGCCTCCGACAGGTCAAAATGGGACGCACGCGCCTCGGCTTGATCCACCTTCTTTTCCGTCGCCTCGGCTTGATCCTGTTCTCCCTTCAAGTCGTCTGCCCACTTCTTCTCGTGGTCGGCGTAGGTCTTGGCCAGTTTTGCGGCGCCATCCTTGTCGTTAAGAGCCACGACACCCAGCAGATCGGCGGCCAGCTCGGTGTTGTTCGACCGGATTTTGTGCGCCTGGTAGTAGTTCCACTGGTCGGTGGCCCTGTTCTGCTCGAGTACCGCTTCGGTATGCGTGCGATGGCCGAGCACCGTGGCAATGGCCACCAGCACCGCCAGAACGGCCATGGTGAATGCCACCGGCCGCAGCGTTTCTTCATGCGCTCCGTGTTCCGCATGCTCTTGCAATTCCTGCGCTTCGTTCGCTTCCATAGGCAAATGTCTTCTTCTCATAGGGGATTTGTAATGCAGTGCAAGTAGCCTACTACCACCCGCTGCAATTCCACCACACATTTTCGTAGGGAAGGTCTTCTAACGGGCTGGAGTTTGAGCAGCGCTGTGAAAGAAGCGCTGAAGCGTTACGCTCAATGCCCTTGCTCCCTCCAGCGCGCTTCGTCCACACCTCGCCACAATAGCCAGAGCATCAATTCGAACTCCGCCAGAAAGCCGACCGGAAAGATTACTATCTTCGCATGCTGCGCGACCTCTGGATTAAGGTACGCGAGCCATCCCAGTCCGGCCGCGATCAGGGGCCAACCGAGCCAGCGCGGCAGGAACCGCGACCGCAGGATCAGCATGCCCAGCAGCACGCAGAAGGGCCCGAAGAACACCAGTGGACTGAGGCCAGCGAATCCGGCGTGCAGCTGGTGCAGCCCATCGGTGACGCACCCGGCCAGGCTGCACAGGGCTGCCGCCAGCGCCAGTAGCAGTTGTGCGCGGCGAAAGAGCCGGTATAGCAGAATCGTCAACGTCGCGTACAGCGCGTCCGCGGCACAGGCCATCATCACGTCTGCCGGAGGCTTGAGCCTGCTCAGGATTAACCCAAGAATCGCCGTCGCAAAATAGCCCAGGTACACCACGCCTGTCGCACGCGCTTGCGAGCGGAGCTGTGCCTGTTGTGCGGGTTCGTTCATGACTCTGCCCCCGGACGGTGCGTTCGCTTTTAACGACTGAGAGCTATTTTCGTTTCCAGCGCACGCCGTCTTTCGAATCTTCGAGGATCACGCCTTTTTCCGCCAGTTCGTTGCGAATCTGGTCGGCGCGGGCAAAGTTGCGCGTCTTCTTCGCGGCGGAGCGCTCGGCTACCAGCATCTCGATCCCCTCATCGGTGAGCGACTGCGCCGCAATCAGTTCAGGCGTCACTTCGTTCATCCGCCCGGACTTCTCCGCCCACGCGAGCGCGCGACGCGTCGGTTCGGCATCGCGATCCTCCAGTACGTCAAACACCGCGTCGAAGTCCTTCAGCACCTCGAGAATCGCTTCGCTGTCGGCCGCAAAACATTCGCCCTGATCGATCGCCGTATTCGCCGCGCGAATCAATTCAAAGATCGGAGCGCGCGCTTCAGCCGTGTTCAAATCGTCCGCCAGCGCTTCACGATACTCGGCCTTCGCCTTCCGCGCCGCTTCCTGCATCTGGCTGCTTTCGCCGGGCGCAAAGCCCCCCGCCTTCAGCCGCTCGTGAAATGTTCTCAGCCTGTCGACGGCGCTCGTCGCTTCGGCGAGCCCGTCAAAAGTAAAGTTGAACTGATGCCGGTAAGGCACGCTCACCAGCGCCAGCCGGATTGCCGATGCCTTGTACCCCTTCAGCAGCAGATCGCGGAGCGTATAAAAATTCCCCTCGCTCTTCGACATCTTGCGCCCATCCACCAGCAGGAAGCGCACATGCATCCAATGCCGCGCAAACTGCTTGTGCGTCGCCATCTCGCTCTGCGCAATCTCGTTCTCGTGATGCGGAAACATCAGGTCTTCGCCGCCGGCGTGCAGATCGAAGCTCTCACCCAGGTATTCCATCGCCATCGCCGAGCATTCAATATGCCATCCCGGACGACCGCGCCCGATCGCTGTCTCCCACGAAGTTTCGCCCGGCTTCGCCGCCTTCCATAAGGCAAAATCCCGCGCCGAATCCTTCTCATACTCATCCACGTCCACACGCGCACCGTCTTCCATCCCGCTCAAATCCTTCTTGCTCAGCTTGCCGTACTCGGGAAACGACTTGAGCCGGAAATACCACGATCCATCCTCGGCTTTGTACGCCGCTCCTTCGGCGGCCAGCTTTTCCACCAGCGCCACCATCTGCGGAATGTGTTCCGTTGCGCGCGCAATCTGCTCCGGCCGCTCCATCCGCAGCGATTCGAAGTCCTCAAAGAATGCATCGATATAGGGCTGCGTGTAATCGCCGATCGGCATTCCCGCCTGGGCTGCATTGCGGATGATCTTGTCGTCCACGTCGGTAATATTCATCACGTGGCGTACCGGCGTCCCCAGCAGTTGCAGAGCCCGGCGCAAAATATCGATTTGCAGAAATGTACGGAAGTTGCCGATGTGGCCGTAGTCGTAAACCGTCGGCCCGCACGCGTACATGCGCAGAGCCATGCCATCGGCAGGAGTCAGCGGATCCAGTTGTCCCGTGAGGGTATTAAACAGGCGGAGGGTCATCGCTCATGCGGCCCGTGCTTGACCCGGTTCGTAAACGCGCGGCTAGTGTTTTGCCTCGCTCATCGCGTCAAGTTTTTCCGGATCGTGGCCAATTCGATTGTAGCAGCGCGACTTCATGCCGAAACCCTCGCCCCAGGCGCAGTGTTCGTGAACCCGCGTTTGCCCCATCCTAAAGCTCGCCGAATCGCGGGAAGCATCAGGGTGGGATCGTTCGACCCGCACCCTCCGAGAACCAGCTAGAAGCTGGTAGCTAGAAGCTAGAAGCTGCCTTACTCACCCCATTGCCGCCGCCCAGCCCGCGCCGATCAGCACGATGATAGCCCACCATCCGAATACCGCAATGTATCCCGAGCTCCTCTTCACGCCCGCAACAATCGCAATGCCCATGCCCATCAGCACCAGCGCCCAGATGGTAACGATGTCAAGTGACGTCGCCAGCGCGTAGAGCGCCTTGTTTGTGTCTACGGGATCCAGGAACGCGCCCAGGTTGGTAGGCGAAAAGTTTTTGATGTTGAATGACTCCGGCGCCATTCCCGAATAAATCACAATCGTCCCCAGTATTGCCTTCAGGCTCATGGGGAGCCATGCATAATACGTAACGGCAAAAATGCTCCCAAACTTCGATCGCCCGCCAAACCCGAAATTGATCGTGCCCCACAGCACGAGTGAAACGACGAGCGCCCCGATAATCCCGATCACCGGCCCCGCGGCAAAGGCAACCTCTGTCGCAATCAGCGCGATCTTGTTGCCCATCTCGCGCTGCTCCGGCGTGGCATTTGCCATTCGCTCCTGCGATTTGGGATTCAGGCGAATCTGGTTGTCCACCACTTGCTGCATGCCGATTCTCTGAACAATGGCTCCGAACATGATGTACGCACACAACGCGCCGATGATCAGCGGCAGCCACCAGCTCTTGTTCCCCCGCTTGATATCTTCAAACGTCTTAGACGGCGCGGTGAATGTGTCCGCGACGCGCTGCCACTGCGTTAGGCCGGCGCCCTCTGGCGTGGCCTCAGTTACAGGATGAACTCCCATCTCGCTCATGGTTGTGCCTTTCGAAAACCGATTCGGGATTCATGCAGAACGTTCCCCGCGCGGTCCGGCCTGCGCGCAAACTCCTGCGGAGATCTCTGCGCGCCGGGCGTTATGCATTTCCCCGCGATTGTACTCTCAGCAAGCGCCATAGATCGAATCAATTTTTCTGCAATGAAGTAGCGCCGATCGGCAGGCGATCTACATACCGCCCGCAGCAGACTCGGAGCTTGCCTCCGAAGGCTCGGGCTGAGGCTTGGGCCGATTCGCCGGCGAGGTCGCCTTCGTAGGCGGGCGCAGCGTTCCTAACGGTGTATAGCTCTTGTAGACGGTGACGTGGAAGCAAGCCTGGCGAAACTCCTCTTCGACGTCGATCTTGTCGGCGCCTTCAGGCGTCAGCAGCCGCTGCCTCATCCACGCGAGCTCGCCGTGGCTCATGCCTTTCTTGGCAATATCCACCGTGGCCCCGGTCAGGTGCGGGCTCACAATGTCGCCTTCAGCGGGAGCCGCGTTGCCGTTCGTCACCATCAGGCGCATTTGATACTCCACCGTCCGCACCGCCGAACTCACTTCGATCGGCTTGTGAAACGCCGCTTCGTGCCCCCGCGCCAGGTCCGCCAGGAACCGCGCAGTCCACGGCCGGCAGTATCGATGGTTCAATGGCAGTTCCGCATTCACGGTAAGCGAGCCCGATTCCGGAACGGGTACCAGCACGCCATCCGCGATGCGCGCCTCAAGGTCGCTTTCGTCCTCAATCCGTTCCAGCCCCTCTGCCTCAAGGCGCTGATTCTGCCTTTCCAGTGACTCGAGCGAGCCGCGCAACGGCGCCGGCATCGCAGCCCTCGGAATATATAACGACGCCTGCTCCGCTTCCTTCCTGGAGCTTGCAGGTGTCTCGTCCTCCGCCGAATCGGCCGCCGGGTTTGCGCCGCCTTGCATGCCCTCTGCATTGTTCGGCACCTGCGCATCGCTGTCCGGTTCCGGCTCAACCTCGCGTTGCACCGGGCTGGCAGCTGAGGGGCTCGAGGGTACTGCGCTCTCGCCTGCATCTGGCGCTTCCGCTGGCGCGCTCGCACCTTCACGCTCGTCGCTGCTCACATCCGCGACGCGCAATCGTCCCGCTGTCGGGGATGCGGTGGTTTCTTCCCGGTCAGTTTCCATCGCGCTTGAAGTGCGGCGCAGGGAGACGAATGCGGCTTCTCGAATATGCGGCGCAGCATAGGTTCGCAAGTGTCGGCGCGACGATCGCGCGGTTGCCGAGCGCAGAGCGGGTCGCGGACGCCGTGCGCCTGACGCGACATATCGCCGCGCTTCTGGTTGGCCACCGCGCGCGCGCAGGATGGCAAGGCCCGCAGCATGGCCCGCTTCCTCAGGAGTCTGTTTACGTCTGCTTGTTGTCGTTTTGCGCGCTGGCGCGGCGTGACTTGCCGTGTGCGCAATCGCGCGGCGTTGGTTTGCGTGCACCCCTGACCTGGCCGGTGTTCTCCGGTGTGTCTTGGCGGATACTTCGGTACCGCTTGCGCCGGCTGCCGTCAGCGTCGCCAGCGCAATCATGATGATGGCGGTCCGGCACATGGGGGAGATTGCGGACAATCGAGAGCGTCTCCAGTGTACGTCGACCCGCCGTCTTGTCCGAGTACCTTCGCGGATGCCGACTTGTCTGATAATTGGACGCGATACCGGTTCTTTGGGTTAGTTCGCGTCCGAAGTACCTCATTCGATCTAACTTGACGGCGCCGGCGTCGTATTTTGCTCGCTCCCCATTGGAACCACGGGCTTGGCCGGCGGCTTAAGAATAAAACTCTTGCGAATCAGTGCAAATCCCGCTTGCGGCAGTTCGGCCTGCAATAACTGATTTTCCGGCCCTGAGAACAGATCGGTGTTCGCCCCGCCAATCGTGGCTACCAGATGGTGTACGTTGATGGGCTTGCCGTCGAGCGTCCCTTCCTGATCGGGATAAGTCGCCAGCCGTACCGGCTCGATCGACCCCGTTTGTTTCGGCAAAATCGCCCACAAGTCCCGGTTGTTCTGCGTCACCGCCAGAGTCAAAAGCGTCTCCAGCGCGCCGGGATCGAAGTCCGCCAGCAACACCGCGCCGGCGTGCGCGTCCAGCCGCGTCGTCGTGCTCTTTCCATTGGCTGAGATGTTCACGAGCATCTGCGCCGAGTCGGGCGCCACCATCACGTTCACCGCTTCCCCGTTCACGGTCGCGTTCAGCTGCGCATGTTCCAGTTGATTGGCGGAGCTTAGCCGCTCGTTTTTTGAGAGCGCGTAGTCCAGCCCCTGCATCGCCACCTTCACCAGCGAGCTCGAATCGTAACCCTCCGCTGTGGCGGTGACATTGAAACTTGCCGTGCCCACCGCGTGGCCGTTCTGCGCAATCTCAAAACTCGCAGACTGCGCCGCGCCGGCAACCGGCATCGCGGCCAAACTCAAGGCAGCCAATCCCGCAATCGGGAGAACACACAAAGTTCGCATCGGGTTCTAGAGACCCCTTTGTAATTTAGACACCAATTTCAAGAAAGTGTTGCAGCCTGTTCGCGCTTCTCACTGTTCCCTGGTCCCTAATCCCTGGTCCCTAGCTCTTCTTCACCGCGTGCCCGCCAAACTCGTTCCTCATGATCGCCAGCATGCGGTCGGTAAAGTTGTTCTCCTCGCGCGAACGGATCCGCCGGATCACCGACTCCGTAATCACCGGTGCCGACACGTTCAGATCGATAGCCTCAAACACCGTCCAGCGCCCCTCGCCGGAGTCCACTACGTACGCTTGCAATCCATCGAGGGTCGGATTTCCGGCGAGAGCGTCTGCCGTCAGATCCAACAGCCAGCTCCGAACTACGCTGCCGTAACGCCAGATCTGCGCAACTTGCGGCAGATTCAGCTTGAACTCCTCTTTCTTTTCCAGCACCGTAAATCCCTCGGCATACGCCTGCATCATGCCGTACTCGATGCCGTTGTGCACCATCTTCACAAAGTGCCCCGCGCCCGCCGGACCCACGTGTCCCCAACCCTTGTCCTTCGCCGGAGCCAGCGCCTCAAAAATGGGCCGCAGATAATCAACCGGCTCCTTGTCGCCGCCGATCATCATGCTGTACCCCTCCTTCAAGCCCCACACGCCGCCTGAAGTTCCCGCATCCACAAACTGGTATCCCTTGGCCGTTACCTCTTTGTAGCGCCGCATCGAATCCTTGTAATACGAGTTGCCGCCATCAATCAGAATGTCGCCGCGATTCAGCAATGGCTCCAGCTTGGCAATCGTCTCGTCCACCGGGTTGCCCTGCGGCACCATGATCCAGATCGCTTTGCGTCCTGCCAGATTCTTCGCCAGATCCTCAAGAGACGAAACCCCGAGATTTCCGTCCTTGGTCAGCCGTGCCACTGCTTCGGCGTTGAAATCAAACCCCACCACCTGGTGTCCGGCCTGCTTCAGCCGTTCCGCCATGTTGCCGCCCATTTTGCCCAGACCAATCAGTCCAAGTTGCATAGAAACCTCCGCATGTTCTTTCGTTGAAGGGGAATTGTGAATCGTGCAGTGAAAGGAAAAACGGAGCCAGTAGCTCGTAGCTGGTAGCCAGTAGCTGCACGCTGTAGCTACAAGCTACGGGCTACAGGGTATCGGCTGTCTTCACAGTACGCGCAACTGCTGTAGCTCTTTCTTGAGCGCGTCCGCGCCCGTAAACCGGATCGCCTTGATCCCCTCGGCCTTTGCGCCCACCACATTCTCTTCGCGATCATCGATAAACAATGTCCGATGGGGCCGGCTACCCAGAATATCCAGTGCCCGCCTGTATATTGCGGGCTCCGGCTTGCGAAGGCCCAGGTAACACGAGCTCAACGCGACCTTGAAATAGCGCCGCAGCTCGAACTTTCCAAATCGAAACTCATTCGTCTCTCGCGCCTCGTTGTTCAGCGCGCCCAGCATGGTATGGTTCGCCTCTGACAGGACCGCCAGAATGGGCAGCGCGCTATCTGGCAGCACGTGCGATTGCGCGAGGATAAAATCAAAAAACTCGTCGCGCGAAAAGCTCCGTGGCTCATAGAACACGACTACATCCAGGTACTGATCGCGGTCGATCTCTCCGCGTTCCCAAGCCCCGGCTACCTCTGCGTGCCTGGTCTCCAGCTCCTGCGCATCCAGTTGAAATCGCTCCACCGCTGCCGCGCGTTCCGCGTGGTCCCATCCGTTCGTCAACAACACTCCGCCTACATCAAACAGGATCACGTCGAAGGGGGACATCGGCGTCTCTTTCCCGCGCATGGCGCGTTCTTGCTCAAAGAATCATTGGAGAGAACCAAAGGCCTGGCGCGGTATGTCCTGCATTTCGCCGGCCCAAAATTACGAACAAGTGTACTCTTGCTGTTTTCAAGCTCGTTTCAATTCATTGAGAGTGGAAAAACGTAGAACTTCGTTTGCGTTGTTATGCCGGTTTCGCCGAACGCTCTCTGGCCTGGTACTTGGCCTCGATCGCCAGCACCTTCTTGAACCGCCTCTCGAATCGTCCTTCCTGCGCCTGGAATTTCGCTCCGATGAACGCGTGAGCCAGCTCGAAAGCCAGCGCTGAACCGATGATGCGCGCGCCGAGCACGAGTACATTCATGTCATCGTGCTCCACGCCCTGGTGCGCCGAGTACGTATCGTGGCAGATTCCGGCGCGAATCCCGGGAATCTTGTTCGCCGCCACGCAAACGCCCACGCCCGAGCCGCAAATCAGAATTCCCCGCGGTGCAACGCCTGACTTGATCGCCTCGCCTACCTTCTCGGCAAAGTCGGGATAGTCGTCCCCGGGATCGCATTTGTACGCCCCCAGGTCGACGACTTCATGCCCGGCCGTCGCCAGGTTGGCGCGCACTTGTTCCTTCAAATCAAACCCTGCATGATCCGAAGCAATCACAAGTTTCACAAAATACTCCTTCGGAGTAAGCCTCTAGCTGCTAGCTACTAGCTGCTCCTAGCCAACGGCCCCGTGTGCGAGAAACGCTGGCGCTGCTCACCAGCAGAACAACCTGAAACCTGAACGACACGCTAGCGGCTAGAAGCTGCTTTTACGATCTTCTTCGCCCTTGCCGCCACATTCTCGGCCGTAAATCCCAGCTCCGCCATGGCAATCTTTCCCGGAGCCGAGGCTCCAAAACGATCCAGCCCCACCACGTCGCCGCCCGTGCCCACGTACTTCCACCACCCCAGCGTTGCGCCCGCCTCAACCGCAAGCTTGGGAACGCCTGTCGGCAGCACGCTGGCCTTGTATTCCGCCGATTGCTCTTCAAAGATCTTCCAGCTCGGCATGCTCACTACGCGAGCCTTGATCCCCTCGCCCGCCAGAAGTTTCGCCGCGTCTTGCGCCAGCGAAACCTCTGATCCCGTCCCGATCAATATCACCTGCGGATTTGCCGCGTCTTCCAGCACGTACGCTCCCTTGCTCACGTTCACGTAAAAGTCGCGCCCTGCCGCGTCGATCACCGGCAAATCCTGCCGCGTCAGCGCGAAGAAGCATGGCCCCCTGCGCTCCAGTGCCAGCCGCCACGCCGCCGCCGTCTCGTTCGCGTCCGCCGGGCGAAAGTCCGTCATGTGCGGCACTGCCCGCAGCGCCATCAGGTGCTCGATGGGCTCATGCGTCGGCCCGTCCTCGCCCACGCCAATCGAATCGTGCGTGAAAACGAATAGTGAGCACACCTCCATGAGCGCCGCGATGCGCAGCGCAGGCTTGGCGTAATCAGAAAACACGAAGAACGTCGAACCGAACGGCTTCAATCCGCCGTGCGCCGCCATTCCGTTCACCTCCGCGCACATCGCCAACTCGCGCACGCCGAAAAACACGTTGCGCCCGGCCGGATTATCCGCGAAATGCGGGCTAGATTTGAAGATCGTCTTTGTCGAAGCGGTCAGATCCGCTGCTCCGCCGAACAACTCCGGCACCGTATCGAAGATGGCGTTCATCACCGCCTGGCCCGCGTTGCGCGTGGCCATCGGCTTGTCGGCTGGAAAGCTGGGAATCGACTTCTCCCATCCCGCTTTCAATTTGCCCGCCTGCGTGCGCTCGAACTCCGCAGCCGCGTCGGGAAACGCTGCTTTGTATCCCGCCAACAGCTTGTTCCAGTCCGCCTCTTGCGCCGCGCCGCGTTTCTCCGTCTGGCGCCAATTGTTCAGCGCGTCTTCAGGAACATAAAAACTCTGATCCTCAGGAAATCCAAAGAATTTTTTCGTCGCCGCAGCATCCGCTGGGCTCATCGCTTCGCCGTGCACCTTGTTCGTGCCTGCCAGAGGACTTCCGTAGCCGATCACCGTGCGCACGCCGATCAACGACGGCTTGCCGGTTTCAGCCTTCGCCGCGGCAACTGCCGCGTCAAGCGCATCCAGGTCGTTCCCGTCCATCACCCGCTGCACGTGCCAGTGGTATGCCTCAAACCGCTTGTAGACGTCTTCGGTAAAGCTCCAGTTTGTCGGCCCGTCCAAGGAGATCAGGTTATCGTCATAGAAAACGATCAGCTTGCCCAGGCCCAGCGTTCCCGCCAGCGAAGCCGCCTCATGCGACATGCCTTCCATCATGTCGCCGTCGCCGCACAGCACGTACGTGTGGTGGTCCACCACGTTGAAATTCGGCCGATTGTAAGTCGCCGCCAGATGTCGCTCCGCTATGGCCATGCCCACGCCCATCGCGAATCCCTGGCCCAGCGGACCTGTTGTCGCTTCCACACCGTCGGTATGCCCGTACTCGGGATGCCCTGGCGTCTTCGATCCCCACTGCCGAAAGCTCTTCAAATCGTCCAGCGTCACCTTGTACCCGGTCAGGTACAGCGTCCCGTACAGCAGCATCGACGCGTGCCCGTTTGAAAGCACAAAGCGGTCCCGGTCGGCCCATTTGGAGTGCGCCGGATTATGCTTCATCACTTTGTGAAACAGCTCGTAAGCAATGGGCGCGCACCCCAGCGGCGCCCCGGGATGACCGCTCTTCGCCTTTTCCACCCCATCCAGGGCGAGCATGCGCAACGTGTCAATCGAAAGCTGATCAAGTGAAAGAGAAGCAGTGCTGGATGCCATAGGACTAAGAAAATTCCTTTCCTTGAAGTGCAAGTCGCGCCTGCACGGTTTGCTTCTGGGATCCCTGAGCGGATGGCGCCTTGAAAGGGTACGACTTCAAAACCTGCCTGTAGCGCAGCCGAAGGTTGCCGTATCCGCCGCTGGATGACCAGGGGCTTCAGCCCCCGGAGGCATGGTCCACTCGAACATCCCGCACCTTGCGGGCCTCCTTACAGCGCGTCAATCTTGACCTTCACATTGTATCCAAGCCAGGCGTCCTGCTCCGGCCAGTGCATCGTCCATTCCAACTCACCGTGGCCGACCGCCGGCGTCACATCGGCGCTGAATCCCGCGCTCCCCAACGCGCGGCTATCCGTCTTGTGTTTCGTCTGCCATCCATCGTCCGTCCACACAATCTCAAATAACCGGTCATCGAGAATACGCAGCGTCTTTCCCGCGTCCATTCTTTCGATGGGCCTGTGCCGTGCGTAGATTTCCACATTGCATCGCCGCCGTCCGCGACCTCCCGCATCGCAGTACCGTTCATACACCGGATCGATCCGGTCAAACACCTTGCCGTCCACCGCCGATCGCAGCAGCTTGAGATACTCCGCATGCGCCCATACCAGCGGCACCGCCGACCCCGCCGGCTTCCCCTTCCGCAGGCTGCATTTCGGCCTGTCCTCTTCGTCCCACACCTGCTCGGGAAGCAACTGCCCGCAGCTCGCAAATTTTTCATAGGTCCTGATTAGCGGCACTACGCCGTTTCCGGCCGCAAGTTCGTAGTGTGCTCGTTCCCCCGTCAGCAACGGCCACACGCGCCCCTGACCCCATCCCTGGTACGGCCCCCCGTCCGGCCGCTGTCCATAGCCGTCGCCGTTGTAGCGCAGCCAGCCGGGCCCCTGGGGAAGATCGCGCTTCAGCACTGCATCCACCACCTTCAGCGAGTCCACAATCAGCGAATCATCCGCCCGCCTTACGCCGTACCGCACCAGTTCCAGAAAGCCTCCGTCGATAATCTCGCGCGCCTCAAACTCTGTCTGCGTTCCCGGTGGACGGTTCGCCAGGTGCAAAGTCTCCTTGCCGCAGCCCTCGTGCGCATAGGCCTCGCCGCACTCCGGCGGGCGAATGCGCATGTAGTGCCGTTTCACCTCGGGAAGCAGCACCCCGTTGTTGGTCACCGTCCAGTCCTCGAGATGTCCCTCGATCCAGTCGGCGAACTCCTCAAGAAACTCGCCCAACTCGTCCGACTCGTGGGCGCGCGCCATCTCTGCTGCGCAAATCAAACCGCCAATCACCGCAGCCAGCGTCGAAGGCGAATAGCCTGCATTCTCTTCCCAGCGCTCCTGGTGCGTAATGGGCGCCTGCCGCACCAGACATCCCGCCGCGCGCTCGACAAACGGAAAGATGCTCAGATTGCCCAGTCCGCCCGCCTTCCACAATCGCCACGCCAGAATCAGCGGAAATGCCACCTCGTCGAGCTGCTTGCCGCTCCAGTAAGGTGTTCCATCGATCCAGAAGTTCTGTGCGAATCCTCCGTCGGGCTGTTGTGTGCACGCCAGGTACACCAGGGCCCGTCGCGCCGTCTCGGCACGGCCGCAAGCCAGCAGCGCCGTCGCCGTCTGCACCATGTCCCGCGTCCACACCAGGTGGTAGCCGCCCAGGTCATCGTCGCTCTTCACCTGCCCCCATGGAATCGACGCCGACGCCACAAACGCGCCCGAGTAAATTTTGTCCTCATGCGCCAGCAGCACATTGTGGCTCGCGCGCATCAGCTTGCCGCCATCCTGCGCCTTCATCGCTAACCACTCCGGATTTGCCGCGCGCTGCCACTGCACAATGAATCGCTTGCGCTGTTCCTCGAACGACATCGCAAGCGAGCCCATCGTCTTTTGTGCTGCCGGGTGATGCCCCTCGCCAATCCCGATGGCCAGCGTGAACTCGCGCACCGTCGCTTCGCCTTCGTTCGGCGCGTCGCTCCCGATCCTGCCGTTCCGCCGCTCGCTGCAATCCAGGTCGATCTCACCCATCACTGCGATGTTGCCGTTCGTCGCCGATCCAAACTGCCAGTCCATCCTGAAGTTCTCCATCAGGTCCTGCCAACCATCGCTCGCTCCCACAAATCCGCAGCTCACGCGCTTGAAGCTGCAACTGGCCGCCATCATCAGCGACCACTCGTTCTTCCATGCCATCACCACCTTGTGTCCGGCAATGTCCAACGCGCTCGCCGAGTTCCCTGCACCGCCGCCATCCAGGTGCGGCGCCAGCAGCGCGTACAACTTCAGCCGCGGCACCAGGTCTGCGTGCCCCTCCAGGCGCACATGCTGCAGCACCACCCCGTGGTGCGGATCGCAAATCATCTCTTTTGTCAGGCTATAGCGGCCATCCGGGTCGCGGTTCACATACCGCACCCCCAGCGCCTCGGGATCGATGTATTCAAATGTCGTCACCAGGTCGCGCTTCTCCTCGTGGAAAAACGTCTCTCCGTCGGTGACCAGGAATTCCATGTCCCGCACCTGCGGCCGATCGATTGTGGGGTGATACACCTCGTTCAGAATGCCGTGTGAACACGTGAACCAGATGCGGCTCGACCCTGAGTACGCCGTCACCACCGCATCCTTCACGCTCGAAGTCCAGCGCGGCTCCAGGCCGGGCGCCCCAAACGCCTCGCCCTCCTGCTCAAGCCACCGGTACAAGGGCTGATCGCTCATTCTCTCTCTCGATTGTTTTCTGGCCGATTGGCGTCAACGATACGAAACTGGGAAGCCGTCCACCCCAACCAATTATCGATGTTTCCCGTGACGGGCCGGTTTCATTTCCCGGTATTTTTCCCGAGGACCGCGGACTCGCTCGTCTCTTATCGCGCCCGAAATAAACTGCCCAATGACTTTTCTTCGCGTGCAAGCCTTTTGCGACCCGCCCGCATCTTACTCCCTAGGCCGCGGAGAGAATTACTGCGAGAAAGATGTGAGTTCTGCATAACTCATTAGATCCGAGGTACTTGTTGTGACGAGCTTGATGCGAAGACCCTCTGTCCGCATGACGCTCTCCTACCTGTTTCAGTTTGTACAGGATGGTTTTGGCGTTAGCGTGGTACCGAGCCACTTCTACTTTCCCGTTCCCAGTCTCAAGTCCTTCGATGGCAAGGACTGGAACGCCTGTCGCCCGTGTGCCGCCTTCGATTTTCGCCTCGACGAGCAGATTGAGCGCCTCGAGAGCGACATTCTTCCCTTCGCGGCCGAATGTAACTTTCCTGAAGACGCCTCGAACAACGGGCACGGCGGCTTTCACTTTAACAACGGTTATTTTGAGCGCGTCGATGCCGAAGTCGCCTATTCCTTCGTACGGCAGCGCAAGCCCGAACGGATCGTCGAAGTCGGCAGCGGAAACTCAACCCTGGTGATGGCGGCGGCCATGAAGAAGAACGCCGACGCGGGGTTTCCCGGCGAGTTCGTGGCTGTTGAGCCTACGCCTGCGCCGTACCTGAAGAACGGCGTTCCGGGTCTTACGCGGCTTATCTCCGCGCGGGTGCAGGATGCGCCGTTTGAACTCTTCCTTTCCCTCAAGGCCAACGACATCCTGTTCATCGACTCCAGCCACGTGGTCTCTATTGACAGCGATGTCTTGTATGAATTGCTGCGCATTCTGCCGCGAATCGCACCAGGGGTCCTCATCCACTTCCACGACATCTTCGCCCCGCTCGACTACCCGGAGAAATTCGTGAAGAGAAGCCTCTGTTTCTGGGGCGAGCAGTACATGCTCGAAGCCTTCCTCTCGTTCAACTCCGCTTTCAAGGTGATGTGGTCGTCCAGCGCCATGCAGCGGTTCCACCCCGACGTGCTCCGCAAGGCATTCCCCGGCTGGGAAGGCAGTTTTCGTCGCATGCCCACGGCATTGAAGTTGTTCTCACCCTCGCTGGATGGAAACAATGTGTGGCCCTGCAGCTTCTGGATCGAACGCACTGCGGAGGCGGCTGCCTAAGCATCGTCGCACTACTTTTTGTGCAGCTTTTCGGCGCAGGGGCTGTAACATGCCCGGAATCATGCGGAATGTTCGCGAATATGGTGCGTTGACCCCCTCAAATGTTCAATGAAATGGTTACATCTTGGGCCAAAATGTAACCACGAGAGGTTGCGAATTTACGACGCATTGACCTTCCCAGGTGCCGTTTTGTGCGATTTGTAACCACCTGAGGTTACGAATTGGAGCAAAGCGCACCAAACAATTTCGCGAAAGAGGGCTTAAATGCATTTTTTTGGCATTTAAAACGGGGTTTTGAGCCTCATTTTGACGCGTTTTTGCACGCCAAAGCGCGAGAGAACAGAGATCAGAGAACAGAGATCGGTAATCGGTTCTTACGCCCGCTGAAGCGGGCTGGGCGCGGAGATGCCACATCTGCCCCCAGTCTCACGACATGGGGTAAGTTCTTTTGCCCGCTACGCGGGCTTTGCGCCAGATTCAACCATAACCCGCGAGTGACCCAAGACTTGTCGCCAGTCTTGCGACTGGGGCCAACCGTCCGGCGCCCGCGTTGCGGGCTACCACAATCCCTGAGTTGGCGCATTTTTATCTCAGATTGGCAATGCTCTCCTCCTCCGCTTGCATCGCCCGGCGAGCGCGCACCAGGCGGCCCTTGGCGGCGGCGCTATTCTCCTCGATTCGCCAGGCCCGTTTATAGTTAGCTGCTGCTGCCGCGTAATTGCCCTTGTGCATCTGTTGGTTGGCCAAATCGAAATAACTCTGCGCGGAACGTGCCATAGCTCCACGGGACCCAGGCGCCAAGGTCATTCGGCGAGTCGATGTCGACGTCGGAACCCTCGAAAACGCCGCAGCACGCGACCCTCCGCTTGACCTCGACGCAACACGTGCAGTAGCTCCGCGAGATGCACGTTCCGGTATCATCATCCGGTGCGTCGTAGTGATCGACGATGCTACCTTCGCCGATGCCGGCTTGACCGCAGCGTCCGGGCCAGCGCCGGCCTGAGGAGTCACTTCAGGCACGGTGACGGGATTCTCGGCGACGGAAGTTGGTCCGGGCGCAGAAGGAGAAGCCGGCGAGTTGAGCTGCGAGGGCGAACTGTGCGCCTGGGAGCCAGGTACGGCCCCGATTCGATGAAATGCAATGATGAAACACACGCACAGCGACAGCGCGCCGATCGCGGCTGCAAACCTGGAAATTACAATTCTCGACACTTGAGGTCGAGACGCTGCCGGCTTGGACGCTGCAAGATTCGACGATGCAAGTCTCAACCAAGAGATTATCGGCGCAAAAGAACGGTCCAGAGCCTTCTTGGGCGCAATTTCCGCCGGCGAAGCGTCAGTTTTCGCGGCCAGCGTAGCGCCGATCTCGATCGCCGGAGGCACAAAGTTCTCAACTACGCCGATCTCCAGCGATGGCTCGTATTCATGCGAAACCCCCGCCGCGTGCTGGCGAAAAAGATTGTTGATTAGCGCAGTCTGGCGCGAGTTCAACAGGGAAAGCGAGAGCTGTCGAAAGTTGCGGAAGGTCCAAAGCAGATAAACGCGTTGCCAAAAGGAGGGTTCAACGGCAACTAATCCTCGCTGCGTTTGGAACAGCAAGAAGCCAGATTCAAGCTTGTTCAGAAGCACAAATCCCCCCCGTAACACAGGATGCAGCTTGCGTGACACAGGGGTCCAATCGCAACCTATAGATGACAGACCCACTTCTCACGATGGCCGAACAGCCTTCGCAAGCGAGTTGCAAAGAGTTTCACGGCTGTGCCCTGCCGCACCCTACCGCCAGATCGTTGAAAACGGCCAAGGGGGAATTGGCATCGCTTTCCAACGCCCAAATCCGATTCCCCGGCTTAAACCCCGCATCCAGACCAAAGTTGCGCTACAGGTTTCTATGCCAGGTTTCGCAGTCGCTGGCATGCAGGCCGACCCAACTCCACGTCTGGTGGCCAAACAACGGCGTTCACCTCTGGCACGATCAGGAGGATCTGCGGATCGCACTCGATGGAGTCGCGCCCGCACGGGCATCGCTCGCTACACGTCTCCCAACCCGCGTCGCCCAAAGAAAGCGACAACCATCAGCTCCGCGCTGCCGGATGGCGCAAATTCTTCATTGATCGCTCCTATCTTGCCCATTCTGCCTATTGAAGAATCAATAACTAATTTGTTTTCAATCCTGCCTTTTGTCGTGCCCTGATACAAAGCCATTCATGCAATCAGTTCCAGCAGCCGGAAGCTGTTCTTGATCGCACCAGCATGTACTTCACGGCCGCCTCGAGTTCCTGCGGCGAAACATCATCGACGATGCCGGCGTCGCCGATCCCCAGCGGAAGCACAAACCGCCTGACTCCGCCTACGTTCTTCTTGTCGCGGCCGGTCGCCGCCATCACTCTGCCTGCCGGCACCTTCAGCCTGGGAAGCGGTCCGTAGCGGTAGATCAGCTTTTCCATCCGCTCCATTTGCGCGCCTGTAATGGTGCCGCGCCGGCGCGCCAAAGCAAGCGCCGCCACCATGCCCCACCCCACCGCCTCGCCATGCAGCATTGCCTTGTAACGCGTCGCCTGCTCCAGCGCGTGGCCAACAGTGTGGCCGAAGTTCAAAATCATTCTCAGCCCGCTCTCGCGCTCGTCCTGGCGCACCACGTCCGCTTTCATCCGGATCGACGCCGCAATCACGCGCTCCAGTGCCTTCGGCTCCCGCTCCAGCACCTGATCCGCGTGCTCTTCCATAAAGCGGACGAGCGACCGGTCGCGGATGATTCCTGCCTTCACGCTCTCCATCAGTCCGGCGCGCAGCTCGCGATCGGGCAGAGTGCCCAGCACGCTGGTATCGGCGAATACGGCGCGGGGCTGGAGAAAATTCCCGACGAGATTCTTGCCCTCGGGCAGGTTCACGCCCACTTTGCCGCCCACGCTCGAGTCCACCTGTGCCAGGAACGTCGTTGGCACCTGCACATAGGGAATGCCGCGCATGAACGTCGCCGCCACAAATCCGCCCACGTCGCCCACGATCCCGCCGCCAAAAGCGATCAGCAACGATCCCCGGTCGCCGCCTGCGCGCACCATCTCGCGCAGCTGCCGTTCGACACTCTTGACGGTTTTGTGTTCCTCGCCGGCCGGCAGAAACAGCGTCACCGGCGGCTCGGCGAACGACCGCAGAAACGCCTTCGACCACAGCGCCCAGATCTCCGGCGATGTGACGACGAAGACGCGCCGCGGCAATCGCCTGACCACTCGTTCAATCCGCGGAGCCAACTCCGCAAGCAGCCCACTTCCCGTTACAACGTCATACTTCGCCGATGGCGTCTCTACCCGTATCGTTTGCACAGTGAATTCATTCTAGTGTGGCGAGGGGAGGCGAGGACGAAAGCTGGAATTCCTGGCGGTTCCCTGCTCAATAGACAAACGGCCGCCGCCGCCACGTGCGCCTGAAGTACGCTTCGTACTCCGCGCCGAATTGTTCTCGCAACAGCCGCTCCTCGGCGTGCATGCGCGCCACCAGCGGGATCAACAGGCTCAGCGCCAGCAACACGCCCACACCGGAGCGGAACGTGAGCACCCAGCCCAGCGAAGTGATGAGCATGCCCAGGTAACTCGGGTTGCGGATCACCCTGTAAATCCCGCGCGTCTCCAGCTTGTGACCCGGCTGAATCGCCACCAGCCCGCTGAAGCGGTTCTTGAGCACGTACACCGGAATGATGCGCAGCACGCCGCCCAGAAAGCACACGGTCACGCCCACCCAGCGCAGAATGTCACCGTCCAGCGTCCAGAACCCGATGCGGTCGGTATACGAAGAGAAGAACGTCATCATGATCGCGATCACGCTGAACGCGCCCAGCACCCAGCGGTTGCCGCGGTCTTCTTTCTCGCCCGTGTTCATGCCGCCGCCCGAAGGGACCGCGACGACCATAAGCACCGCGGTGACGCACGCCAGCCCCTTGAACGCCGGATGCGCCCAGAACGGAGTCCATCCGCCCCAGCCCGCAATCGCCAGCGCGAATTGAATGACGACCGACACAATTCCGGTGATGATGATCTTGATGCTGCTCATGCTTTGCTCTCCACGGAGGTTGTGCCCATTTTAGCGGAGTGCGTCGTTGGTTTCGTCGATTATGTTCTGGAAGGCACGCGCGTTTCTTACGCCCCCTGCCGGGGGCCATCGCCTCGGTTTTCGATCCTTTCCCCAGGCTCGCGCCGTGGGGCTACCGTATATCGCCCGCCGAAGCGGGCTTTGCGCCCAGCGTTCATCGGCGCCGGCTACCACCCCAGCCAGATCAGCGGAACCAGTCCGCCCACCGCCAGCGCAACAAGAAAGATCAGGCTCAGCACGCCCGTCTTCTTGCCGCCCAAACTGTATGCGTAAATTCCCTTCACGATGTTGTTGCTCGCTGCGGCAATCAGGATCGCACCCGCCGCCACATTCACTGGCGTCAACGTACCTGCCGCCTGCGTCAACCCCATGATGAATGGATCTACGTCGCTCACTCCCATGATTGCGGCCAGCGTGTCCACTCCGCCCTTGCCCAGGTACTTCACGGCCAATTGCGTCGCCACCAGCATCACCAGAAAAAGGAGCGCAAACAGAAATGCCGTCGTCAGCTCCAGCGGATTCTTCGCGCCCAGATCGCGTTGAACAGCCTGCGCGCCTTGGTCGGCGCGCCGCGTCCATACCCACCCGAAGCCCGCCGCCAGCACGGCCAGCACCACAAACGGCAGCCATAGCGCCGCCATTAGTTGCCGGTTGAAGAGCGCCAGCAGGATCACCAGCCGCAGGTACATCACGCCCGATGCCATCAAGATTCCACCGGAGAACAGGTGCGGATGATTCTCCACCTTCCCCTGTCGCGCCAGCACCACAGTCGTCACCGTCGACGAATACGCTCCGCCCAGCAGGGCAGCCAGCACAATCCCGCCCTGCCCCTTGGTCAGCTTTTGCAACACGTAGCTCGCGTAGCTGATGGCGCTGATGGCCACCACCACCAGCCACGTCTTGAAGGGATTGATGTGGAACGGGCCGAACTCCTGGTTGGGCAGCACCGGCAGAATCACACCGCTCAGGAACAGGAACTTGGCGAAGGTGAGAATCTCGCGCTGCCCGATCGTCGCCGCCAGTTTCTCCAGTGCCACTTTCAGATCGAGCAGCAGCAGGCTGGCCACGCCCAGCGTCATGGCGATCCAGAAATGCCCGTAGCACACCAGCGCGCCCACCAGAAATGTCGTCAGCCCCGAAAACTCTGTTGTTGCGCCGGCTACCGTGGCCTGCGAAAGCTTATGCCAGTACGACAACATCAGAAAGCCGGCAACCACCAGGAACCCGATCGTCAGCGGCAATAACTGCGTCCCCGAAATCAGCGCCATCGAGTAGCCGATGAGCCCGATCAGCGGGAACGTGCGCACGCCTCCGAAAGCGTAACTGCCTCCCGCGGCCTTGTGCTCCTCGCGCTCGAGCCCGATCAGGAACGACAGGAACAGCACCAGGACAATCTTCACCGCCTCCGGCGGCAAATCATGGTAGATATTCATGCGATCCAACCTTCGTTGCGTCTGTGTTTGGCCTGCACCACAGCATACACTTCGGAACAGGGGAGCGAGGGAGCATGATCTCCGACCTGCGGCTCGCGGCAGGCAGAGGCGCCGTCCCTACGGGACTGGCGAGGTGAATTACGCACGCCTCCCCACGCTGAAGCGCGGGGCTAACATCCGTTGCGCCTACGGCGCGCTTGCCGGAAGATCACTTATGCAATTTCTCATAAGCAGCGTTGCGCCTGCGGCGCGGTTGTCCTTCGCCGACTCGCTGACCGGCTGACCTGCCGGTCTCGCTCCCTTGGTCCCTCGTTCCCTTGTTCCCTTTTCCCCTGCTCTTGATAGCCTGAAGAGTGATGGCAAAGGGCCCCCAGGTGGATTTCCTCGTCGTAGGCGCAGGCGTTGCCGGCCTGCGCACCGCCGTCGAACTTGCACGTTTCGGCGACGTTCTCGTCGTTACCAAGGAATCGCTCGGCGAATCGAATACGCACTATGCGCAGGGCGGCATCGCCGTCGCCATGGACGGCGACCAAGACATCGCTCTGCATCTCGACGACACAGTGAAAGCCGGCGACGGCCTCGTTGATCGCCGCGCTGCTGAAGCCCTCGTCAGCGAAGGCCCGCTGCGTGTGGCCGAGCTCATCGAGTGGGGCGCCAATTTCGATCGCGAAGCCGGCTCGGAAGGCGAAGCAGGCATCGGCCACTTCCTGCGCACGCGCGAGGGCGCGCATTCTCTCGCTCGCATCCTGCACGCCAGGGGCGATGCCACCGGTGCTGAGATCAGCCGCGCGCTGCTTACTTTTGCCCGTGTGCACAAGCGCATCCGCTTCTCCGAGTGGACCCGGGTATCCGGTCTCGTTGTCGCCGATGGCCGCGTGATCGGCGCCGATCTAGCTGGTGCCGAGCCACCCCGCTCCAAGTCTGGACCGGCTGGTCAAGCTCCCCATCGCAGCCACGTTCGCGTTGCCGCGCGGTCGGTGCTTATCGCCTCAGGCGGCGCGGGCCAGGTCTTCTCTGACACCACGAATCCCTCCGTTGCCACTGGCGACGGCATTGCTCTGGCTGCAACTGTCGGCGCCGAACTCGCCGACATGGAGTTCTACCAGTTCCACCCCACCGCGTTCGCTCTCGAAGGCGCGCCGCGTTTCCTCATCTCTGAAGCGCTGCGCGGCGAGGGAGCCTGGCTGCGCAATGATCGCGGCGAGCGCTTCATGGAGCGCTACCATCCCCTGCTGGAGCTCGCTCCGCGCGATGTTGTCGCCCGCGCCATTGCCCACGAAAGCATGGCTGACCCCACTGACGCGCAATCGCCGCCCCGCCCCGTCTACCTCGACATGCGCCAGGTGCGCAACATCGACGTCCCTGCGCGTTTTCCCGGCATCAGCGCTTTCCTCGCCAATTACGGCCTCGACCTTCGCCACGATCTCATTCCTGTCCGTCCCGCCGCGCACTACCTCATGGGCGGAATTCGCACCGATCTCGTCGGGCGCACCGCGGTGAAAGGCCTTTACGCTGCGGGCGAAGCCGCATGCACCGGTCTGCATGGAGCCAATCGGCTGGCCTCCAACTCGCTGCTTGAGGGCCTCGTCTTCGGCGCGCGCGCCGCCCGCTCCATGCTCTCTGATTCTCTCCCACTCGTTCCCGTCGAGCCGCCCGGTCCTGCTCCGCCAACCCTCGCCGCCAGGGAAACGCGCCGCGTTCAGGAATTAATCACCGGGCTGCAAGCTTCCATGTGGGCGCACGCCGGGCTGCTGCGCGAAGAGACTCTAATGCGCCAGGGACTCGCCGATCAGCAAGCCTGCCAATCCGCTCTAGCCGAAATTGCCGCTCAGCGCCGCTCCAGCCGGCGTCTCAGCGAAGCGCAATCCCTCTGTTTCATCGCTCGCGCCATCCTCGTCGCTGCCCTCGCCCGCACTGAAAGCCGCGGAGCGCATTTCCGCAACGATTTTCCCCGCCGCGACGACGCGAATTTCCTCAAGCACTCGGCCCTCGGCGGCGAAGGCCAGGTCCGCTTTGAAGCGTGGTAAGTCGGCCCTCAATCTGCGCTCAAGATTGCATGCACTCCCGGCGAAAGAGCGCTCGCTTTCGCCGCAGCGTCTATTCTGGTGGACAGCAATCAGAATCAACCGCAAGCAGGAAAGGCTCTCATGAGAAATCCCGCAATCATCCTGTGCCTGTGTCTTTTTGCCATCATGCCTTTGTCATCTGCGGCGCAACTCCCCGCCTCGCACGAGCAGGACATCGCCAAGATCCCGCCCATCATCTTCGAAGGCCTTCATCAGCTTGGCGATCAAAAACCTGAAGACGCCGAGAAGGCGTGGTTCCGCGGCAGTCCCTTTGAAGGTCAGTCCGTCTCCGGCGAGCTTCGCTCCATTCTTGAAAGCTGCGGCAAATATCAAAACTTCGATCTCGTCAGTGTGCAGGACCTCACGCCGCGCCTGCGCGTCATTTACCTCGCTCTCAATTTCGAAAAGCAGCCGAAAATCGTCAAGTTCGTTGTCTACAAAACTCTTGATGGCTGGATTCTTCTATCGCGCAAGATCGACATCGACGAGCAGGTCTTCGAGTCCGTTGGGCAACCCGGGCGCTGATCTGCAAACTCACTCGTTCGCGATTCGGTCGATCGCCCCATCCTCCGGGGTCCCTGCAGACAGGTCTTGGTCTATGAGGTGGAACGCATGCGGCGATTTTGTTCTTTGCCGCCGAGGTCGGTCCGCATGCCCACTCGCTAGTTCTCTGGCTTGCTCATCCGCTCGCTCACCGCTGTCACCGCCGCGCATACCGCCAGAATCCCGCCAATCACCGCCAGCGATAGCGTGACGGGC
>Ga0310039_10000673_pt1 | contig 27512 bp, 20 predicted proteins | sample Sb_taG_4_FD_200460 | JGI IMG/M metagenome (GOLD analysis project Ga0310039, IMG submission 200460) | Peat soil microbial communities from Weissenstadt, Germany - Sb_50d_6_BS metaG (v2) (version 2) | ecosystem: Environmental > Terrestrial > Soil > Wetlands > Peat | place: Germany: Weissenstadt...
CGCAGCTACATCGACACCGCCCGCAAGCACGGCAAGAACGCCATGGACATCCTGCACGACCTCATGCTCGGCAGGCCCTGGCGACCCCCGGCACAGGCATTCTCCCCGTAACCCCAGCCAAAACCCGGGCTACCTATCACCACGCGTGAACGGGCTGAATGCTTACTTCTCCATGTGGCAGATTACCTGGCTGGAAATGGCCGGAACGTTTACGGTGGGCGGTAGCTGCCACCCATCATAGAGCTTGCCCGGCGAAAAGCCCGGGCATGCCTACGTGGTGATCGACGGCACGTTAATCGCGATCGACGCGCCGCGCCCCGTCGCCGGCTGCTCTACGTCGGCGCACGGGATTTCTACCTCAAAGGCGGCGACCTCGTCGTCGCCGCGCTGGCTGTCCTGCGCCGTGAGCACGCCCTGAACCTCTACCGCGATGGCGCCCCACAGGTCGCTGGCCACCGACCAGGACAAGGTCACGCTCGAGCCAGTTGAGGGCGACGTGGCTCCGGCCGAGTTGCCCGCGCCCGTTCTGTTGTCCACGTTGGCGATGAACCGGGAGGTGGCCGGGGAGGACGCCGAGGTGACGGAGGTGCCTGTGGCGACGAGCCCAGCCATGATGTCCCCCGACGTGCTGCCGGAGGAGGTGACGCTCACTGCGTTGCCGTTGCCGTAGGCGCTAGTCGCGGCGCCGAACTGACTCACGTTGTCGAAGCTCTCCGAGCCGCCCGTGATCTCATTCGGCGTCCCGCCGCTGACCGTTACTGACACGGAGTGCGTGCCGGTGGGCGCGTTCAGCAGCCCGAACATGTCCTCGTACCCAGCGTTGCCGTTGTCGACGTGCACCTGCTTGAGCAGGGTCATGGCCTGCCCGTCGTAGGTCGCACTCGCGGTCAGCCCGGAATCTGGGACGGCGCCGACCGCGACGCCGACCAGCAGCGCCGGGCTCGTACCAGAGATCGTGTGGTTCCAGCTCAGCGCGGCCTGGTCGGTCACCGTAGCGCCCGAGGAACCCGGCCCGGTCGCGTCGTAGGTGACGCTGCCGCCGTCTCCCGAGGTCGCAGTGGTGAAGGTCTGGTCAGAGCCGTTGGTCGTCCCGGAGGCGTTCGTCGCGGTCAGCCGGTAGTGGTAGGTGGTACCCGGCTGCAGCCCGCTGAGGCTGGCGGACTCGCTCACCGCGCTGATGCCCGACCCGGCCAGGCCCCGGGACGCCGGGGCGATGCTCCCGTAGGACGTGGTGGTCCCGTACTGGAACTGGCTGGTAGTGGTCTGCCCCTCCAGGTTCACCGACCCGTTCAGCGTGGCCGCCGAGCTGGTGACGCCGGTGGCGGCGCTGGTGGTAACCTGCGGCGCTAAGCCTTGGCTGCCGTCGGGCGGGGTGCACTTGCTGGTGGTGACGGTAAACGTGCCTTTGGAATCGTACCCGTAGCCCTGCCAGGTGGAGAACGAGTCAGTCCATCCGTTTAGCCAGCCGAACCAGCCGTAGGTGTACTCGTCGTTCCGGTGGGTGGCCTGGCTGACGCAGTAATTGTTGCCCTGCCAGGTGTTCCCGTTGCTGAAGACGAGGTTGCCCTCGCCATCCTGCCAGGCTCCGGTCAGCGCGCCCTTGATGGCGCTGATCCCGTTGTCCTGGACGGTAACGTTCTGCACGTAGTAGTTGCCATACTGGCCGGGGGACTGGGTGGCCGGGGATTCGATCAGGTCAATCCCGTTGTAGTTGTCGTAGACAGTGTTGTTCGCGATCAGGCAGGTGGCGCCTTTGATGCACCCGGAGCGGCGGAGCTGGATGGCCGCGCCGAACGCCCAGCCGGGCTGGCCGCCGCCGCCGGGGGAGCTGGGCATACCGTTGGACTCGAGGTCATTCCCGGTGATCGTGAAGTTATAGGAGTCCTCCTCATAAATTCCGGCACCGCAGTTATTGTCAATCGTGTTGTTCTCGACAACCGTGCCGTAGTTGTCGGTGTCCATCCAAAGGCCGTTGCATCCGTTGTTGTTGATGGTGTTGTTCTTGAAGGTCAGGTTGGTGGTGAGGGCGGCCTTGCCCGCTCCGGCCTCCCAGCCGGCCCAAGAGCCGTTATACGGGTCCGAGCCCAGCTCGTCGTTGTTGTCACTGATGTCGTTGCCCTGGTACAGCCCGCCGGTGCCGTGCGCGGAGAAGCCTTCCTGGGCGTTGTTGTCCAGCTGGTTGTTCAGTACCTGAACGTAGTCGCCGGTGGCGACCGCCGCAGCAGCGTTGTGCTCGATGTCATTGCCCTGGATGACCCACTTCGGTCCGTTGTAGTCCTGGATCGCGCCACGCTGCAGCGGCGTGGCGTAGTTTTGAATCCTGAAGTTCTGGATGGTTACCCCGGACGGGCCGGTACTGTTCGCATCGCCGTAGAACGCGAACTGATAGTGCTTGCCGCCGTCGAGCACCGCCTGCCGCCCATCACCGTCGAAGACGTCGTGGCTCCGTGGCTCGAGCTGGCTGGCGTTAGCGTAAGTCCCTGGCTGGAAGCAGAACGTGCTGCCGGCCGGGTTGGCGTCAATCAGTTTCTGGATGTTGCTGCTCGGGGTGACAATCACCCCTGAGCACCCGGTCCGGTGAACGGCCAGCGGGACGGCCACCACCGCGAGCCCGGCACTGAGCAGCACGGCAGCTACCGCTGTCGGGCGTCGCCAGGTACTTCTCCTCATCGGCGCTCCCTTGTGTCGGGAATCAGGCAAGGCCGTCCGTGATATGCCCAAAAGGGCGGCCGCTAGGTGTCCCTGCTCCCGAACCTGCGCCAGGGGCCGGCCCAGACGGTACCTGCGGTTCGCGACCGTCAGCAGCACTCATTCCAGTATTACGTCTTGTTCCGGCGCCCAGTCGAGATCATTCCCGTCCGGGGAGTCGATCCCCGCCGTGATCTTGCCCGTCTGGGCCAGGTCGCGGGCCGCGTCTACCGGGGTGTGCGCATCCGGGCCGTAGGCCAGAGTGCTGTGACACAGCAGGATCGCTCCACCCACTGGTCTCGAAGAGCCCACTGCGAGTCGGCTGGCAGCGCGCGGTGCGAGGACGGCTGGCGGCAGTGGTTCGCATCAACGGGAATCCAGCCCTGCCAAGTCCTCTACGAAGAGCTCTCACGGGACAGGCTCGCCGTCGTGAACCGGGTCCTGGAGTTTCTCCGCCTCCGGCAACTCGATGCAGATACCCTTCCGCCCGTCCGCTACCGCAAGCAGGCCGACAGCCTGACCGAGCGTTACGCGGACCTCGTCCGCTCAGCAATGAGCTCCCCTGGCTGCCACTGACACTTCGTGATGTCCCCGCTGACATTGCCGTGACGGTCAACAGCGGCAGCCGCACTTCTCCACGGTCATCTGCCTGACCTGCGCCAACAAACCCACGGTCACGAACTACCGCTGCCGTATCAAGGCGCGGTCGGTCTTAATATCGAAGAAAGAGAATGTTTCCGTACCAGCGCCCCACGCGGTCGATAGCTGGGCGGAAGCCCTGGCTATTCATCCAGGAGACGATCTCCGCGTACAATGCACAACCTTCATAGAGCTCCTTACGATTCACCTCCATATGGATTGCTCTCGTCGTTGCCAGGACGGGGCCGGCTGCCTTTAGGGCGGGCAACTCCATGCCCTGCATGTCAAGCCACATGAAATCGATTCGATCGACACCCTCGCCATGAGCCCAATCGGCAATGGTAGTGGTCTGAATTGTGATAGATCGGCTGAAATCTTGTGGATTGTCGGCCAGATGCAGAAGGGACGACCAACCTCGGTTCGAACTCTCGTCATTCGGATCTCCAACGACATAGAACTCCACTGAGCCGGTGCGGTCAGAGAGCGCCATTGGGTAACGCTGCACCTGTGCTAGATCACTCGTGCGACGCTCACCTTCTACGAAGAGTTCCGGGACAGGCTCGAATGCGTGTATTGTTGCGCCGGGCCAACGCTGCGCAAACTTGACTGTATCGGTGCCATCGCAAGCCCCGGCTTCGAGGATCACTGGCGAGCCAGTGAGATAGGGTGCCACCTCATCGAGATGGATCTCACTAAGGGTCTTAACGCGAAGCCTCCGCGAAAGAAGATCAGGTCGGCGGAGGGCGAACGATGCTCGGCTCCGCAGTAGGCTGTATCCCGTCTCGGGTAGCACTAATAATCTCCTGTAATCTCATTGTTACACAGAATCAAATCGTGCGAGTTTAAGGCTACTCAAACTGCCCAGCGCCACATATAGGAGCCACGACGACCGGGGCCTGATACATGCGGTGGGCAACCTTTTCATAAGTATTCGGAAGTCTCGTCGCGTGACGGCAAGGTGACGCGGTGACTGTGGCGCGACACGTCGGCCGAAGTGCGCGTGGGCCCGCTACCGCGGCGCGGTCGCCAAGGGCATCACCACCAGCGCAAGCGCACCCAGATCGGCAAGGACGGGTTGCCGCTGGCCCGCCGGTTCCGCGCCTGCGAGGACATGATCCTGCGATTCGCCACCGACCTGACCGTCGGGTTCACCTCGAATCAGGCCGAGCGGGACGTCCGCCCGGTCAAAGTGCAGATGCGCACTTCCGGCGGCTACTGGCGCACCCTGGCGGGCCTGGCCGACTTCGCCATCGTCCAGTCCTACCTGTCCACCGCCGGCAAATGGGGCATCGACGCACTCGACGCACTCACCTAGCTCTTCACCGGCCAGCCCTGGCTGCCGCCCGCAACTGCGCCCCCGTAACCACCGTGGGCACGCGCGTCATCCCGCTGGTCACCATATCCCGGCCATGCGCACGCCGACGCGCGGCGAGCAGGCACCCATATCCCAACACCACGTACTTAAGGGTGAGGGTCCACCACGGTCGCGGACGGGCTGCAGTAACAGCAGGCCAGGCCATGAACTTCCCGGAAGCCGGCTCTGAGCGGACTAACTAAACTTGGCGAATGAACGCTCCTCTGGCGAAGGTAGAGCTGACGGGCGTGCCGGAGACGGCGCTGTGGAACCTGTACCAGCGTGCGTCCGCGGCGCGCGCCGGGCACCTGGACGACCCGCGCGCGGTCGAGGTGCTCGTGCGGCTGGACTACCCCTTTGAGCGGTTCGACTTGCCCTGCCGTGGTCTGGCGGCGAGGTTGCACGCGCAGCGAGTGCGCACCGTAGATGCCGCCTTGCGCCAGGTGCTGTCGGGCGCCCCAGACGCCATCGTGGTCGCGCTCGGGGAAGGGTTCGAGACTCAGTTCTGGCGGGTGGATGACGGGCGGCTGCACTGGCTCACCCTCGACCTGCCTGAGGTGGTGGCGGTGCGGCGCGAGGTGCTCCCCGACGGCCCGCGCAACCGGACGCTGGCGGGTTCCGCGGCCGGCGCGCAGTGGACCGCCCAGGTCGACCGGGAACGGCCAGTGATCATCACGGCCCAGGGCCTGCTGCCGTACTTCGAGCGGGACGAGGTGCACCGCATGCTCACCGCCTGGGCTCGGCTGCTGCCCGGCGCGTGGCTGCTGTTCGACGCGGTGACCGCGCATCTGCAGGCGGTCCGGCGACGTAACCCGCTGCCGGACGGGTACCGCCCGCCGGACTGGACCTGGACCGTGGACACCGGTGAGTTGCGCCAGCTCCGCGAGCTGCCCGGCCTAAAGGATCTGCACGAGGTCCCGCAGGCGGGCGGTGACCGGTTGCTCGGCGTGCTGAGGCGGGTGCCCGGCCTGAAGAGCCAGCTGCCGGCCTTCCCGGTGTTCCAGGCGAGGCTCGGCCTCGACGCCGCATAGCTTGCCACGTCGCTTTGATGAAGCTGTGACCTGGGGCTTTGAGGGCTTTTGGAGACGGAGGGGACTCCTGGTAGGCGTTGGGTGCCTGGTCCAGCGCCCATCACAGGAGTCCCTTGTGCGTTCTTATCTGCCTGCCGTCGTTGATGCAAGCCGGGTGACGGGGTCTCCGGTCGCCGGGACCCCGGCGGGGACGGTCGTGGTCCGGGCCGCCGGCCTGCGGGTTCAGGGCGTGACGGTAACGGCTGGGGGGCAGGTGCCGTCGGCGGGCGAGCTGGCGGTGTTCTGCCGTCCGGTGGTGACCGCGCCGGCCGTGGTGCGCCGGGACGGGACGGTGCTGGCGGATGGGTGGCTGCCGGATTTCGTGCGGCTCGGCGAGCTGGAGCGCTACCTGGGCGACGGCGTGATTGAAGCGGCCGTGGACGCCGCGCTCACGGAAGGACGGCTGAGGCCGCGGCAGCGGCGGCGGATCATGTCCTATCCGCTGGTCATCCGGCTGATGATCGCGATGACGCTGATGCCGGACGCCTCATACTGCGAGGCGCTGCGCGGGGTCGCCGGGCTGCTCGCGGACATCCCGTTCACCCGGGAATGGCACGTCCCGACAGGAAAAGTGGTCACGGACTGGCGGCTGCCGGTCCCGCCGGACGTGACGGAGAGCATCTTCTGGCAGGCGGCCGGGCCGCTGATCGGCGGCGGCGAACCCTCAGCGGTGCTGCTGGCGGGCATGATGGTGCTCGCCGCCGACGGGATGCTGGTGAACCTGGCGGACACGCCGGCGAACCGGGCGTTCTTCGGGTCGGCCGGGACTGCCGATGATTCCTCGCCGTTCCCGCAGTTGCGGATTGTCGCGGTGACCGCCCGCGCCGGCCGCGCCATGCTCGGGGCGATCCTCGGCCAGGCCGGAACCGGGGAGCAGACCCTGCTCAAGCGCCTCGTGCGGCGCCGCCCGGGCCTGTTCGCCGGCCGCGTCGCCTGCTCCGGCAGGAACTTCCCGGGCTATGACCTGATCACGGCGATCCTGGCCGCGGGCGGGCACGTCATCGCCCGCGTGAAAGAAGGCATCCCCCTGCCCTTCGATGGGCCGGACCGCGGCTGGCTGCCCGACGGATCCCGCATGACCTGGCTGAACGCGCCGTCCGGGAGGAAGGCCGACCGGCTCCCCGTCCGCGCCGCCGAGCACAACGTGATCATGCCCGCCGCGGACGGGACAGAAGAAGCCTCCCAGACCTGCACCGTGATCACCACCCTCCTCGATCACCGGGCCGCGCCCGCCGGCCAGGTACGGGACACCTATCTCACCAGGTGGAGCGCATCGGAGACCACGTTCGGCGAGGACAAGACGACTATCACCGGCGCCGGGAACCGCACCAGCGGCCCGGTCCTGCGGTCCGGCTCGCCGCGGCTGGTCATCCAGGAAGCCTGGGCCTGGCTGACCGCCACCCAGCTCGTCCGCGCCAGCGCCGCCGCCGCGCTCCGCACCGAGGCTGCCGCAGCCCGCGCCCTGCGCCGCAGGTCCCGCGCCCCGGTCACCGCCGATGAGGAGTCTTTTACCGCCGGCCTGCACCACGCCATCCGGTCCATGACATCCACGCAGGTCACGGCCTCATCATCACTGCAGGCACTCACCGCCGCAGCGGACGCCGCCGCCCGTGACTGCCTGCACACCCTCAGCCTGCCGGGCCGGCAGCGGCACTCAAAACGGGCACAGAAAGCACGGCCGAAATTCCCGCACGCCACCGCCACGAAGACAACCGTCACCGGAAAACCCCAGGTCACTGTGTTCGCGCCCGGCTTCTCCTAGCAGCTATCCCAGGCACAGCCGTCAGGAAGGAGGGACCGCCCCGCGCATGCGGGGCCGCGGATCGTGGAACCGCACGCCACCCCGCTGCGGCACGCGGGCCGCAACAATGGCCGCAACCCGATCACGCCATCAAAAAAACAGACTCAAAGAACGACACGGAACACAAAGGCAGTAACACCCCGGAGAAATCAAAACGCCTAAAGTACGCGGTGTTGACCCATATCCCGGCTCCCGAAGCCAGCAGCGCTTCCGGCATGCCGTCATTCAGGCTGAATAGCTACACCGCACCCAGTATCCGACTCGTGAGCATGCGCGCCGCGACGTTGTGAGGTACATCGAATTCTGGTACAATTCGGAGCGTCGGCACTCCGGACTTCAGTACCGGACCCCGCAGCAAGTCCACGACGAGTATCTGGAACAGCAGTTCGCAGTGTGAATTAGCCACAAATCCGCTGTCCGGAAAACTCGGGGCAGATCACACGGCCGCCGCGAGCGGCGCAGCATCCGCACCGCGCCCGCCGCCAGCATCAGCTGGCCGCACGCCGCCCAGGTCTTGCGCATCCGCCGCGATAGCGGTCCCACTCACGGCCCCTGGACGCACAAACAGATCGCCTACGGCATCACCAGCCTGCCCGAAGACCGGGCCGGGCCACGGCACCTGGCACCTACGCCGGCAGCCACTGGGCCATCGAGAACCGCGAGCACTACATGCGGGACAAGACGTTCGGCGAAGATCTCCAGCGGGTCCGCACCGGAACCAGCCCAATGCCTACGCTGCCATCCGCAACCTGGTCACTGGCGCTTTCCGCCGTGCCGGGTTCGCCAACATCGCCCACGCCCGCCTCTACTACGGCCGCGACGACCAGCGCATCCTCTCCCTTTAGGGATACACCTGAAACGGACACCAAGAACAACCGGTCACACAACACGAACACGCCGGGGTCGTGGGCCAGCCCACTTCCTCACTGGTTACGCTGCACGCCCACAGGTCAGGGCCATGCCGCGCAAATAGCCGCCGATATACTCGGGCACGGTATCCTCGCTACAAGCCGATGGTGACGTACCGAAGGAGCAATCTGCGCTGAGGGACCCGGGGCTTAGTGGGGATCTCGTATCGCTCTTCCTCAGACCCGGTAGGCGAGGCCGCCTCGACTGACCGGTCAGGACCGGGGCTTGATGATTACCCCTAGTTTGCCGTGCGTTATGACGGGCTCCACGCCCTTTGCCTTTGTGAATTCCATGAAGGCCTCGTAGGCGCCACCCCACTGGCCACCCTGCGCGCAGTCATCGATGACGATGATTCCGCCCGGAGACATGAGGTCGTAGATAGCATTCAGCGTCGACAGCACTGGCCGGTACAGGTCGACATCGACCAGGGCCATGCGAAACGGTGAGATCTTCGTGTAATCGAACGTAGCGGCATCTGCTTGGAAGGACGTGACCCCTTCGACGCCATTACGCCGCATCGTCTGATCGAACCTGGCTTTGCTATTTCCTCGGAAAAAAGCGCGGTAGCGATAGTCGCGGCCGAGCGCATGTTCGCACTCGATGTCATGCATGGTAAAGCCGCTGAAGGTGTCGATCGCATAATAGTCGACAGCCATGCCAAGGGTATCGATGTGACGATTGAGAAAGACGGTCGTCTTCCCTGACTCACATCCCACTTCAAGGATCGATCCAGAGATATCAGCAACGTTCGTAATCTGCTCACAGAGAAATGCGAGCTGTGCCGGTGAGAACATGTACGGATATCGGTAGTCGAGTAGGTCCCTGATGATTGGAGTCCGGTATACGACTTGCTTTACCCCCATGTACACGTCCCTGCTGATTGGAGTCCGGTATACGAACCGTTTCGTCCCCATTTGTAGCTCCTTCGCGAACCTGCGTCGGCCCCTGAACGGCATTGGGCTCGTCGGGCACCAGGCGCAGCGCCGACGGCGACAGGTTAACTCGCCGCAGCAATCCGGCCGCAAGATGTCGCCGTATCTGACAGTCCTTCAAGGGTCTCGAACAGCCAGTGTGAGCCCCCGTTACCGATTGCCACGGGCTTGAACTGGAGCGACGACCTCGCACGCAACTCGTGGAACGCCTTCATCTGATGGTCGCGATCCGGGAAATCGTCGAAGTAGATCAACGTGCCGGGGCGCAGGTACGGTTCGGCCCAGCGCAGGACCGTGGAGGTACTCGAATAGAGGTCGCAGTCCGCGTTCAAGATGAGCTGGTCATGGTCTGGGACGGTGAAGCGGGGCAGCGTTTCCTCGAACCAGCCGATCTGGAACGACACTCGACTGTCATCGATCTGCGGTGGTCCATTGGTTTTGAAGTGGCCTGCACGGAACCGAGGATGCCAGTCCTCCGGCAGTCCCTCGAAGCTGTCGAAACCGACCAGCTTTGCGTCGGGCTGGGATAGGTTACGCGACCACCAGCTCATCGACCTACCCTCGAACACGCCGAACTCCAGGTAGAGCGGCGCGCGCCCCACGATCTTGCGACATGCGGTCTCGAAGACCGCGAAGGCGTCGTGGAGCATCTCGGGTGAAGCGTGTTCGCTAGCCAGCCAGTGACCGGCTTCGAGGTAGCTCAGCACTTTGCAGGTGTAGGCCAAATGCAAGGGCCTGGCAGGACGTCCGGCACGTAGGAACGCTCGACGGACGGCGGACCTGGGAATGATCATGCTGTGCTCCAAACGGACGCGGACCGCCAGCTTCTCCACGGCGGTGTTGGTTTACATGACAGTCGGCGCCTTCCTGTTGATACCACCTGGCCAAGTCATCTGTCCGTGGCTATGAAAAAGCCATCAGGGGTCACCTTCCGCGCGGCTCGCTCTTTTTTGCATACCCTCAAGGGTATTTCAGGCCGGCCACACGGGGCCCGGGACCAAGGTCCTGAGTCAGCGAGGACAGCGGGTTTCGCCTGGTCAGGGTCAGGATCGGCCGGCTTGTCGTATCACAGCCATACCGCCGGTGCTCATATGCATGCCCCACCTCGAGGCATTCAGTCCCCACGAAGCTCGCTGTCGGGCCGAGTCAGCCGAAAGGGTATTTCCATGACTGCCGCCGGTGCGTTTCGCTTCCTCGCGCCGATGCCCCGGCTCGTCAGCCACCCACGGGCTGACAATGACGCTACGCGGTGGGCGGCGGAGTTGCGCCGTATCGAGGATCTGGGATTCCATGCTGTCGCGGTGTCCGAGCATTACAGCGGCGGCTGGACGATGGATGCCCTCACCGCCATGAACTTCGCTCTCGCCAGCACCACGCGCCTGCGCGCTATACCGCTTGTCTTGAACAATGACCTGCATCACCCGGCTATCCTCGCCAAGGCGATCGCGACCGCTGACGTGCTCTCCGGGGGCAGGGCCGCCGTCGGGATCGGCGCCGGCTGGCTGGTGGATGACTACCAGGCGCTCGGCGCCAGCTACGACACTGCCCCGATCCGGATTGACCGGCTGACGGAGGCACTGCAGGTTATCACCATGTTTTTCGCGGGACTGCCAGTGACCTTCGGAGGTCGCTACTATCGGCTGGACGGCCTCGAAGCGCTGCCGCGATCCGCCCAGGACCCGCGACCGCCGGTGCTGGTGGGCGGCGGCGGTCCGCGGATGCTCACCTTGGCAGGCTCGCTCGCGGACATCGCCGGGATACACGCCCAACTCGGGCCCAGAGGTTTCGATGCGGGGGCGGCGGAGGGACTTTCCAGGGCGAGCATCGATAAGAAGATCAGCCTGGTAGCCGCGGCAGCGTCGCAAGCCGGACGGCCAGTGCCGGCGATCCAGTTCACTTGCTATAACGTGAACATCGGAGGCGTTCAGGTCACGCCGATCCGCCCGTCGTTCAGTGATTTCATTGATGCCCATCCGGTCAGCTTCGCCGACTCGCCCATCTGTTTGCGCGGCGACATCGGCAAGTGCGTGGACGACCTGCAGCGGTGGCGGGATGAACTCGGGATCTCCTACTGGAATCTGGGCGGCAACGTGGATGCGATCGCCCCGATTGTCGCCCGGCTCTCGGCCGAATAGGCAGGGTAGACCCTCGCGGCGCAGCCCACGGCCCATACCGTCCGGCAAGACCTCACGCCCAGCCCTCCAGGGTCACGTTGTAGACACTCGCCTGGAAGGTGCCGGAGGACGCGTCAGCCGGCGGCAGCTGGGTGAACCAGATGAGCACGTAGCGGCCGCGCGCTGGGCTGGTGAGGTGCAGGGACACCTGCCCGCCGGCGTCGGATGCTCGCGCGACGGCAGGCGGCCGCGTCAGCGACGGTGCCACGGCCCCGACACTCACCTGGAAATCGGCGCCCGGCAAGGGGCCGAGCAAGACCCGGACGGTGCTGATGGTCACCGTCCGGCCCATGTCCAGGAGCAGGCCCGTGCCCGGCTTCAGGCCCCCGAAGGACGCGCTGGAGTACCAATCTGTGTGCCAGGCCGTGGCGGGATTGCCGTCAATCGCGAGATAGGCGAGCTGGTTGTTCTCGCCCAGGCCGTCCCCGTACGGATCGAACGATGCGGCCCTGACCGGTTTAAGCGCCTGCGCTGGTCCACGAGGAGGCCCGATGACCGGCGCGGGTCCCGCGGCGTTGTCCCGGGCCGGTGCCCCGGTAGCCTGGACATGCGTGCCGTCGGCCGCACGGGTTTCGCCCAAGTGGTGCGCCAGCGTCCAGCCGGCGGCCGTCATCGCCGCCAGGAGCGCCACGCCGCCTGCGGCAAGTCGCACCCTCGGCGCAGCTGCGGGCCTGTTTCCTCGCCGAACCGCCACGAGATCAGGCCATGGCGTGGCGGCCGGGACCGGGCTGGTACGGCGCGGCCAGCTCGGGCGAATCGGGAGGAATCGCTGACCAGCAGGTAGGTGGCCGGCTTCTTGCTGCGCTCTGCGCAGCTGCCACCAGCCGTACACCGCGCTGATCCACACGGCAATTGCCGAGCCCCACACTGCTCCAGCGGCTCCTCCGGCAACAGCGCCCGCCAGAGAGCCGATGACGAAGAGAACCGATCCGAGAACTGTCAGGCGCAGGCTCCGCTTCGCAGCGCCAAGAGCGTGCAAGCCCGTGCCGGCGCCGGCGCTGACGCCTTGGCCTGTGACGCCAAGTATGGCTGGCAATATCAGCGGATATGTTGAGTGCCAGATCGGACCGAGCAGCCAGTGGCCGAGTCCCCTTGGCACCGCCACCAGCAGGAAGAGTCCCCAGGCAAGCCCCGCCGCGCTAAGTCCACTGGTAATGACCAGGCAGAACAGTGGCAGATGCCGTGGCGAGCGGCGTAGAACCCGGGCGGCTTCTGGAATGGCAACCAGGCCGGTCCCGAGGAACAGGATCCACATGGGGCCCAACAGCGCGGCGGCGGCCTGCACAGAACCCAGAGCGGCTAGGCCCAGGACAAGGCCGATGCTGTAGGCACGAATCTGGGTCGAGACGCTCTGCGAGGTGCCCTCCAAGAGGTAACGAGGGCCGAGATCACGATGCTGCGACACCCATCTCCATGCGCCGGTCAGTCTGGGGACGACCCGCGCCTGCCAGGGCCCGACGGCTGCGGCGATATTACCCGTGATGCCCCACACGAAGACGTACCAGAACACGTCCGCGTGCCCGGTCGCGCGCACCGTCAGCAGGGCGGGAACCAGCGTCGCCACCCATATGGTGTCGTTGATGAATGCCTGGCTGCCGCGCCCGAGTGCGAAGAACGAATATCGCCAGCTGTCCTGCAATAGCAATCCTGGCAGAGTCAGTCCCAGGGCAAGAAATGCGGCCGCGACCGTGGCGCTGAGCAGCGAGGCCACCGCAAGGACGCAGACGCCTGCGACGAGGCCTACCAGCGCGGCGGTGCCGGTGCATTCGGACACGGCACGCCGCCAGGTCGGGAGGTCCGTGCCGCTGAACCTGACGATCAGCGGATCGGTAGCAAGGCCGCGAGATGCGTTGAGCGCGAACCCGTAGGTCACGTACGCGAGGCTGAACGCGCCGAACTGCACCGCGCCCAGCTCATGGACCACGTAAATGCTCACCGCGAAGTTGCTCAGGCTGGACATCACCTGGTCGGCCAAGCCCCAGCCCATGCGGCGGACCGCGTGACTCCGCAGCTGCCGGAAAACCGCTGCCGGTGATCTCGGCAGCTCCAGACTGACCGCCCCTACGTCGACGTCTACCTCAGCCACCACCCGCCAGAGGAACGAGAACCCTTAAACACTCCCCAGCTGCAGGATGAGTCGGTCGGCGCGCGGGGAGAAACCACCGTACAAGGTAGATGACCCGCGACGATCCGCTTCTGATACCTCTCCGGCACAACTGCTTGCAATTGACAGCACACTCGACGTCAGCGGTGCTGACGCGAGGGCCCCGGGGCGTTGAAGCGCGCCTGCCGTATCACGGCAGCCTGATCGGCGCTCATATGCACGATCGTTCGGCCACTAGACCAGGCGGGGTGGATACGGCTTGTGACGCGAGTCCTCATTATCGTCCAGAACCTTCCGGTGCCGTTTGATCGGCGGGTGTGGCTTGAGTGCCAGGCGCTCATTTCGGACGGCTATCAGGTCGCCGTCGTGTGCCCGAAGGGCAATGGTGATCCGGCGCATCAGGTCATCAACACCGTCGAGCTGTACAAGTACCGGCCGTACGCGCCCGGTGGCAGCAGGCTCAGCTTCGTCACGGAGTACGCTTACTCTTTCCTCGCCACGGCATGGCTGACGCTCAAGGCGCGGCGATCCGGCCGGTTCGGGGTGATCCAGGCCTGCAACCCACCGGACATCTTCTGGCCGATCGCGCTGGCCTTTCGCGCTCTCGACGGCACCCGGTTCGTGTTCGACCACCACGACCTCTGTCCCGAGCTGTACGAGTCCCGATTCCCCGACGGCCCGAGGCTGCCCTACAAGCTGCTGCGGGCTCTGGAGCGCAGGACACACCGGACCGCAGACCATGTGATTTCGACTAACGAGTCCTACCGGGACGTCGCCGTAACCCGGAACGGCAAGCCGACCAGCGAGGTAACGGTTGTCCGAAGTGGCCCGGATCCGGAGCGGCTGTGGCGTGGCGAGCCCCACCCCGAGTTGCGCCGCGGCCGCCGGTTCCTCGCCGCCTACATCGGTGTCATGGGGCCGCAGGACGGCGTCGACATCGTGGTGCGCGCCGCCGGCATCGTGGTCCATGAGTTCGGCCGCGATGACATCGCGTTCACACTGATCGGCTCGGGTGACTGCTTCGGCGATCTGGTGGCGATGCGCGACGAACTGGGCCTGGCCGGCCACGTGGAGTTCACTGGCCGGGCGCCCGACGAGCTGGTCGCACAGATCATGTCGACCGCGAACGTGGGCCTGTCGCCCGACCCGAAGAATCCGCTCAACGACGTGTCGACCATGAACAAGACCATGGAATACATGGCCTACGAGCTTCCGGTTGTCGCGTTCGACCTTCGCGAGACTCGCGTGTCGGCCGGTGATGCCGCCGTGTACGTCACGCCCAACGACGTGCGCGAGTATGCCGCGGCGATCGTGGCGCTCATGGACGGCGAGTCCGCGCGGGCCCGGATGGCCAAGCTGGGACGGGCCCGGGTCGAGCAGGAACTGGCCTGGAGCCGGCAGCGGCGCGCCTATCTCGGCGTCTACCGGGACCTGATCGCTGCCGGCCAGGCCGGGAGCTGAGATGTGCGGGATCGCGGGGTGTTACCAGCAGGCCGACGGTCACAAGCTCGTTGAGATCATGACCGACCGGATCGCGCATCGTGGCCCGGATGCCGCCGGGATCTGGGATCATGACGACGATCGCGTCACCGCGCAGCTCGGCCACCGGCGGCTGTCGATCATCGACCTCAGCAGCGCCGCTGACCAGCCGCTGTCCAAGCACGGCATGACGCTCGTCTATAACGGCGAACTGTACAACTACCGCGAGCTGCGGGCCGAGCTGATCACTCACGGCGTTCATTTCGCAACGAGGTCAGACACGGAGGTCGTCCTCGAGGCATGGCGGTCATGGGGACCGGAGGCCTTGCGCCGCTTCCGCGGCATGTTCGCGTTCGCACTGCTGGATGAGCGCACCGGTGAGCTCGTCCTGGCGCGTGACCCGCTCGGCATCAAGCCGTTGTACTACCTTCCTCGCGGCGATGGCGTGGTGTTCGCTTCGGAGCTCAAGGCGCTGGTGGCGGCGGTAGGTCCGGAGTTGCGGATCGGACTCGGTGCCCTGGTGGCGTCGATGCTCTACTACTGGGTGCCCGAGCAGTTGTGCGCCGTCGACGGCGTGCAGAAGCTTGCCGCCGGCTCGTGGGCGAGCTTCCGCCCTGACGGACGCTCCTCGCTCCGGTGTTACTGGCGTGTCGCGGACGTGGCGGCCGAGGCCGCGGCCGGGCCGCCCGCGGACCTGCAGCCGGTGATCGAGGAGTCGATCGCCTCTCACCTCGTATCCGACGTGCCGGTGTCGAGCTTCCTGTCCGGCGGCCTCGACTCCAGCATCATCACCGTCCTGGCTCACCGGGCCAACCCCGGCATCGACGCCTACACGATCACGTTCCGCCCCGAGGACCAGCGGCTGGAAGCCATGCCCGACGACGCCGTCTACGCGCGGAAGGTCGCGGCCAGGTACGGCATAAAGCTGCACGAGATCGAGATCTCGCCCGACATCGTGGGCCTGCTGCCCCGCATCGTCGACGTGCTCGACGAGCCGATCGGCGATCCGGCCGCGATCAACACGCTGCTCATGTGCGAGGCGGCGCGCGAGCGCGGCGTGAAGGTGATCCTGTCGGGAATGGGCGCCGACGAGCTGTTCGGCGGCTACCGAAAGCACCTCGCCTGCGTCATGGCCAGCCAGTACCGGAGGCTGCCGGCCGCTCCCCGCGCCGTGGTGCGGTCCACCGTGGAACGCCTCCCGGTCAGTGCGGCAGGCCGCGGCCTGCGTTACTCCCGATGGGCGAAGCGGTTCCTGACGTTCGCGGAACTGGCCGAGGAGCCACGGTTCCGCCGCAGCTATACGCTCTACGGCCCCGACGAGCTGGCCGCCCTGCTCAGCCCCGACCTGGCCGGCTATGTGGACCAAGTCGTGGCGGGGCACCACGACATCTACAACGACAACTCGCTACCAGACGAGATCAACCGTATGTGCCTGGCCGATGCGCGCCTGTTCCTGCCCGGACTCAATCTCGCCTATACGGACCGGGCCAGCATGGCGGCCTCCGTCGAGGTGCGCGTTCCCTTCGTCGATCCCGTTGTCGCGCAGGCGGCGTTCTCGGTCGGCGGCGCCGCGAAGATCCGGCGACGGCAGGGCAAGGTGGCGCTCAAGCAGGCGGCCGAGAACTGGCTGCCGCGCGAGATCGTGTACCGGCCGAAGGCATCCTTCAGCGCGCCCCTGCGGGCGTGGGTACGCAACGACTTGCAGGAGGTCATCCGCGACGTACTCGTCGACGGCCAGCTTACGGGTTCGGGGATGATCCGCCGCGGGGCGCTGCTGCGGCTCATCCAGGACGAGCAGGCCGGCCGCGAGGATCGCGCCAAGCAGATATGGCAGCTGCTGACGCTCGAGCTGTGGTACCGCCATGTCCGGTCCATGGGCGTGGCGGGCTGACGAAAAGGACCCTCGCCACGCGCTGGCCGGCGGCCGACAAGAGGAAGCGATGAAACAGATAGCGCAGAACTACAAGACCGGGGAGCTCACCGTCCTCGACGTCCCGGTTCCGGCGTGTCGGCCGGGGGGCGTCCTGGTGCGATCGCTGTTCTCGCTGATCTCCACCGGCACCGAGATGATGAAGGTCAGCGAGGCCCAGCTGTCCATGGTCGGCAAGGCTCGAGCACGGCCCGACCAGGTGCGCAAGGTTCTCGACACGGTCGCCCAGCAGGGCGCGGTGGCCACCTATAAGAAGGTCATGAACCGGCTGGATTCCTACACGCCGCTCGGCTACTCGCTGTGCGGCGTGGTCACCGAGGTTGGGCGGGGTGCTGACGATTTCCGCGCCGGCCAGCTGGTCGCCGCGGCCGGCAACGAGTACGCGCTGCACGCGGAGTACAACTGGATCCCGGCCAACATGTGCGTCCCGGTCCCTCCGGGCGTCTCGGCCGAGCACGCCGCGTTCTCGACGGTCGGGGCCATCGCCATGCACGGCGTGCGTCAGGGCGAGGTCCAGCTGGGCGAGACCGCGTGCGTGATCGGCTTGGGCCTCGTCGGCCAGCTCGTGGTCCGTCTCCTCGTGGCCGCCGGCGTCCGCGTGGTCGGGCTCGACGTGATCGAGGACCGCTGCAAGCGGGCCGAGCAGGCCGACGCGGCGTTCTGCGCGGCACCTACGGACGAGGGGATGGCGGCCGTCCAGCAGGCCCTCGCGGAACTCACCAGCGGACGCGGGGCCGATCACGTGTTCCTGGCCGCCGGGGGCGCGTCGAACGGGCCGGTCGAGACCGCGGTGAAGCTGGCCCGGGACCGCGCGCGGGTCGTCGACATCGGCAAGACCCGGCTGGACCTGCCGTGGAATGCCTACTACGAGAAGGAACTGGACGTCCGCTTCTCGCGTTCCTACGGCCCCGGGCGTTACGACGACCGGTACGAGCTGGAGGGCATCGACTACCCGGCGGGCTACGTCCGCTGGACCGAGCGGCGGAACATCGAGTGCTTCCTCGACCTGCTGGCAAACCAGGAGATCGAGGTCGAGACCCTGATCACCGGGGTGTTCCCGGTACAGCAGGCGACCAGGGTGTACGCCGACCTGGCCTCCGGCGCCGTGCCTGCGGTCGGTGTCCTGCTCTCCTACCCGCCCCCGCCGGAGGCCGGCCCGGCGCGCGCCACCAGCCGGGTGGTCCCGGCAAACCGGAAAACCGCGCCGCGCGGCACCAGTGCCGGGCAGCTGAGGGCCGGGTTCATCGGCGCCGGCAACTACGCGTCCTCGATGCTGCTGCCGCACCTGGCGCGGATGGCGAACGTCCACCTGGCGCACGTCGCCACCGCCCGGTCGCTGTCGGCGGCCAACGCCCAGCGCCGTTTCGGCTTCAGCACCGCGTCGACCGACGCCGGTGCGGTGCTGGGCGACGAGTCGCTGGACGCGATCTTCATCGTGACCCGTCATCACACCCACGCGGACCTGGTCTGCCGGGCGCTGGAGACCGGGAGGGCCGTCTTCGTCGAGAAGCCGCTCGCGCTCACCAGGGACGAGCTCGACCGGATTGTCGACGTGGTGGACAAGACGGGCAACGACCGGCTCATGGTGGGGTTCAACCGGCGTTTCGCGCCACTGCTCGTGCAGGCGAAGTCACGGTTCGGCCAGCCCGCCGGCGGCTCGGTGACCCGGTACCTGGTCAACGCGGGACGGCTGGACGCCGGCAGCTGGTACCGCAACGAGGAGCTGGAGGGGTCGCGGTTCATCGGGGAGGGCGGGCACTTCATCGACACCCTCAGCTGGTGGGCGGGCAGCCTCCCGGAGGAGGTCTACGCCGCACGCGGCGCCGCCCACGACGACGTGCAGGCCACCGTGCGGTTCCGGAACAGCTCGATCGGCACCATCACCTACGTCACGGTCGGCAACCCGCGGTATCCGAAGGAGACCCTCGACGCTGCGGCCGGCGGCCGGAGCGCGCGGCTCGACAACTTCCTGAAGGCCACCGTGTGGACCGGTCGGCGGCGCAGCACCATGCGGTCCCTCGGCGGTCAGGACAAGGGCCAGCGGCGCGAGCTCGAGCTCTTCGCCGAGGCCGTCCGCACCGGCGCCCCGATGCCCATCGCCCTGGAGTCCCTGGTGGCCACCACTAGCGCCACCATGGCGGTGGCCGACAGCCTCGCCAGCGGCCGGCCGGAGCGGGTGTGAGCGCGCTTTCCCCGGCGCGGCTCGGCTGGTACGCGCGCAGGGCCACCAGGATGTCGCCGGCCGAGATGGCCTGGCGCGCACGTGACCAGGCGCTCCGCGCGGCCTGGTCGCGCCGGCAGGTGCGGCGCGAGGACCTCCCGGCGATCGGGCCGACCTCGGGCGGCCCGCGGCGGTTCACCGCTGTCCTGCCGCCGGGCACGGCGGAGCGGGTGCCTGACGGTGCCAAAGCGGCGCTCCTGGAGGCCGCCGATCGGCTGATGAAGGGTGAGTGGGAGGTCCTGGGTGTCGTCAGGACCGACCTGGTGGCCCCCGACTGGTTCGGCGACCCCGTGACCGGCTGCCGCTCCGTACCGGACCGCTACGCCTTCCAGATCGACCACCGCTCGGAAGAACAGGTCGGCAACGTCAAGCAGGTGTGGGAGATCTCCCGCCTGCAGCACCTGACCCTCCTGGCCACGGCGTGGTTCGTCACCGGCGACGAGGCGTACGCGCGGCGGGTGGCCGACCAGTGGCGCTCCTGGTGCCGGGAGAATCCCTTCCTGTCCGGCATTCACTGGACGAACGGGATCGAAGTCGGCATCCGCCTGGTCAGCCTGGCCTGGATCCGCCGCCTCCTGGACGGCTGGCCGGACGCCCTGGGCCTGTTCGAGGATGACCCGCTGGCGGTGCAGCAGGTGCGCTGGCATCAACAGTATCTGGCCGCGTTCCGGAGCCGGGGGTCGTCGGCCAACAACCACGTCGTCGCCGAGGCGGCCGGGCAGCTCGTGGCTTGCTGCGCCTTCCCGTGGTTCCCGGAGAGCGAACGCTGGCGGCGGGATTCGGCGCGTCTCCTCGAGCGTGAACTGCTCCGGAACACCTTTCCGTCGGGTGTCGGCCGTGAGCTCGCCTCGGACTACCAGCGCTTCGTCGCCGAACTCGGGCTCCTGGCGGCGGTGGAGGCCAAGGCCGCCGGACACCCGCTGAGCACGGCTGTCTGGCAGCGGCTTTGCGCCATGACCGACAGTGCCGCCGCCCTGGTCGACCAGCGCCTGCGCCCGCCGCGCCAGGGTGACGGCGACGACGGACGCGGCCTGCTGCTCGATGCGCCCGAACCGGACAGCTGGGCGTCGTTGCTGGCGCTCGGGGACGCCCTCTTCGGGCGGCTCGGCTGGTGGCCGCCGGCGCCGTCCGACGCGGCCAGCGCGATCATCAGCAGCCTGGCCGGTACCACTCATGACGTCAAGGGCAGACCCGTGGCCCGGCCGTCGCGGTTCGCCGATGCGGGGATAACCCTGCTGCGGACGAACGCCGAAGATGGCCCGGAGATCTGGTGCCGTTGCGACGGCGGCGTGCACGGGTACCTCAGCATCGCCGCGCACGCTCACGCCGATGCGCTGTCCGTGGAGCTCCGGTACGCCGGCGTGGACATCCTCGCTGACCCGGGCACGTACTGCTACCACGGTGAACCCGCGTGGCGGTCATATTTCCGGTCCACCATCGCCCACAACACCATCGAGCTGAGCGGGCGGGACCAGTCCGCCCATGGCGGGCCCTTCCTGTGGCTGCGTCATGCGAACGGCCGCGAGATCGAGGTCGCGGACAACGGCGAGATCACATCATGGACCGCCGAGCACAACGGCTACCTGTCCCTCCGGCCGCCCATGCGTCACCGTCGTTCGGTCCGGCTCGACCGGGCGTCGCGCCGTGTCGACATCGTCGACGAGATCGACGGCGGTCTTCATGACCTTCGCCTCGCGTTCCACCTCGGCCCCGACGTTCAGGCCGAGCTGACCGGATCTGCTGCCTTCCTGTCCTGGCCCGGCGCGTCCGCGCCGGGGACGGCGAGGCTGGAACTGCCCCGCCAGCTGCGGTGGAGTCTGCACCGAGGCGAGACTGATCCGATCCTCGGCTGGTATTCCCGCGGCCTGGGACGGCTCACGCCCGCCTTCACGCTCATCGGCCGGGGCCGCTCAGCGCCGCATGCCGCTCTCGCCACGCGGATACGTCTACCGGGCACTGCCACCTGAGGTTCGCGGCCATGCATATCCTTCAGGTTCACAATTCCTACCGCCAAAGGGGCGGCGAGGATACGGTGGTGGCCGCCGATGCCCGGCTGCTGGGTTCCGCGGGTCACGCCGTGACGCAGTACATCGTGCCGAACCCGGTCGGGAGCATTGAAACAGCAACGCGGCTGGGGCTTTCGCTGTGGAATCCGGCGGCCGGGCGGCGCTTCCGCAGGCAGCTTGAAGCCGCCAGGCCCGATGTCGTGCACATCCACAACACCTGGTTCTCGATAACACCGTCGGCAGCCTATGAAGCCAGGCGAGCGAGGCTGCCGGTCGTGATGACGCTGCATAATTACCGGCTCACGTGCGCGACCGGGCAGTTCTTCCGGAACGGGACCCAGTGCACGGACTGTCTCAACGGGTCAGCGCTCAACGGCCTGCGACACCGGTGCTACCAGGGCTCCTTCGCCGCATCTGCTTTTGCCGCGGCCAACACCGGGATCCACCGGCACCTGGGCACATGGACGAAGAACGTGGACCTCTTCCTCTGCCTCACGGAGTTCGCGAAGGCCCGTTTCATCGAAGCGGGAATACCAGAAAACAAGCTGCGCGTACGCCACAATTGCGTCGCGGACCCGGACCAGCGCGCAGTATCCGCATCGAAGTCGCGTCAGTTCGCTTACATCGGGCGGCTGGCAAGTGAGAAAGGCGTTCGCGGGCTCTTGACCGCCTGGCGGCTCGCCGGCTTGCGGGACTGCGAGCTCCTGGTGGTCGGCGACGGTCCCGAGCGCGAAGCGCTCGAGGCGATGCGCGTGCCCGGTGTCCGGTTCACCGGCCCGGTGGAGCACGAGGCGGTGCTCGAGACGCTCCGGTCGGTCCGGTGCCTCGTCCTGCCGTCGCTGTGGTTTGAAGGTGAGCCGATGATCGTCGTCGAAGCACTGGCGACGGGCACGCCGGTTCTCGCCTCCGATGTCGGCGGCATACCGGAACTGCTGGGCCACGGCTCAGCTGGCTGGCTTACCAAAGCGGGAGACGTCGACGCGTGGCGACGGTCGCTACAGGATCTGGGTGATAACGCCGACATTGATACGAAGGCGCGCGCCGCGAGGGACATGTACCTGAAACGCCACACCCCCCTGGCGGGCCTGCAGAGCCTGGTCAGCAGTTATGAGTCGCTCAATTTAGCGGTGCGTTCGCGGTATCACGACCACCCGTTCGGCACTCCCCTATGCGTCGCCACTCAGTGAGCGTTATGAAACACAGCAGTCGTCGGCCCGGGAGAAACAAATGGACGCCAGCCGCCCATGGCACGGTGCTGTCAGAGACTACCCGACTCAAGACCCGTTGGCGTCGCTTGAAGAGTTCCGCGCCAGGCGCGCCCGGATGCAGGATACGGCCAGCGGCTGGCCGCAGCCGCGCATCGGCTTCGCCTGCCTGTGGGAGGAGGTCGCGGAACGCAGCTGGTCCTACTCGGCGTGGAATCTGCGCGCGGCGCTGCGGCTGGCGACCGATACGACCGACATCGGCGTGCAGATTCCGCACCTGACGCGCACCATCCTCCAGGTCATCCACGCCCGCCGCCGCGCTGGCCGGCTGACCAGCACCTGGATGTACTCGCGGCTGACCGACGCCTACATCGCTCGCGCCCTGCGCCGCGAACTGTCACGAAACCCCGCTGCGCGTCGGTGTGACGCCGTGCTGACGGCCTTCTTCCAGGGCGACCTTGCCGTCCTGCCCGTCCCGTTCTTCGTGTACACGGACGTAACCTGGGACACGTATGCGACCATGACCGGCGGTACCGGCGCGGGGGCCGCGCTGCTGTCGATGACCCCGTCGTCGGTGGCGCGTCGCCGCGAGCGGCAGCTGGACATCTACCAGCGCGCGACCGGAATTATCGCGCAGAGCCGCTGGCTGGCCCGCAGCCTGGTCGAGCAGACCGGCATCCCGCCGGGGAAGGTGCACGTGGTCCCGCCGGGGATCTCGGCCGGGTGGGCGCCCGCGGACGGCAACCTGGCCGTCGGCGTACCCGCCAGGCAGGACCGACGCCAACTGCCGCAACGCGCCGCGCCCCGTCGCCGGCTGCTGTTCGTCGGATCGCGGGATTTCGCTAAGAAGGGTGGCGATCTCGTCCTCGCCGCGCTGGCCGTGCTGCGCCGTGAGCACGACCCGCGGATCACGCTGACCGTCGCCGGGCCGCGCACGTGGCCGCTGCCCGGGGCGCCGCCGGACGGTGTCCGGTTCCTGGGATGCTTGCCCCCACACCAGGTCGCGTCGCTCTACGACCGCCATGACCTGTTCGTCATGCCGTCGAGGATGGAACCTTTCGGCAAGGTCTTCGCTGAGGCGCTGGCTCGCGGGCTGCCATGCGTGGCCCGCGACGCGTTCGCGATGCCGGAGATCGTCACTCCGGGTGTCTCCGGGGCTCTGGTTTCCGGCGATGACGAGCACGAACTCGCCGCGACCATCGCGGCGGCCCTCGCCGATGACGCGCTGTATGAGAGGTGTCACGAGCGCGCGGCCGAGATCGCCGAGTACTTCTCCTGGGAGCGCACCGCGCTGCAGGTGTGCGACGCGATAGCGCAGGCAACATGAAAGACCCCCCAGTCGGCAACACACTCCACAAGCGGGGCTTTTGGAGCCAGGAGAATCTAAAATACAGCCAACCCCACTATCGCCTCGAAAAGTCCGCGCGGATTATAAACAGACTCGCGCGAGGTAGGAGGTGCACGCTCCTCGATGTTGGTTGCGGGCCCGCCACCTTGATGTCCGCCCTCGGGCCGAATATACAGTACCACGGCATCGACATAGCCATACATGACCCGGCGCCGAACCTGATTGAGGCTGACTTCCTTGAAACCCCGATCCGGTTCGGTGACAAGCGCTTCGACTTCGTTATCGCCCAGGGCGTCTTTGAGTATGTGGGAAGCTTCCAGGCCCAAAAGTTCGCTGAGATAGCGAGGACCCTGAATCGCGCCGGTGTATTTATCGTGTCGTACGTTAACTTTGGCCACCGGGCTGCGAATATATATTTTCCTTATAGCAACGTGCAACCGCTCAACGATTTTCGCCAGAGCCTTGCGCAGTACTTCGAGATTCGCAGGTTCTTCCCGACTTCACACAATTGGAATCACTCTGAGCCTCGCCGGAACCTTGTGAAGGCCGGCAACATGCATATTAATCTTAACGTTCCAGTCATCAGTAGGGTACTGGCCGTAGAGTACTTCTTCATCTGTTCTTCCCGGCCAACCAGATAGGTCCGGGTCCGCTTACGCCAGCAGCCTGACCGCGGCCGCCAGTGGTGGCGCCTCGCGGTCCCGCTGGGACCTGACGGTGACCGGAAGCGGCCACGGAATCGCGAGCTCAGGATCATCGAACGCGATCGAAACGTCCTCGGACGGGTCGTGTACGCGATCGATCTGATAGGAAACGTCCGCAGGGTTGGTGAGAGCCTGGAACCCATGCGCGCAGCCGACGGGTACGTACAGCGTGACCTGCTCGTCGTCACGCAGTCCGAAGCTCTCCCAGTTGCGGTACGTCGGCGAGGGGGGACGTAGGTCCACGATGACGTCGAAGATCGCGCCGTACGAGCATCGGACCAGCTTCGCCTCGCCGTCCCCCCGGCGCACGTGCAATCCGCGTACCACGCCGCGCGCCGAACGGGACAGGCTGTGCTGGACGAACGCGGCGGGATCTAGTCCCGCCGCGTACACCGCGTCCGCATCGAAGGTGCGGCAGAAGAAACCGCGCTCATCTCTGTGCGGGAGCGGCCGGAACAGCAAGGCACCGGCGATTCGCGGAACCGGGCTCACGTGCACAATGCCTCCCTCAGCGTTCCGTGGCAGGTTCAGTCATGCGCGCACTTCCGCAGGCGGACATGGCGTGAAGTCAGCACCGGCTTCCGGCGATCTCTTGGTACAGCCGGGTGGCGGCGGCTGCCTTCACCGGCCAGGTCCACTCGGCTGCCCACTTGACGGCCGCGATGCTGCGCGACTCCCATTCGTGGTCGCACAGGACGGTCTGCAGCGCGGAAGCAAGGCGGCCAGGGAGATCGTCTGGCCTGGGCGGAAGCGCGACCTTCACAGCAGCGGAGCCGACGTCGGCATCGGCGATCCCGGCCAGGTCCAAGGCAACGGCCGGCAGGCCCCTGCCGAGGGCCTCGATGAACGGTGCGCCAAAGGACTCACGCAACGAGGTGAACAACAAGACGCTGGCCGAGTCGTACAGGGACCTGATGTCCTCCCGGGGAAGCTTCCCGAGCATCTGAACATCGTCGGTGAGCCCAAGGCGCTCGATCGTCGCGCGCACCCGCGTGCGGAGCGGCCCGTCGCCCGCGATGACAAGGCGCGCCGGCATGGCCCGGCGAAGCTCGGCAAATGCCTGGACGGCAAGCGTGGGCGCCTTGCGCGGCAGTAGCGTTCCCACCCAGAGCACCACGGGAATGCCAGCCGGTTGCAGCCGGGCGTCGGCGATCCACTCGCATGACAGGCCGTCGGCCAGCATGTACCGAATGTCGGTACCTCCGAGACGGCGGCACGCGGCCGCCGTTGCGGAATTGTTCACGAGCGTTACAGCGGAGTTCTTGATGGTCTGCTGGCACCGTCTGTTCAATTTCAGCAGCGGCCCGGCCGATGCGGTCCTTAGTACCTCGGCAGGCCATTCGCGTCCGAAGTGGCGCCAGTAGCTGGCCGGGGCGGTCTGGCCGCCGCCGACCGGGCCGTACAGGAGGGGAATCGGCAGCCGCCAGAGCATGCTGCCCAGGTGGAGCCCGCCATACGTCACGTGGTGCGCCACATCGTAGTCCCGCGCCTGCGCCTCCACCTCTCTCGCCGCCGCATCCTGCCAGCGTCCGTACGCGTCGTATGCCCACAAGAGCTCCGCGGAGCGGGGCACCGGCGACTTGGGGATATCGATGAAGCGGAAAGATACGCCTTTCGGGCATCTCGCGAGTAGTTCCTCTCGATGCTCCGACCACGTTAGGACCGTTACTTCGTGTCCAAGATCCGAGAGAGCCGCGGTCCAATGCCACCCGGTCCCCGGCTCGCTGCCATGACGTGGGTGGCACGCGAAGGCGGAAAGTAGGACCCTCATGAAAACCCCAACCCGTCGTGTTCACGTTTTGCGCAGACCGTTTCCGGTAGCCGGACCGCGCGGCCGACCTCGGTTCGCGACGGACGACGCACGTGCCGGGCTACTTCCCAGAGCATCCTCATCCGGCGGTCAACCCCAGATGTCGCGTTGGACGTTGAGAACGATGCGCGAGCCGAGGCGATCCAGGGCCACCGGCAATTCGTTCATGGCCGCCAGGCTCTCGCGCACGGCACGCTGCCGCTCCACGGGGCAGATGACGAGCAGGAAGCCGCCGCCGCCCGCGCCGGTCAGCTTGGCGCCCGACGCCCCGGCCTCGAGAGCCCGCTCGACCGCCATGTCTACCTGGGGATTGGAGATGCCCGCTGCCAGCTGCCGCTTGGCCTCCCAGCCCTTGCGCATCGCTTCGCCGACCGCGTCTACGTCCCCGCAGCGCAGCCGGTCGGCGGCCAGGCCCGCGAGGTCGCGCAGCAGGTCGAGCTGATCGTGGGTGGCTTTGATGTTGGCGTTCTGCTCGGCGAGGATCGAGTTCGCGCTCCTGGTGACTCCCGTGTAGAACAGCATGATGTTCCGCTGCAGGTCCCGGCGTTCGGCTGGCGAGAGCTCCAGCTCTTCGGCCAGCACCTGATCACCGGGCCCGAAACGGATGTCCCGGATGCCGCCGTAGGCGGCAACGTACTGATCCTGCTTGCCGATGGGCTTCCCGCAGCGGTCGATCTCGATCGTGCAGGCACGGTCGGCCAGTTCCTCTGCCGTTACCTGGCGCCCGCGGTACGCGAAGAGGGCGTGCAGCAAGCCGACCGTCACCGCGGAGGAGGAGCCGAGGCCGGAGCCGCCTGACGACGGGATGTCGGCCAGCGTGGTGATCTCCACGCCGTTCGTCACGCCGGTCATCCACATCGCCTCCCGGACCAGCTCATGCTCCAGGTCCTCGACGCGGGAGACGATTTCCTTCTTGGAGTAGTTGACGTAGATGTCGTTGTCGAACCGCTGTTTGACGATCACGTAGATGTACTTGTCGATCGCGCAGTTCAGGACCCGGCCGCCGTGCTCGCGGTAGTAATCGGGCAGGTCCGTGCCCCCGCCGAGGAGGCCGATACGCAAGGGCGTCTGGGTGATGATCATGTCGTCGCTCGCACTAGCCAGTCCTGTTGGGCCCGCTGGTACGCGTCTACCGTTC
>Ga0310039_10000685_pt1 | contig 27136 bp, 25 predicted proteins | sample Sb_taG_4_FD_200460 | JGI IMG/M metagenome (GOLD analysis project Ga0310039, IMG submission 200460) | Peat soil microbial communities from Weissenstadt, Germany - Sb_50d_6_BS metaG (v2) (version 2) | ecosystem: Environmental > Terrestrial > Soil > Wetlands > Peat | place: Germany: Weissenstadt...
TCGAGCTGCTCATGGCCGACCCGCCGGTGTCTTACGTCGACATATCCGATGAGCTCGGCCTGCCAATCGGCAGCATCGGCCCCACGCGGGCACGATCCCTGGCCCGGCTGCGCGTCCTGCTACAAGCGGCCTGAGCCAAATGCCTGAGCATCGACCCACCGGCCGCCTGCAGTCTCGACTTCCGGATAGGCATCCCGGACTTCGGCCAGCAGGTCCGGGACGAACAGCAGCACCGCATCCGGCTTGTCCGCGGCCAGCCGGGCGGGGGCGGCCACCGGGATGTCGGTTCCCGGCATCCGCAGGCCCTGCTTGGCGGGTGAGGCATCGATCACGGCAGGCAGGAGCTGACGATCCACTCGCGCTTGGCACAACAGCGCGACCGCCCTTGATGCGGCGCCATAGCCAAGCACCTTACGTCCGGCGGACCGTTCCGCCACCAGCCAGTCATGCAGAGCCTTAGCGTGAGCACGCACATCCCGCTGCAGGCCGACGAAAGCGCCGGGATCGCGGACGCCGACGCGAGCATCCTCGGCAACGAGCGACTGCACGACGGCGTCGGGCCGGCCGTTCCGTTCCCCGTCCCTGGACGCGGCCAGCAGGACGGTGCCGCCGTAGAGGCTGAACTGCCAGGCAGTGACCGGGCTGAAGCCGACCGCTGCCAGCATCGCGGTCAGCGCGGTCGTGGAGTAGTACGCGTAGTGCCCGTGCCGGAGTGCGTTCCACTGCAGGCCGCCGATGATGGTGCTAAGGGCGTGATACTGCAGCAACAGCACTCCGCCCGGCGCGATCCTGGACGCGCGGCCGGCGAGGGCCCTGCGCTGGTCTGCGGCGTGCATCAGGCCGAAGCAGTCAACGATCACGTCCGCCTGCCCGCCGGGTCCAGACGGCACGAGCCCGCGAGCGGTCAGCAGGCCCAGCCAGGACCCGCCATGAGGACTACCGTACTCGGCGACCACGCCGTGATCCGGCAGGAATCCCGCCGCGGTAACCCTTTCCACGGCATCGGCAGCCTGCGCGACGAGCGCAGCGGGCTCGGCGCCCCTCGGCTCCTCGGGCACGGTGGGGTCAGCCAGCAACTGGGCCAGGCCGCACGATGAGCACAGCCACATCTGCAGCGGGTACACGGGGTCGGGACCCAGATCGTCGCGCCGCGGGAAATAGTCACAGGCCGGCTGGTCACCGAGATCCAGCACCAGGCTGCCCGCTGGCTCCCGACACGCCCGGCACAGATGCCTGTCCATTTACGTCCTTTTTCCTGCAGCTGAGTCGCTTGTTGCGATTATCAATGTTAGCCCGGTCCTTGACCAGGTGGAGAGTTGGAGGTGTTGGTTCTATGCCAACGTCACATAACTGCCGTCTGTGCGGTGCACCGCTTACTCGCACGTTCGTTGATCTCGGGATGTCTCCGCTATGCGAGAGCTACGTTCCTGAGGAAAGACTCGACGACGCCGAGGTCTTCTATCCACTTCACGTTCGCCTGTGCGACGCATGCCTGCTCGTGCAGCTTCCTGCCTATGTCTCCGGTGAGCATATCTTTTCCGACTATGCCTACTTTTCTTCGTACTCCGACTCATGGGTCGCGCATGCGAAGCGGTACGCGGAGGCGATGATCGGACGTCTGGATCTGATTCCGGACAGCCTGGTCACCGAGGTGGCCAGCAACGACGGCTACCTGCTCCAGCACTTCAGGGCGGCCGGCATCCCGGTGCTCGGCGTCGAGCCGGCCGCGAACGTGGCCGAGGCGGCCCGCGCCCGCGGGATCCCGACAGAGGTTCAGTTCCTCGGTGCCGAAACCGGACGCGAGATCGCGCACCGGCGCGGCCGGGCCGACCTCGTGGCCGCGAACAACGTCTTCGCTCATGTGCCGGATATCCGGGGCTTCGCGGCCGGGCTGCGCGCCCTCGTCAAGGACGAGGGCATGGTCACGCTGGAGTTCCCGCACTTGCTCCGCCTGATGGAGGGCCGACAGTACGACACCATCTATCACGAGCACTTCTCCTACCTGTCCCTGCTCACCTCCTCCTACGCGCTCGCGACCGCCGGGCTGCGCGTGCTCGACGTGGACGAGCTCGGCACGCACGGCGGATCGCTGCGCGTTTACGCCCGCCCCGAGGAGAACGGCGGCGAGCCGACCGAGCGGGTCAAGGCGGTGCTGGCCGCGGAGGAGGCCGCGGGCCTGCACACGGTCGCCGGCCACGAGGGTTTCGCGGCCGCCGTGCTGAAGATCAAGAGCGACCTGCTCGGCTTCCTGCTCGCTGCGGCGCGCGAAGGGCGTTCCGTGGCCGGATACGGCGCCCCGGGCAAGGGCAACACGCTGCTGAACCACTGCGGCATCCGGTCGGATCTGCTGTCGTACACCGTCGACCGCAGCCTGGCCAAGCAAGGGAAGTTCCTGCCGGGCACACACATTCCGATCCACGCGCCGGAGCGGCTAGCCGAGACCCGGCCCGGCTACATACTCGTCCTGCCGTGGAACCTGCGGGACGAAATAAGCCGCCAGCTCAGCTATGCCGGATCGTGGGGGGGAAAGCTAGTTTTCCCAATCCCCGGACTCCAAATCGTTTCTGTGGGGTGAATCATGAAGGTCGTTCTTTTCTGTGGGGGCCTCGGCATGCGGATGCGCGACGGGGTCAACAGCGGACCGAAGCCGATGGCGATGATCGGGGATCGTCCGCTCATGTGGCACGTCATGCGCTACTACGCGCATTTCGGGCACACCGATTTCATTCTCTGCCTGGGTTACGGCGCGTCGTATGTCAAGGATTTCTTCCTTAATTACGACGAGACCCGGTCGAACGACTTCGTGCTCGAGGGCGCCGCCCGCGAGGTGAAGCTCTTCAAGACCGACATCTCCGACTGGCGGATCACCTTCGTCGACACCGGGCTGAACTCGGCGATCGGGGAACGGCTGCGCCGGGTCCGCCGGTTCGTCGAGGACGAGCCGATGTTCCTGGCCAACTACGCGGACGTCTTCACGGATGCGCCGCTGCCCGACATGATCGCGCGCTTCCAGGCGAGCAGCAAAGTGGTCAGCCTGCTCGCGGTGCCGCCGCAGTCATCTCACCACGTGGTGGACGTGGCCGAGGACGGTCTGATCACGCAGGTCACCCCCGTCCGGGACTTGCGTCAGTGGGAGAACGGCGGCTATTTCGTGCTCCGGCCGGAAATCTTCGATCATCTCAACGAAGGCGAAGACCTCGTCGAGGACGCGATTCCGCGACTGATCCGGCGGCGGCGGGTCATCGCTTACCCGTACAAGGGTTACTGGTCGCCCGCCGATACGGTGAAGGAACGCGCTCAGCTCGATGAGATGTACCACCAGGGGCAGTGCCCGTGGATGGTATGGGATCCGGAACGCTCAGGTGCGAACAAGAGCGCCATGACCGCGATCGGCACCGCCGCCTTGCCGCGGTAATTTGCCATGCTGTCATTGCCCCTGAGTGCCTCGACAGCCGGGCCTTTGTCCGTGCTGGCGATCGGGGCGCATCCTGACGACATCGAGATCGGCGCCGGAGGGCTGCTGCTCCAGCTGGCTGAGAGCGAGCCGCGGGTCCGCTACGTGGTACTGACCGGGACCGCCGAGCGTCACGAGGAGGCCCGGAACGCGGCGCATTCCTTCATGCCGGCCGCGGACCTCACCATCGGCCTGTTCGATCTGCCCGAAGGCCGGCTACCCGCCGCCTGGGGAAGCGTGAAGGAGATTCTCGAGGGCGTAGCGCGATCGTGCTCGCCCGACCTCATCATCGCGCCGTCATCCGGCGACGCGCACCAGGATCACCGGACCATCGGCGAGCTCGTGCCCACCGTCTTCCGCGACCAGCTCTATCTCGCCTATGAGATCCCCAAATGGGACGGCGACATGAGCCGTCCGTCAATGTACGTCCCGCTGTCGGCCAGCACCGCGCACCGCAAGGTGGAGCTGCTGCACAAGTGCTTCCCATCGCAGCGGAATCATGACTGGTGGGACGACGAGGTCTTCCTCGGGATAGCCCGGCTGCGCGGCGTCGAGTGCCGGGCGCGCTACGCCGAGGCGTTCCACTGTTCAAAGTCAATAATCCGGCCGTAGCAGCGCCGGGATCAGCGGGGGCCGGCGGGCATCAACGAGCCTCGTGCGCGATCTCCGCGTCCGGCAGATGCCCGCCGGCCGTCCGGCGCAGCAACTCATCAACGAACCCGGCCGAAAGCAGTTCACGGATGCGGCGCAGCCGGACGAAGCGTGCCGAGATGAAGTCGTCGTACGTCAGGCCGTGCTTTGCGTAGGCATCGACCAGCTCGTCCACCCCGTCCCGCACCCTCCAGCGGAGGTTCAGATCCGGGAACGTCTCGGCCAGCTTGGAGAAGTCGACGCGGTAGCTGCGCAGGTCCGGCCCTGCGTCTTCGGCGAGCCATACCATCGAACCTGGCACCGCGGCACGCACTAGGTCGGCAATGTCTTTGACCTGGACGTTGTCCTCCATGCGGCCAACGTTGAACGCCTCGTCGTGGACCAGCTCACGCGGGGCCTCGAGCACAGCGAGGAACGCCCTGCTGATGTCTTCGATGTGCACCAGCGGCCGCCAGGGCGACCCGTCGCTGTCCAGGCGCACCTGACCGGTGGTCATCGCGACGGCGGTGAGGTTGTTCACGACGATATCGAGGCGTAGCCGCGGCGATGCACCGTAGGCGGTGGCGTTGCGAAGGTAGGTCGGGCTGAACGCGTCGTCGGCCAGCAGCGACAGATCACGCTCAGCCAGCACCTTGGTCTCGCCGTAGGGCGTGACCGGAAACAGCTCCGCGTCTTCGGTGACAGCCCGCGACCCGGCCGCGCCGTAAAGGCTGCATGAGGACGCGAACAGGAAGCGCTCGACGCCGGCCTGCTTTGCGGCCCGGGCCAGGCGTAGCGTCCCCTCGTGGTTGATCGCGTACGTCGCCGCCGGGTTGAGGTGACCGAGCGGGTCATTGGACAGCGCGGCCAGGCAGATCACCGCGTCATAGCCGGCCAGCTGGCTCAGCTCGGCGTCCCTGATGTCGCGCGCCGGCCGCGCGCCGATGCCCTCCGGCGCGGCGCCGAAGTCACATCCCTCATACAGGCCGACGTCGAGCCCGTCGACTTGGTGCCCGGCCTCGCGCAGGAACGGGACCAGAACGGCTCCGATGTAGCCGCGATCACCCGCAACGAGGATCCTCATCGTCAGCTCCCCGGGGTTGTTCGGAGACGAGATCAGACGCCGGCGGCGGCAATACCGAACCCGGCGTGCATAGGAGCCGCGACCGCATGGCCGTGATACAAGGCGAGATCACCTGGCCGCCTGTGGGCCGCGAAAAGTTAATGCCCTGGAAATTTCGCCGACCTCTTTCCGCCGACCAGATCTCTTCCGCGTCTGATCGAAGCTTTGCGGCAGTGACCGTATCACAGCCGCCCGTTCGGCGGTCATGTAACAGGAGCTTCAGGTCTCCCCGGGCGGAATCACATGCACGAAACAGTAAAGGTGAGTTGATGAAGGACGCCAGCGTCGAGTCAGCCCGGTTCGAGCCCACCGTGTTCGGTTCCGTACGCCGCTACCGCATCATGGTGGCCATGTTTGCGCTTGCAGGCCTGGCGGCGGCCGTTGTGTACACCCACCACAAGGGGGTGAGCTACGCCGCCAAGGCCGGTGTCTCGGTGCCCGCGTCGCAGGGCGGACAGTCCATCGATAGCGCGGTACTGCTCCTGGAGTCCTCAGCCGTCACCCAGCGAGCGGCCAGCATCGCCGACGCCACGCTGCATGACAACAGCCTTTCTGCTCAGAATTTCAATACCGGCGGCGGCTCGGTAATCCTCTTTCCGCCAGCCGGTGCCGGCGTGGGATCTTACGGCGCCAGCGTTATCGGCGTGGTGTTCTCCTCCCCGAGCCCAAGGGTCGCCCAGGTCGGCGCCAACGCCCTGCTCCAGGCCTTTGGCCAGGTACGTTCCGCCGCCATTACCGCCCAGTACAATAACGCCATTGCGGGCATCGATGAGGCCATCAACGCTACGGCCGACCCGAACCAGCGAGCGGCACTCATATCCCAGCGGAACCAGCAGTTGGTCAATGAGCAGGTCGACTTGGCGCAACAGCCCACCATGGGGTGGGCTATCAAGCCTACCGGCCCGGTCAGCTCCGGCTACAAGAAGAACGGCCTCTACGGTCTGATCTTGGGGCTCGTGCTGGGTGCCGCCGCCGCCTACATGCGCGCCAGCCGTCGGCATGGCTACATCGACCGGCAGGGTCCCGCGGCGCTCTACGGTGTGCCGCTGATCGGCGAGATCCCGGCGTTCGAGGCAGAAAAGGGGCTGCGGTGGAAGGGGGCGGCCGTGCATGGCCTGCCAATGCGCGCCGACCCTCACTCCGCTGTCGCCGAAGCGCTTCGTTTCACGGCCGGGTCCCTCGAGCGGATCCGGGCAGAACGGGGCCCGCGACTGTCACTGGTTTTCGTGTCGCCCCTGGCGGGCACCGGTAAGAGCATGGTCGTGGCCAACTTGGCTCTGGCTATTGCCGAGGGCGGCACCCGTGTGCTCGTCGTCGACGCCGACGCGAGCGATGGGGGCGTGGCCGCTCGGCTCCTGCTCGGTACCCAGCCGGACGGCGGCCTGGAACAGGTGCTGGCCGGCCAGCAGCCGCTGGCGAATTACATCGAGCCCAGCCCGCTCAACGGCGCGGTCGCCGTCCTCGGATCGGGTCCGCCGCCACAGCGGCGGGTGACGGGCGCGGCCCGCTCGAAGGCCGCGGCTGCGATGCTCGCCACGGCGAAGTCCAGCTTCGACGTCGTGCTGATCGACAGCCCAGCCTTGCTGCAGGTCGCCGACGCCACCGAGCTGGTCGACGCCGCCGACGCCGCGATCATCGTCCTCAGCTCCGAGGAGCTGATCCGGGACCACGTCGAAATGGTTGACCGGCTCAAGCTCATCGGGACCGATGTCGTGGGCTACATCTACAGGCAGGCGCCGATGCCGCCCCAGCTGGCCCGTTACCAGCGCAACGGTTCATCGGCTCGCCTAAGAGACCCCCGAGCAGAGCTTCAGAGTGTTTCCGGCGGCGCGCCATTGAACGACGCGCCATTGAACGGCGCAAGCGGTGCGTCCTCTGAACAGGAGAAAGGGTAGGCGCCGTGACGCTCACCTTGCTGAGCCGCGAGCCGGACGGCGCCGTCCTGATAGACGCGCCTGGCCGGGCACGGGGTGCCTCAGGGCGTGTGCTTGTCCTCTATGGCCGGTTGCTTGGTCCGCTGCTCGCTGGTTATCTGCTACTGGATAGAGCCTTCGCGTATATCCACCTGCCCGGTACACCGCTCTACGTCGGCGAGCTGACCCTCACCGTTGGCGCGGTGGGAGTGCTTACGGCCACCGGGTACCTCCGGATCCCGGTCAGGGACGAGCCGGTCCTCGCGCTGCTCGCGGCGTGGTTCCTCTGGGGGCTGTTCCGGCTCCCGCCCGGAATACGCACCTACGGGATCATCAGCGCGCTGCGCGACTTCGCTCTGTGCTACTACTGCTTCTTCGCGTTCTTTACTGTCGCCGCACTGGCCAGGGCCCCGGACCTGCTTGACCGCTGGCTCGCCCAGCTCGCCCGGTTCGCGCCGTGGCTGCTTGTCTGGCTCCCGTTCGCCCTGGTACTGCCGTTTCATGTGCATGCGCCCAGCTTGCCGTTCACCGGCGGTGTCTCGGTCTTGAGCCTCAAACCGGGGAACGCCGCCATCGCCGCGCTTCTCGCCCTCGGGTTCATGTGGCTGTTTCCCGAGACGCGCAGCGCCCAAAGCCGGGCGCTGTTGAGCATAGTGGCCCTTCTGGTGATGCTCCTCTCCGCCACCCAGAACCGCGGCGGTCTGCTCGGCGCGACGGCGGGCGCAGTGGTCGGGCTCGCGTTTTTGCCCTCTCGGCAACGGCTGCGGTTGATTGTGCGAGCCATCGCGGTCATCGTCATAGCACTGTTCGTTGCCGTCCAGCTGAACTTCAGCATTCCTACCGCCTCAAACCAGGGCCGGGCGTTCACGGCGTCGCAGTTCATCACAAACGTGCTGAGCATCAAAGCCAACGCGGGCAGCGGCGCCACGGGTACGGCGGCCGCACGTGACCTGCTATGGGGGCTGGTCTACAAACAGCAGGTGGCCGACGGCAAGCTCACCGACGGGTACGGATTCGGTGTTAACCTTCCCTATCTCGTGAACGATACCCAGGTGACCAGCGGAGCCGACCCATTGCGGAGCCCGCACAACTCGCACGACGACATCTTGGCCCGCCTGGGAGTGATCGGCATTTCCTTGTGGATCGCGCTGTGGCTGGGCTGGTACTGGCGCATGATCGCAGGCTGCCTACGTCTGGCGCGGCGTGGGATGCACACTCGTCGGCAGGTAGGGGTTCTCTGCATGATGGCGGTTACGGCGTACCTGGTGTCCTCGTTCTTCGATCCCCAGCTGGAGGGGGCGCAAGTAGCGGCGCTGATGTGGACCGCGACCGGGGTCGGAGTGGCAGTGACCAGCTTCCGAGGATGGTTCCGGCCGTCCAACAACGACGTCGTTCGCTGGGCACGCGCCTCATGAGGGGCGGCAGGTGCCCCCCACCGTAAACGTTCCCGCCTCTTGCAACCAGGTGATCTGCCACGTGGAGAAGTCCAGCCAGCCGTCCATCCATCCGAACCAGTCAAACGTGTAGCCGTCATTCGGATGGATGTCGGTCGCCACGCAGTAGTGGTTATCCCGGAAGACATTGTTCTGGCTGGTGAAGATGCCGTTCCCTGCACCGTCCTGATAGGCGCCAGTCGCGCCCTGAGCCATAGTGATCCAATTGTTTTCAACCAGCACATTTTGGACATTGCACGGGCCATACCAGGGTAGGCTTTGCACGCGGGTGCAGCCGGAGCGCGGTGACTCGACCAATGATATACTGTTGTAGTTATTTGCCACGATATTACCAGAGATGATCATTGGCGCTGAAGCGCTTTGCGCACCCGACCGGCGAAGCTGGATGCCGGCATTCCATGCCCAGCCCGGCCGACTGCCCCCGCCCGGCGACGAGGGCCCCCCATTGCCAGTGATCGTGTTGTTGATGATGATAGCGTCGTAGGAGATCTCCTCGTAGATCCCCGGCCCCGAGTTATTGCTGATCGTATTGTCCTCGTACCTGGTGTAGATGTTATCGGTATCGGCCCACAGGCCAGCTCCGCCGTTATCATGCACGTAGTTGGACTTAAAGGTCAGGCTCCTGGTATCAAAGGCCTTGCCGCCACCAGCCTCCCAGCCGGGACTGACCCTCAGATTGTAGTTATTATAAGCAATCACGTTGTTCTCATAGAGGGCGCCATTACCGTGCGCCGAGAACCCTTCCTGGCCGTTGTGGTCGATCAGGTTACCGAGCACTCGGACGTCGTTGCCGGTCGCCACTCCGGCCGCCGCGTTCTTGGTGATGTGGTTGTTCTGGATAATCCAGCCCGGGCCGTTATAGTCCTGGATTGCCCCACGCTGCAGCGGCGTATCGAAGTTCTGGATGACAAATCCCCGGACCGTGACATCCGACGGACCGGGCGAGGCCGAATCGCCATCAATCGCGAAGGGCGCCGAGTTGCCGCCGTCGAGGATAGCCGTCCGGTCGCCGCCGTCCAGCACGTCGCGCGACTTGGGCACGAGAGACGATACCCGGTAGATACCGCGGCCGAAGCAAAAGGTTGTGCCTGGTGGGGCACTATTGATGGCCGCCTGCACATTACTGGCCGGCGTCAAGGCGGTACCGGTACAGGCCCGAGCCGGTCTGACCGGCGCACTGACCTGTGGTCTCGCGGACGACAAGCTTTCACTCGCGCGGTGCTGACCGTTGCCCGGTGCCCGGACGGCACTGACAGCAACCGCCACTAGGGCCGTCGCTATCGCAAGCACAAGCAGTCCCATAGCTTTGGGCGGTTTATGCCAACTAACACGCACCAGCACACTCCGGAAACTTCAGGCCCTTGCTAGGTGATTACGGTCGAGCGCACGGTGCGCTCTTGCTCGCTGAGCGGCACGGTATGCGGTACCTGAGTGGACGCCTGCCGTAGTGGTGACCCGACCGAGCCGGGACCTGGCTCCCCAGCTCGGCGGGTACGCCCTGGCAGAGTCCGGCTAGACACCCACTCCGCCAGATGGCGATAGCACTCTCGCCGGTCGGCGGACGACAGTGGCGCACGCCGGATCGCAGCGACGTATCCCCAGAGGTAATCGGCATACAGCCGGATGGTCGGGTGCCGCAGCCGATCGGCCCGGCGGGGGTCGAGGTTCGCGCACCGTGCACGCACCGTGGGGCGCGCCCGCTCGGCCCGGTCGGGATGATCACGCCGGAAGTACAGCCAATCCGGGACCTGGTAGAACGGCCCGTGCAGGGCGAATTCAGCCGTGATCGTCCGGTCCGCGTGATGATAACTATCATGCAGTGACGTACGGCGGAGGACCTCAGCCCTGATTACTCCATAGCTGTCGTCACCCGCTTTCCCGTAAAGCATGCTCCGAAAGCGGTCTGGCGCCCGCGATGAGGCCGTGGCCAGCGGGTACTCGATCGCCTCCGTCACCCGGCCTGAGCTGTCGATCAGCGCGGTCCACGTGTGAGCGAGCACGACACGCGTGTTCTCGTCAAGCGCGTCGACACAGCATTTCAGGAGGTCACGGCCGTAGAGGTCGTCGGCGGAAGCCCACTTGAACAGTTCACCCCTGGCCTGCCCGACGACGAAGTTGTGGTTAGGGGCGGCACCGATGTTGCGCGGCTGGCGGATGTAGCGGATCCGGGGGTCCTGCTTCAGGTAGCGGCGGCAGATTTCGGCGGTGCCATCGGTCGAGGCATTGTCCGAAATAATCAGCTCGAAATCCTCGTAGCTCTGGTCGAGCAGTGCATCGAGCGATTCTGCGAGATATTTCTCGCCGTTGTAGACAGGGAGTCCGATGCTTAGCCGGGGTGCGGCTCTCATCTTCTTGATCTCCTAACTCCATGCACCGATTACCACAAACAAGGTAGCTTGACGCGACACTAGGTCCTCGGCAGCTTGCGCTGCATCCGGAGCCCGACATTCGCGGCGTAGGAAGCACCAAGCAAGAGCGGGCGGACACCAAGGATCCGGGATTTGCGCGCGTATGCGAGCTTCCTCTCCTTGGTCGGGGTCCCCGAACTGATAGAATGGTCTCGTACGCGATAGCGGATCAGGAAGTCATCCAGGATTCCGCAGCGGCCTTCGGACTCAAGGCGTTCCCAGAGCAGAACGTCCTCCCCCCACACGTGCTCGAAGGGCCGTTCACGAAACGTGGCGGTTCTCCCTAGCCAACTGCTGGTCATGGGGAGGTTCTTTGCAAATCCAAAGAAGAACGGCGTGCCATCCTCCCGGATCAAGATGTGTTTCGAGCCAACCACGTCCCATCCGCAGGTCGCGAGTGAATCGATCTGCCTCTTTAGCTTGGGCGGCTTCCACAAATCGTCGCTATCCAGAAATGCCACCAGATCGGTTTGCACAGCGGATATCGCCTGGTTCCGAATGTCGCCAGGGCTCCCTGGTCCTGCGGGGGATGGTGACGCCAACGGGAACCTCATTAGTTCGATCCCTGGCTGGACTGTCGACAGAATTTCACTAACCCAATCATTTTCGCTCGAAATGCACAGGATTACCTTCGTGGCAGCTGTCTGTCCTTGCACCGAGCGAAGCGCCTCGGCCAGGAATGGCCGTTCGGCATCAGTCATGCAGGTAACGACCGTCGTCACGCTCGCCATTACAACCCCTCAGTCGGGCCGCTTAAGATCCCAGGATCCTGTTCATATGAGCGCAGACCAACCAGCGGTGATACCGTAAACTCAGCTCGATGCTGTTAAATGCGAAGAGTAACTGTTGGTTACTGTGCGTGAGATCCGACCACCCGGGCCGGGATTCTGCAGGGCTAGACCGGGTGCGCCCGCGCCGCGGAACACCTGTCCATACGAGCCTCAGGCCGACGGTGTTGATACGGCATCGGTGACGTGCTCCCGGGTGGTGCTGAGCCGTGGACTCTCGCCGACCAGGATCGGCCCGGGCTACCCGGTATCACGCACGCCTGTTAGACGCTCATCTTGTGAACAGGGTACTGAGGCTGTACTCCCCGGGGAGCCATGGCAGGTGACACAGTGGACGACAGTCCGCGAGATTCGCTCGTAACGCAAGCGATCCTGCCCTTGCCCGCTCGGTTCTCCGGCGGAGGAAGTATCCATTAACGAAAAGGATAAGTCGATGCATGCTGGGTGTGTGTGCGAAAATGAGGGACTACGTGCGGCGCTTCGCGAAGATCTTGATCGGTACATCTTCGGCGGCAAGTTCGGGCGGCTCACGTCACTCAGCGTCGTACTGCAGTCACAAGGGCTATGGGCGACTGCGGCGTATCGATTGAAGCATTATGTCCGGCACCGTCTCCACTCACGATTGCTCGGAGTATTGCTACTCGCCGTCCAGCGCATCGTCGTAGCGCTCACCGGCATCGACATCGATCCTCACGCACACATCGGCCCTGGCCTGCTTATCCCACATGGCGGATATATCGTCATTGGCTCGGTCCAGATCGGCAGGAACTGCAATATCCACCAGGGGGTCACCTTGGGCGAGAGGGTGAGTACCCTTGAGCACCGTACTTCCAAGCCTCCCCTTCCTACTCTCGGGGATCGTGTGTGGGTAGGTCCGGGGGCAGTAGTCGCTGGTGACGTCGCCATAGGTGATGACGCTTCTGTGGGAGCCAACAGCCTGGTGGTTCGGGACGTTCCCCCACGGGGGGTGGTCCTCGGGGTGCCTGCTCGCTTGGTATCAAGGCGTGGCAGCTTCACCCAGGTCAGGTACCGGGAAATGGACAACGACGACGAGCGTAAGGCTTCGCTGGCAGCGGACTCGGAAGCTGGCGCCCTGCCGGCGCAATAGCCACGGCCTACGTTCTGGACCACCGCCATGCCGGACATCCCTCCGAGAGGTATCACGACAGGGCCGTTGGAGATCCTGTGGTTACGGGTGGCTGTGCTGCCCCTGTCCCGCGCTGTGAGCCCTGAGGGGCGGGCGATGTGAACTGAGAATTGGAGAAGGTGTGGACACGCAGATCCAGACAGAGCTGACCGAGTTCATCGTGACGAATTACCTCTTCGGGGATGTTTCGATGACCCCGCGGGATCAAGATGGCTTGGTTGAGGAGGGCATCATTGATTCCACCGGAATTCTGGAACTCATAGAATTCCTTGAATCTCATTTCGGGATCGAGGTGTCCGAAGCCGAGACGATGCCCGAGAATCTGGGCAGCATCTCCAGCCTCACTGAATTCGTGATGAGCAAGCGGCCGGTTCGCGAGCCGACTCATTAGGTTCGAGAGGGGGTCTGGATGGCCGTAGGATTCTGCCCGAACACCAGCGACTACCTGTTGGCGAATGCCGTGCCGGACGACGTGGCGCTCGTGGAGGCCGGTGAACGGTACACCTATAGGCAACTTCGATCAGCGGCGGGAAGGCTAGCTGCCGAGCTGGCGGCGCTTGATCTCCCGCCAGGTTCACGAATTGGACTGCTTGGTTCCAACTCGTTCTTCTGGGTAGCCGCCTACTTGGCCGTGATGAAGCTCAACCATGTCGCCGTACCGCTCTCAGACAAGCTCACCCTGGACGATGTGCGCCGCAATGCGAGCATCGTCGGGTGCACGACCGTGTTCGCGGACCGGCGCGTCGTGCGCAGGTGCTCCGCGGCCTTCGACGACGGCCGCGCGATAATCACCGACGAGGCCCTGCGGTCGAGCAGGGAGCCCTACTGGCCCCGGACTGTCCGGACCGACCCAAGCGCGGACGCTGTCCTTATGTTCACCTCCGGGACGACGTCGCGACCCAAGGCCGTGCGGGTGACGCACGGTAACATCCAGGCGAACACCAATTCCATCATCACGTTCCTCGAGCTGCGCAGTAACGACCGGGTTCTGGTCATCCTCCCGTTCTTCTACTGCTACGGCGCCTCGCTTCTGCACACGCACTTGCGGCGGGGCGGGCGCGTCGTCCTCTGCAACTCATTCGCCTTCCCGGAGACGGCCCTTGACATGCTCGAGCGGGAAGAGTGCACCGTTCTCGCAGGCGTGCCCTCGTCGTTCCAGTTGCTGCTGCGGGCCAGTACGTTCGCGCAGCGGACCTTGCCGTCGCTGAGACTCATCCAGCAAGCTGGCGGAAAGCTACCGCCAGTGCTCGTAAAGGAGCTGCTGGCGGCCAAGCCCGCGGCGAAGTTGTTCGTCATGTACGGGCAGACGGAGGCCACCGCACGACTGTCATACCTACCGCCTGACAAGCTTCTGGAGAGGCCCGGCTCCATCGGCAACGGCATCCCCGGCGTTGAACTGCGGGTGCTGAACGAGAACGGTGAGCCGGTTCCGCCGGGCCAGCGGGGCGAAATCTACGCGACTGGCGCGAACGTATCCCCCGGCTACTACGCGGATCCCGAGGGCTCCGTAGCCAAGTTCACGCCGTCGGGGTTGCGCACCGGAGACCTGGCCGTCGTGGACGATGACGGATACATCTTCATCGTCGACCGCCGAGACGACTTCATCAAGTCATGGGGCTACCGCATCTCCAGCCAGGAGGTGGAGGCGGCTGCGCTTCGGATGGAGCAGCTCATCTCGGCGGCCGCAATCGGAGTCCCGGACGACGAAGCGGGAGAGGCCGTCACGCTCTTCGTCACGGCCCGGCCCGGTGCAGGAGTCACGCCCGACGCCGTACTGGCCGCTTGCCGCCAGCAAATGCCGAAGTACATGGTGCCGCGCTCGGTGCTGATCCTTGACGCATTGCCCCTCAACGCAAACGGGAAGATCGCCAAGCCGCAGTTGCGCGAGATGGCTGCGGCGCGACCGGTGGCCTGGTGATGCAAGCGTGATAATTGACGGTCTGTAGGCCGCAGTGCCCCGGGAGACGACCAAGGAGAGGTCCATGAAGAGCCAGCGTGATGAAGCTGTGGCATCCGCCATCACACCGGACGACCTGGCCAGGGTGTCGCGTACAAAGGTCTTCTTCGGTCACCGGTCCGTCGGGATGAATGTGCTGGAAGGCATCCCGGGCATCTATACGGCGCATGGTATGCGGTCACCGACGATCGAGCAGGAGAGTACGGGGCCGGGCCAGGACGGCGGGTTCGTTGCCCACGCGTTCATCGTTCAGAGCGGGAGGCCCTTGCTGAAGATCCAGGACTTCGACGCGAAGATGCGCTCAGGCACTGGCCAGCAGGTCGACGTGGCGATGATGAAGTTCTGCTACAACGACATCACGGCCCGAACGGACGTCGAGGCGCTGTTCGCCTCCTACGGCAAGACCATGGCGGCCCTGCAGCGGGACTTCCCGAAGGTTGCGTTCACCCATGTGACCGTCCCCCTGACGACCGGTCAAGGGCTGCTGTCGAAGCTGAAGAACCGGCTCACCGGGAGCAGCGGCGACAGCGCTGCAAACAACGCCCGCGAACGGCTGAGCGCTTTGATCCGGCACGAGTACGCGGACGAGCACCTCTTCGACCTAGCAGCGATCGAGTCCACCGCACCTGACGGTAGCCGCGCCATCGACACGCATCAGGGGCAGCGGTCTTACCGCCTGTACGACGGCTACGCTTCGGACTCCGGGCACCTCAACGGTGAGGGCGCCCGAGTCGCAGCCACCGCGTGGCTGAAGGCGATCGCTCAGGCATCCCTGAAGTAGCTATCCGTGTCTACCGGAGTAGGGACGGACATCGTCGCGGTCGGCCGGATCGCGGCGATGGTGCGAGACCGGGGAACGGCCTTCCTGGAACGCTGGTTCACTGCGCGTGAGATCGACTACTGCTCCAGCAAGGCGGTACCCAGTCGTCACTTCGCGGCGCGGTTCGCCGCGAAGGAAGCCGTCGTCAAGGCGCTGCCGGTGAGATGGGATGGCCCACTCCCCTGGCGATCCATCGAGATCGCCAACGATCCGCGCGGCGCTCCCTCAGTCATCCTGTCCGGTGCCATTCTGGACGCTGCGACCAGGGCAGGGGTCGGCGAGATCAGCGTGTCTCTATCGCACTGCTATGAATACGCCACCGCGATCGCCCTTATAGCCATCGCAGGCGACCAGGCGATAACGGCGAAACCGTCATCACGTGCGGAAGGCATGGCCCATGAACCGTGACATCGTCGAGCAGGTCCTCCGTGACTACGAGGCTTCCCGCTGCCCGGATGCCGACCCGGAACTGGAGGCGGTGCGCGCCGCGATCCTGATCGAGGACGTCTTCGACGTCGTGCTTTCAGACGCCGAGATTGACCCAGTCGTGTTCGCCGACACGTCCGCCGTGGAAGCATTGATCGCCCGCCGTCGGGGTGCCGTCTGATGTGCGGCGTCTGCGGGATCGTCAGCTACGGAAGCCCGCCGGACCTGATCCTGCTGCGCCGCATGATGGGCCGACTCGGGCACCGCGGACCGGACGGCAATGGATATTACCGTGACCGGCATGCCGCGCTCGGTCACACCCGGCTCGCCATTATCGACACCTCCGGCGGTGCCCAGCCCCTCTGCAACGAGGACGGCAGCGTGTGGGTGACGTTCAACGGGGAGATCTTCAACTATGTCGAGCTCGGCGCGGAACTGCGGGGTCTCGGTCACACCTTCCGGACGGCGAGCGACACCGAGGTAATCGTGCACGCCTGGGAGGAGTGGGGCCAGGAGTGCTTCGCCCGCTTCAACGGCCAGTGGGCCATCGCCCTGTGGGACCGGCGTGCGGAAAGGCTGGTACTCTGCCGCGACCGCCTCGGGGTCCGTCCGCTGTTCTTCATCCGGCTGCCCACAGGTCTGCTGTTCGCGTCCGAGGTGAAGTCCATCTTCGCCGACCCCTCGGTGGAGCGCGCCTTCGACCCTGCCGGCCTCGACCAGACCTTCACCTACTGGTCGCCGGTCGCCCCCCGCACAGTGTTCCGCGGCATCCAGCAGCTCGAGCCGGGGCACTACGCGGTCCTCGACCGGGACGGGTTCCGGAAGGCGTCCTACTGGCGCATCACGTTCCCCGAGCGGGGCCGGGAGCCCGGGCAGGACGCCCGGGAGAACGCGGAGGCCCTTCGGGAGCGGATCATCGAGGCGGCCCGCCTGCGGTTCGTACGCAGCGACGTCCCGGTTGGGGCGTACCTGTCGGGTGGTCTCGACTCGTCCGTCACAGCCGCCGTGATCTCACGCTACACGGACGCCCCCCTGCACACGTTCTCTCTGCGCTTCTCCGACAGTGAGTTCGATGAAGGGCGGTACCAGAAGAAGATGTCCGCGATGCTCGGTACACAGCATCAGGACATCGTGGTGAGCGCGTCCGACATCGCGGCGGTTTTCCCAGAGGTCATCTGGCACGCCGAGACTCCCATCCTCCGCGCCGCACCCGCGCCGCTGTTCCTGCTCTCGAAGCTGGTGCGGGAGAACGGCTTCAAGGTCGTGGTGACGGGCGAGGGAGCCGATGAGGTCCTCGCCGGATATGACCTCTTCCGCGAGGCACAGGTACGTCTGTTCTGGTCGCGAGACCCGGAATCGGCGAAGCGCACCCGGGCAGCGGAGCTGCTCTACCCGTGGATGGTCCGGTCCCCGGGCCGGATTCCGGCCTTCGCCCGCAGCTTCTTCGCCCGCCACCTGGACCCGGGCGATCCAGCTCTCTCGCACCGGCCAAGGTGGGATTCAACCTCGGCGATCAAGAATATGTTGTCCGGTCACCTGCGGGACGAGATCGGTCGCGCTCGCGCCGAGGACGTCGTCGCGAGAATGCCGCCCGGTAGCGAGGAATGGGATCCGCTGAGCCGGGGCCAGTGGCTGGAGATGACGACGCTGCTTGCTGGCTACATCCTCGCCTCGCAGGGCGACCGGATGCTCATGGCCAACTCCGTGGAGGGACGGTTCCCGTTTCTCGACCGGGATGTCGTCGATTTCGCTAACGCGCTGCCGGCGCGGCACAAGCTGTTCGGTCTTGAGGAGAAGTACCTCCTCAAGCGAGCCTTCGCCGATCTCGTGCCGGATGACATCATTCACCGCCCGAAACAGCCCTACCGGGCCCCCGACGCCGCGAGTTTCTTCGGGGCCGAATGCCCCTCCTGGTTCGACGAGGCCATGTCGAGGCAAGCCGTCGCGACGGCAGGCGTGTTCGAGCCGTCGATTGTGGCCGGCCTGCTGGCGAAATGCGAGCGGAGCGGCGGAGAGAACTTGAGCAACACAGACAATATGCGGGTTCTCGCCGTCGTTTCCACGCAGCTCACATATAAGAGTTTCATCGTCCAAGGCGGAAGCGGATCGTCGGAACGGCCCCTTTCCGATCCCTCAGTCGCGGTCGATCTCGTTACCGACGACAGGAGCCTGCCATGACCACCCGGACTCGCCCCTTCGGGTCGGCGAGCCAGTGGATCGATGCTGAAATCGGCCGTCGTTCCATATATGTCGCCAGACAACCGAGGAGAAATTGATGGACGCGAGCCGTCCCTGGCAGGATGTTTTCACAGACCATCCGGTCCGTCTCGTTGACCCTCAAGACCCGTTGGTGTTGCTTAAAGAGTTCCGCGTAACGCGCGGCCGGATGCAAAAGACGGCTACGGGCTCGCGGCAACCGCGCATCGGCTACGCCTGCATGTGGGAGGAGATCCCGGAACGCTCCTTTTCTTATTCGGCTTGGAATCTGCGCGCGGCGTTGCGGCTCGCAACTGATACGATCGACATCGGCGTGCAGATTCCGCGCCTGACGCGCAACATTCTCCGGGCTATCCATGTCCGCTGCCGTGATGGTCGGCTGATCACCACCTGGTATTATTCGCGGCTTACCGAGTCCTATATCGAGCATGCGCTGCGCCGCGAACTGTCACGGAACCCCGCAGCACGTCGTTGTGACGCCATACTGACAGCCTTCGGCCAGGGGGACCTTGCCATACTGCCTATTCCATTCTTCACGCTCACGGACATTACCTGGGACGCATTTGTGGCAATGAGCGGGAGTGTCGATGCGGCCGCCGCGCTGCTGAGGATGACACCGTCATCCGTTGCGCGTCGTCGCGAGCGGCAACTCGCCATCTACGAGCGCGCCACCGGAATCATCGCGGAGAGCCAATGGTTGGCTCGTTGCCTCATTGAGCAGACCGGTGTGCCGCCCGGAAAGGTACACGTGGCCCGTCCGGGGATCTCAGCCGGGTGGGCGACCCCGGACGGCAATTCCTCCGCCATCCCATCCAAGGAGCAGGGCGAACGCCAATTGCCTCCGCTGCGAGAACGCGCCGCCCCTCGTCGTCGACTGCTTTTCGTCGGGCGGGATTTCTACCGCAAGGGTGGCGACCTCGTCGTCAGTGCACTGGCGGTCCTGCGCCGTGAGTATGACCCGCAGATTACGCTGACCGTTGCCGGGCCGCAGACATGGCCGCTGCCCGGTTCCCCGCCGGACGGCGTCCGGTTCCTCGGGTCCCTGTCTCCTCAAAAGGTTGCACCGCTGTACGACCGCCACGACCTGTTTGTAATGCCGTCGAGAGGGGAGCCTTTCGGCCTCGTCTTCGCCGAGGCACTGGCGCGAGGACTACCGTGTGTAGCCCGCGACGCTTTCGCGATGCCGGAGATCGTAACTCCCGGCGTCTCTGGGGCTCTCATTAAAGGAGACGACGAAAACGAACTCGCCGCCGCTATCGCAGCGGTCCTAGAGGATGATGCGCTGTACGAAAGCTGTTACCAGCGCGCACCTGAGATGGCCGAATACTTCTCATGGGAGCGCACAGCGCTGGAGGTGACCGACATAATCACCAAAGCACTCCCACTGGCGCCATGAGCGGCCGGGAACTGCCACTTCCTACTTCAGCGAGGGCCTGGATCGTCCTAGTTCCCCCGGATGTATCACGACGGGGCCACCGAAGGTCTTGTGTTGCGGGTGGCTCTGGTTGCCCATCTAAGGTCACCTTCGAGATGGGGGCTGTCATGAGTGTCTGGGCCTGGCCGGAGCTGCGACAGGCGCACCTGTTGGGGCGCAACCACGGTGTCCCGGTCCGGGCTCCCGCGGAAGGCCAGGAGACGAGGTTGCGGTGACTTTGCTTCGTCCGGCCATCAAACGCTCCAACGCGAAGACCGTTGCCCCTCGGGTGGGCCTTGTCGGCCTCCTGGGCTCAGGCAATCTGGGTAACGACGGCTCGCTGGAAGCCATGTTTGCGTACCTTGCTGCCGAGCATCCCGATGCGATCCTGGATTTCATGTGCTCGGGACCGGACCAAATCACCGCACGATACGGCGTCCCGGCAACCTGCCTGCGCTGGTCCGCCACGGAGACTCAGGGGCCGCGTAGCATAACGGCGCTCGCCGTGAAGGGCCTGAAAGTACCTCTGGGGATGGTTATCGACGCGTTTCGTACCGCCTCTTGGGTCCGGCGCCGCGATGTCGTGATCGTGCCCGGCACGGGAGTGCTCGAGGCAACCATCGCCGTGCGGCCATGGCATACCCCGTACTCAATGTTGCTGGTCTGCGCATTCGGCAGGCTGTTCGGGACGAAGGTCGCGCTCGTGAGCGTAGGCGCGGATGACGTTCGTCAGCGGTCTACGCGCTGGCTGATCACCGCGGCTGCCCGCCTCGCCTATTACCGGTCCTACCGGGACACGTTCTCACGGGACGCGATGCGGCGAATGGGCCTCGACACGTCGGCAGACGCCGTCTATCCCGATCTCGCCTTCGCGCTGCGGCCACCTCGCGGCGTCCCGGTTGTCGCGGGGACCGTCGGCGTGGGGGTCATGGACTACCACGGGGGCAATGACGACCGCCAGCAGGGGGATCAGCTTCATGCTTCCTATGTCGAGAAGATGAAGAGTTTCGTCCTGTGGCTGGTAGACAACGGGCGCCTGGTACGGTTGTTCACGTCCGACGTACATGACGAGCGCACCATGCACCAGGTCCTCGCTGACCTGCGTGCACACCGGCCCGACCTTTGCCCGTCGCAGGTCATCGCCGAGCCAGTGCCCGCGCTTGACGAACTGATGCGGCAGATAGCGTCGGTCGACACCGTCGTCGCCTCCCGTTATCACAACGTGCTGTACGCGCTGCAGCTGGCGAAGCCCACCCTGGCGGTCGGCTACGCCGCGAAGTTCGGTCCGCTGATGACGGAGATGGGCATGGCTGAGTTCTGCCAGTCCGCAGACTCGGTGGACGTCGGCCGACTGATCGAGCAGTTCACGGACCTCGAAAGCCGGCCAGCGCAGCTGCGGCAAGCGATGACAGAGCGCACCGCAGCGAATGCGCGGCTTCTTGACCGCCAATTCGCTACGTTGTCCGCCTTGCTCTTCCAGAAAGCCGAACCGGCGGCGACCGCCGCCAGGCACCGGCGTGCGCACACAGATGCTCTTCGAGAGGAATTGTCATGAACAACCCGGCAGGTCGCGAACGCGTCGTCTCTAACGATGCGCCGATCACCGATGAAGATGGGGGCCGCTACGAGAAGCGAGACTTCTGGGCGGGCGAGAGCGTCAAGTTCGTGCCGCCTCACTTCAGAATGGGAAAGGTCGCGCGGGAAGTGCGCCGTGTCGCCGGCGGGCGCGAGTGTGACCTGCTCGACGTCGGATGCGGACCTGCGACCCTGGCCCGCCTCATGCCGCCCGGCGTGCACTACTACGGCGTCGACATAGCTATTCCGGAGCCGGCCCCGAACCTCATCGAGATGGACATCATCGAGGAGCCGATCAGCTTCCACGGTATGAAGTTCGAGCTGGTCGTGGCCTCGGGCATGTTCGAGTACGTCGGGAAATTCCAGGTGCAGAAGTTCGCGGAGATCGCCGGCCTGCTCAACGACGGCGGCAAGTTCATCGTGACGTACCAGAACTTCGCCCACCGGAATAGGGAGACTTACTGGGCGTACAACAACGTGCAGCTGCCAGATGCTTTCCGCCGGGACCTGAGCCGCTTCTTCAGGATAGAGCGTTCTTATCCTGTGTCTCATAACTGGAACCACGGCGTGCCGCGCCGCACGCTCATAAAGGCTCCGCAGACGTACCTCAACGTCAACATCCCGGTCATCAGCCCGATTCTTGCGGTGGACTACCTTTACGTCTGCTCGCCACGCCGCCCGAATCGGTCGTCGTGATAACGGGCCTCAGCTGGGCATCACGGTGGCGGCGGGTGTGGCGGCCCGGTAGCCGTAAAAGGGCAGCCGAAGATGGCGGGGCGTTGCCGTGTCTCCAGATCGTTTACTGGGCCGCCCTGCGGCGCTCGGGCGGCTGGATTGCATCGAGACAGGCTTCGCATGGCACCTCGCCCGGCTGGACGGTGAACCAGTCCCGGTCCGGCTCTGCGATGGCCGCCCTGGCGATCCATCTGCGGAACTTGACAGTTGCTCGCGCGCCGAACACGGGATGACTTGTATGTATCAAGGTCCAGGCGGCATGTCTCTTATACACAAGTCTCGGGTTGCCGAGTGAGGCGTGCACGACGTCACCAGTTAGTTTCTAACCGTAACAACGGGGATCGGAGGGAACTATACCGCCACAGACATCCCAAGCGTAGGACGCGGCGATCTTTGACGATACCTCAGACGGGTTCCGCAAGGCACATCCGGACAAAGCCTTAAGTGGTTCAATCAGGCTGACAGCAGTTCCATCTAAGATTTGCGGTTGGCCTGGAAAAGTCTGAGGCCAAAAGCAGCGAGAATGGAAACATATAATGCCCATCCTAGATTCGTCGGCATTCGCAGGCAGTCCTGTGCTACCAGAGTCCCTTCAATGCGACATATGCATTATCGGTACGGGACCGGCTGGGGCTACCATCGCGCGAGAGTTGTCGAATACGTCACTCCGGGTCACCGTCCTGGAGAGTGGCGGAACAGGGCGCCAGGAGGCGACAGACGCCCTCAACGAGATTGAAAGCGTTGGCTGGCCCCGACAGATGGATCAATGGCTGCGGCGCAACCGAATCGTGGGGGGCAGTTCAAGTACATGGAGTGGCCGTTGCGCGCCATTTAACGAAATCGACCTGCAATTCCGCGATTGGGTCTCCTATTCGGGGTGGCCGTTCGAGATAGACGATCTGATCCACTATTTCGATCGCGGCGCAAAATATCTTGGGCTTGGCGCAGGCAGCCGGTTCACAGACGATCGCGTTTGGACGCATATAGGACATCGCCAGCCGAAGCTCGGCCTTGATCAAGATAAGCTGCTGCCGATGTTCTGGCAATTCAGCCGCGACCCCATCAATCAGTACGATGTAGTCCGGTTCGGCCGCCACCTCACTGTTGGCGATCTTGGATCGAACGTCACGCTCGTCACCAATGCAACGGTGCTTCGTATCAAAGCGACCGAGTCGGGAGCCGCTGTCAAATCTGTGGAATTCTCTGCTGTAGGTGGACGACAGTGGTCGCTCCCGGCTTCAACAGTTGTGGTTTGCGCGGGCGGAATAGAAAATGCGCGGCTCCTCCTTTCTTCCAACGATGTAGTCGCACAGGGTCTCGGGAATAAGAATGATCTCGTTGGCCGCTTCCTGATGGATCATCTCGGCGGTACGGTCGCTCGATTCCAAATGAAACAGGGCAGAGCAGCGCTGAATCGATTCGGCTCGTTCAAGTCGCGTGCCGCTGGCGGCAACCTATATAAGTTCGGGGTGCGACTGAGCCCAGCCATCCAGCGCTCCGAGCAACTCCTCAATTGCGCGATTTGGGTCGGCACGCACAGCACGGCAGATGATCCCTGGAATGCACTGACGCGCTTCCTGCGCGGAAAAGCTAATGTCCGTCAAGATCCCCTCGTGATACTGATGAACACTAATCTGCTATTCCGAGGCCTAAAGGAACGTCTTATCTTCCATAGGGCTCTACCGCGAAGGCTTGATGCGATCTGCCTGGACGCGATGTGCGAACAAGTTCCGAATCCCAGCAGTCGGATTACACTGTCAGATCGCCGCGACCGCTTGGGCATGAGAATACCTCGTATTGACTGGCGCGTATCCGAAGAGGAAGCACGAGCAATGCGGCGAATAACAGAGCTAATGGTTGAGCAACTCTCCCGCATGGGCCTTGAGCCGCCAGTGTTTGAGGACTGGGTACGCGATGGAGCGATGCTTCCTCAGACCTTCCAAGACCTCGCGCATCCTACCGGGACGACCCGTATGGCGGATGACCCAGCCCGCGGGGTTGTGGATGCACAATGCCAAGTTCATGGCGTAAACGGACTTTTCATTGGGGGCAGTTCTGTCTTCCCGACCGCTGGCCACGCCAACCCGACGCAGATGATCGTCGCCTTGGCGCTCCGCCTCGCGGACACATTGAAAAGTCGCGCCACTGCGGTCGCCGAGATCAGGGAAAGGCCAATGGTCGCTATTAAGGAAAGTGCGCATCCGAAGGTCTAGACTATGGGAAGCAATGCACAGACGCGGGTACTGGCGACAGGTGCCACTGGCAAAATCGGACGTCATGTGGTAAATGAGCTACTCGCGCGCGGTTACCACGTGCGAGCTCTGACATCCAAGCCAATCGCTAAGGTCCCTGGAAGCGACAGGCTTGAGTGGTGCCAGCTCGATTTCCAAGAGTCGCTCGACTTTGACCCCCTGGTTCGGGGATGCGCCGCTGTTATCCATCTGGGGGCAGAGATCAGTGTGATAGAGCGGATGCAGCGTTCGAATGTGGAAGCAACGCGTGCTCTTGCAGAGGCCAGTGAGCGCGCTGGGGTAAAATTCTTCTGCTACACGAGCTCAGTCGCCGTATACGGCAGCAGTCGGCGCCGACGGGTCCTAGAGGATAGTCCTGTCCTGACTACTGATCGCGATGTCCGAAGCGAGTACTGGGCCGGGGAAGGATTGCGTTGTTACGGCCGCACAAAACTGCAGGGAGAGCTCGCCATCAGTGCAGTGGCGCACAATGTCGAGTACGTCATACTCCGGCCCTCGGTAGTCGTAGATGTTCAGGATCTCGTCAAACTGCACGGTTGGAGTAAGGTATCGAAATACGTTAACAGTTCTAGGCACACTCACCATATATATGTTTATGATGTTGCCGACACCATTTTGTGGTTTATGGAACGCGGTTTGACGCGTAACCAGCCATCGCCTGGCGTGAGTAAGTTCAACCTGTCAGAAGACGATACTCCGATCAATACTTATGGCCAGATCTTTAAGGCCGCTTACGAAATTACTGGCGACCAGCGGTGGCGTATTTCGACCATACCGCAGCCGTTTCAGTGGCTTTTGACGGTCGTCAAGTCCCGTAAGCTGCTCCTGCGCTACCCCCCTGGGCTCATTCTATTCTCGAGCGATAAATTGCGGGAAGCAGGATATACAATTCGCTTTGGAATGTCTGATGCCCTCGATCTTTTCTTCAAGGAACTCGCCCCTGCCGACGCGAGTGCGGTACAGGACACAAGTCAATGAGGCCCGCACAAAATATACCTGCGAAAGACTCTCTCATACGGCGGCTGTAGTTCGTTGCGATCATGGCGTTGTCTCGGCGTAGGCGTTCCAGCGTAGGTGGACTTGGCGGGCGCGGTGCTGGTGGCGGCGTCGCCAGGCCGACCAGCGCAGCCGGTGGGGCCGGTCTCGCCGAGGCGGCGGGATGACGATGTCGCGCACGAGTCGCAGCAGCTCCGGGACGGTGATCGGGATCAGCCCGGCGTCCAGGTCTGAGCCGGCGTCTTGCTGGCGTTGCACGGCGACGGCGACGGCGAGGTAGATGTAGGCCAGGAGGCAGATCGCGGTCCAGCGGTGCCAGGACCTCCAGCGGATGACCTGCCCGGCGTCCAGGCCGGTGCTCTGCTTGGCAAGTTGGTGATCTTTCTCGATGGTCTGACACGAAACTGACACGAAACTGGGTCCCGGAAAGGCGCGCGGCAGCGGACCTCGGCCGGTGCGGTGGCGGGGGTTGCGGGTGGGGCGTGGGTTGTCCGGCGGGAGGGCCGGGATGCCGGGTTAGCGGCGGCTCCAGGGCTGCAGGGTCAGAGGCGGGTTAAGGTCCGGGGGTTAAGGCGGCCTCCGGGGGGCTGATGGTAATGGTGACGGCGCAGCCGGGGTGGAGCTTTTGCAGTTGGCGTTCCAGCCAGGCCTGCCTCTGCTCCGGCGATTCGCGGCGGGTGTAGAAGTCCGCGCCCAGGTCCTGGTACGGCGTCCCGCTCTTGAGCACCTGGTAGGCGATCTTGAGCAGGGTGTGCGCGATCGCGGTGATCGCCTTCTTCTTCGCGGCCGGGTTCTTGTCCCCGCCGAAGCGGCGGACCAGCCGGTTGTAACGGGCCTGCAGTCGGCCGCGGACCCGGATCGCGGACCAGGCGGCCTGCACCAGCATCGGCTTGATGTAGGTGCCGGCATCCCCGGTCCGGCCGTGCTTGCGCTTACGGGCGCTGATGTTGTTCCCCGGGCACAGCGTGACCCAGCAGGCCAGCTTCTCGCAGGTGGCGAAGTGCAGGTGCGGGGCCGGGCCGATCTCGCCCAGCCAGGCCTGCGACACCACGTCCCCGAAGCCGTGAGCAGGCCGGCCTCGCGCTGCCAGCGGGTCACCTTGCCCGCGATCCGCTCATCCAGCCCGGCGACCGCGCCGTCAAAGCCAGCGATGCTGTCCTGGTGCAGGCGGCACAGCAGCGCGTGGTGCTCGGTGAACCGGCCGGTCAGCCCCATCGACAGGTCGGCCAGCTTCCCGGCGGCCCGCATCCGGCCTTTGGCCAGGTCCGCCAGCACGGCGCCGCGGCGCTCCCCGTCGATCAGCGCCTCGATCATCGCGGTGGCCGACGCGCCGGTTATGCTGCTGGCCACCGAGCCGAGCTTGATCCCGGCTTCTCTGAACTAGAAAATGATCATGGATTCCTGGCTTCTTGGCGTTTCCCGGAAGCGTGCAGGACGGCGGTTATCACCAGGTTGATGTTGCGGTCATCGAGGCCGGTGAGGGCGTCGCGTAGGTCGACGGGAATGCCGCTGGCCAGGCTGGCTGCCAGCCGCAGCATCCGCTGCTCGCCGCCGGAGCAGGGCAAGTCACCGGTGTCCAGGGCAGTGATCGCGGCGGGCCAGTCGATGTCGGCCATCGTGGCGAAGGCGGCGTCGCTGGCCGCGGACGTGGTGCGGCTGATCCGGGCCCTGATCACCGCCGCTGCCGTGGCGGGGTCCGGCGAGACGACGCTGCGGTCCGGGCCGGCCGGGGAGAAGAAGTACGTGCACGGCGCGTTCACCGAGGAGTACTCGGCGTTCTGGCTGGGCGCCCGCAGCCTGGACTCCATGGCCGACGCCGGGATCCTG
>Ga0310039_10000687_pt1 | contig 27095 bp, 28 predicted proteins | sample Sb_taG_4_FD_200460 | JGI IMG/M metagenome (GOLD analysis project Ga0310039, IMG submission 200460) | Peat soil microbial communities from Weissenstadt, Germany - Sb_50d_6_BS metaG (v2) (version 2) | ecosystem: Environmental > Terrestrial > Soil > Wetlands > Peat | place: Germany: Weissenstadt...
TCGCTAGGATTTCGGCCGCGGCCAGAGTCTTTTTTACCATCCAGCCCGTTGCTACGATCGTCACATCCGTCCCGGCCCTCTTGATGTCCGCCACTCCAAACGGAATCAAGTATTCCCCGTCCGGGACTTCGCCTTTCTCTAAAGTCAGCATGTAATGGTGCAAATAAACAACGGGGTTATCATCGCGAATCGCCGAAACCATCAGCCCCTTGGCGTCCGCGGAGCACGAAGGAATCGCCACCTTCAACCCCGGAATTCCCATCATCGTGTGATAAATGCAATTCGAATGTTGCCCCGCCCAACCGGCCGCAAATCCGAATCCCGCCTTGAACACCACCGGCACTTTCACTTGCCCGCCGGACATATAGCGCAGGCGCGGCGCCTCGTTGATCACCTGATCGAACGCCACCAGCATGAATTCGCTCATGTACAACTCAACGATCGGCCGCAAGCCCGTCATCGCCGCGCCTACCGCGACGCCCAGTTCCGCCGTTTCCGAAATCGGCGTAATTCGCACGCGGCTCTTCCCGAATTTCTTCACAAACGGGTCGCGATCGGTCATGGCCATATTCTGCCCGTAGTAGATGACGTTCGAATCGCGCGCCATCTCTTCACCAATTGCGGTAGCGATCGCTTCCGCGAACATCATTTCACGCGCCATGCTGCACCTCCCTGGTACCGCTGGCGTCCCCGCCGGCATCTTACGAGCAACAGCGTAATCAAGTGCCACAGATCAGCGCGGACCCAGTTCGTCAATTAAGCGCATTGAACTTCACGCGTAAACGTACTTCACAGCATCTTCCGGCGCAGGCAGCGGGCTAGCCAACGCGAATTTCACCGCGTCTTCCATCTCAGCCCGCGCCGCATCCTCAATCAGGCCAGCGTCCATCTCAGTCAGCGTGTGATTCGCAATCAGCGCCGAACGGAACTTAGGCAGCGGATCCCGCGCCTTACCCGCCGCGAATTCCGCCCTATTCCCATAAACTTCCACCGCCTCGTGCTCGTTGAATTGCGTCGGCACCGGCGGCACCGTGATCGCGTTTCCATGCGGGCTGAGCCGGTAAAATCTCGATTCAATCAGACTCGGCCCCAGCCCCGCCCGCGCGCGATCTACGGCAGTCCCAACTTCTTTGTAAACCTCAAGTGGGTCAGTGCCATCCACGGTCACGCCCGGAATGCTGACAGCCTTCGCCTTCTGCGAAAGCGGATCGCCAGCGATCCAATTCGCGTCTTCAAGACTCACATGCGTATAGGCCTGATACTCATTGTTCTCGAGCACGAAAACGACAGGCAGCTTCCAAACCGCCGCGAGATTCAGCGTCTCGTAAAAAGCCCCCTGCTTCGACGCCCCATCGCCGAAAAAGCAATAAACCACCTGCCCGGTATTCTTCACCTGCGCCGTAAGCGCCGCGCCCGCCGCGTGCGCAATGCTCTGCCCCACAATTCCCGAAGTCCCCGGAAAATGATGCTCCGGATCGCAGAGGTGCATCGAGCCGCCGAATCCTTTGCACAATCCATCCTTCCGCCCATAAATCTCCGCCATCAGCTTTCGCGTCGGTGTGCCCAGCGCGATCGGGTATCCATGGCAGCGATAACTCGGCATCGCCAGATCATTTTCCTCCCGCGTAGCCAGCGCACCGACAATGCTCGCCTCGGCTCCATCCGCCAGGTGCGCGTGCCCACGCATGACTCCCGGATGCTCGACGAATGTCCGCTTCACGCGCTCCTCAAATTCGCGGATCCGGAACATTTGCGTATACATCCAGATCAACCGCTCTTTGCTCAGGCTCTCTTTCGTTTGCATCGCCGCCACCTCCTCGATTCCACCAACGCTACGAAGCCGGCGCGCTATCGCCCGGCTCGCCGATGTAACCAAGCACTCCGCCCACAGGCACCTCCGCCGGCTCGCGGCTGACAATCTTCAGCAGCACTCCATTCACCGGCGAATCCAATTCGTAATTCACCTTCTCCGTCTCCAACTCGACGATCGCATCGCCCTGCTTCAGCGCGTCGCCCTCTTTCTTCAGCCAACGAACAACCGTCACCTTCGTCGTATTCATCCCGCCGGTCTTCGGCACCACAAGCGAAGTGAGAATGTTCGGTCCCGTCCGATCGTCAATTAAATTCCGCCCGGATTGCTATCTCCATGTCGTCCGATGTGCCGCTGAATTGCGATTATCGAACAAGCGATAGACAAAAAACTTGAGCGAGCGGTTTATTAGCGCAACGACCTACGATTGTCAAATGAGCGATCCGGGCGCGGAACGCGAAGTTCGCCGTGCGCCCTTTCCGATTTTCGCGCTGTGCGGTAGGATGCGCTGCATTACGACGCTGGAGGAGCCTATGCGCGCAGACCAAGTCGAGATTTCCTGGAATGAAGCAAAATCGAGCTGGCAGGTTCGCATCGTAGCCGGCGAAGAAGCGATTCGCCGCCACAGCGATCTGCCCAAGAGCGTGGACGATGCCTCGCTCCGCTCCGCAGCCGAGAAAATCGTCAAAGACGAAGGCTACGAGATGGACACAGCGGCAATCACCATCCGCCGCTAGCTTCTCCCCAGAAGCCTGGCGGAACGCAATCGGCTACGAACATTTTCGCCTCCCAGCACGTGTACCCCGAACTTATCGCCCCACGCAGCTTGTGCTAAACTGAAATCACGGCGCGCCCGTAGCTCAGCTGGATAGAGCGTTTGGCTACGAACCAAAAGGTCGGAGGTTCGACTCCTCTCGGGCGCGCCACTTCTCTAAGCAGTCGCAAATCGTAGGGGCGCCGCTTGCTGCGCCCTCTGACGACCTCGCCGTGTAATCAGCGCCGCAATCTACCGCGGAAGAGTTGGGAGAAAGTCCTTGCCTTCGCTGCGCGTCGAGAGTAAATAAACGGCTCGTATGTCCGCCGACCATGCGATTCCCGTGCACACGCTTACTCTGCATACTTCCGCAGAAGAAGGCGCGACTGTGGTGCGCTGCACCGGCCGCCTCACCATCGAAACCTCGGAGATTTTGAAGACGGAAGTGCGGCCGCTGCTGGGGAATAAATGCCGGGTAGTTCTGGATCTCACCGAGTTGGCGCAGATGGACAGCACCGGGCTCGGCGCTCTGGTCGGGCTTTACATCTCCGCGAAACGCGCAGGGTGCGAACTACAGTTGGTGAACTTGAGCCCGCGCATCCGCGAACTCCTCAGCATGACCAATATCGTCTCGCTATTCGAAGCCTGCGGCCGCTACGGCTCGCGCATGCCCTGAGTGGCCTTACACCGTCCGTAGCGCCGGTTCATCCCGAGCTACCGCGAGGGGCAGCCTGGCCTTCGAGGTTCAGGGCAAGCCGGCGACTTTGACTTTCCGCACTTAAGCCACGAGGCCTGCCAATTATCTCGGGGAACGTTCCGGGCGTTCTCGATGAGTCACAAGTCTCTGCAAGATTCACGCGCAAAAAAAGCCCCGGGTTTGGAGGGTGCAAACCCGGGGCTTTCGGGGCGTGAGAGGGGGCGTGGGCCGGTAAAATCGTCAGCGCGCGATCAGTAGTTCCAGCGGCGCGCCAGGTACAGAACTCGAATAATAAGCTGATACGTGATGATCATGAGGCCGTCGCGCGCATTCAGCATCGCCGTCTTCAGCGCGGCAGGCGCCGGCAGCGCGATGGCCATCGCTGTTGCTTCGCTGCCGGAAACCTCGTTTTGCGACACATAGTTCATGTTGGGCCTCGGTGATTCGTGTTGCGCCATCGCTTTTTCGTGCCTTGATATTTTAGTGAACGACGTAAACCGGCGTGTCCTGCTCGATCGCCGCAACCATGGACTTGAAAATATCCACGTCCCAGCTATCTGCGATTCGCAGTCTCACCACATCATTCGTCTCGGAGACCAACCGACCGCGCAGTGGCACTCTCAAATTGCCCGCCACCACTCTTAGGATTACCGGCTGCCCCATCCAGTTCGCGTATCCGCCTACCATGTTGTGTCCCCTCTCTGGAGTTGCTTTGTCTTTCAACGAGGACAGTCTGCGGGCAGGCGTCGCCGCGGGCTATGGTACAGAGGACTAAAACTTTTGGGAGTAAAGTACTAGCCGCCCAAGGCGCAGAAAACCCTGTATTTATTGGCTTTTGGAGGTATTTTAGCGCCGGCCTTTGGCCCGGCAGTAGCCCGACGCCTGTCAATACGCGTTCGGGGGCATCGACGCCGGCCGATTACCGTTACCTGTCACCCGCCGCAGCCGCGGGCCATACCTATCGAAGTATCTGTTATTCTGAAACCAGCCAATCGAACGCGCCCACTCGCTTCCAGCGTTCCGGGGCCCTTATTCACGATGCGACGGGAAATGACCTCAGAAAGGCTACGATGGGCCCGCTGAAGGACCTGATCGATCAAATCTACAATGTAAAGCAACTCGTCCGATGGGGCGGAACGCTGATGGTCTGCGTGATTGTCTTCGTCGAGACCGGCCTGTTCGTGGGATTCTTCCTGCCCGGCGATTCCCTGCTTGTGACCGCAGGGATCATTGCCGCTGCGGGCGATCTGAATCTGTTCCTGCTGCTGTTTTTAGTTTCGCTGTGCGCCATCGCCGGCGATCAACTCGGTTACTGGATCGGCCGACGCATGGGCCAGGGGCTCTACAATCGGCCCAATTCGCGCTTCTTCAAGCGCCAGCATCTCGAGCGCGCCCACGCTTTCTACCAACATCATGGCGGCAAGACCGTAATCCTCGCCCGCTTCGTGCCCATCATCCGAACGTTCTGCCCGCCGGTGGCTGGCGCCGCGGAAATGCCCTACGCTCGCTATCTGAGCTACGACGTTTTCGGCGGCTTCTTCTGGGTCTGCAGTATGATCCTGCTCGGCTACTTTCTCGGCCGCGCGGTGCCGCACATTGACCGGCAAATTCACTGGGTCATCGCCGTAATTGTGCTGCTCTCGCTCATCCCCGTGGCCCGCCAGTTCTACTTGGCCCGCCGCGGCCGCAAACGCAGCGCGTAGGGCTCTGAAATGCAAAACGGGGAACCTGGCAGTTCCCCGTTTCGCTATCTCTGAAGGCCGAGGCATCAATCGATGCCGTCGGTTTCGCACCGCAAAAGCGGTGTGTTTTTTTCAGTCAGCAATCGGAGCCCGGTGGAGTCATTCTCCCTCCAAGCAAATCGTTGCTACTTCGACTTGTACGCCGAGCCGAGGCCAATTGCAAGACCCAAAATCTACGCACCTAATTAGGCTCGAATGCCAGTTCTAACCGAAACAAGCCTTCAATTAAAATTTTTGTAAGTCCTTGAAAACAATCGGCGAATTTATTTCTAACCGAAACATCTGCGAAAGGGGTCGATTTCGACCCTTCGTCGCTTCTGCGAGCACGGAGGCAGCAGACTCGACGTCGGAGATTGGAAGCCCGACAAGCAGAGCAATCGCGCCTGGAAAAAGGCGTGATTTGTCTCGATTAGAGCTGTGTCGCGTCTTTTGTTTTCTTGGGGTTACGCGCGTTTCTAATCGTTTCGTGTCTCGATTAGAAAACAGAGGTTGGAGGCTCGATGTTGGGGGTTGGAAGAGGTAGGATCCGCCCTCGCAAATACAATTCGTGTTGGCTTCGGCGCCAAGCACTTGTTCTCGCTCCTCGCGTTCAAATTTTACGTGCGGTACCTTCGGCATCGCTCAGGACAAGCTTCTAGCCAGCTCTGGAGAGCCAGCCCCGCGCTTAGGGACTGCGCACTACGCGAACCTTTATCTCACAAGAGTACCAACTTGTCAATATTTTTATGCAAGGTATGCGAGGCATCGAGGGAGTTCCGAACTGGTGTGAGAAGGCGGGAGAAAAACAAAAGCAGGGAAAAATCAACGGCGGGGCCGAAAACCCGCACCCTTCCCAAAAACCAAAACCGGGAAAGATGCGGCACCCGAAACCATAAACCTTCGGCCAGCGCTGCGCCACCCGCCTTGCCACCCGCTCTATTTCAGTGGCGTGCCTCGGAGAGCGTGAATTGGACGACCATGGATCTTCCAGGCGTTGAGCCGCTCCAACAGCCCGCCGCCTCCCGATGCGGAATGCCCGGCAGCCGAAGCTGACAACCTTCGAGCAAAGGACGTCGGATTATTTTGCGTCAAGCCGTCAGCGGCCGCCGCGCTGTTCTCGCACTCCGCGTCACCCTCCCCGCAAGGGACCATCAGGAAGGCGTGCTGGTTGCCATCCGGGAGCAAACCCAGAGCGGCGATCTCCCTCCGCTCGTTTATAAAAAACGCATTCGTCACCTGCACACCGTTAGCAGAGACGATCAGGGTATTGAGATCGAGTATGGGTCCACCGCGCTCCCAAAGAAAGGCGTGCGCAAAAGACCCGCAAGGTCCCGATCGGCCGACAGTCTGACCGCTTAAATTTATGCCCAGCGCGTAAGCGCACGTGTCGCCAGCAACATCCCCGAGGTCGGTCTTGACGCCGTCCTTCCAAAGAAAGGGAAAATCAAAAATGATATTGTCGCTGAAGCCTACCACGTCCCCGCGGTCGTTGATCCACGAAGCAGTACCAAAACCCAGTGGCGGATAAAACGTGCCCAAATCCGTCAGCACCCCCTCGTCCCACAGGAAAGGATGAAACAATTGGAACCCCTTATAATTCCCCGGCGGATCCATCTGACCGACTACCTGGCCCGAGTTGTTGATGGCGATTGGCATCCCGGCAGGCCCGCCGAGGCTTCCGAGGTCAGTCATTTTCCCGATCTGCCAACGAAAAGGATCGATCTGCGGAACTCCAGCGGAGCCTGGAGTTGAGCTCGTGTACGAGAATCCCGCCACTTGTCCATGCTCGTTCAAAGCTACCGCGGCGGCGTCCGGGCCACCCAACGTATTCAAGTCTTGCATTACTCCGTTGTGCCACAGGAAGGCCCGCGTCTGTGTTCCAAATCCTGCCAAGGAGAAAGGATCAGCAACTGTATTCGCAGAAAATCCGACCACTTGGCCGACGTTGTTCACCGCCAACGCAAGACTCTCATTCCCCCCGAGTGTACCGAGGTCAATAATCCGTCCGTCCTTCCAAAGCACACCATGAAGTTCCGGAAGGCCGGTTAATGGATCTATCACTCCGTTCTCTGAGATTCCAACAATGAGACCGGTATCGCTTTCCCAGAACGCCGCGCTGCTCCAGCCGGGAGCAAGCGCCCCCAAATCAGTCAGAACACCCTTTCGCCATTGGAAGGCGTGCGAGACGAAGCAGTCAAGATTGAAGCAGGCAGAAGGGAAAGGGTCGGACATGAGGGTGTCTGCGAATCCGGCCACCACGCCCGAATCACTTAGTACTTTGGCATTGACGTTCAGATAGCTCTGGGGACCACCGAAGTCACCCAAGTCGATGAGCTCATAGCGCGGGTGCTCTGGATTTATCTGCTGCCGTTCCCGCGCGGCTGGCCGAACGCCAAGCGCAACGGTAAGCGCGAGGAATAGCGTGATTACGCTTCTCCACCCAGAGAATCGATGGGCTTCCATAAGCACCTCCCACTACGAATCCATTGAAACGCTGTCGCTCAGATTCTCCGTTCCGGCTGAATCAAGGAGTGACGCGCGAGAGCTCCGGGCCGCGAAAGCCAATCACTGCGGCCTTTCGAACACGTAGGCAGACCCCTGCTGAGGATTGGAGCCGACGGTGACGCCATAAGCCCCGGCGATCACCGTATCGCCGCCGACTGCCACCGAGTAACCGAGAAAGTCGTTCACAGCGCCATCCACGGCGGCCAGCTTCTTTCTGAATTTTGAGGTTGAGTGCCATCCCGTGTTTGGCTTGAGGAACACATACGCGTGGCCTGGCCCATCGTAGGCAGGCCACTGAGGCGCCCCGGCCACGACGGTCTGGCCTGCAATGGCAACGGACCAGCCCAATTCATTGCCAAAGGTGTCGCTGGTGAGTTCTGCAGTCTCAGTCACGTCCGACCAGCCACTCGCCGGCTCAACAAACACATAGGCTGCGCCCTTACCGTCGTTCGTACCCGGCGCGCCCGCAACGACGGTGTTTCCGCTGATTCCTACGCTCGCGCCCAAGAAGCCGGCGTACGAACCATTCGATGCGGTGAGCTTGGCGGTCTGCGTCATGTCCGACCAACCAGTAATGGGCTGGACAAAAACGTAAGCTGCGCCCTGAAACTCTGGAGCGCCGGACGAGAAGGTGGTTGCTCCAAGGGCCCCGACCACGACCGTGCTGCCACTGATGGCCACAGAGACGCCGAAATCGTCGTTCACCCCCGCGCTGTCCGAGGCGGTCAAATCCGCGGTCTGCGTCATGCTGACCCAACCGCTCGCCGGCTTTACGAATACGCGCGCTGTGGGACCGGGCTCGCCTGCGACGACGGTCGCTCCATCCGCAGAGATGGACACGGACCAGCCAAAAGTGTCAGACGCTGCTCCGTCTGCCGCGGTCAGTTTGGCAGTCTCGGTCATGTCCCTCCAGCCGCTCGCGGGTTTGGAGTAAACGTAGACCGCTCCCTGATTTATGTTCGAACCGACCTGCACTCCCGGTGCTCCGACGACAATCGTGTCGCCGTTGATTGCAACGGAAAAGCCGAAGTGGTCGCCCAATGCTCTGTCCGAGGAGGTAAGCTTGGCGACTTGCGTCATGTTGGCCCAGCCGGTTGCTGGCTTCACGAAGACATAGACTGCGCCTTCCAAAGGATTCGAGTCGGTCCTCGCCAGGGCCGCCCCGACCGCAACCGTATCGCCGCTAACAGCCACGGAGTAGCCAAGGTAATCAAAAGCTACTCCGTCGGAAGCAGCAAGTTTGGCCAGCGGGTCGGCAAAGGTGGACTGGCCATCGAACGCCAGACCCGCGAGGACCGCGACCAGCGGCCCCGCTTTTTTAATTTCATTGCCGGTGGGTGAGCCGTTTCGTGAAACTTGCTGCTGTCCCGCAGCCACTTGGACTTTCCAAGCCATCGCAGCAAGAATCGCAATTGCGATGAATGCTCGAGACGCCTTCGGCGTCATGTTGTTCTCCTATTCACACAGAAACGGGCCGAGTTTCGCGAGAGGCTGACTGTGTCTGCGCGTTTCGTCAACCGGACTGAGACCGAACTCTGGGTGAACTCGGAAGTGGCGTGCTGCGAGCGAGTTGGGGGCGGTTCTGTACTGCGGGGCGAGGGTGCGTATAGATGTGGTAAACTCCCGGGCACATTCGGTAGGAGTGTTGTGCCGTGGAACTCCCTTCCATCGGACGCCAGCGCCTAAGTTTCGGGGTGTTTGAGGCCGAGCTTTGCTCAGGTGATCTTTATAAGCGCGGCCGCCGGGTGCATCTGCAGGATCAGCCCTTCCGCGTTCTTTCCCTGCTGCTGGCGCGGCCGGGAAAACTCGTCACCCGCGAGGAATTGCGGAAAGAGCTCTGGCCGGACGGCACCTACGTCGATTTCGACGAAGGAATCGACACCGCGCTCAAGAAGCTGCGCCAGGCGTTGGGCGACTCAGCCAACAATCCAGTCTTCATCGAAACTGTGCCGAGGCGTGGCTACCGCTTCATTGCGCCAATCACTGGCGATGGTTTTGGACCTGAAGCGCCGTCCGTCGCCGGAATACCTGCTCCCGGAAACGGTGCGAGCGATACGGCGTCGCTCGCCTCGGGCGAAGTTTCACCCGCAATCGCGGCCATCCGAACCTCGCGCGTCGCGAACTATCTGCTCTACCCGGCATGCGCCGCAGCAATCCTCGCCGTTCTTATCGCGGCGGCTTTCCTTCTGCGTTCCCGGCCGACATCGCCGGCCCGGCCTGCGGTCAATCTGCGCCAGCTCACCGTCAACTCCATCGAGAATCCTGTGACTAGCGGCGCGATCTCCCCCGACGGGAAATATTTGGCGTTCGTGGACGCCAAGGGCATTCACATCCAGCTCGTCGATACCGGCGAAGCACTTACCGTCCCGCAGCCCGAATCGCTCAACGGCAAGAATGTACAGTGGGAAATTCTCGCCAGCGCCTGGTTTCCCGACAGCGCGAGATTTCTGGTCAATGCTCATCCCGCGGCGCTCGATCCGGGCCGCTGGACCTCAGACACCAGCAGCATTTGGGAAGTCTCGGTGCTGGGTGGAGCGCCGCGAAAACTTCGCGACAATGCCATCGCCGATGCCGTCTCTCCCAATGGCGCGTTCATCGCCTTCGGAGCGAACAAAGGCCGCTTCGGCGATCTTGAAATCTGGTTGATGGGCCCGAACGGAGAGCAGGCGCACAAGCTGTTTGATACCGACGAAAACAGCGCCGTCGGCGGCTTGCAATGGTTGCCGGGCGGACAGCGAGTCGCTTACCTCAGATCCGACCCATCGGGCAACGCGCTCGTAAGCCGCGATCTGAACGGCGGATCCCCCGCGACGCTGCTTTCCGTTACTGACATGAAGGGAATCGACAATCTTTCATGGCAACCGGATGGCCGCTTGATCTATTCGAGAAGCGAAGCTCAAGCGGCGGGCGAATCCTGCAACTATTGGGTGACGAGAATCGATGCGCAAACAGGTCAAACCATCGAGAAACCCAAACGGCTGACCGACTGGGCTGGTTTTTGCATAGCCTACACGGCAGCCACGGCAGATGGCACGCGACTCGTCTTTCGAAAATCTTCGGTACACAGCGCCGCGTATGTTGCCGATCTCGAAGCCGGCGGCACGCGCATTCGCAACGCGAGGCACTTCACTCCCGATGAAGGCAACGACGCGGTTGCCGACTGGACCGCCGACAGCAAGACGCTCATCCTGGTTTTGAATCGCGGCGATGATTACGGGCTTTACCGCCAGGCGTTGAACGATGGAGCGCCGGAACCGATCGTGAGCTCGGTCCCAGGCCAGTGGTTAGAGAGCGCTCAGGTCAGCCCCGACGACAAATGGGTGATACTGCAAATCTATCCCATCGCTGGAGGACGGTCGGCGCCAACACCGCTGATGCGCGTGCCCATCGCCGGCGGCTCGCCGGAATTGATATTTTCACTGCCTCCCGGGAGCGGATTTTCCTGCGCCAGATCGCCGTCTGGTTTGTGCGTGCTCGCGGAGCCGAGCGCGGACCGCAAGCAAATGATCGTCACGGAATTCGATCCGCTCGAGGCACGCCGCGGCGCTGAACTCGCGCGGTTCGTTCGCGGCGCCAAGCTGAAGGAAAACCCCTGGCCGCCGCTCGAGATTTCCCCCGACGGAACGAAGCTCGCCGCAGTCGAAGGCGAGGCCAGCCTGATCCAAATCATTTCGCTGCGCGGGCAGCCGCCGCGCAGCGTCCGCGTAAACGGCTTGAGTATCCGCCTATTGGCTTGGGCCGCGGATGGCAATGGGCTGTTTCTCATCACTGGAACCACGAACGGCACGGCTCTCGTGCACACCGATCTGCGCGGCACCTCCCAAACTCTGTGGACATGCGGCGGAGGCCAGCAGTGCGATGTGACGCCGTCCCCCGACGGCCGCCATCTCGCGATTCTCGACCGCCAACTAAGCGCGAACATTTGGCTGATGGACCATTTCTGACGCAACGCCGGCGCCGCAAACCGCCGGTAAAACTTCTCCAGCTCTCGCGGCGCATGCCCCGCTTCGTGATCTTCCGTTTCCCCGGTCTCCGTATCCAGCCAGCAAGCCTGTTGCTAACTGGGATGGAAATCGCAGCCAATAAGCATCATCGAGGGCTCCTTTCTTCCCAGTTTCTTTGTTCGCCAAATCAAGAATACTGAATTCGAAGGGAGCCTTCGTTCTTATCCAATCAATCCTTCCCTGTTTTGCCGTATGGGAAGGGTGGGGATTTCAGCCATGTTTTCGGCTTTGTTCTTGCGTCCGTGCGGTTGCTTGGATTCATGCGACTGTTACGGACACAGGGGTGGCTGTGCTACTTCAGGCCGCTGTTGAAGCAGCGCGTGTCGCGGGAGATGAGGACTAGAGACAACAGGAGAAGTCAAAACCCCCACCCGCAAATACGGCGGATGGGGCACGCTCGCTGGCTGCGGGGAATGTTCGGCAATGGCTGGCCCACTCGACTAGCGTGGGCTGGTGGAAAATCGGCGCAGCGCATCGTCCCAATGCAGGGGCAGTTGGGAACCTCTGACGGTCCAGCGGATGAACTTCGTCGTGTCCATGTGAGGAGCGAGCGCGGTCATTAGGCGCACATGTGGGAGATGTTCCACAAAGGCCCGCAACGCCGAATCGCCCTTCCATGCGGAGAGCGTCCAGAATTGCTTGGCGAACGGGTGGGCGAGAACGGAATAGCCGAGCAAGCCCTGCGCCGACGCCAACTGCTTCATCACTTGAACGGTATAAAGAAAAAAAGGCGGCACACGCCAATAACTTTTCAGAGGGACATAAGAGAGCAGCGCGACGAAATCGCCGTTGAGGTCAGTAGAGCCAAAAGTTCGCCACGGGCTTGCGGGCATTTTGACCTCTCATCAGCTTGGTGAGAGCGTAGCAAGTTCGCGGGCGTGGCGTCTACGGCTCTCTCGAATCGCTCTTTTGCTGGCATTTAATCCAGGAGGGATCCCTCGCTTCGCTCGGGATGACGGCGAGAGGGCTTTTTCCGGCGAGCTGTGAAGTCCAGTTCCCCCCTGCTGCAGCAGGGGGCTGCCACCGAAATGCTGGGTTGGATGATGTGTGGAGACGGGTGATTCGCTACTTAAGGAACAGGGCTTCGCGGATCTGGTCGCGGCCTACGAAGGATTTTGAGGAGCGGAACTTGCCGAATAGATCTAGGATTTCGCGGTTTTGGAAGACGCGGACGTGCGGGGCTAGAGGGGGCGTCGGGAGCACCTCGAGGGTTTGATTCTCGAGGATTCTGTAGCGAGAATAGCGCTCCGGCGTGCGGCTGTGGAATAGCGAGAGCACCAAGCCGCCCGGGCGCAGAATGTCGTGCAGGCGCGAGACTACGCGGGCTAGGAGCTCTGGCTCCATGTAATCGAACAAATCCCAGGCCAGGACGCCGTGGAACGTCTCGGGCGGATATTGCAGAATATCCTCTAGAAATCGGGCTGCCAGCGCGTCGGGCGACGGGAACTCACCATCCTTGCTCAGCAGGACCTTGCGCCGGCGATCTTCCTCGACGTTCATAAACTCGCGCCACGAGCGCAGGAAATCCTCGGTGGTGACGCGGAAGCCCTTCTCGATGAAGAAATTGAGAGTATTTTGAGAGACTTGACCGAGATCAAGCAGCTTGCCTTTTCCGGCGTCGCTCAGCAGCCATAGGAATTCCTTCAAGCCATTGGAAACGCGGGTGGGAATCGGAGCGGGAGCAGCCGCAGTCTTAGGGCCGGGGGCTGCCGCAGCAGCGGGCATGGCGGAGCGCGTCTTAAGTTGCCAGTTCATACCCCAGGTCAGCACCATCGGTTTCTCCGTCCCCGAGTCCAAGGAATACTCAACGTCAGGCGCGGCATCGGCTCGACGACGCTCACGCTTCCCAAGACTCAACTATCGGAAAAACCGGTAAAAAGTTCAGCCGCGAACCGGGACTGGGCTGGGGGCCTGGTCCTATGAAGGGGCGTACCCAAGCTCGCACCTGGAATATAGTACAGGCTGGGGACAGTGTAAACGCAAAGGTGGGCTTTCGGAGCCAAACGGGTACTGTCTGCGAAATATGGGCGAAGATGAGACGAAACCTATTCCCGGGGCGATGACTGAGGACGAGGCCGGTTCCGTGCGCCGAACCTCCCACATCGCCACTACATATCCGACCAATTCATGCAGAAACAGCTTCAGGCCCAGGCGGCTCTGCCACCAGGTGTCCGGATTGTAGTCCGCGTCGGGGGCGGCGATCACGCGCAAGCCGATATCCGATGGGAACATGCGTCCACAGATGAAGGAAGTCCGCCGGGTGTGATAGTTGGAGGTGACGATCAGCAGCTTGTGCCACTGCTTCTCTGAGGCGAGACGGCGGATTACGTCGATCTCGTCGCGCGTATTTTCGGCACGATGCGTCACTTTTACGATGGCGTCCACCGGCACGCCGCGATCTTTTAGGTCGTGTTCGGTCAGGTCCGCGATGCTGGCATAGGGGCGCAGGAATCGCCCGCTGGCTACGATCCGCGGCGCCCAGCCGGCTTTGAGCAAATCGGCCGCGCGCGCGGCTCGATCGCCGTTGTAATTGTCGTCGCCGAGGACCACGATCGCGTCGGAGCGCACCGGATCTTCGTCCACGATCCAAATTCGGCCGCAGATGCGCAGCAGCGGATGGCGCGCCACGTAAATCAACCCGATGACGATGACCAGAAAGATGAGGAAGATGCCCTTGCTGATGATTCCGCCGCGCTGAGAGTTGATTGTCTGCTTCCGGCGAGGCAACTGAGGCGTCATGAACCTGGATCGATCTTTCGCAGCCGCTCCGTCGCGTCCTCCGGCGTGCGGCCGTTGAAATAGACTTCCTTAATGCTGTAGGACTTGCTGCGCGATTCGACGATGGGCAGGATCTCAAAATGCCAATGATAATCGCCGGCGATGGTCTTCCAATATTCGCTTAATTCGCCCTTGGTCTGGAGAGTGTTCGGCGAGGTGTGCACCACCATGTGATATCCCTCGCAGATTTGCGCCAGGCGGCGCAGCGTCCGCCCCAGTAGCGTAGCTAGATTGCGCCGATTCTCCGAAGCAACCAGCGATTCAAACTGGTGACTGTGCGTGCGCGGCTGTATCCACACTTCGAAGGGGACGCGCGACGCGTACGGGCAGTAAGCTGCGTAATCTCCGACGCTGTCTACCATGCGCACTTTCTGCTTCTCTTCCTGCCTCAGGATGTCGCAGAAAACGCAGCGTTCCTTTTGCCGGAACCATTCGCGCGCTGCGCGCAGCTCATAGAGAATCCGGCGCGGGACGAACGTAGTCGCCGTCAATTGCGAATTGGAATGCGTCCATTCCGCTCCGGCCAGGGCTCCTTTGTTTTTGAATACGGTTACGTATTTGAAGCGCGGGTCGCGCTTCAAGTCGGCGATACGCACGGCGTAGGCATCGAGAACCGCGTGAATTTCATCCTCGCTCATCTCGCTGAGCGTGCGGTTGTGTTCCGGAGATTCGATGATGATCTCGTGCGCGCCCACCGCCGCCATGCGGTCGTAAATTCCTTCCGCCAAGCGCCCCGTGTCGCCTTCAATGTGATAAAGCGGCCGCGGATGCGGAATCACGCACACTTGCCACTTCTGCGCATCCGGGAAATAGAGCAGCGCCTTTGTGCGCGAGAGATTCGCCGGGCAGAGCGGGCAGGGATCGTCCGGCACGCGGGCTTGATCCGACGGCCCGACGACCACCCAGCTCTTCGTGATGGGATCCTTACGCAGTTCCATGAAAGAAGCGCCGCTCCATCGAGAAATTTGTTTTGAAATTTGAAATGCTCAAGACGCCATCCAGTCACACGTCGGCGGGTGATATTCCCGAAGAACCCGGCAAATTTTCTGGATTCGCGCGCAGGAGATCATTTACCGCGTGTAATGAGCCGGCGTCGGGCCGACTTCCAGCCGATGGCGATCCCAGATGGCGCCTTCGCGGCTGTAGGAGGCCATTTCGAAATCCTGGGTCAGCTCGAGGCAGTCAGTGGGACATGCATCTTCGCACAAGCCGCAAAACATGCAGCGCGAAGTGTCGTAAGTGAAATGCGTCAGCACTTTGCGGCGGGTGGCGTCGTCGCGCTGCCATCCGACTACGATCAAATTTTCCGGGCAGGCCAGGGCGCAGAGATTGCAGGAAATGCAGAGTGATTCGCCGGTTTCCGGATTGATATTCAGGCGCGGGGCGCCGCGGTAACGCTCGGCTACCATCGGCCGTTCGAGCGGATATTGCTCGGTATAAATGTTCTTTGGGGCCTGATAGCGGAAGGTGACCCACATGCCCTTGAGCAGGTCGACCAAAAAAATGCGGCGCAGCAAATCCTTCATCGTGAACGTAGTGTGCCGTCCCGAAACCATGTTGTCAAGGCGACGAGGTTCGTGGCGCCGGAACTCGGTGATAATCTGTGCAGCCATGAATGAATCTTGTGCGGAAGACTTGGGCTGGATGCGAATCGCGCTCGAAGAGGCGCGCGAAGCTGCGGCCAGCGGAGAAGTTCCCGTCGGCGCGGTGATTATTGCTGACGGCCGGCTGATTGCGCGCGCGGGAAACCGGACCATTCGCGATTGCGATCCTACGGCGCATGCTGAAATCGTGGCCCTGCGCGCGGCTGCTAAATCCATCGGCAACTATCGGCTGACTGGCGCCACTCTGTACGTGACCATCGAGCCTTGCGCTATGTGCGCTGGGGCTATCGTCCAAGCGCGGATTCCGCGTGTGGTTTATGGCGCTGACGATCCCAAGGGCGGGGCTGTGCGAACATGCTTTCAGCTCCTCGACAATCCACAGCTAAACCACAACGTGGATTTCAGTTCAGGCGTCCTGGCAGAAGAATCCGCGGCCCTACTACAAACTTTCTTTGCGGCGAGGCGTTCGTAGCGTCGGCTGCCAGCCGGCGTTTCTGTTTGGCGCTGCCATCATACGATTTTCGGGCAATCCTGAAAATTAAGAGCTCTCATTCGCGTCTTGATCGCCAATTAGCAAAAGAAAGGTGCGGGTCGAGTGGCGGGCGCGGCAAGCAGCGCCCCTACGAATTACCTTCGCCAGTGCGGTGCTCAACAGTTGCAGAACCTAGGTTTTTTCTCACTTCTTCAACCATGACTTCCGCTGCGGGCAAATCGGCCGGGTTTTTGCCTCGATGGAGCCAGAGTATCTTTCCGCCGCGGGCTACTAGTGCGGCGCCGGGAAGTAGCAGGATATCGCAATGATTTTTTAGCGTTCCCTTTACGCTTACGGCGAATCCTGCTTCGCGATTCTGCTTCCTTCGCTTTTTCAATTCTGGTGACGGAAAAAGTAGGGCGGCCCAGCTCGTGCGGTCCAGGCCAAACTTCCGGTAACTTTCCTTATTCGGATCCGGGATGCACTGCGACGCCATTCCGTACTGGCCGCAAAATTCTGCCGCCTCATCTGCTTCGCCCTGCACTACGCAGGCCAGCTTTAATCCCAACTTCTCCAACTCCGGCAATTGCTCGCGCAACTGCGCGAGTGCTTCCATATAGAAGGGTCAGCCGAAGTGCCGCAGCCAGACGACGAGCGCGGACCCGTCAGCCCAGGTGTCCGCCAAATGGCGCTCCTGGCCTTCACGCGTGCGATAAATTAAATCCGGTGCTTGATCGCCTACTGCCAACGCCCCACTAGGTGCAGCACTCATCGCCGTTCCTCCATCTTTGTGTGCCGAGTGTATCTCACAAATTGCCACAAAGTAGAGAGCGTGCGACCCTATCCTTCCGGACCTCCGCAATCGTCCCCCGCTCTCAACAGTTGAGGCCCATCTCCGGCTCTGTTAATCTAGAATTCACGCCGCGGAGAGGTGTCTGAGCGGTTGAAAGAGCTCGCCTCGAAAGCGAGTGTCCTGGCAAAACCGGGACCGTGGGTTCAAATCCCACCCTCTCCGCCATCCTTACAAATTGCTGGTTCGCGCTCACTCAAACTGATCCCGTCCACGCGATACCATCTTCGTATCTTGAGCTCTTATTGTACGTACACTCGTATTGACATCGGCTGCTCCGGCGAGTATGCTACCGTTGTCGCCACTGGCTATGCGTTTTGAGTGGGATGAGAATAAGAATCACCAAAACCTTCAGAAGCATGGAGTTCGCTTCGAGACGGCTGTTCTTGTTTTCGAGGATCCCTACGCGCTTACGCTGCGGGACGTTTTCTCTGAAAAAGAGGAACGCTGGATCACCCTCGGAGCTATCGGCCCAGGTTCAATTCTATTGGTGATTCATACCCATCGTGACGAAGACACTGAAGAAATCATGCGCATCATTTCGGCTCGCGCTGCCGCGTCCCATGAAAGGAGAGCTTATGAAGAAGCTTACAAAGGAGCAAAAGCGAGACATCCGCGCCATCGCCGCAAAAAGAGATGGAGACATTGATTTCTCCGACGCTCCCCCGGTTCCCGATTGGAGCGGCGCCGAAATCCGCAAGTTCTACCGGCCCACAAAGAAACCCGTCACGATGCGCCTCGATTCGGACGTGATCGCGTGGCTTAAAGCCGGCGGCCGCGGTTATCAAACCAAAGCAAATTGGCTTCTGCGGCACGCCATGCTGCACTCGAAGCGCAAAGATAGCGCCGGGAATCTCAAGGGCGTCGAGCCGCGCCGCACAGCCAGACGACAAAAAAGGAACGCTTGATCTGCGCCTGGGTGCACTTAACGCCAGACCGGCAATGTTCGTGTTAGACTCTCGCCGGGCGTTAGTTGCCGGCGGCGTGCCAGATTTCCGCTCGGAGCTTAATGTACTTCCCCCGACTTTCCGATGAGTTAGGTACGAGTTCACATTGACGACTGTAAGCGAAGACGAGACGGATCATCCGAAGCGGCGTCGCTTCGTCGAAATGTTTCTCGGGACGGGAATCGTGGCTTCTCTTGCGTCATTCCTGTATCCCGTGCTGCGCTATCTGATTCCTCCTCCTTCCGCAGAACTCTCGAGCGACACGGTGCTCGCCGGTAAAACAGGCGACCTGAAACCGAACACGGGAAAAATTTTCCGGTTCGGCAGCCGCCCGGCGCTGCTGATCATGACCTCCGATGGAAAATATCGCGCGATGTCCGGTGTTTGCACGCACCTCGGCTGCACGGTGCAATACCGCGGCGATCTCCACAACGTCTGGTGCGCCTGCCACAACGGCATGTATGACCTCAACGGGCGCAATTTGAGTGGTCCGCCGCCGCGTCCGCTCGAGGACTACGACGTGATGGTCAAAGGCGATGAGATTTACGTGCAGCGGCGCAGGAACTCGTAGATGAGCGCGCTCGCAAGAACGTACGCGTGGCTCGACGATCATTTCGGAGTGAACGAGATTGTCGCGTTTCTGCGCAAGAAGACGGTTCCCGTCCATCGCTTCTCGTATTTCTACTTTCTGGGCGGGATGACGCTGTTTCTGTTCATCATCCAGGTGATCACCGGCATCCTGCTGCTTCTGTACTACAGGCCGACGCCGGCCGACGCTTTCGAAAGCGTGCAATACATCATGACGCAGGTACGCTTTGGCTGGCTGATCCGGTCGATTCATTCCTGGAGCGCGAACCTGATGATCCTGACGGCGTTCGCGCATATGTTCAGCGTGTTTTTCCTGAAGTCGTACCGCAAACCGCGGGAGTTGACCTGGCTGAGCGGCATGGCGCTGCTGGTGATCGTTCTCGGGTTCGGGTTCAGCGGCTACTTGCTGCCGTGGAATACGCTTTCGTTTTTCGCCACGAAAGTTGGCACCGACATCCCCGGACAAATTCCGATCATGGGCAAGTGGATGCTCACGCTGCTGCGCGGCGGCGAGGACGTGACGGCCGCGACGTTGACGCGCTTCTTCGGCTTTCACGTGGCGCTGCTACCTGGACTGGCGACGATCTTCGTCGGCTTGCACCTTCTGTTGGTGCAACGATTCGGAATGAGCGTGCCGCCATCGCAGGAGGCCGAGTGGAATGCCAAGCCGCCGAACAAACGCGAGATGCATTTTCTGCCGAACTTTCTGCTGCGCGAGTTGATGGCCTGGTATCTCGCGCTGGCGATTCTGGGAGCGCTCGCGGCGTTCAAGCCCTGGGAGCTCGGCGTCAAGGCGGATCCCTTCGCTTCCGCCCCGGCGGGGATTCGACCCGAGTGGTATTTCATGTTCATGTTCGAGACGCTGAAATTGCTTCCGGCAAAGGTCGGGCCGATTCCCGGTGACTTGCTCGGCGTAGTGGGATTCGGATTGGCCGCGGCGCTGTGGACGATGCTGCCGTTTTTCGATCGCGGGGGAAACGGGCGGACATCGCGGTGGGTTGCTGGCGCGGGTGTATTTGCGCTGGCGTATATCGTCGCGCTGACGGCGTATGGATACATGGTCAAGTGAAGGCGCGGGTCTGGGCCGGGCGCCGCTGATGGAGGAAGTGCCATCATCTCGAAGACTCAAAAACGAGTGACTACGCTGGGTGAAGGGCGCGCGTCGCTCTGCGGCCCGTTGATTCGCGCCGCTTCCCTGCTTGTTCTCGGCGTTGCCGGTACGTTGGCCGCAGCGGCGCCGTTGCACGCGCAGACGAAGAACAGTTGCCTCGACTGCCATTCGACGCAGACTGGCGCGTTCCACATGGACAGCGAAGAATTTGTCGCCAGCATTCACGCTCAAAAGGGGCTGACTTGCGTGAGTTGCCATGGCGGCGATTCCTCAACGGACGAAATGTCGCGCGCGATGAGCCCTGCCGCTGGATTTCGCGGACACATCGAGCGGAAGGAAATTCCCGCGCTCTGCGCCAAATGCCACTCCGACGCGGCGTACATGCGGAACTACAACCCGTCGTTGCGCACCGACCAATTCAGCCAGTATCAGACCAGCGTGCACGGCAAGCTGTTTGCGAAAGGCGATACGAAAACGGCGGTGTGCGTGGATTGTCACGGCGTGCACGACATTCAGCCGCCCGGGGATCAGCGCTCGAGAGTTCATCCGCTTAACGTGGCGCAAACTTGCGGCCGGTGTCACGCGGACGCCGGCTACATGAAACCGTATGGCATCAACACCGACCAGCTCGGCGATTATTCTGCGAGCGCGCATCACGAGGCGCTGGCGGTTCGCGGCGATCTGAGCGCGCCGACGTGTTCCACTTGCCATGGAAGCCACGGTGCCTCGCCGCCCGGCGTTGACTCGGTCGCGCGAGTGTGTTCGACGTGCCATGTATTCCAGGCGCAATTATTCGATACCGGGCCGCACAAAGAGGCTTTCGGTTCGATGGGGCTTCCGGGCTGCATCACTTGCCATTCGAATCATCGCATCGTGCATCCGACCGACGCGATGATCGGCACGGGCCAGGGCGCCGTTTGTTTGAACTGCCACACCGAAGGAGATCCGGGATTCGTGACCGCGGGGGCGCTGCATGACGACTTGACGCAGCTCGACGCCGCGATTGCGCGTTCGGACGAACTGCTTGGACGGGCGGAACGCGCGGGCGTGGAGGTCGGCGAGGCGCAACTCGCGCAGGCCGAAGCGCGCAACGATCTATTGAAGGCGCGCGTCGGGATTCATGCGGTGCGTCGCGAGGCGGTGCAGAGCGATATTGACGCGGGGCTCAAGGTATCGGCAGCGGGCTTGCAAGCGGGGCAAACCGCCATGGGCGAAGTGCAGTACCGGCGGAAGGGGCTGCTCGTCTCCGTGGTCATCACCATTTTTGTTCTCATCGGTCTTTACTTGATGATTCGTAAGACCGAATCGAATGATGGAAGATAGTCGAGGAGGCAATTCATGAAGCACTTGATGGCTGTTGCTTTGTTGTTAATCGGCATTTCCCTTCCCGCTTTCGCTGCGGGTGAAGGAAGCGCGCAGGATGGAAAAGAAACATTCCGGTTGCGTTGCGCGACGTGCCATGGCGCGGACGGGTCAGGCAACGGGCCGATGGCCAAAGCGGCCAAGATGACGATTCCTGACCTGGGCTCGAAGGAAGTGCAGGCGCTGAGTGATGCAGATCTGAAGAAGGTTGTCACCGACGGCAAGGAAAAGATGAAGCCGGTCAAAGGGCTTTCGGACAAGGACCTTGCGAACGTGGTTGCCTTCATTCGAAGTCTCGCGAAGAAGTAGCGCGGGATTTTCGCGGGAACTTCAGTTCGTCGTCTCGGACGGTGCGGCCGTAACCCCGGCGGCCGCTGCGAGCGAGTTGGCAAAGCCGGGACTGTGGGTTCGAATCCTACCCTCTCCGCCATCCTACGCCGAGGCTTCGGATGATTCACCATTCAGAGTTCGCATTTTGAGCGTCTTATCGCAGGCTATCCAGAGCTTGCAGTTTCCGGTTCTTCATACCGCGGCTCGCACAACCGCCGACCGTCTCCTCGCACTTGTAGGGCGCGTGCGACTCGCGTATTCTCATCGGCGATTTCGCTGACACCCTTGCTTGGGTGCCCGGCCCCGAACGTCCTCTCTGAAATAGCGTCACCCGCGGGGGCTGCCATGATGAAACCGCTATTGTGTATGTCGCTTTCGGCGCTGCTCGCTGCTCCGCTCGCTGCGGGGCAGGCCGCGGGAACGAAACCATCGAGCAATTGCGGCAGCGGACAGGCCGCCGTCGTCCAGGTGCTGGAAGAAGACACCTGGGAGACTTCCGACGGAAAAACAATTCGCAAGGGACAGTGCATCGCCGTCGATGCCTCGGTTGAAACTGGCTCCACGGGATCGCTCACCGTTTTTTTCGGCGGGAAGAATCCATTGCCCAAGACTTTCTCCTGTGAGAATGCCACCGGATGCCGGGTGCAAGTCTCAGCGCCGGAAGAGCAGTTGGTCGATTCTGCTGCTCGACGGGTGGCGGAAAAAGTATGGTCTACTCTGTCGAAGCCTCACTTGAGCCGTACGCCAGACAAACATACGGAGACGTACAGCCGCGGCGTCGAAGGGCGGCTCATGGACAGCGTGGTGCGCCTCAGCGGGGCGCAACTGGACCTGGCTCCGGCGTTGCGCAAGTTGGCCACAGGAAATTATTTTGTGAGTCTTGATTCACTCAGCGCCTCGACGAAATCGGTTGGTCCATTGCGCGTCGCGTGGAACGGAAGTGCGCCCGCGCTGGTATCCACGCCTCAATTTGCACCGGGCTTGTATGACCTGCAGCTTCTCGAAGAAAATGGCGACCCGGCAGGATCGGAGGCTTGGATATTCGCCACTCCGCCCGCTGATTACGCATCGGCTTCCGCCGATTTTGAAGCCGCCGTCAATCTTTCCGCGACGTGGGCGGCGAGCGCGTCTCCCAGTGCCATCCGCACGATTCTGCGGATCTACCTCGAGTCTCTGGCGTCTTCGGAATCCGGCAGTTCCGCGCAATGACCAAGAGATCTCCGTTCTGGAAGGAACTCTGGCCTAAACACTTGCTGCTGTTAATCGCCATCACCGCGGCGGTGCTGGGATTGGAATACGTAGAGCTTCTGACCGGGCCCGAGTTATGGGTATTGGATCATGTGTTGTTGCCGGACCGCGCGCCTTCACCCAACATCCACCTGGTGGAAATTTCGGATCAGGACTATGACACGTGGTTTCACTCAACGAGCCCACTGAAGCCGGAACTGGTGCTCGGGCTGATTGACGACATCGTGGCGCGGCAGCCTCGCGTGATTGGCGTAGATATTGACACGAGAGACTGGGTGAAGATCGACGAGATTCCCTGTACCGCTCCGACGACGCAGCAGATCATCTTCCCCGAGGTTGTTCCACCGGAGACCGGCAAACCGAAACCGCAGTCCCAGCAGTCGAAAAGCTCGACCGCGGATGCACAGCGGCAGGTGACCACTGGCCTGAGGTGCTTCATGCCGACGACCGGTCCGCCAATCGTCTGGGCGGAGATTACGACCAATGAAGATGAACCTCTGGAATTGGGACCGGTCTTGGGCCTGGATCCCGCGACAGCGGCCAGCAACCTACACCTCCCACCAGAACAGTTGCAGACGTTCGTGGGCATCCCGCGTTTTCCGGTCGACCCGGATGACGTCTTGCGCAAATATAGCGGCGAGTTCAAAGTGAAAGGGTTCGGAGGGAAAATGTATTCGCTGGCGCGCTCGGTGGCGCAGCAATACTGGCCCACGCTCAGCGTTACCAAGAGCGAGGTTTTCATCAAATATGCAGGCACGCCGGGAGTGCAAGCGTACGCCGAGACGGACGCCGGAGTGTTCTTGCGGAACGAGTGCGATGAGAACAAGAGCTTCGCAGAGCGATATAAAGTGGAATGTGGGAAAGCAATTAGCAAATCGCCCGGCAGACCGAATTTGCCTTACTTGATTAATGAGATTGTACTCGTCGGCGGCGCCTACCAGGCTGCGCGCGATCTCCATCAGACGCGTATCGGGAATATTCCTGGCGTGGAAGTCATTGCGCAAGCCATCGATTCCGATTTGCACGGCGGCGGGATTCGCCAGATGCCCGAGTCCGTCAGCGCGGTGCTGGATCTTCTGACGGCGATTGTCGTCGTCTACCTGTACTACCGCTTGAAGTCCTTGCCGTTCTACGGATTCTTAGCAGGATGGGGGCTGGTTTTCGTCGTCGTGTTGCTCTGCATCGGCCTCATTAAACTTAAGTTGGCTTGGCTCAACGTAATTCCTGTGGTCGTCGGCGCGAATTTGGAGCAGGTGTGGCATCACGGCGCACTTCTGCGAAAAGAGCAAGCCCATCGAAATGGAACTCACAAACGCCATCACTGACTTAGTGTTGCTGTCGCGGTTCTTGTGGCTGGCGACGCGATCGTGCTTGCCGGCGGGGTTGCAGTTGGAGCTGCTAGCTTCGGATCGGGGGCGCGCTTTAGAGTTTTGTTGATTGCTTCTTCTAGTTCGCCGCGTGTCATGTCTCCGAAGCCGGATTGGCGGAAACGGATTACGCCGTCCTTGTCGAGCAGGACGTAGGTCGGAAAAGAATCGATTTCGAAGGCCTTCAGGACGCTTCCAGAGAGATCGATGTATTCGGACCAGTCCATGTGCTGGGCTTCGATGAATGTTTGCCAGACAGCTTCGTCGTTATCGGAGCTGACGCCGACGATCTGGAGTCCGCGGTCGGCGTAATGCTTGTTGATATCGCGGATCGTAGGGATGGATTGGCGGCAGGGCGGACACCAGGTGCCCCAGAAATCGAAGAGGACGACTTTGCCGCGAAGAGCGGCGTTCGAGAGTTTTTGATTTTCGCGCCTGGTGAACGAGAAATCCGGAGCGAAAGGCTCGCGCGCGCGGATTGGAGCCGCAATCATGTCGCGGGCGTCGGCGATCGAGCGGTCATCCGCGCCGGGCATCTCTAAGAATTTCTTCAGCTCGGCGACTCCTTCAGCGTCACGCTCCTGCTTCAGCAGCACCTTGCCAAGATCGAATTGACTCAGCGGCTGCGTGGGATCGAGGGCGAGCGCGTCGCGAATGTCCTGCTCGGCTTCTTTCAGCTTCTTGTCGGTGGGCTTGCCGGACATTTGCGCGAGCAGCGTGGCGCGGACGAGGTGCGCTTGAATCGCGGTCTTCTTGTCGTCGCCCACAACTTTCTCGGCGTGCTTCGCCGCGTCTAGAGCCGCGGAGAAATCGCCGAGCTTGCGCTCGACGGCGACGATTCTCAAATAGCAGGCTGCTGAGTCGTGGTGCGCGAGCTTGTCGGCCTTGTGAAAGGCGTCGAGAGCGAGTTCGTACTTTCGATGCGAGAAATAAAGATTTCCCTGAGCCATGGCCTGCGAAAAGGGATCGGACGGCGTTTGCGCTACGAGCGGAGCGGCGAGGATTGCGGCGAGAACAAAAGCGAGGGCTGGGCGATGCATAGTTCACCTTCGGGTTGAAGTGTGCTGGATGCCGGTGTGGAAATCATACCATTCCGCCAGCTCACGTGGAAGTTACGGGCGCGCTGGCGGCATCGGCGCCAGGCGCGCTGGCGAGGATCTGCCGCAGCGTGCGGCGCTGCAACCAAATGAAGGGCACGGCTTCAGCGCACAAGACGAGAAGCGCCGCGATCCAGAGACTCTCGTGAGCAGTCCATTTCGCGAGATCCAAGCTGAACGAGGTGCCTGGAAAGAGGGTCATGAAATACGCGAAGCCTTTGGGGCGGTCGACGCGGCTGAATGCGGCCAAGAGCGAAATCGCGCAGACGTAGAAGACGATCAGGTAGAGGACGCCGGCGACCAGCGGGCGGCGCGAGCGCCGCAGGTTCATCCATTGCAGAAATAGAAGATCCCGGAGCAACCAGGCGATGAAGACGGCGACTTCGAAGCAGGCGATGCTGAGCGGCCAGTCGGCGCCAGGGCGAAGTTTTGTCTGGAGCATGGCCACAAGAGTTCCGCCAACCAAAATTGCACCCAGGAGGACATAAACTGCGGGCCATGTGGCCGTCAACCACGATGCGGCGCGCGCGCCAAGCTCGCGGATGCGGCGGCGCGAGCGGTCGCGATTCCTGAGGAGAGTCAGCCCGAAGATCACGAACAGGAACAGGCTGATTATCAGAAGCGTGCTTTCTGCATCGGACGGCGAAACGGCGCTCTTTCGATACACTTCGCTCGGTAGATCGACAAATTCTCCGTAAGACCAGCGAAAGAAACCGAGGACGATGAGATTGAGAAAGAGCAAAAAGCCGAAAGCCTGAATTGGGGAAAACACCTCGTAGACCGCGGGATCGCGCTTGATGTTTCGCGAAGTGGCCAGCAGAAACCAGCCGATAAAGATGAGATAAATCGCGGCCAGCACGACGCCGTGCGAGAGCGTCCAACCGAAAAAGACGTCTTCGGGCCAGCCCGATGTGCGCGTCAACGACGCTGCGGCGAACGGAGCGACTCCGTGAAGCGCCAGCGATCCCGGCTGTTCGGCCATACTGCCCATTGCCGAACTGATCCAAACGAACGCGAGGAAGAAAATAATCGCGCCGGCTGATGTGCCGCGCCCAAGAAAAACGGAGATGGTGAGCGCGAAGGCCTGGAAAGCGATCGAGCCGAGCAAGACGATCGCGTAGATTTCGAGGACGAGTTGAATGAATGCCCCGCCCGCAAATGCGGCAAATAAGGCCGCGGGCAACATGCAGAGAGCGACCAAGGTCATCAGCGCGGGCGCGCCGAAAAGTTTTCCGAGGGCCAACTCGAGAGGAGTGAGACGCGTGACGCGTTGATAATCGAACGTGTTCAGCACCATTTCGCGGTGCACGGATTGGAGGCAGTAAATCCCGCCGCCAATCACCAGAGCGATGATCTGAAGAATGACAATCCACTGAAACATGTCGTTGTAGCGGGGTACGCGCCACGTCGATCCGGGGAGGTACACGTAGTAGGCGTATGTGGTGAGTGAGATGGCGGCGCAGATTACGACGGCGGCGATTACTCGCCTGGGGCGCAGTTGGATGCGGGCGTTGCGGAGGATTTCGGCGGTGAATGGTGGGGCGCTCACATCACTTCTCCTGAGGAGAGGCGGGAATAGAGCTGCTCTAGAGATTCGGTCAGCTCTTCGAGGCCACAGATGGGAGCGCCGACGCTGACCGCGGCGCGGAGTAACTCGGCTAGATCGAAGTCGGTGGCATCGAAGGCGAATTGGGCGCCGGTGGCTTCGATTTTGATTTCGGTCACGCCTAGGCGCTGTGCTAGCCATTGTTCGAGAGCGAAACCTCGCGCAGCCAGGCGCAGGCGGAAGCGGCGGTGCGTTTTGCCTTCGCGCATCACTTCGGCTAGCGGGCCGACGCGGAGGATGTGGC
>Ga0310039_10000691_pt1 | contig 27010 bp, 19 predicted proteins | sample Sb_taG_4_FD_200460 | JGI IMG/M metagenome (GOLD analysis project Ga0310039, IMG submission 200460) | Peat soil microbial communities from Weissenstadt, Germany - Sb_50d_6_BS metaG (v2) (version 2) | ecosystem: Environmental > Terrestrial > Soil > Wetlands > Peat | place: Germany: Weissenstadt...
TGAGTAGTAGCAACCATGCGTTCCTCCGGGAAATAGGTGAAAGTCCGGAAGAATCGTAGGCCTGTACACTTGTCCCAATCAAGGCCCTCTCAATAATTGAGGTGGAGTTTGATGCGTTCGCCCTGGATCGCGGACGAACAATGGCAAGCACTGCTGAAGGACTTAGGGCAGGCTGGCGGTCATGAACGGCTGCTGGGTGACATGCTGGCGGGCCGCAAGCCCGCCAAAGCCGATTTGATTCGTCGGCTGCACATCGAACCCGAAAAGAAGCGCGTGTTGCTCGTGGTGGCCAGCAAGCGGTTGCCTGAATCCGCGAAAGAGCTAGTGCAACTGGCCCGCGCCTTGGACTTCTCGCCCGATCCTACCTCGCTCTGTCTGCGAAAAATCCTGGAATAGACGAGCAAAAAGGTGTCAGGATCCATTTCAGCTGCCGAGACCAGGATCTGAAATGGGTCCTGACACCTTTTTGCCTTCTACGCGACGATCTCTTTGACTACGCGCCCGGCCACATCGGTCAGACGGAAGTCTCTGCCGCTATACCGGTAGGTCAGGCGTTTGTGGTCGATGCCGAGCAAGTGCAGGATCGTAGCATGCAAGTCGTTGATGCTGACGCGGTCGATCACTGCCTTGTGGCCGATGTCGTCCGTCTTCCCGTGAAGAGTACCGGCCTTGATGCCGCCGCCGGCCATCCAGGTTGTGAACGCATGCGGATTGTGGTCGCGGCCGGTTCCGCCTTTTTGCACAATCGGCAAACGCCCGAATTCTCCTCCCCAAATGACGAGGGTCGATTCCAGCAGACCGCGCGCGTGCAGGTCGGTAAGCAGACCGGCTATCGGGATATCGGTCTCGCCCGCGAAACCCGTGTGATTGGCGACGATGTTCATATGGCCGTCCCAGCTCTTTTCATTCTCCTCACCGCCGCTGTAGATTTGCACAAAACGTACGCCGCGCTCAACCAGCCGGCGGGCCATGAGGCACTGCTTGGCGAAGTGGGCGCACTTTGGGTTGTCCAATCCATAGAGCTCGCGTACCGGCAACGGTTCCTTGTTGATATCGATGGCTTCCGGGGCAGCCATCTGCATGCGGTAAGCAAGCTCGAATGACTCGATGCGTGCGGATAACTCCGATTCAATGGGATCCTGTTCCGGCAGTTTACGGCTGAGCCTGGCGAGAAGATTGAGCTGTGCACGCTGTTGCTGATCGGACATTTCCGGGCTGCGGTACAGGTCGTCGATCGGCGCTCCCTGCCCTTTCAATGCCGTGCCCTGGTAAATGCTGGGCAAGAAGCCTGCACCCCAGTTTTGGGCATAGCCCTTGGGCAACCCTCGGCCCAAAGTGTCGTACATGGTGATGAAGGCGGGTAAACTTTGGCTTTCCGTGCCGAGTCCATAAGTGACCCATGAACCGACGCAGGGGAACCCCATCCTGCTCATGCCGGTATTGATCTTGAGGAGCGCGGGCGAGTGATTGTTGGAATCGGTGTAGCAGGAGTAAAGGAAGGCCATCTTGTCGACGTGCTTGGCCATGTTCGGGAAGAGCTCCGACACCCAGGCACCGCACTGGCCATGCTGTTTGAACTTGAATGGCGACTTCATCAACGGGCCGACCTGGTCGGTGAAGAAGCCGGTGTTCTTGTCGAAGCCCTTCAGTTCTTGCTTGTCGCGCTTGGCTAATTCCGGTTTGTAGTCCCAAGTATCCACATGACTGGGGCCCCCGTTCATGAACAGCCAGATGACCGACTTGGCCTTGGCGGGGAAATGCGTTGGCCTTGGCATGAGCGGATTGCGCGAGCCGGCCGCATCCGCGGACTGAATGAAGAGCCCCTTCTCCTCCAGCAAGCCTGCTAGCGCGAGAAGCCCGAAGCCATTCCCAGCGCGCTTTAGGAAATCGCGGCGCGAGCGGTAAGCAGGATGGGGCGGCGCAAAAAGCTTCGTCGTATCGTCCATAAGCTACCTCGGAAAAATTCCCGCTTCAATTCTGTGATTATTGAACGCTGCGCAACTAATGCAACAAGGCGGATTACTCCCCTCTCCCTTGTACTCAAGGGAGAGGGGTCGGGGGTGAGGGTTTTAGACTCCTGAAGGTTCACTGAACCCCTCACCCCAACCCCTCTCCCCTGCGTACAGGGGCGAGGGGCCAAGAGCGGTGCATGATGCATTACTTGCGCAGCACTCAATAACCTCCGAAGAAAGAGTGCTTCTTCACTTCTTTCACTCAATCGACATAGACGAATTCGTTCATGCACATCAGCACCTGGCAGAAGTCTCGCAGCGCCAGTTCCCGGCCATCTTTCCGCCCCGCCGCTGCGTACGACTTGCTCTGTTGATCCAGGAACGCCAGCGAGCTGGCAAGTTCCAGAGCGTCCGGCTGGCGGGCAAAGGCGACCATGTAGCCGGCTTTTACCGCAGCCTCTTTCGTGGTCTTGGTCCCCGAGGCAATGCGCGTGGCGAAGCCTCGGGCGTAGTTGTGTACGTTGGAGTTATTCATAAGGAGCAATGCCTGCGGCGCGATCGTCGTGGTCGGGCGGTCACCGACCCCGCCGAGTGCTTCAGGAGCGTCGAACACAGTCATCATCGGAACGAGCTTGCTCCGTTTCACGGTGAAATAAATACTTCGCCGCCTACTACTTTCGTCCAATGTGCCAGGGCCATACATGGTGGAGTCCATAGAGCCACTGATCGTTAAGAGCGAGTCGCGGATGATCTCGGCCTCCAGTCGATGCGGCGGCCGACGCCAGAGGAGTTTGTTGTCCGGGTCTAATTGGCCAGGCCTTGCTGCGAACTCCGAACTCTCCATGTAGACGGCACTGGTCATGATCAATTTGTGGATTGGCTTCAGGTGCCAGCCGTTCTGGATCAGCTCTGCAGCCAACCACTCGAGCAATTCCGGATGGCTGGGCCTCTCGCCGCGGCTACCGAAGTCGCTGGGAGTGGCCACCAGCCCGCGCCCCATGTGATGTTGCCACAGGCGATTGACAACGACTCGTGCCAGCAGCTGTCCTGCGCCCTGGTCGAGATCGGTCAGCCAGTTCGCCAGAGCCCGGCGCCGGTAGGAGGTGCGCCAGCCCTTGGGAGGCGCAGTTTGCCAGTGCTTGACGGCGTCCGGCGAGGACATCAAGACCTGCAAGAACCCTTGAGGCGCAATGCCCTCTTTCTGCTCCGGGTCGCCGCGGCGCAGGAAGTGGGTGTCCTTACAGAAGTCGGCGCCCTGCGTATGCAGGCGGATTGCCGGCAAGCCTTCGGTCGAGATCAGTGTTTTCACCAGCTTGGGAGTCGGCGCCTTTTTCTGGTGATCGTAGACAGCCTGCCGAAGCTTGCGCCACTCGGGGTCAGTTGTCTGCAACCACTTTGCCAGGGCAGCAGTCTTCAGACTGGTCCGGCTACTCAAGTCGAGGATGACATTTTGAAAGCGATCCGGCTGTGCGGCCCAGACTTTACTTAACTTGGCAGCCCGCGCCGGCATTTCTTGAGTCTCATATTTCTGCAGAGCAGCAGCCAACGGGGCATGGTCTTTCTCGTAAATCGCCCTGGCCTTTTTGTACTCTTCCGGGGCGGTGTTGAGATCGATTTCGCTGCGCACCGTGGTCGTGAACGTGGAAAGCAACTGATAATAATCGCGCTGTGGAATTGGGTCATATTTATGGTCGTGACAACGTGCGCAGCCGACTGTCAGCCCCAACATCGACGTGCCGAGCGTGGCGACCATATCGTCCATCTCATCGTAGCGGTGCTTCTCGGCCTCGTTTTTGGTGATCTGCGTGCTGTGAACCCCGGCAGCAAGGTAGCCCGTGGCCATGAGGGCAAGGTTGTTCTCGGGTTCGAATTCGTCGCCGGCCAGCTGCCATTTGACGAACGTGTCGTAAGGAAGATCGGCGTTCAGGGCCTTGATCACGAAGTCACGGTAATGATAGGCAGAAGGACGGTCATAATCGTGCTCGAAGCCGTGGCTCTCGGCGAAACGTGCCAGGTCAAGCCAATGCCGGCCCCAGCGTTCGCCATAGTGCTCGTTCGCAAGGAGGCGGTCGATCAGATGGTCGTAAGCGTCCTGAGCGGGGTCGCGGACGAAGGCTTCCACTTCTTCCGGAGCCGGGGGCAAGCCCAGAACATCGAAGTAAGCCCGGCGAATCAGTTGCCGCCTGCCCGCGGCGCCATTCGGTTTCAGTTGCGCGGCTTCGAGCTTTGCCAGGATGAAACGATCTATCGGCGTCCGGATCCACGATTCATCACGAACGCTTGGCGGCGCGGTAGGGCGCAGAGATTGAAACGACCAGAATTGCCGGGCCGTCGCAGGCAGCACCTTCTGCGTCCACGATGTTTCCATCGCGCGGGCCGCGACCAGCGAGCCTTCGTAGGGCGCGCCATCGTCGATCCACGCCGCGATGGCCGCAACTGCCTGGGCTGGAAGCTTGGCCGCGTTGTGCGGCATGTGCGGCTCCTTGGCGTGGTTGACGAGCTTAATGAGGAGACTATCCTTGGAGTTGCCCAGGACGATGGCTGGCCCCGTGGTGCCGCCGTGCAAGAGCTTGTCGCGATCGCTAAGGTCGAACTCCGACTCGACGGACTTGCCGCCATGGCAGCGCAGGCAGCGCTGCGTGAGAACTTGGCGCACCTGCTTCTTGAAGAGTTCCAGGCCGCGAGTCATTTTTGCGGCATGGTCGGGGCCAAGCGGATCGGCTGGGTTCGTCTTGGATTGAGCGACACACACACTCGCCCAGAGCAACGGGCAGGTGAGTACGATCCCGAGCGTCACCAAGGGACGGCGAAGGATTGTCCAACCAAGTATGGGAGAGTCTTTCATCGAAAGTCCTGAAGATCACGCGAGGATTGGCTTAACTACTTCGCCGTGGACATCGGTCAAGCGCATGTCCCGGCCGCCAAAACGGTAGGTCAGTCTTTTGTGATCGATGCCGAGGAGGTGCAGCATCGTCGCATGCAGGTCATAAATCTCCACCTTATTCTCGACGACAAAATAGCCATAGTCATCGGTAGCGCCATAAACCGTGCCTCCCTTGATGCCGCCTCCCGCCAGCCAGATGGAGAAACCGAAAGGATTATGGTCCCGGCCGTCCGCGCCCTGGGCCATGGGCGTCCTTCCGAATTCACCCGCCCAAACTACCAGCGTCTGCTCCAGGAGGCCACGGGCCTTCAAGTCCTTCAGCAAGCCTGCAATCGGTTTGTCGACAGCCCGCGCATTGTTGGCATGCCCTTCTCGGAGATTGCCATGCTGGTCCCAACGATCGGCCCCTACACTTGGGCAGAGCACCTCGATGAATCGGACGCCGCGCTCGACTAGCCTGCGGGTCAGCAGGCACTGTCTGGCGAAGATCTGCGTGGGCGGGTACTTTTCATCCAGGCCATACAGGGAGCGGGTTGCCGCCGTTTCGCCGCGTAGATCCATCAGAGCAGGCACTGCCGTCTGCATGCGAAAGGCCAGCTCGTAGTTTGAGATGGCCGCTTCCAGTTTATCGTCGGCCCCAATTCTACCTAACACGCCCTGGTCGAGTTTTCGCAAGAGTTTGAGCTTTCGCTCTTGGAGTTGCGCTGTGGCCTCGGAGCGGCGCAGGTCGGCGACGGGTGGGTCGCCATGCTGGAACAGCGATCCCTGGTATGAGGCGGGCAGGAAGCCGTTATTGAAGCAATCCAACCCGCCGGGCGGGATCTGCCCACTGTCCAGGACGATAAAGCCGGGCAAATTGTTGCATTCGCTACCGAGGCCGTAAGTAACCCAAGCTCCCATGCTCGGCCTGCCCTGTTGCCCGTGGCCGGAATGGATGAAGTAGTTGGCGTTTGTATGCTCGCTGAAATTCGACACCATCGAACGCACGATTGCCAGATCGTCCACGCAGGTAGCGACGTGCGGGAAGAGATCGCTCACGGGGATGCCGCTTTGGCCGTGAGGCCGAAACTTCCAGGGAGATTGCAGCACCTTGCCGACGTTGTTGAACTGTGTCGGCGGCGTCTTCATCTTGATCGGCTGGCCATGTTCGCGTGCGAGGCGCGGCTTGGGATCGAAGGTATCGACCTGAGAAGGGCCGCCATCCATGAACAGGAAGATGATGTTTTTCGCCCGCCCCTTGAAGTGAGGCGCTCGCGGTGCCAACGGGTCAGTGGTGCGCGACGCAACGGATTCTCCGCCTTGCCCTGATTCCGTCAACAGAGCTGCCAGTGCCACCGCGCCGAATCCATTAGCGCACTGTCGGAGCATCTGACGGCGCGTAAGCGGAGGGACAAGAAAGCGGTTGCAATGCATTGATGCGGTCTCGGCGGGTTTCGTACTCAGACAATTATATCGCAACTCGCGGAGAAATGTCTGGATGCAGCCGCAATAACCTGGTCACCCATGGTTCTCCAAAATGCGAGGAACACCAACTCAGGGCATTGCAAAATGGAGGAAACAAAAGCGGCGGAAAAGCGCCGCAGTCCAAAGAAGTCACGTATGGAGTGCGACGCTTTTCCGCCGCTTTTGTTTTCCCTCCCTCTTAGCTGATGAAGATGAACTCCTTGACGTTCATAAGAACGTGGCACAAATCCGGCCAGGCGCGCAGATCAGGGCTGTTTGCATTGTTGCCGGACGTTTTTCCCAGGAATTTGAGAGCCTCGCTTAGCTCGGCTTGCGAAGGCGGCCGGCCAAATGCTGTCACGTAAAGCCGCGTGATCCGCTCCGACGCAGTGAGTTTGGGATCGGCCAGAATGTGCCTGGCCCAGAGTTCGGCTTGTTGCAGAACAAATGGATTGTTCATGAGTGCCAGCGCCTGGGCCGGCACGTTCGACACGCCGCGTCGCCCCATCGTCGTGAAAGGGATAGGGTAATCGAAGGCGAGGAACATGGGCGTGAGGAAATTCCGGCGCACGTTGATATAGATGCTGCGCCGGCCGTCGCCGTCGACCGGTCCCGAGCGTGCGGGCCGGCCGCGCCCGACCATGTGGGCAGTGAGGTGGGGTGGTATGCTTACCCCGTACATGCTCGCGTCGAGCCGGCCCGAGACTGCAAGAATCGCGTCCCGAATCGCCTCGGCCTCAAGCCGGAAGATGGGCATGCGGTGCCAGAACCTGTTCTGGGGATCGCGAGCGTCGGCCTGTTCGTCGGGTCTACTCGACATCTGATAAGTGCGAGAAAGCACCAGCGCGCGATGCATATTCTTGATCGACCAGCCTTCGCGAATAAATTTCGAGGCAAGGTAATCGAGCAACTCGGGGTGAGTAGGCCTTTCGCCGAGGATGCCAAAGTTGTCCGGGCTAGCGACGATCCCCCGGCCGAAGTGATGTTGCCAGATCCGATTGACCATGACGCGTGCCAGGAGCGGGTCTGAAGGGCCGATCATTTGTTCGGCCAATTCCAGCCGGCCGCTGCCCAGGGCAGGAGGCGGTTGTTTGGTGCCGCCCAAGACTTCAAGAAAGCGACGCTGTACCTCTTCGCCTAGGTTTTTGTGGTTGCCGCGGTTGTGGACATGCTCGTTCCAGGCCGTACCGTCGAGCATCGCAATGGCGCGCAGCGGGGCCGGCAAAGCGGCTTCCGCAAGGCGGTAGTCATTCATCAGAGCCAGGAACTTCGCCCCCAAGCTTTCCGCCGTGCTCGCGCTGCCACGGGCTGGGTCCAAGCCTTCGCGGTTCTCCAGTAGCCAATTCAGGAGTGCGACATATTCAGCGCCAGAATTTGCAGGTCCCAGACTACCCGACCGCCAGCGAGCTACTGCGTCAAGGAACAGCGTCTGGTAGCGGTGCGCCAAGCTTTCGGGAGAGTTTACGGCTGGATCCTCCAGCATGTGCAGGAGCAAGTGATTGGGCGAATCGGCCGGCGGGCCTTCATCGGTAAAGAGGATCTTGTCCAGGGCGACATAACCGGCCCCGTCATCGATGATTTCGATGTAGGCCTTGTGTCCGATCCACATGCTCACATCCTGGACGTGCCATTGCAGATGCTCGCCGTGGTCAATGTGAAAAGTAAGGCCGCCATAAATTGGATCGCGAATCAACTGGTAGCCGTCGATGATCAAGTTGATCTGCGCTTGCTTGCCCGCGACGTGGTAGAGGATCCTCTTCTTGGGGATGACAAACGTTTTGGAGCGCAATACGCCTTGCAAACGATCCGAAACGATAGCGCTCGTTGCGAGTCCCGGCGGCTCGAGTGACTTCACGGGCTGGAGCGCGTCGGGTTGAAGGTGGGCAATGGGCAGGCGGCTGGGAGCAGTGCCGAAAGCATGACCTGTACTGTCCCAGCCCTGGTATGTTCCACTCCCGAAGTCCTCGAAGACGATCGCACGGCGTTCGGTATCAGCCGACTGCTTTGCGCGCGATTTTAGTTGCTGCACGAGTTCGTCGCGCTTCGCGGCGAAGGGACGCGGGTCAGACACTCTCCCAGGACGAGCAAGGAGCGACCAGGGGAGAAGTGGATGGTCGGCCCGCTCCGGGCGGATCGCACCCACTCGACCTGCCAGGAGGGTATTCGCCAGTTTTGATGCCCGCACCTGGAGAGCGTCGCAGGTTATTTGAACCGCGATCGCTTCGCACTGCTCGCGCAGCATTCGCGTGCGGCGAACAGCTTCTGACATTGGCGCGGGCTTCTCCAGGAATGCTCGTTGAAACCGCGAACTCTCGAGATATCCCGCCAGGGCGTAGTAATCTTTCGTTGAGATCGGATCGAACTTGTGGTCGTGGCAGCGGGCGCAGGCTACCGTAAGTCCCAGAAAAGTCTTCGACAGCACGTCGATCTGGTTGTCGATGCGGTTGGCCTCGTCGGCGCGTACGTCCACGGGCGAGTGAACGGCCTCGCCAAGGTACCAGAAACCACTGCCCAGTATGGATTCGTTGAAGCCCTTGGTCGGATGGAGGCGCGGTTGCGGCAGCAAATCGCCGGCAATGTGTTCCCGGACAAGCTGGTCGTACGGAACGTCGGCATTGAAAGCGCGGATCACGTAATCCCGGTAGGGATATGCTTCCGGCATCTCGAAATCGAACTCGTGCCCCCACGTCTCGGCGAAGCGCACCAGGTCAAGCCAGTGCCGGGCCCAGCGTTCACCGTAGTGCGGTGAAGCCAGCAGACGGTCCACGACCTTCTGAAAAGCGCTTGGCGAATCGTCGGCCAAAAATGCATCGATTTCCGCCGGTGTGGGTGGCAAGCCGATCAGGTCATAGGTCACCCGGCGAATGAGGGTCCGCTTGTCGGTGGGCAGCGCGGGGGCAAGGCCATTGGCTTCCAGCTTTGCCAGGATGAAGGAGTCTATCGGACTTTGTGGCCAAGCCGCATTCCGAACGGGAGGGAAGGAAATGTCCTTAAGGGGCTGGAACGACCAGTGGCTCTTTCGGGCTTGAAGATCGAATGCCTTTGTCTCGACGATTGTGGAATGGGAGGCCCCTGCGTCCGGCCAGGGCGCACCCATCTCGACCCACTTGGTCAAATCTGCGATCTGCTCACCCGTCAATTTCCCCTTGGGCGGCATTCGCAAAACATCATCCTGATAACTGATCGCCTTGACCAGTCGGCTCTTACCCGGGTCTTTTGGAACAACCGCAGGGCCACTGTCGCCCCCCTTTAGAAGCCCGGCTTTAGTGTCCAGGGTCAGGTTGGCTTTATGCTTTTGAGCGGAGCTGTGACAAGCGAAACAGTGGGCGGCCAGCACCGGCCGGACCTTTTTTTCAAAGAATTCCAATTGTTCGGGCGCAGGTTCAGCGGCAACCGAGCAGGCGGTCAGGATCAAGATCAATACGCAGGCTAAAGACGCAAGCGTGGTAGGTCTGCTGGCAGGTCGCCCGAGCATGCCGGCCCCTCATGTCTAAATGACCGCGTGCAAACCGGCTAATATTAGCCCGAAGCGTCAGCGAGGACCTCGCCGACACTTCGGGCTAGTATCGTAGAGTTTATCAGAGCCCGTGCTTTCCTGTCATGCAATTTGCTGAATTCTGGTGGTCAACCGGTCAACAACGGTGGTATAAATGGGCTTCGGCAAACGTTTTCGGAACCAGTATTTTCCCAGCAGCTCAAGACCAGCTTGCTCCAACTTGCGCAGGAGACAAACGATGCGTGGCATCAAGACACCATGGATTGTAGTTCTCGCCTTGATCGTCAGCACTACGATCTCCGCCCGGGCCGGCGCGGCCAAGAAAGACGTGCGGGTGGGTGACAGCATCGGCAACCTCACCTTCAAAGATATTCATTACTTGCCACGCTCTCTTGACGATTTTTCCAACAAGAAGGCCTTCGTCCTTGCCTTCACCACGACGAGCTGCCCGGTAGTACAACGCTACCTCCCGGTCTTGAAGCAACTCGAAAAGGAATACCGCGGCAAAGGCGTGCAATTCCTCGCAATCAACGATGGGCCGGACGATACCATCCTCGAGTTGGCGGCCCAGGCTGTGCGTTTCGAAATGGAGTTCCCCTTTGTGAAGGATTTTGATGGTGGTTGCGTGCGCGCCCTGGGTGTGCAGCGCACGCCAGAGGTCGCTGTCCTTGATGGTCGGCGCATGCTTCGCTATCGCGGCCGGATCGACGACCAGTATCGACTCGGCGGGACGCGGGAGAGCGCCGGCCATCATGATCTCAAGGATGCGCTGGACGCGATTCTGGCTGGTAAAGAAGTGCCGACGAGAGAGACGCCGGTGGACGGCTGCCTGATCACGGCTTCCGAAGCGCGCACACCCAAGACAAACGTGACCTTTGCGGAAAATATTGCTCCCATCTTGCGGGAACGTTGCCAGGGCTGCCACCGTCCCGATACCTCCGCGCCATTCTCTCTCATCACCTATAAACAGGTCGCAGCCAAGGCGGATGCAATCGCGGAAGTGGTTGCCGAGGGCCGAATGCCCCCCTGGTACGCCAGCGAGGAGGCTGGTCACTTCATCAATCGGCGAACCCTGTCCGCTGAGGAGCGCGACACGCTTGTGGATTGGGTGCGTGCAGGAAAACCCTTAGGCGACGAAACCAAACTCCCCAGGACTCCTCTGGAGACCAAGGCCGACGGCAAATGGCTGATCGGCAAACCGGATTTGATCCTGTCGGCTCCCAAGGACGACCTCCCCGCATCCGGCGACATTCCCTATAAGTATGTGCCGCTGCCTTACACCAAGGGTCTGTCCATGCCATACGTCTTTACGGAGGACACGTGGATGCAGGGAATCCAAATCCTGCCCGACAACCCGCGCACGGTCCACCATTGCAACATGCTCTACATGATTCCTGGCGAGAAAGCCAAGAAGACGAACTTCATCACCGGGACGGTTCCCGGCGGCTCGCCCATGATCCTGGAGAACCAAGTTGGTTTTCTCATCCCCAAGGGCGCCATTCTGATTCTGCAAATACACTACGTTTCGACCGGCAAGCCTGAGAAATGCCAGATCAACGTCGGTTTTCGCTACGCCCGCGGCGTCGTGGAAAAACGGCTGCGGCATGCGTTGATGGACGACAATTCGTTTGCGATTCCGCCGGGCGCTCCCGCCCATCCCGTGGGCTCCAGCAGAGTGCTCGACTGCGACGCAGTCGGCATCGCCCTGTTCGTGCACATGCACGTTCGCGGCAGGGACATGACCTTCCGCGCTCACTATCCCGACGGCAAGAGCGAGACCTTGCTGGTCGTCCCCAATTACAGTTTCGATTGGCAGATCCCTTATATCTGGGAACCCGGCAAGAAGCGCTTCCCGAAGGGCACCAAACTCGAGGTTGTAGCCCATTACGACAATTCCCGGTTCAACCCGTACAATCCCGACCCGAATAAGACAGTAAAGGAAGGACCACAAACTCGCGACGAGATGTTGAATGGCTTCTTCTTTTACACCGATGCCAATGAAAAATTGGAACTCCAGATCGATCCCAAGACAGGGCGGGTGCGAACGGAGAAAAAAGGATGATGCAAGGCAGGGAGCAGTTGACCCACTGTCACCCGGCTTTGTGGTGTTTGGATTCGGGGAGGGCCGACCGTGGTTGCAACAGCACAAACACCACTGGTGCGCCTTAGCAACCTTTTCCCAGGCCGGCAAGTCTACGCCAAGTGCGAACACCTGGCTCCTTCGGGTTGCTTCAAGATCCGTGGTGCCCTGCATCTGCTGGAACACCTGAGCCGGGAAGGCGGCACCAAGCAACTGGTCATGCCGTCGATGGGTAACACGGCCATGGGAGCCGCGGTCGGCGCCAAGGCATATGGGTTCACAGCAACAGCCGTCGTGCCGCAAGCCATCTCGCGAGCAAAAGATGAGCGGCTACAGGCACTTGGCGTCGAACTTATCAAAATCGCGGGCGGCGGTTCGGATCTGATCCGCCGGGCTGCGCAAGTCGCGGAGGAACGCCGCGCCTACTTCGTTCATCCTCACCTGGACCCGCTGTGGACGGACGGCTACCAGTCCATCACTCGCGAGGTGTTTGCAGAGTTGCCGGCTTGCAAATCGTTGGTCTTTCCCGTGGGAGGCGGCGGGTTGTTGATGGGGCTGACGGAATACCTGCTCCAGCACCCTAAGCAAGTAAGGTTGATCGGCTGCGAATCGTACAACTACCCGACCTACGCGCTCTTCGACCACGCCCGTTCGCCCACCATCGCCGACGGCCTCATGCTCGAGGTGCCACACCCCAAGGTGCAAGAGCGGATCGAGAAGATGGGGATCGAGATTTCGATGCTCGAGGACTTCGCAATCCGCAGCGCGCTGCGCGAGATGTTCGTCAAGCAAGGCCTCATTGTAGAACCTTCGAGCGCCGTCACGGTCGCCCTGGTCGGCTCGCGCCTGGCTGAGCTCGAGGATCCGATTTGTGTTGTTCTGACCGGAGAGAATATCACGCGCGAAGATTTCTATCGGCTCATCCAGGATTCCGGCGCCGTGCCTTAGCTAAGGCAATCGGTGGAACTTTTTCTCAACCACTCGCCCCCCTTCAAACTCGATTTCGTAGGCTGCCATACGCGTCTTCAGATTGCAGAGTACGATGACGGGGCCTGCTTCCAACGGGAATCCCGCGACGCCCACGATGCTCGCCGCGAATGCAAGGGGAGGCAGACAATGGGAGCGCTCGTCGTAGTAGCGCCAAAGCGTGCGCGCTCGAGACGTTTCACCTGCCGTTGAGGCCCCGGTCGCGATTGGCTTGCTGTCGATTGAGCTCGGCAGCCCAAGCAGATCACGAACGTCCGCCTCGCTCAAACCTGGTCGCACCTGGTCGATGTTCGCAGGTGTGCCTTGCGGAAGCGGCTTGCCCACGCTGATGCGCCCGCCCAGGTTGCTGATCTCGATGCTGATCGGCATCATCTTCCATCCCCCGCCGAAATTGCGAGCCTCGACGTCGTAATCCAGAAATGCGATGACAGCGAGCTGGGAGCTGCCGTCATCCGCCTTCCTGATCCCGGCGAAGATGTTGGCGGTGCCGTTCCGCCAGCGTACCCACGACAGAATCGTGTATGTCTTCTCCATGCCCTGGATGTCATCTTTTTGGGATTTACGATTCACGCGAAGACCGGGCCCCATCCCCATGATCTTGGCTGAAGCCTGAGCGGCGTCCGAAAAGGCATCCGCTACCTCGTCTGACTTGAGCGCCGCAGCCTCGCCGAGCAGCGCCTCGGCTTCCGCCAAGGCCTCTCCAGGCTTGAGTTTCTCGAAATTCTCTTCCGTGACCATTTCATTATTATCGTTGGGCTTCTTCTTGCCCGAAATTCCCCTTGTGAGTGCGAATACAGTCAAGCCGGTACCGAGCGCCAGCACGCCGAGGATGGGGAGGACGATCAGCAACCGTTTTTTGATCGCTGCCTTTTCGAGGTCTTCGGATGTGGCTTTCTTGCGGCGCCTGCGTCGCGGCCTGGGCGCGAGCGGGTCGGCTCGATCGGGATCTCCGCTACGGAGTCCTCCAGCCAACGACATGGGCGAACCAGGGGCATTGCCCAAGGGACGCTCCGATGGATTCGGCTGGGGATTATCAGCCTGTGGATCGGCAATCTTGGACTCCGCTTCTCCTTCAGGTATCAGAAAGGCCACGCCGCATTTGGGACACTTGACGCGTTTCCCCGCAGGGAGGCCGGCGCTCGATTTCAAAATTGCGCCACAGCCGCTGCACTGGATTTTGGAGACTGCCATAGGCTCACTCTCCCGCATCGACCCCTTTGTTTGGTGCCGTCCGCTCATCGGAAAGTGCATTTGGCCGATCTTATTAAGGATACCCATTCTCAGGACTGCAGCATTGCGCACTTCATGAAGAATGGATGAAGATTGCTTTGCTTGCCGGTTTGCCGACCGGCGAGAAAGTGAGGTGAACGGGGACTCACAAAATGCGCGGGGAATGGCGCCTCTAGGTCATGAAGTTTCGTCGTGGGTCGGTGGAGTCGGCAGGTCAGATATTTGGCCGTCTTTCATTTCGCTCCGGCGCCGGCGAATCTCGTCCAGGCGCTTGCGGATCTCTAACTCGTAGCCTCGATCGACCGGCTCATAATAGCGACGCGATTCCGGAAGATACTGTTGATCCACCCAGCCGCCTGCAAAATCGTGGCTATATTGGTAGCCGACGCCGTGTCCAAACTGTTTCGCGCTCTGATAATTGCTATCGCGCAGATGGACGGGAACCGCCAGCGTTCGACCGTTGCGCACGTCTTCACGAGCTTTACTGATGGCTGCTGTCGACGCATTGGATTTGGGTGCGCTAGCGATATAGGTCACGGCTTGCGCCAGGGCAAGCTGGCATTCCGGCAAGCCGACGAACTCACTAGCCTGGAGCGCGGCTGCGGCGACGATCAAGGCCTGGGGGTCGGCATTACCAACGTCCTCCGAGGCGCAGATGACGATGCGACGGGCGATAAAGCGTGGCTCCTCGCCGGCTTCCAGCATGCGCGCCAACCAGTAGATTGCTGCATCAGGATCGCTGCCGCGCATGCTCTTGATAAAGGCGCTGGCCAGATCATAGTGTGCGTCGCCCGTCGGATCGTAATCGAGAACCTTGCGTTGAATGGAATCCTGTGCGACCGCCAACGTGAATTCCACCGGCTTTTGCTCGGCCGACAGCACGCCAATTTCCAGAGCGGTGAGGGCGCGCCGGGCATCGCCATCGCTGGTCTCCGCGAGGAACTCCAGGGCCTCGGGTGATAGATGGATAGGGATGTTTCCCAATCCCCGCTCGTGGTCCGTGACAGCCCGCTCCAACAGCGACTTGATCTGTGCACGGCTAAGCGGCTCGAAGGTGAAGATCTGGCTGCGGCTGAGGAGTGGAGAATTGATCGCGAAGAAAGGGTTCTGAGTAGTCGCGCCGATAAGAATGACCCTACCTTCTTCCACGTCCGGCAGCAAGACGTCCTGCTGAGACCGGTTGAAGCGATGCAATTCGTCCACAAACAAGATGGTCCGCTGGCCCGTTTCTTCCAACTCTGCGGTGGCTTCCTGCAGCATTTCGCGTACTTCCTTGATCCCCGCGGCGACCGCATTGAGCTGACGGAAGTGGCAGCGTGTATGTTGAGCGATGACGTGCGCGAGGGCTGTCTTACCCGTTCCCGGCGGACCATAGAAAATCAGCGAGCTAAGGCGGTCGGCCTGGAGCATGCGCCGCAGTAATTTGTCCGGACCGAAGAAATGCTCCTGACCGACAAACTCCTCCACGGTGCGCGGGCGCATGCGCGCCGCTAACGGCTGAGCCTTGGTCAGGTTCGCCTGGTGAACGTCTCGGAACAAATTGCTGACGGCTCTTTTTGCCACCCACATTCTCCCTGGGCTTGTTTTGATCCTCTCGAGTCTCCCAACCTATTCTACTCGTCCATGCTCATTTGGACCGGCGCAGGGGCAATGGATTTTCCCCCGTGATCAACCGAGCCGCTCGGTTCCGCGTGAAGTAATTCCCGGCCCACTGCGTCAGAACGAGTACTCGGTTGCCGAACTGGATTAGCTTGAGCAGATGGATGAACAGCCAGGCCAACCAGGCCAGGAAGCCAGATATGCGGATCCAGCCAAAGTCGGCCACTGCCGCAGCCCTGCCAATCGTCGCCAGGCTGCCATAGTCCCTGTACCGGAAAGCACGAGGAGCCTGGCCTCGTAGCCGGCGCTGGATCAGATCGGCCACGTAACTTCCCTGCTGCATGGCCACGGGAGCGACGCCCGGCAATGGCTTCCCGGTTTGGTGGCTATAGTTGGCCAGGTCGCCCAGGACGAAAATCTCGGGGTGGCCGGGAAGGGTGAGGTCCGGCGCAACAACCACCCGGCCGGCGCGATCGAGAGCTGCACCCGTCGCCTGGGCCAACACCCGGCCCAGAGGCGAAGCATCCACTCCGGCCGCCCACAGGACGGTGCGCGTGGTAATCTGCTCGCTTTCACTACCGCAGCGGATGGTGACCGAGTCGGCCTGTACATCGGTGACGAGCGCACCGGTTCGAACAGTGGCCCCCAATTCCGTCAACGCCTGTTGGGCCTTGGCGGAGAGGCTGGGAATGTAGGTCGGCAAAACGCGATCAGCCCCTTCCACCAGCAGAATTCGGGCGTCGGCCGGGCTGAAATGCCGAAAATTGCCGCGCAGCGTGTGATGGGCCATTTCTGCCACTGCGCCGGCCAGTTCCACGCCGGTTGGCCCCGCCCCGGCAACGACAAACGTCAACCAGCCGCGGCGTTCCTCTGGAACCTCGGTCCGTTCGGCCGCTTCGAATGCCACCAGGATACGTCGCCGAATAGCCGTGGCATCCTCGATGGTCTTCAGTCCCGGTGCAAATTTCTCCCACTCGTCGTGGCCGAAGTAGTGATGCGTGGCGCCGGTGGCAATGATCAGTGTGTCGTACGCGACCTCGCCATCGCTCAGGATCACGCGCCGCCCTGCCACGTCGATATCTGTCGCCTCGGCGAGGAGCACCTCGGTATTTTTTTGTCTTTTAAGTAAGGCTCGCAAGGGAGCGGCGATGTTCGCGGGAGACAGTGCCCCGGTGGCCACCTGGTAGAGCAGTGGCTGGAACAAGTGAAAATTCCGCCGGTCGATCAACGTGAGTTTCACGGGGGCCTGCTTTAAACTTTTGGCGGCGTAGAGCCCACCGAAGCCGCCTCCGACGATCACGACGTGATGCGGCTGGTCCATCTGGGTAATCCTCCGTACCCGCGCAATCGATAGCCTAGCCTGCACTCTATAGACCTTTTGGCAAGCCGCCCACTTTCTCTGGTGGAACGAGACCACGGGGGAACATCTTTTAGTGAACCAGTTGGCGGGGCTATGCGTCTGAATGACAGCTTCACTCGTTGGGCTACGTTGGCAGGGCACGGTACGCAAACTGGCAAAGCGGCCAAGCTCAAACCTTGGTGACTTGTTTGTGGGTTCAACTCCCACCCGTGTCACTACTCGACGGCCAGGTGGTGGAACCGGTAGACACGCGGCGCTTAAAACGCCGTGCCCTCTAGGGCGTGGGAGTTCGACCCTCCCCTTGGTCACTTGGTCCGGCAGATGCTCATGGCCGAGTACGCAAACTGGTAAAGCGGCCAGGTCGAGAGCTTGGCGATTGTCTGTGGGTTCGACTCCCACCTCGGCTACAAAATAATCCTGGATCCCTAGTCCTCGCGTCGGAGAGCGTCGGGACGGAAAGCCAGGTTAGACTTCAACCTCCCCTGATGGTGTCTGTGGTGTACCGGTATGAGCATGCGGCCCTGTGAAGGTCGCGGAGAAGGGTTCGACTCCCTCCAGACACCCTTTGCCGACATGGCTGGAAATGGCTGGTTTCTTTCATTGTCCCTAGTCCTTGGTCTTCAGCTAGAGACCAAGGACTAGGGACAACTTTAGCTTTGACGCTGGGGCTGGACGGTCAGGCAGCCGGCTGCAACCCAGTGAAAGTGGGTTCGATTCCCACCGGCGTCTCTTTGGCCGACCTTAGGGTTTGTCCTTTTCCTTTTCCCAGGGCACAACCCATAGATAGATGGTGTGCTCGCGCTCGGTGCCATATTCATCCTTAGCCTTGAGGTGCACCTCTTTATTCGGCTTCGCCCCACGCATGTCGAAATCGTGGGAAACGATACGCGCGCCTGGCTTGAGTTTCTCCAGCTGCGGCATCAACTTGACGTTCAAGGCCGGTAGGAGATAAAGCGTCACCACATCGACATCTTTCAGGTCTAGCGTGAAGATGTCGGCCTTCTTGATAGTAGCCAGGTCTTCGACATGGTTCTTCTTCACGTTTTCGATCGATTCCTTGACCCGCTTGGGATCGATATCGAAACCTGTTGCCTTGGCCTGGTACTTCTTGGCGGCAGTGACGACGATCCGGCCGTCGCCGCAGCCGAGATCGTAGACCACGTTACCTTTCTTGACCTCGGCAAGCTCCAGCATCTTGTCGACCACTTCCTGCGGCGTGGGAACGAACACGACGTCAGGCGTGCGGTCCGGCTTGGCTGCCGGCTGCTGGGTTTCGGCCAGTTTGGCCTCCGCTGCAGGTTCTGGTTGTCGCAGGTCGATGGTTGTCTCCTGTCCGGCATCGACGCGTGCGGTGCGTTCGCAGGAGTGCTCCTTGCCGCCTTCCTTCCAGGTAGCCTTGAACACGTATTTCCAATGGCCCGGACCAAGCGGCGGTGTGATGAAGCTGCGAACCTCTCCGGATTGCTTGGTTTTGACTCCTTCCACGCTTAGCTCCGCATCAGGGGCAGCTACGAGGACCTTCACCTTGGCGGGTTGTTTGGCATCGTCCTCGCGGCTGTGAAGTGCTGGGGGTGTCAAATACAGGCCAATGCCTGCCAAGAGGATCAGGGTCAGTACTTGGATGCGAACCATCGATGCTTCTCCTTTACCCAATGCAACCGATTCTCGGCAGCTCAGGGGCCGTCCACATGACGGTCCGCCGGGGCATGGTTCAAAAAGGGGTCAGGCACCTTTGTGCGCAGCACCCTGCAGGCCGTTCCGGCAAAGGTGCCTGACCCCTTTTTGAACCATGCCCCTGCCGCCTATTTTTCAAGCGCTGAAGAAACCGGCTCGTTCAGCGGATCTTCTTTGATGTTCCTCCTGGTGGAAATGGCGTACAGGGGCACTCCAGCCAAGACAATCGCGCCTCCGACCAGACCCAGTTTTTCGGCATATCTGATGCCTCCATAAAGCATATAGGCGCAGGTCACCACGAAAATCAGCGGAATCACCGGAAACAAAGGAGCTTTGAAGGGCCGATCGAGCCCAGGGTCCCTAAAGCGCAGGACAAACAACGACAGGCTGGTCAAAAGGAAGAACAGCCAGAAAACAGGTGCCGTGCATTTAAGAAGTGTCTCGAACCCGGTCCGTCCGGCCCAGGGAACTTCTCCCAACCCCAGAGCCATGAAGAGTGTGCTGAGCATTCCTTGGCCGGTTTCTGTACCCACCACGGCAATCATGACCAGGCTGATGAGCGCTTGGGTGACGATGGACCATACGGGAGAACCCAGTCGAGGATGCCAGCGACTCAACCAGGTGAAGATGCCATGCTCCGAACCGAGAGCCGCGTAGATTCGCGAGCTAGTGAAGGTCAACCCGTTGATGGCGCCGAGGGCCGAGATCATGACAAGGAGGCACATGGCTTTGAAACCGAACCTGCCAAGCATGAGCTGCAAGGTGTCGGCGGCTACCGCTTCCGAATTGCGGACGCCCTCAAATCCTAGTGCGAGAAGATAGGCGCCGTTCACCAGTAAATAAATGACCGTGACAGCGGCAGTTCCCAGAAGGAGCGCCAGCGCGATATTGCGGCGCGAGCCGCGCAGCTCTGCCGCCACAAAGGCTGCGTCATTCCAACCACCGTAGGTCAGAAAGACGGGCACAAATGCCACCGCCAAACTCGATAGATCACCGCCCTGGACCGGTCCGGCTAGTGTCTGGGAATTGGTCCCCCACAAGAACCCAGCCAAAAGAATGCCGCCCAGACCCAGGACTTTCGCGATAGTTAGAAAATTTTGCGTTCCCTTGCCGAAGGCAACGCCCAGGAGATTAAGCAACGCAATGCCTGCGACGGACAGCAGTGCGCAGAGGACCGTCGCGGTGCTCCCCAGGTCCCAGAGCTTTTTTGCATAGTCCGCGAAGACATAGGCCATCATGCCGATGCTGCCGGTCTGGATCACCGCCAGCTGTGCCCAGCCGTAGAGGAATCCAACGGGGGACCCATAGGCACGGGTCAGATAGACGTAATCGCCGCCGATGCGCGGGTAGGTACTCGCAAGTTCGGCATAGCATAGAGCACCAACGAGGCATAGCAGGCCCGCAACAGCCCAAACGGCGAGGCCGATCCAAGCATTGGGCACGTTTTTGCAAACGAATCGAGGCGTCTCATAGATGCCTGCGCCAATCACGATGCCAATGATAATGCTCACGGCATCCCAGAGGCCAAGCTGCGCTCGAATTGGTTGTGCACGACCTTGAGGTGCTTGCATCTCCGGCGTCTCCGGGCGTTCCAGCGCAAAGTCCCCATATCGTTTTAGTCGATCAGGAAACACGACGCAAACAAATAGGGTGGCATACCAATTCCTTTTTGCAGCATGGTTTGTTGTTTCGTGCAACGCTTTTAGCGTCAAAATCAGATTGCAGGCGGGCCAATCGAAGGTACGCCCAAGGTACGCCGAAAGTACGCCGTTTCGGGAGCGGAAAAGCGCAAGCAGGCCAGCGCGCCGATCATCCCGCCAGGACCGATGCTTTTCCGCCGGCGCTATCGACGCCAAATTGCGCTTTCGCCTTGCACAAGGTGTGCACACCTGCTTCTGCATTCTTCCAACTCTCGTCGAGCAGTAGGGTGTGTCAAGCGTACTCGCGCCGACGCACCATTTCTCAATCACCTCAGGAACACGTGCGTCTCTAAGTTTTCGATGGTGCTTCGCGAACAGCCACCTGCGAGCCGGGCGGGCTCGTTCCTAAGAATGTTGCGTCGGCGCGAGTACGCTTGACGCACACCACGCTCTCGCACGTCGAGATCATCTCCCGGCGTCCCGATAAGCTAATTGTAGATCCAGCAAGGCGCATGAGAAACCACAGGCGAGGAGATATGTGCCCTTGTTCTCGCCCCATCGGTAGGATAAACACCGACGATGGAAATGCCCCTCTCGAAACAAGGGAGACGAATTGCTTCGGCCTTACCTCCCACGAAAAGAGGACGTGATGCTTCACGACATGAGTTTCTTCCACTCGCTCTTCCTTGACGCGCCCGCGCAATGGCCATAGAATCAGCACGTTAATTCGCAAGAGAGCTCCAGCCATGTTCATGCGTCATCATGCCGCTGATCGCTGCCACGTGTGCCACGGGGCTCCTCTCATCTTCACACCGGTAGAGCACTGCCAGGGCTTCACCTGACTTCGTTCCTAAGTGCAACGGTGCGTCTGCTTTCCACCTCCGATTACAACCTAACGCCGATTGGTGAGTTTCACCTGTCCATGCTGGACGGCTAACTCTTGGTCGGCAGCGCTGTGCCAGATGAAACCCGGTGCCATAGCGGGATTTGCGCTGGCGCGCCCGAGGATAAATATGGGTACCTTTCCGTGCAAGATATTCGCGGTGCCTTTGACTGCTTGGCTGCTCGCCTTCCTCGCATCTGGCTGCGGTGGCGATGCGGGGGTGGGCAAGACTTTTTCGGTCGCCGGCAAAGTGACGATCAACGACGTGCCATTGACGGCGGAGAACACCGTGGTGCTGTTTGTGCCCGATGCATCCAAGGGCAACACTAGCCCTTTTGAGCCAGCCGGAACGGTCGATGAGGACGGCAAGTACACGGTAACGACAAAGGGCAAGAATGGCGCCCCTCCGGGCTGGTACAAAGTCGTCGTCACGGCCACAGAATCTGCCCCGGAGCATCCGAAGTCGCCGCACGGCCGCCGGCCCGTGGTCCGATCTTTGTTGCCTGCCAAATATGGCTTGGCCAAAACCTCGGATCTCGCGCTTGAAGTCGTCGAGAACCCCGTTCCCGGCGCATATGACTTGAAACTGACCAGATGAGCCGGACGATTCGTGATTCGTACCGGACAATCCGCGTATCTCCCATCTACAAGGAGGGGATCCAATGTATTCTTGGTTTGACTCCCAAAGGAAGAGTTCCGCGCGGCGCGAACAGCGTCAGGCCTTTACGTTGATCGAACTGCTGGTTGTTATCGCCATCATTGCCGTGTTGGTCGGTCTGCTCCTGCCGGCAGTGCAAAAAGTGCGCGAAGCGGCCAATCGCATCCAGTGTGCCAACAATCTCAAGCAGCTGGCCTTGGCTGTCCACAACTTCCATGCCGCGCGGGGCACCTTCCCGCCGGACAGCATTTACACGTACGACCCCACCCAACCGAACTGGAGTTGGCTGGCCAACATGTTGCCCATGATTGAGCAGGAACCCCTCTATAACGCGGCCGGGATCGGCACCCAGCCTGCCAACAACATTAACCAAAGCCTTCCTCAAATCGCGACGCGGGTGAAGGGATTTCTATGCCCTAGCGACCCAGATGCCACGAATGGGCCGGTGTCCCATCCCTCCAATTTCGACATGCTAGACCCCGTCTTGGGCCCGCTTACCTACGAAGTGACGTGCTATCGAGCTAACATCGGCTCCAATTGGGGCGGCGGTCCGCCCGGTTCTGCGCTGTGGTGGGGTACCGACCCACAGTGGTGCAATCCCGATCCGAACAATTCCAATCCAGCCCTCACCTACGACGGCTGCGCCAACGGCAACGGCGTGATCTGGGAATCGAACAAACCGCTGCGGATCATGGATATCACCGACGGTACGAGCAGTACTTTCATGATCGGGGAGGCACTGTCCGGAAAAGACTACCAGAATGCTTGGTGTCACATGGATAACGCGATTGCGACGTGTTCTTACCCACCCAATGCAAAGAACCCCGTTACGGGGCAAGATTATCCGCCGGACCAATGGTGGAACCGATATGCCTTCACGAGTGGCCACCCAGGCGGTGTGCAATTTGCCATGACTGACGGCTCGGTTCATTTCGTCAATGACGGTATTGACCTCGCACTGTTCCGGGCGCTGGGAACGCGCGCTTTGGGTGAGGTTGCTGAGCTCCCCTGACGGGGCGTGCCCAAGGGCGAAAAGATCAGACAGCGGCGACGCAAAATCGCAGAATAAACAGGAAGAATAGACTTGGACTCAAATCGCAATGGCTTGCAGCGTTCTGTTTGCGCTCCTACGCCGCTGTAGCTCGTCGGATTGGCCGTAACGAATAGAGGATGCAGAACGTGACCAGTACAGGAGATCAATGGATAGGCCGGGCCGAGGCCCTGGCACGGGAGGTCTTGGCACTTCATGCGGAGGACGTGGATCGGCAGGGGCGTTGGCCGGGCAACAGCGTCGCCGCCTTGGCGGCGTCAGGGCTGCTCGGGCTTACCGTTCCTGCTTCGTTCGGCGGAGCCGAGGAAGGCCCGCGCACGTTCGCCGCCGTCACGCGCATCCTGGCGGAACAATGCGCCTCCACGGCGATGATTTACTTGATGCATATTTGTGCCACTCAGACGATCGTGGCAGCACAAGCGTTTTCCCGGCGCGAGGAATTGTTGCATTCGGTTGCAGGAGGCCGACACCTTAACACCGTGGCCTTCAGCGAGAAGGGTTCACGGAGTCACTTCTGGGCACCGGTCAGCCAAGCACTGGCCGAGGGCGGTAGGCAAAGGCTGTCGGCGGAGAAATCGTTTGTTACCAGTGCCGGTCACGCCGATGGCTATATTGTTTCCACGCGCAGCGCCGGCGCTACCGACCCCATGGCCAGCACACTTTACTACATCCCGCGTGATACGCCTGGCCTGTCCGTCAGCGGGCCGTGGAACGGACTCGGCTTGCGGGGCAATGCCAGCGCGCCCTTGCGGCTCGAAAGCGTTGAGCTGCCGGCGGCCCATCGGCTCAGCACTGAAGGAGAAGGCTTTGCAATGATGATGAATGCGGTGCTTCCCTGGTTCCAATTAGGCAGCTCCGCAGTCTCGGTTGGAATAGCTCGTGCGGCGACCCAGGGAACCCGCGACCATATGCTGGCCACGAAGCTTGAGCACCTGGGGCAGCCGCTAGCCTCTCTCCCGAACCTTCGCGCCCGGCTGGCACAAATGCAGATCGCGGTAGATACGCAGCAGGCATTTTTGGAGCACGTCGCCTGCCGGATGGAGAGCCCTGGACCGGCAACCCTGCTAGTGCTGCTTGAAAGTAAGGCCGCTGCTGCCGAAGTCGCTCTCCATGTCACCGATCTTGCCATGCGCAACTGCGGCGGCGCAGCCTTCAGCCGGCACCTGACGGTGGAGCGGAACTTTCGTGACGCCCGTGCCGGCGCAGTCATGGCGCCGACCACCGATGTGCTGTATGATCTCGTTGCAAGGACACTCTTGGACATGCCGCTATTCTGAGGACAAATATGATGAAGCCACTTGTGATCGGTGCAGTGGCGTATGACTCTCGCGTCGTTGCGATTTGGGAAGGCATGCGCGAGTACTTCCGCGAGGCCAGGGTTCCCATCGACTACGTGTTGTTTTCCAACTATGACCGACAGGTGCAAGCACTGTTGGCCCGGCACATCGACATCGCCTGGAACACGAACTTAGCCTGGGTCAAGCTGCATCAGCGCACCGGCGGCACGTGCCGGGCCTTGGCCATGCGGGACGTAGATGCCGGTTTCACGACGGTGATCGTAGCCCGCGCCGACAGCGGAATTGAATCGCTGGCCGAGTTGAGGGGGAAGCGTCTGGCATTGGGTTCGGCCGATTCTGCGCAAGCTGCTATTCTTCCGCTCCATTACCTTCTGGAGGCCGACATCGAGGCCACAAAAGACTGCACTCTCCTTCGCTTCGATATCGATGTAGGGAAACATGGTGACACCGGCACGAGCGAACTGGAAGTTCTCCGGGCGCTGCGCGAGGGGCGAGCGGATGCCGGGGCAATGGCAGAGAGTACCTGGATTCGTCAGGTGGCCGAAGGGCGGATCGATGCCCGGCAAATCCGGCCGATCTGGACCTCGCCAGGTTATTCTCACTGCAATTTCACAGTGCTGGGCGATTTCTCCGAAGACTTGGGTCGCCACTGGACCGAAGCGTTGCTGGGCATGCAGTACGACGACCCGCGCTGGCGCGAGTTAATGGATCTCGAAGGGCTGAAACGCTGGAGACGCACAGACCATGCCTTCCTGGAAGGCTACCGGGTACTGCTCACTGCGGTCGAGCGGCAAGGCCTGTCCCGCACCTGGCAGCAGTTATGAGACACGCATGAGCGCAGGCTCATTTTGAGATCCGCCGGATTAGATGCGTTCTTTCTTATATCCCTTAGCAACAGATCCGCATTAGTCTTCTTCGGATGCCGAGTGACTTACCTTAGAATCCCCAGGTAAACGAAAGAGTACGCCGGAAGGAGGGGGGATGATAGGCTTATCTAGCGTAGATCCCGCAGGGAGGACGACACCCTGGCTTTCTGTCCATGCCACCGACTCGTCATCGAGTAATGCGGTAATGCGGTGGCTCGCCTGATACTTGTCATTCAAGTATAATTGAAACAGCAGCTCACCTGGAGGTGTGCCTACTGGACAGCCAACTATTACTTGCAGGGTTCGCTGGCGATCGCGCTCCGCTGTAAAAGCCAACGGTACAAAACGAATGGGATCTTGCAGGCCCGGAGCAACAAGCCTGAGTTCTACCTGGAAGCGGTTTCCTCTGTCCTGGTCAGTCATGTTCCATGAGCTTACAGCGGTCAATTGAGGAATGCCATCTGCATGGGCAGGCAGCGTCATTCCTTCCGGAACTGGGACACGCTGAAGGTGGACTTCCTCCAAGATATTGAAGACACTCAATCGGTTAGTGCTCTGATCGACGGAGACAGATTCGGCAACAAGGAAGTATTCCAGCTGAGGCATCACCCGACCTCCCTAGGTAGCGGATTGAGACTCACAGTGGGTTCCGTGGCATCTTGAAAGGTCCGGCTGGTGGAGAAGAACCGCTCACCCAATTGTTCGTAGGGAAACGTCTTCGGCATCACAATACCGGCTCGAATGAAAGTTCGCTCCGTACCCGACAGCGATGTTCGGCTTTTGAGCGATTCCCGTGCGACACGGATGCTCATGCTCATCTCTGCTGCCTGCAAGGACGCGAGAGTGTGGAGGTACTCTCCTGCGAATGCTGTGCCCCTTTTCTCCAGTGCGACGGCTAGCGCCGCCAGCGCTAAGTCGTGCTGCATAGGCACACCGCTACGAAGAGTGCTCAACAAGGACCGCACGAAAGCCTGAATTCTCCGTTCGGTTAATGCTCCGCTGATTAGAGCCTGTCTCAAAGCCCGGACCTCTGGGGTTCTTAGCAGCAATCGGCGCAAAGCTGGCGCCGTCGCCACGAATCCGGTCTTGGCTTGAAATTCATCCGACTTCAATTGTTCGAGAACCGGGATCGTCATAATGGTTTGCTGCCCCGATAGGACGGTCAGTGTAGAACTTTACGCGTACATTGAACCCCTCCTTTCGGTAGGGGTCGTCATGGACCTGATGTACTGATTCGCCCGAAGTCGAGTTCCACTTGCTCATCACTAGGGGTATGCGGAGCGAACTCGGCTGCAAGCCGTCGATCATCTTATAGACCCGACCAACATGCAAGATTTCATCGTCCTTATCACGATCTACGTAAATCGCGATGTCCCCTGGCCACGGGCTTTCTCCATCAGCTAGCTGGCGGTAACCATCGTCCTCAAGTATCTTGGTCCACTCTGCAGGGTCGAGGATTGTAGTGCGGCGGCATGCCCAGACGTGACCTGCACAATTGTAGGTTCCCGTAGGTGGCTTCCGCTCTCGCCAGTTGCCCCCGTACTTGTTTGCAAACAGGCGATAGATTCTGCAAGAATGCGGAGGGGGTGGATCGACCTCCACGTAGTTCTGGATCGTGTTACCCAACCTTGTTTGAAGGATAATCTTACGTTCGGTGTTTCCAAGTAGCTGGGCCTCCTCGAACATTGCAGGCAATGCCTCGCCGTATCGAATGAACTGATCGGAGCGATCATAACGGCTGCGCCCGGTCTTGTCCAACGCTGAGGTCAATTACTTCGGCATGCTTAACGTGGGCTTCGCCCACCGCCCTGCAATGTGCGCAGTTTCCTTGCGCCCGGCAGGAGGGTGATGGGGGAGTTGATCCTCATATTGCAAGCCAGCGATGTTCTTTTCCCTGCCTGCTGGCCCG
>Ga0310039_10000710_pt1 | contig 26430 bp, 31 predicted proteins | sample Sb_taG_4_FD_200460 | JGI IMG/M metagenome (GOLD analysis project Ga0310039, IMG submission 200460) | Peat soil microbial communities from Weissenstadt, Germany - Sb_50d_6_BS metaG (v2) (version 2) | ecosystem: Environmental > Terrestrial > Soil > Wetlands > Peat | place: Germany: Weissenstadt...
TGAGCTTCCACGCGCTATTTGATGGGGTCGCGATCGGGTCAGGCTTTGCGCTCTCCAACTGGCTCGGCTGGCTGATTTTTCTCGCCATTCTTCTGCACAAGGCACCCGAGGGATTCACCATGGCCAGCGTCATGTTGGCAAGCGGGCGCAGCCGATCGACTGCATTCTGGTCCGCCGTTGCGCTCGCCTGCGCCACCGTCGCGGGCGTGCTGGTGATCCAACTCGTGCCGCGGTGGGTGCCTTATGGATTGCCGATTGCGGCCGGGGTCGCGCTCTACGTAGCCGCAACCGATCTGGTCCCCGAAGTAAACCGCGAGCCGGGCATTCGCATGGCGCTTGTGTTCTTCGCGGGTGTCGGCGCCTTCTTGCTGCTGCGTATGCTGCTTCCGCAGCTTTAAGAATCTTCGCGCCAGCCTTTGCTTTGGCTCTGCAACCGCATCGGTTTCGTCTTCGGGCGCTATCCTATCGAATGTGGCGAGTGGAGTAGCACCTATAGAAAAAGCCGTCAGCGAGTCGCGGTTGCTGCGTGCGTGTTCCTCTTTTGAATTACCCGGGATTCTGCTCATCACCCTGCTTGGCTTTCTGGTGATGGGCTACCACCCCGGCCTCGAAGATGATGGTCTTTATTTAGCTGCAGTCAAAGCCAACCTCAACCCCGCCCTCTTCCCGCACAACGCAGATTTCTTCCGTCTGCAGATGCGAGGCACCTACTTCGACACCTGGATGGCACACTTCGTCCGCATGACCGGAATGCCGGTGGCCTGGGTGGAATTGTTTTGGCAACTCGCTTCGCTGTTCCTGATTCTTTGGGCAGTCAAGATGATCGCGAACCAGCTTTTCGCCGAGGAGCACGCTCGATGGGCAGGCGTGGCCATGGTCGCAGCCATGTTTACGCTGCCGGTGTCGGGAACCGCACTTTACCTTGTCGACCAGCATCTGCACCCGCGGACGCTTTCGACCGCCATGATCCTGCTGGCAATTTCGCGAATCCTGAACAAGAAACCATGGCAGGCAGTGCCACTGTTGATCGTCGCTTTACTTCTGCATCCGCTGATGGCGGCGTTCGGAATCTCATTCTGCATTTTTCTCGTTCTGGCGCTCTCGCAGTCTATTTCGACAAGCGTTCCCGCATGGCGGAATTCGGCGGGGGTCGTGATCCCACTGGCGTGGGTCATTGCTCCGGCCGGCCCGGCATGGCGGACCGCACTCAATACCAGAACCTACTACTTCCTTTACAAATGGACCTGGTACGAGTGGCTTGGTGCGCTCGCACCACTCCTCTTTTTCTGGGTGCTATGGCGAATCGCAAGCCAGCGCGGACAACCATTGCTCGCGCGCTTCACCCTCGCCGTCTTTGCCTACGGCGTCTTTCAACAGTTGCTGGCCATGGCGCTGCTCTGGCCGTCTTCTCTCGTCCGCGTTACCCCGTTTCAACCCATGCGCTATCTCCATCTCGTGTATCTTCTCTTTGCGCTGACTGCCGGCTGCCTATTGGGAAAATTCCTGCTGAAACAAAGCCTCTGGAGCTGGGCGGCTTTCTTGCTCGCTGTCAACGGCTCCATGTTCGCCTGGCAGTGCATGGAGTTCAGTGGCAGCCAGCACCTGGAAATGCCGTGGCGGCAACCCGCCAATCCGTGGCTGCAGGCATTCGCATGGATCCGTACAAATACTCCCTCAGATGCATACTTTGCGCTCGATCCGTATTACCTTGAGGAGCCCGGCGAGGACTACCACGGATTCCGCGCGCTGGCAGAACGCAGCGAATTGGCCGACGCCGTGAAAGATGCAGTCGTAGTAACAATCGTTCCTGAGCTCGGACCGCAATGGCTTCGCCAGGTGCAGGCTGAGAAAGGCTGGAGCCGCTTCACGCCCGCCGACTTCGAGCGCTTGAAAGCCGAGTTTGGTGTCGACTGGGTGCTGGTTTCGTACCCAGCACCGGAAGGCCTTGCCTGCCGCTGGCACGATCGCCTGCTCGCCGCGTGTCAAATTCCCTGACGAGATCAACCTGAGAATCGTTCTGATCGAAAGTCTGCTTTGCAGGATGCGCCTGCATCCGCGAGAATGGGTATGTCCCCTATACTCGGGCACAGACACTTTTCATGCTCAACCTGGTTCAGCGTCTCATTCTCGGCTGCTTGCTGCTTTTCTGCCTGACCGTCGGGCTCGTGCTCGTTGTGCACAAGGCGCTCGCAGTTGCAGGACATCTTAATCTGGCCTACATCATCGTGCTCGCCTCTCTAGGGGTTGCCGCTGGCACCATTTACTTTGTGCTCAAGCCGATTCGCATGCTGGCCAGCGATGCCCATCGAATTGCCCAGGGCAACCTGGAACATCGTGTTGAATGGAGCAGCCGCGACAGTTTTGGCGTGATCGCCAGCGAGTTGAGCCGGATTGCCGTCCGATTGCGCGAGCTGCGTGATACCGAAGCAGGCCGCAGGCAGATGGAATTCCAGCTATCCGATGCGGTGCTGCAATCCATCTTCGAGCCCATCATTGTCACCGACGGCAAGGGTCACGTGTTGAAAGTGAATCAGGCGGCGGCCGACTTGCTGGGCGAGGCTGCCGCGGACCGCATGGCGCTGGCGACCACGCCGGGCGGAGACAAAATCCTGAGCGCGATTCGCGATGCGGTTTCCATGCAAAAAGCTGTGGCCGCGGAAGACGAAGCCTCCATGCTGCCGTTGCGCATCGGCCAGAAGGAGCGCAGCTACCGTCTTCGCACCACGCCAATGCGCGATTCCGAGGGCAGATTGCTCGGCGCGGTGACCACGCTTGAAGACGTAACCTCTCTGCAGGACACTGATCGGTTCAAGACGCAGTTCATCGCCGTGGCCAGCCGCAAGCTGCGCGACCCGCTTCTGCAATTGCGCCGAGGGCTGTATGCGCTGGCAAGGGGCTTCAGCGGCGAAATGACTCCGCTGCAGACCGAGTTGGTAGACTCGGCAAGCAAGGAAGCTGAAAAACTCGACGATCTGATGAGCGACTTGATCGATGTAGCTGAGCTCGACACGGGCAAGCGCGAGCTGAAACTGGAGCGCGTGCGTCCGTTGCAGGTGTTGAACGAGGCCCGCGACCGCTTTTGCGATGAGGCCTCCAAGAAACACATTCGCCTTGAGGTGAGCGCCTACGCCGATCTCTCTGCTGTGATGGCCGATCGCCGTGCGCTACGATCGATCTTCGACAACCTGCTGTCGAATGCGCTCCGATTCACACCCGAGGACGGCGAAATCCTTCTAGCAGCCGAAGAGATCAAACACTTCGTGCAGTTCACCGTGCGTGACACCGGCCGCGGAATCGAAGCAGAGAGGCTCGGTTCGATCTTTGACCGCTTCAACACGCTTTCTGACAAGGGCACCGGGCTCGGGCTCGCGCTGGCCAGGCGATTGGTGGAATCGCTCGGCGGCCAGATTGCCGTCGAAAGCCGGCTGGGCCACGGGGCGACGTTTCGATTCACGATTCCCGTAGCGGTGGCAGACCACGTTCAACATCCTGTCGAGGTGGGCTGAGCGATGGCCGAAATCACACTCGAGAAGACTCAGGAACCCGCAAAGCTCCGCATCTACATCGGCGCTGCTCCGGGCGTCGGCAAAACCTACATCATGCTCAACGATGCCAACCTGACCAGGCAGCAGGGTGTGGACATCGTGATTGGACTGGCTGAGTCGCACGGGCGAAAGGAAACCGAGGCGCAGATTCGCGATCTCGAGATCGTGCCACAGAAAGTCATCCCCTATCGCGGCGTGAATTTGAAAGAAATGGATATCGACGCGATTCAGGCACGTCATCCGCAAACCGTGATCGTCGACGAGTTGGCCCACACCAACGTGCCTGGAAGCAAGAACCGCAAGCGGTATGAAGATGTGCTCGAACTGCTCGATGCGGGCATCAACGTTTGGACAGCCGTCAACATCCAGCATCTCGAAACCCTGAACGATGCCGTCAACCGCTCAGCGAACACTACCATTCGCGAAACCGTTCCCGACAGCTTTTTCAAGCGCGCCGACGAGGTGGTCAATATCGACCTCACCGTAGACGAATTGCGCAATCGCCTGCGTCAGGGAAAAATCTACGCGCCGGAGAAAGTGGAGCAGTCGCTCGCCAACTTTTTCCGCAAGGGCAATTTGAACATGCTGCGCGAGCTTTCACTGCGTACCACCGCGGAGCAGGTGAGCAACCGCGCTGCCGAGTATCGCCGCACGCAAGGGCTGGAGCAAGCGCCAATTCCGGAGAAGGTGATGGTTTGCCTGAGCACAAGGCCCGGCACCGAGCGGCTCTTGCGAGTCGGCGCGCGCATCGCCGGCCGCCTGGCAAGCAACTGGTACGCCGTCTACGTCAACCGCCCCGACGACAAGGGCCACGGTGATCCTGAGGCATATCACCGCCTGGAGGAATACCAACGCATGGCCCGCGACCTCGGCGCGCAAGTCGTGATGCTCACTGACCGCAACGTCTCCGACGCATTGATCCGCTTTGCCCAGCAGGAAAATATCTCGCACGTCGTCTTCGGCCAGTCGGCGCGGTCGCGCTGGGACATTTTGTGGCGCGGCTCAGTGCTTAATCGCTTTCTTTCTGAAGTCCGCGATGTCACTGTGCAGGTGGTCCCGATGCAAAAGCCCCTGCGCCGCGCCCTGGGTTAACCTGCTACTTCATTACGCGGATCTCCAGCCCTATATCCGATTCTGAAATCTCGCTGTGAGTGAATTTTGTTTTTGCCAGCATCGCGAGAAAATGCTCCCTGGTATAAGCCCTCTTCAGGAGAAACGTCCTGAAGGCGAGCTTGGTCATGATGCCGTTGAACCAGGTCAATTTCATTTGTTCCACTTCCCTGCTCAGCTCGGAGGGTGAAGCATTTCCTTTGAGATCGATGATCAGCCCGCGACTACCCGGCTTCAGCACGCGGCACATCTCCTCAAGTGCGGCAACCGGTTGGCCAAAGTTCTTGAAAGCGGCGCGGCACAGCAGAAAGTCGAAGCTGTTTGCCGGGAAAGGCATGTTGGATGCCGAACCCTGCTTGAACGCGACCTTAACGCCGGCTTCCGCGGCTTTCTTTGCGGCGATCTTGACGAACGTGTGGCTCAGGTCAAGCCCGGTAATCGAGTAATCTCCGCGCTTCGCCAGTTCGATTGAGAAATAGCCGGGGCCCGGCGCGACTTCCAGCACGGAGCTTCCCTGCGGCAGTTCGGCAGCGATGCGCTCGGCAAGTTCGACATATTGGTTCATCATCTCAGCGGTGTTGGCCGCATACCATTTCGCGACCATGCCTTCCATTCCGCTGTCTCGGCGTGTGCGGGGCATTGCAATTGTTGTCATGAGAGTCTCCTTATTTTGAGGCGCGAGAGGGCGCTGGCGCGAGCGAACCACAAGCGCCCATTTCACGCAGGTTGTCGTTGTGAACCTTGAGGAGGGAGCCGGCTTTCTCGCTCCCTTTTCCTGTCTTATTCGCAGAAAACGCGAACTTTGGTATTGTTCCCGTCCTTGCCGTCGACGTCGACAGTCAGGTCTTCGAGGTGGTCGATCAGTTCCTCAAGGTTCTCGGGCTTGATCTGCGAAAGCGTAAGAGGAACACCATGCCGGCTGAGAGCTTCATCCAGTTGCTCGTGGGCCTGCGGCGGAATGAGGCTCGCGAGCCTGACGCCAGCACGCAATAATTTCATCGGAACTCGCACGTTCACGGTTGTGGGTCCCTTCATGCCGGTCATGGAGGGATCGGCCTCAACCAGCACGCGCAGATATTTTGCGTGCGCCTTTACGTTCGAATCCTGGGAGCCATTGCCGCTGGATCCGGTGGACGTGTGTGCGTAGGTGCGCGCGGACACGGTTGAGTCGGGCTCCAATGCAGAAAGCAAGCGCTCGGCTTCATCCGCGGTAATCTTGCCTGCGGCGAGCATTTCAAGTATTTGACGGCGATTCTCGTTCATTTCTGTACTCCTTGCGGATGCGTGTTGATTGAAAGCGTTGGTTGAAAGGCGTCGGTCACAGCGGGCAAATATCGGTCACGGCGGGCGAAGAGACCTCGGCGAATTGCTGCAGCCACGGCAAGATTCTCGTTGGATTCAGCTCCAGTGCAACCAGCAGGCGCTCGGCTTCGTCCGCGGTGATTTTGCCCGCGGCGAGCATTTCAAGAATTTGACGGCGATTCTCGTTCATAAAAACGTCTCCAGAGAAATGAGGTCAGAGGATGCGGACGACAACCTTGGTGCCTTCCGAGGTCACGCGCACATTGGTTCCAGGCAGGCTGCAAACGATACCCCAGATGACCGACAGGGCGCGCAATGGATCGACCCTGCCGGCAATGGAAAGCCCAACAATAACCAGCAAGAGGATGGGCGAAAGCAGAATCACAGGAATCCACAACAAGAACAGCGGAATCCAGAGCGGGATGCTCCGCCAGTGCGGAGTTTCAATTCGAACGACGGCGATATTCGGGGTCACTTCAGAGCCTCCAGTTCGCGAATGGCATCGGCGGCGTTGATTTCTCCGTTCTTGAGTCGCTCAAGCACCTCGCTGCGCGACGGAGTGGGGTTGGTGTCAATGAACTCGAGTTGGCTTGCGATGCGGGTGAGCCTGGCCTTGATCGTGGGATAGCTCACGCCAAAGGTCTGCTCCATCTCCTTGATCGTGCCGTGCGAACGGAGAAAAGCAGTCACAAAGACCTGATCTTCCAGGCTGAGCCGGGCGAGTTCGGGGAGGGTAAAATGGCCTTCGACGGCAATGTCCTTCTCTGCGATCCGGATGCGCTCAACTACCAGCGGCGATCCTTGGGCGATGCGGAGCAGATCTTGCCAGTCAGAAGCACTTTTAGGGTTGTGCGTCATTGGTTTATATCGTCTTTCTCAATTACAAATACGACAATACTTAAGATTATTAATATTGTCAAGGATGTTTAGTAAGTTTTATTCATTTTCGACAAGACTGCAGAGTCGTTCTTTCAGCGATTGGCGCAAAACGAACACTTGTTGACATGTAATCGTCTGAAACTAATACACTTACCTTGCCATATCTCAAAAAAAGCTGCAGTCGTAAACTGCCTTCCCGGCATTAGCTCGAGAAGACCTCACTTACGAGCCCGAAATCCCCTGACCCAAAACCTCCTGATACGATGGGCTGAAGTTTTTTATGCCGTTTGCCAACATCAGCCCCGTTCCACGGAGGTGGCCGCGCGCCCTGGCATTTTGTCTGCTGATGGCAGGGTGCGTAGGGGCAGCGTGGAGCCAGTATGCGCCAGCGAATGCAGCCCCGGATCCCGCTGGCAAAGGCGAACCCTTCGACATCGTCATCGTGAATGGGCACATTATTGATGGCACGGGGTCGCCGTGGTATTCCGGCGAGGTGGGGATTCGCGGCGGCCGCATCGCCGCCATCGGCAGACTCGACGATGCGCCGCGGCGGCAGACGATCGACGCCAAGGAGATGGTGGTCGCTCCGGGATTCATTGACATGCTGGGCCAGTCCGAGCTCAGCATCCTGGTTGATCCGCGGCTGCCCTCCAAAATCTACCAGGGGATCACAACTGAGATCACGGGCGAAGGTGATTCCGTGGCCCCGCTCAACCAGGCGATGATCGCGGCCGATCGCGCTGGTTACGAGCATTTGGAGATTACGCCCGACTGGACAACGCTGCGGCAGTACTTTGCACGACTGGAGCGCCAGGGCATGGGCATCAACCTGGCCAGCTATATTGGCGCAACCAGCGTGCGGCGCATGGTGCTGGGCGACGCGGACGTGCAGCCGACACCTGAGCAGCTCCACGCCATGCAGGAGCTGGTGCGTCAGGGGATGGATGATGGCGCCGTTGGCCTGTCGACGGCGCTGCAGTATCCTCCGGCCCCGTACGCCAGGACCAGCGAACTGATTGCCCTGGCGCAAGTGGCGTCGAGATACGGCGGCATCTATGCGACTCACATGCGCAGCGAAGGCGACGCCGAGCCGCAGGCCATCGATGAGGCGGTGCGCATCGCCCGCGAGGCGCACATCCCGGTCGAGATCTGGCACCTGAAGGCGGCTGGCAAAGCGAACTGGGGCAAGATGCCGCAAATCGTGGCGCAGATCGACGCTGCGCGCGCGGCGGGCGCCGACATCAGCGCCAACACTTACGCTTACACCGCCTGGGCCAATGGTCTCTCGGCCTTTATTCCGCCCTGGGCGCACGATGGCGGCGATGCAAAGCTCATCGAGCGCCTCAAAGATCCGGCCACTCGCGCCCGCATCCGGCAGGACATGCTGACGCCGTGCAGCGCCTGGGACAACGAGTGGCAGGAGATTCCCGGCCCCGAGGCGGTTCAGATTTCCGTCGTACAAAATCCGGAGCTACGACCTCTGCAAGGCAAGCGCCTTTCAGAGATCGCGGCCTCGTGGCATGAAGACGCTATCGATGCGCTCTGCGATTTACTCATTAAGGATCAGGCTTTCACTGAGGTCGCGGTCTTCGGCATGAGCGAGCCCGACGTCGAACTGGCTCTCAAGCAGCCCTGGGTTTCGATCGACAACGATTCCCAGGGAACCTCGCCGGAAGGACTGCTGGGCGAAGAGCATCCGCACCCGAGAGCTTATGGCACCTTTCCGCGCATCCTCAGCAAATTCGTCCGCGAGGAACATCTGCTCACCCTGCCCGACGCCATCCGCAAATTCAGCGCTCTGCCGGCGCAACGCATGCGGTTGACGGACCGCGGCGTGCTGAAGAAGGGCATGTGGGCCGACGTGGTGATATTCGATCCGGCAACCATCCGCGATCTGGCCACCTTCGAAAATCCGAACCAGCTTTCGCAGGGAATGCAGTATGTCCTGGTGAATGGAGTGCCCGTGATCGCCGACGGCAAAATGACCGGTGCGCTGCCTGGCAAGGTGCTGCACGGCGCCGGGTATGTGGCGCAATAAAGGCTTGGGACTCGCTTTCATATAATCTTCGCGATCAGCCAAAGGAGCTGCGTCGTTGCCATTTAAGAGAGGGGTACTGTCGAAGAACGGACCGCGGCCGACGAGACACGAGACCTTTGGAATGTCACCGCAAAGCCTGCGAACGCTCCGCGCGCTGAAAACGCCGGCCCGCATCCAGAAGTTCGTCGATGCGCTCGAGTATCAGTACGCTGATACCGCATGGTCTCCTGAGCGCGTTTTGCGCGAACGCAAAGGCCATTGTCTCGAAGGCGCTCTCCTGGCTGCTGCCGCGCTGCGCGTCAACGGTTATCCGCCGCTGGTGATGGATCTGGAGGCGGTGCGCGACGACGATCACGTCGTGGCCGTCTATCGCGAGCGTGGCTTCTGGGGCGGCATCGCCAAATCCAACTTCGCCGGGCTGCGCTTTCGCGCGCCCATCTACCGCACTCTGCGCGAGCTCGCCGTCAGCTATTTTGAGCACTACTACAATCTGCGCGGCGAACGCACGCTGCGCGCCTACTCGCGCCCCGTGAATCTCGCCCGTTTGGATAGCCAGCACTGGATGACATCAGAGGAAGACGTGTGGTGCGTACCGGAGCTGCTGATCGCCGCCAGACACTACCCTCTGCTTCCTGATAAAGTGGCGCGCGAGCTGCCGCGACTCGATCGCCGCAGCTTTCAGGCGGGAATGCACGGCTGGGTGAAGCACTGAAGCGAAGCGCTTCCAATCCTTCCGGCAGCCGACGCCGGAAGGACGGGGCAACAGCAGTAGGGTTCTAACTCAGCTTGCAGACGAATCATCATCGACGGTAGCCGCAGAATCATCGGCTGGTGCTGATTCGTCCGCCGAAGGTGTGTCCTCTGCCGGACCCAGCTCTCCTCCATACTCGCCTGCTGCGCCGGAATCGTCTGCATTCTCCTGCTCGTTCTGAGCGGCGTCGCCGTAGACCTCAGCGCCTTGCGCATCTCCTGCCTCGGCATAACTCGCGGCGCTCTGCGCATCTTCGTTGGCGGTTTCCTGGTCCCAGTTGGCCCAGCTCTCGTCCTGAGACGCCTGCCAGGTCGTGTCCGTGTTGTCCGGGCCTCCCGCGTTGGCCACGTCCTCTGAGGCCTCGTAGGCCTGCTGCGCATCGTCCTGGGCTGTTGAGTAGTCGCCTGAAGCGGCAGCCTGTCCCTCTGCTTGTTCGGCCTGCTGCTCGTTGTACTGAGCATCACTCAGGGCATCATTGTCGGACGAGGTATCCGAGTCCGTCGCATCGCCGGTCGAGTCTCCAGTCGAGTCAGTAGCTGGGTCGGTGGCTGCAGTGGCATCTGTAGCGGTGGTGTCGGTATCGGGATCGGCGATCCCAGTGGTTGCATCGCCGGCACCAGTATCGGAAGTGTCGCCGGAAACCGTGTCGGTCGCGGATCCATCACCGGCATCGTAAGGATCCGTCGCGGTGCCGGCGTCTCCGATTCCAGGAGAATCCGCGGCAGGATCCGCGACGCCGGCGGGGTCATCGATCCCCGAAGTTGCCGTCGTGTCGCCTGGATCACTCGCGCCCGATGAGTCGGTGGGGTCAGTCGCGATCCACTCGCCCGCCGCGTCCGGTGAATCATCGCCGGGCTCAACGACAATCACCTCTTCCACGCCGGTCGCGCTTGCAGAGGCGTCAGGCGTGTTGTCGCTGCTCCCGAGCGGATCGAGAATGACATCGATGATTTCATCACTCACCGATCCGGAATCAGACAAACCGGTGGCGTCAGTCAGGCCGGCTGCGGTGGCGTCTTCCGGCACAATCACAACAACTTCACTGGGGCTATCGTCTGGCATGGTGAATCCTCACTTTCCTGATTGGCCCGATCAACTTTTCGCGGCAACAGGCGCCGGCGGAGAAGCAACGGGTCTGGTTTCTGCGCCGGGAGCGGCCGGAGAAGAAGAAGCCGGCTTGGGGCGCAACGTGAAAACATTGCGGCACTGCGGGCAGCGCACATTGAGCTGCTGCTTGCCGCGCAAAACCGCGAGCGGAACGCGCACTGCGGCCTGGCACTTAGTGCATAGGACCCGAATGGAATCAGCGGGCAACGTGGCGGGGACAGGCGCAGCAGCGGGAGCGGGTGAACCCGCCGCGGGGGCGGCGGCTGCAACCAGCTTTTTCCGAACCGGCTGGATACTCTGGCTCCAGCGCATGAGCTCAGGCTCACGCGCCGCCATCCCCAGCAAACGCAGGCGCCGCGTGGTGTACATCGACGATGAGGTTGTCATCTCCGAGAACCGCGTCATCTTGTCGTCGCTTGCGTCTTCCTGTTTCATCCACTCTTCAAGGTTCACTTGCTTCAGCAGCCGGGCGGAGCGAAGGGACCAGGCCAGCAACACACGACGCGCCAGGGCATGGTCTCCGACGGCGAGCAGCCCGGCGCGGTCGGCGGTGATATCCGATTGCCGCGACCATGCCATCAGCGGCATTTCCACGGCTCCTTCAATCAGTTTCATGGGGTGAATAGCATTCAACAACCCGTTGGAGAGCAGGCCGCTGTGCATGCTGATGTCGCCGGCAAGGAAACGCGTGACAGTCTTCCAAAGAGCGTGACCGGCGCGGCAATGCCCCATCTCCCGCGCCAGGAGAAAGAGCATCTCGTCGTTCTGGAAGTTGGTGACGACTGCAGTGCCGAGCACGATGAATGAGCTCGTGTCCGTGCCGAAGGTGTAGTTTTCCCACATCTGCCCGCCGGAGACATAAACATCGGGCATGTTGGGCAGACCGAGAATGCGTGCGGCAAGCACTGCACGCTTCCACACGTCCGGCAACTGGTTCGGGCCGAGGCGAATGCCGTTAAACGTAGATTCAATCCAGGGGCGGCCAACTTTATCTGAGACGGAGCGGACAACCGTGTGGAGCGCCGGGATCTTTTGCAGATGGTTCATCGCCTGGCCGTCTTGCGCCCACAAAAAGACCGACCGGTCGAGTTGGTAGCCGGGAAGCAAGGGCTTCAACCATCCGCATCGCAGGCACACCTCCTGCGCGGACGTGAGACGACTTCCGTCGCCGCCACACAGATTGCAGCTCGGCGCTGCGGTTGCAACCGGAGGAGGCGGAGCCGGCGCTGCGGCAAATGTCTGGGACGGTATCGGAGCGTCGGGTTGTGCCGTCGCGGGGGCGAGCGCTGTCACAAGAGGGTAACCACACAGCGTGCAGAATCGCGAGCCGGGCGCCGCCGCTCCGTGGCCTTGCGGACACAGAAGCGAAGGATCTATAGAGGTTACAGGAGTCGTGGTCGCCAAGGAACCCTCCATATCAAAGGGAATTCCAGATTCATCAAATCTTCGGCCTCGCAAATTCACCCGGCTGCAATCGCTGTTTTTCCGGGTTTGAAAAGGGGGGCCTTCGTCGCACGCAATTCGACTTTTCCAAGGGGCCCGGCCGTGCACCCTCTTGTTCAATAGCCCGCGTAATGAAAGGTCGCCAGCTTGAAGAACCAGCTGATGAAGTAGAGCGCAGTCCCGGCATAAATTGCCTTGGTAAAACCTGCGCTCTCGGTAATCCGTCGAAACGAAATGCGACGCCAAAGGAGAAAAATCGCCGTCGGAATGGCGGACACAGTGACAAAAAATGCCAACACGCCGAACGGATTGACGAGGAACGCCTGCCAGAAATGAAAGTGGGCCGCCCAAGTGAAGCATGTGGTCAGCCCGCAACTCGGGCATGGCAGGTGAGTCAGGCGAAGAAAGTTGCAGGGTGGCAGGCCGAGCTCAGTATGCGTTCCGTAACCACGCGCAGCGGGCGTGAGCCAGCGGGCCACACCGAGCACAGCGCAGGCTGACACCAGCAGGCCCACAGCAACCGACTTGTCGGCGCGGCTGTACACGATGACGCTCCGGTCGTTCTCAGAAATGCCGCAGCATTCCCAGCCTTCCCCAGAACAGGCAGATGCCGAGAATAAGGTAGTGACTCATTTTGCTTAAGCCGGTCATGCTTGCCAATTAAAGCAAAGCGTGGAATACTGGATGCATGAGGCGCTTAAGCAAAATGCCATCCGATCCTAACGCCGCCGCAGCTTTGACGGTGAAACTTGCAACGGAAGAACCAGAGGCGTCCCCAATGGGTGTGAGTGCAATCTCAGAATACCTAGCGACAATTGGACGCAGAGGTGGTATAAAGGGCGGCAAAGCCCGCGCCGAAGCACTGTCAACCAGACGGAAGAAAGAAATCGCGCGAAAGGCTGCTCAGGCACGATGGAGCAAGAACCATGGCAAGTAGTGGGATATTGCAGGGCATTGAAGGCAATGGTGCTGAAGCTGTGACCGCTCCCGCAGGGAGCAATAACGTAGCTGGCCATAACCCACAGCCTCCCACTGCGCCTGCGCCACCGGCGACGCCCAAGAAATACTGTGCGTCAATTTTTCCAACAGTCAAACCTGAATTAGACAGGGGATTTGCTGCTGCAATTGGGCAGCTAGAGTCTGCTCTCGGATATCCGGTTTGGCTTATATTGGAGTCAGATTCAGGGCCTTTTAGCAGCATCGATGACGACTTGTACGAAGCGTTCTATGCTAGTCGTAGCGAGATCGAACGAAGCCACCTCGGGTTAATGATTCATTCAAGTGGTGGCGACGCGACAGCCGCTTTCAAGATTGCGAGGCTGTTCCAAAGGAGAGCTAGGCCTCTTACAACGATCATCCCAAAATATGCGAAGAGCGCGGCAACCCTGATGGCCCTTGCTGGTTCTACCATTATCAAGGCCGAAGACGCCGAATTCGGCCCCTTGGACGTACAGGTGATGGATTTGGAGCGGGAAGAATACGGTTCGGCTCTCAATGCGGTTCAATCGTTAGAGCGTATCAACGCATTCTCGCTAACCGTCATCGATCAGCTAACGCCTTTGCTTATGAGCAGAAGCGGTAGAAGGCTAGATGTGGTTCTGCCAATGGTAATGGACTACACGGTTAAGCTGGTGCGCCCCTTACTGGAGAAGATTGACACGGTCGATTTTACGAGGAGATCAAGAGAATTGAAGGTCGCAGAGGAATACGCGCTTCGACTCATGAAATCTAGCTACTCATTCGAAGAAGCAAAGCGAATCGCCCAACATTTGGTGGATCAATATCCTACTCATGAATTTGTTATCGACCGAGAAGAATGCAAAATGCGACTCCGGAGTGGGACCGGCACAACGTATGGGATAGGACTGAAGCTGGAAGACACATCTCCGGAGGTCAACGCTGCCTTGGATTTGATTATTCCGTTTTTAGGAAATTTAAACGTGATTGGACGCGTCAAGGAGGTAGCGGCATGAGGAAGAAAGTTCGATGCGAAGAACCTTTGCCCCGGCGGACTAGCTCAAGGGGTGCCGTAGAGCGTGCGATTGACATTTCTAAGGGCGACCGCTCGACTACCTGGGAAGATGCGATTGGAAGGACTCAAGGGCCACTTTCTCGCTGGGACATCGCCCACAAGGAAAATAGCAGTGAAGAGGGGGCAGATGACGAATCGTTGGCGCTAACGAAATAGCGCTACATCAACGATTTCCCTTGACATGCTTGAGCTGGTCATGCATAATAATTGCATGAATCGCTTAAGCACGTCTGAACGCGCCCGAATTATCGCCGCTTTAGTCGAAGGCAATTCGCTTCGCTCTACATCCCGGCTCTGTAACGTCGCCTTTAACACCGTTCTCAAGCTGGTTCCCGAGATTGGATTAGCGTGCGCTGATTACCATGATGCGCATGTGCGGAACGTGCGGGCGAAGAGAATTCAGTGCGATGAAATCTGGCAATTCGTTGGAGCCAAGCACAAGAATGCTTCGCCTGAGCAAAAGGCACAAGGGTGGGGCGACGTTTGGACGTGGACCGCCATTGACGCGGACACGAAGCTCTGCATCTCCTTCATGGTTGGTGGTCGCGATAGCGGATGGGCGATGGACTTTATGGAGGACGTGGCCAATCGCGTTCGTGGCCGCGTGCAATTGACCACAGATGGCCACAAACCATACTTAGAGGCTGTTGAGAATGCTTTCGGCATGGACATAGACTTTGCCACACTCCAGAAAATTTACGGTGCTTCTAACGAGCCGGAGAAGCGTTACAGCCCAGCCAAGTGCATTGGCTGCGAGAGCAAGGTAGTTATGGGCGATCCCGACCCAAAGCACATCTCCACAAGCTACGTGGAGCGGCAGAATTTGAATATGAGAATGTCCATGCGGCGCTTCACGCGACTCACTAACGGATTCTCAAAGAAAGCCGAGAATCACGCCCATGCAGTTGCTCTTCATTTCATGCATTACAACTATTGCCGGGTCCACAAGACGCTTGGGACTACGCCAGCCATGAAAGCCGGACTCACCGATCATGTTTGGAGCATGGAAGAGCTTGCCGGACTGCTCGAATCAGCTTCCGAACGGCAAGTGGCCTGAAAATGAGTCACTACCGAGAATAAACAGGCCCAAGGCAATGATGTTCAGATAAAAGGCGCCCTTGGCCCAGCCTTCATTCCATTGCGCACGGCCCGCGGCAATATCATCCATATCTTTCTTGGCAAGAAAGATCCCCGGTATCGCCGTAAAAGGTCCGCAGCAGAAAATGCCTGCAATACCCAGACCGACGGCCCACTTGGTATTGTTTCCAGCCGGCGCGACGGGCGCCATCGGAGGATATGCGCCGGGTGGGGGCGGAGGATAACCCGCCGGAGGTGGAGCAAATCCGCCCGGAGGCGGGGGCGGTGGTGAAAATGTGTTCTGGGGTGGGGACGGAGGTTGATTGCTGTCCGGCGGTTGCCATCCCGCAGGCGGAGGACCGCCAGCAGGAGTTCCGGGCTGTTGAGCGGAAAGCGGCGTTCCACAGTTTCCGCAGAACGCTGTATTTGGCGGACTGCTCACGCCACAACGCGGGCAAATGACTGTATCCATTACACGTCACCTTAGAATTGCCTGATGAAATTCAGAATCGCTCAAGAAATGCACCCGGCGCTTCCGCGCGGTTCAAACATCGCGGCCGGAATGGCGAGTGCGCTGCTAACAAATTGCGTGGCCCGGTTCCGTTTCAACAGGGGAGAAAATTTGCGCAATTATAGCGAGCGATCAGCGAGAAGCAATCGCTATGATTCGTCGGCCTCGGTTCAACCGGTCCTGGCCTGAAGAGTACGCGGTGTTTGGCCGCACGATCGTTCAGGTTCCTGCCCTTCTACTGGCTTCCCGGCTGCGATTCCATCCAGTAGTTGGCGCGCGCCACAATCCGCGCTCCATAATCCTCGGCGGTTCGCACCTTGATGGTGTGCAACCCCGGCGTCGGGTCGGAGGGGCTGAATGTGATCAGGTAGCGGTTGCGCGCATCCCGAGCCGCGGCCAGAACCCGTGTTTCAAACCGCTTGTCGCCGACAAATGACGTGTACTCGCCCCCGCTCATTTGGGCAACCTCTTTCGTCACGTTCTTCTTGAAGGCCTCGAGGATCATCGCCAGCGCCGATACCATATTCAACGTTCGGTCATCGCCGTTGTCTTTTACGTCGTGCCCGAGCTCGGCCAGCGCCGGCGAAAACGAAACGCTCAGCACCAGCACGTCCGACCCACCGATCTTCTCCACCAGCTGCGCGGGCTTGGTGTGCTTGCTGCCGTGGTCGCGTTCCTCGCTGATCAGGAGAAGAATGCGGCGAAATTCCTTGGGCTGCGTCTCCAGCAAGGTAACGCCGTAGTTCACCGTATCCAGAATCGCAGCGCCGCCGTTACCCGGCTGCAACTGCTGTAACTCGCCATTTACCTCATCCTCGTTGTGCGTGTAGTCCTGGATCAGGTGCGGAACGGAGTCGAAACCGACCAGCGCCACTCTGCTGCGCGGATCCGCAAGGAAGACATCGAGCAGGGGCCCCATTTTGGCGAGCTTGTTGAACTCCAGCACGCTTGCGCCGCCCAGTTCCACGGCGACTACCAATGCTACCGGCGCCGTGTCCATCTCTTCCTGCACGCGAATTTTCTGGCGCACTCCATCGTCTTCGAGTACAAAGTCGCCGGCCTTGAGGCCGTAAATGATTCCACCACCTTTCTTCTCGACGAGCGTCGGCACCAGCACCTCAGTGGTGGTGACGCGCAGGTTGGCGTTGGCAGTTTTCGTCGGCATCGGCTTTGGCGGCTCGATGGGCGGAAGCTTCTGCGCATGTGCCGCCGATCCGAGCAAACATGCATAGATAAGTGCAAAGCAAAAGGAAATACGGATTCTCATGCTGAATCAAGCTTCAGAAAACTCGTCCCTGTGGGATTGGACGCGGCGGCACTCCAAACCGGTCAAGTTCTCGCTTTGGGAACGTCTTCGCTCGCCACCTCGCTCGCATGATCACTGCGCGTCATATCTTCTACTCCCTACTTGCTATTCCCTGCCTTTTTCACACGCGCTTGCGCGCTGCGCGTTCCAGTCGTCCGGTCCAGGCGAGAAACTGCAAGAGTTCCCAGCGTGTGGCCCACAAAAAACCGAGCACACTCTTCGCTGACTGCTTCTCCGCCCATTGTCCTGAAAAAGTTTCGACACGCCAGCGCAGATACTCGCTCCGCCAAGGCGCAAGGCGATGGCCGCGTGTGGCATTCCAGACGAAACGAAGGGCGGCGAACAAGGGTTACTCTCTCGCCTTGAGTATAGAAGAGGTCACTCCGAATCAGGCAATGCGCCACGGCGCGCCAAACCTACTGCAGCTTGCTGAAGAGACTGTTTGCCGGCGATTCCAGCTGAGCAATCACGTCTTCGAGCGCGGTTTGCTGGGTCTCTGCCGAAGAAAGCTGTACGGCGATCGATGGAATGTCCGCCTGCATCAGGTTGGTTTGCGCTGTGGTCAACTGCATTTGCTCGTTGGTCACGGCGCCCGACGCCGCACTGAGCTGGGTCATTGAGTTGTCAATGGTCAGGCTGGAGTCCGTGGTGCTCTGGCCCTGCGCCGTCAGACCCGATGCAGCGCTCGCGCCAACGAGGTTCTGCAAAGCATTCGAAGCCTTGAGCGCGCCAAAGAGCGACGTGACGTTGGAATTGGCATTCGACGCCCGCGTGTTCTTCACCTGCCCGCCGGTCGATGCTGACAGACTTTCACTCACTACGATCATCACCACATCGTGAACGCGGAATGCCTTCACATCCGTACAGAGCCGCACCAGCTGGCCGTCCGAACTCCAGATCGATCCAGGCGTGCGTACCTCTTCCGCCTGCTTGGCGCGTACCCGCGCAATGTATGCACGCAGTGCTTCTTCCGGCGGGGTCGCTTTCGCTTGCGTCGCATCTGCCCCGTGTTTCTTACTCGAGGCCTGTGCAGACGGCATCAGCGACGCGCAGAACAGAAGCAGCGCCATTGAAATAGCGGGATAGAAGGGCTTTCTCATTGGGAACCCTTGTCCTCCGGCTCAAGCATGGCGCCCCCGGGCCCGAGCGCCGTTACGCGCACCACTCTGCCGCCGATCTTGAGCCGTGCCTTGAACTGAGCGTCCTTCGACGCCGATCCCAGCGCGATCGCTTCAAGGCGCGCATCCACCACGGCCGTATGCTCCTCAACGATCAACGCATCGCCGGCGCGGATCACCGGTTGCCTTTCAGCGATTGGCGCGCGATCTTTTGCGGCGCCAGTTCGTGTATGGGACGGCTGCGCGGCGAGCACCAGCCGTCCGGGTCCACCGGCGTGCTCCGAATCAGGGAATAACAACCAGACCGCTCCCGAATGCGGATCGTCGATCTCGCGAAAGAGATTCTGCTCGCGAAAAACTCCCTGAACGTGCGGTGTGGCTGCAGCCGCGTTCGTTCCGGGTGGCGCGGAGCCACCAGGCACGCAGCTGATGGGTGCCTGACTGACTGCAGGCAGCGCCAGTGCCGTTACCACCAACCAGGACGCCGTCCATTTCGTCATTTCAGTCTCCCCGCCCCGTCATTCCGCTACCCGCACCCGGTTCTTCATGCAACATCCAAACTTCAGTGCGTCATGTTATTGACCTGCGAATACATATCATCCGCAGCTTTGATCACCTTCGAGTTCGATTCGTAGGCGCGCTGGGCCAGCACCATCTGCACAAACTCAGTCACCACGTCGACATTCGAGTTTTCGAGGTACCCCTGCTGCAGCGTGCCCAGGCCTTCGGTTCCGCCGGGATTCCCCAGCACTGGGTCGCCGGAGCTGAGCGTCGCCTGCAACAGGTTGCTGCCCATGCTCTCGAGGCCGCCGGGATTAGGAAAAGTTGCGAGCTGGATCTGGCCGAGCTGCGAGGGATTCTGCTGCCCCGCCAGCGTCGCGTTAACCACGCCGTACTGCGTGATGGTGACCGCGGTGGCGTTCGAGGGAATGGTGATCGTAGGAATCAGAGGATCGCCATCGGTCGTGACCACCGTGCCCTGGTTGTTCAGGTGGAACTGGCCCGCGCGCGTATAAGCAATCGTTCCGTCGGGCCGCTGCACCTGAAAGAACCCCGCGCCCTGGATGGCCACATCCAGCGGATTGTCGGTCTCATTCAACTCACCTTGCGTGTTGATCACCTCGGTTGAGCACTCTCCGCTTTCTTTCTCTCGGTCGGCGTCAGTTCTGCGGGCGCTGGCAGCGAAGGGTGTGCCGCCAGGCGTCTTCCGCCCACAAAAAGCCCCGCAGCCACAGCCAGGAAAGCCAGCTTCGGCAATCCGGGAATCAGGCACATGCACGCCGAGACCGCGCTCGCCATATACAGCGTTGCAGGCCTGCCAAGGAGCTGCTGGCGAATTTCGCCGCCCAACATCCCCGCCGAGTTGGCGCGTGTCAATGTGATGCCGCCGGCCACGGAGACCAGCAGCGATGGGATGATGGTGACGAGCCCATCGCCAACCGTCAGCACCGTGTAGGTGCGCGCCGCCTCGGCCAGGTCCACTCCCTGCTGCAGAGTTCCAATCAGCAGGCCGGCCACAATATTGATCGCAGTAATCAGGATGGTGGCCAGGGAATCGCGCTGGTTGAAGCGCGCCGCTCCGTCCATTGCTCCATAGAACTCGGCTTCGCGGGCGATCGCCTGCCGGCGCCGTCGCGCCTCGGCCTCATCAATAAGCCCCGCATTCTTGTCGGCGTCGATGGCCATCTGCTTGCCCGGCAGCGCATCGAGGGTGAAGCGCGCCGTCACTTCGGCGGTGCGTACCGCGCCGTGAGAGACCACGAGAAACTGGATGGCCACCAGGGCCAGGAACAGCACGAAGCCGACGACATAGTTGCCGCCCACCACAAACTGCCCGAAGGCCTCGATCACTTTCCCTGCTGCCGCTGTTCCCTCCTGCCCGTGCAGCAGGATGCGCCGGGTCGACGCGATGTTCAGAGATAGCCGGAAAAGAGTGAGCAACAAGAGCAGAGTGGGAAAGACCGACAGCTCCACAGCGCGGCGAATCTGCACCGCGGAAAGAAACACGATGATTGATGCCGCCATCGAAAGCGCCAGCAGAAAGTCCAGTCCCGCGGCGGGCACGGGAACCAGCATCACGAAGATCACACTGATCGCGGCCAGCGGCAACAGATAGTCGCGCAGCCGGTACCAGATGGAGTTCGGCGCGGCAAGCGTTCCGGCAGGCAGGGCGGTTGTACTCATCGATTTCTCTCTCCGAAACCGCGAAGCTCAAAGCCCCTCATCGCAGTCCTCCATTCCAGGCCGATCCCGTGGCGCTGGCTGAAGCACCTGCAGCACGCCAGCCCTGCGTCTGCGTGCGTGCCGAGGCTTCGCGCGCGCGGCGATCGCGGATCTCCGCTTCCACGCGCTGCCGATAGAGATAGGCGAGAATCGCGGCCACGGCCGCGTACAGTTCGACAGGAATGGCCTGGCCCACCTCCACCGAGCGATAGAGCGAGCGCGCCAGCGGCGGGTTTTCGACGATCGGTACGCCCGCCCAGCGCGCTTCAGACTTGATCTCTTCAGCCAGCAGGTTGCGCCCCTTGGCCAGCACCTTGGGCGCCTCCATCGTCACGAAATCGAAGCCGAGAGCGACAGCATAGTGTGTGGGATTGGTGAGCACCACCGCGGCCCGGGACACATCGGCCTTCACGCGCCGGCGGCGCATCTGGCGTTGCAGATTGCGAATGCGGCCCCGAATCTGCGGGCTGCCCTCGGTCTCTTTGAATTCATCTCGCAGATCCTGGCGGCTCATCTTCAAACGCGACTCGCGGCTCTGCCACTCCACCAGGTAATCGATTTCCGACCAGGCAAAGAGCAGCCATGCCGCCGCCAGCAGCAAGCCATACACATCCTTGCCGAGCAACTCTAGCCTCACGGACGAAAACGGAGGAACCGTCAACTCGCGCCCGATGCGCTGCGCAGCAAAGACTGCGAGAAAGCTGGCGGGGATGAGCGACTTGCCCATTCGCGCCGCAGCGCGCAGCGAAAACAGATTCTTGACATTGCTGAGAGGATTGATCCGGTCCAGCTTGAACCCGATCGCGCCTGCATGGACGGTCACGCCTCCGGTCTGTGCCATGCCCGCTGCCAACGCGGCTGCGGCCACCATGGCCACCACAGTGGGCTCGAGCGTGGCCGGCTCCCAGTTGCTCTCCCGGCCGAGCGCAAGAAATCCGGCGAACGCTTCTCTCCACGATTCCAGGATGCGGCTGGCCAATGCCCCCAGCGCCATCACGCCCGCCAGCATTCCCGCAGCCGCCGCCAGTTCGCGGCTGTGCAGGATGTCGCCTTCCTTGCGCGCCTTCTCGCGGCGATGCTGCGTGGCTTGTTCGGTGCGCTCTCCGGCCATGACCCTAGCCTCCCCATCCTGAGGCAGTACCGGGCGCAGCAATCAGCCGTTCGGCCATATCCAACAGCGCGGCAAAGCGCGCCTCGATAAAACGCGGCCACAAGGCCAGCGACCCCGTCAGGATCACGAACCCGGTGAGCGTCTTCATCGGCACGGTCAGCGACATCACCGGCAGCTGCGGGCTGAGCTTGCCTAACAGAGCCACCGCAACTTCCATCAGCAGCGTGGCTGCGAGCACCGGCGCGGCCAGTTCGAGCGCTGCCAGGAAGATGCCGCTCGCAGCACGCACAATCGCTAGGGCCGCCGGAGGCGCAAACGCGTACGCGCCGAGCGGCACCACGCGAAAGCTGCGAATCATCGACGCGAGCAGAATCCGGTCGAGGCCCGCCGTAATCAGCACCAGCGTGCCCATCAACTGAAACAGGTTGCCGAGAAGCGGCGTCTGGATCGCGGAGTTCGGATCCATCAGGTTGACCAGCGAGAAGCTGAACTGCAGTCCTACAATCTGCCCGGCAAATAAAAGCATCTTGTTGAGCAGCGCCAGCGAAAGCCCATACACCAGTCCCACCGCCAGCTCGCCCAGAATCGCGGAGCAGCTAATCGCCGCCTGCGCGTGAGGCAGCGCGGCAACCAGCGGCACCAGCAGAAACGCTACTGCAGCGACAAACACTGCTTTCGCGCGAATCGGCAAGGAAGTGGAGCTGAAGAACGGAGCGAAGGCCACCATCCCGCTCACCCGCACCAGGGCCAGCGTCATTGCACTCAGAAAATTGCTCCAGTCGCCCATCGATCTCAGCCTTCAGCTCTCAGCTTTCAGCCGTCAGTTCTTGTGTCCCCGGTCCTGTCATGTTCCTATGCCCTCGGCTCTTTGTCCCCGACCGCCCACAAGCTGAGAGCTGAAAGCTGGCCTCTGAGAGCTGTCTTTAACCCAGATAGCGGTGAAAATCTCCAAGCAGCACCCGCGTATAAGCAGCCAGCCGTTCCAGAAACCACGGCATCCCGACCAGCAGGATCAGCGCCACTGCGGCCAGTCGTGGCACCGTGGTCAGCGACTGCTCCTGCAAGCTCGTCAATGTCTGCGCCAGGCTCAGCACGAAGCTCAGCCCGGCCGCCGCAATCAGCAGCGGCGCGGACAAGATCATCGCCTCCTTCAGTAGTTGGCGCATTAGCTCGGCAACCATGTCCGGGGTCACAGGCGCTCCTTTAGAAACTTTTCAACAACGATCTCGCCAGCAGATTCCAGCCATCGACCATGACAAAGAGCAGAATCTTGAGCGGCGTCGAAACCACCACCGGCGGCAGCTGAAACATGCCGATGGAGGTGGTGATCGCCGCAGTGACCATATCCACGAGCAGAAAAGGCAGAAACAGAACGGCGCCGATGGCAAACCCGGCCTTCAACTCCGACAGGATGTAAGCCGGAGCCACCACGCGCATGGGCAGATCGTCAGGCGTGTTGGGCCGGGGAAGCTGGCCGGCGGCGGTGAAGAGCGCAAGATCTTTCTCTCGCGCGTACTTGAGCAGAAACTGTTTTACCGGCTGCGCTCCCCGGTCGATGGCTTCCACGCCGGTGATTTGCCCGGCGCGGTACGGCTCCACGGCCTGCTGGTCAACTTGATTCAGCACCGGCGCCATCAGGAACCACGACATCATCAGCGCCAGGCCCAGCAGCGTGGGATTCGACGGCGCAGTCTGCGTGCCCAGCGCCTGGCGTAGGAAATGAAAGACCACCAGCAGCCGCACCAGCGGCGTCATGGCCATCAGGATCGCGGGCAGAACCGTGATCAGCGTGAGGACCAGCAGTATCGTCCACGGCGTCGCGTCCGACGGATGCAGCTTCGCATTGAGATCGGGCAGCAACGGGATGCTGGCCGGAGCCGCCACAGCCACGCGAGCGAAGAGTACAGCTACCATGAAACCCTCGCGGACCGAACCGTTGCTCGCGGCGCGTTGTGGGCGGCGGCCCTCGGCCGTTCGGCCCTACCATTGCTGTCATTCAGAGGAAAGAATGCCGGTGCGCCTTCGGACGACGTCGCCACCAGAATGCGCCGGCCCTCGGCCTTAATCAGCGCAAGCGACTGGCGCGGCGCAAGCGTAATCCGCTCCACAAGAGCCAGCCGCGCCGTCGCGGCCTTTCTCCCGCGCAACCTCTTCATCAGCCACCCCGCAATTCCGCCTAACTCGCCCGCCATCCGCACAACCCTCCCCTTCGCCTCGCTCACGTTGGCCACTCGCACCCGATCACCGCCCGCCACCCTTAAGCCAGGTGCGTGATGCGCACCGCCAGGCGAGTTTCCACCACTTCGAACTCGCTCCACGCCAACTGTACAGCGCCTGCGGCCAATGGCAGGTCGTTGCCCGGCACCCACTGCGTCTCAACCAATTGCCCCGGAGCCAGCGCAAGAAGATTGCGCACGCGAAACTGTCGCACCGGAACAGCAACATCGAGCTCCACCGGCAAGCCCATCACCGGCGCGCTGAACTCTATCCCGTCGCCCTCTCCGGGAACTCGCGGGACGGGAACAAGAGCCTTCGCGCCGGCAGGATCGGCGGCAGCAGCCTTGGGTGCCTGTACCCGCGCGGCCTGATTCGCAGGCGCCGGAAGTGGATGCGCTGTGGCCATGCGCTATGCACCCCTGCCGAAACGTATCCAGAGAGAAAAGAAACAGATTGGAATGGACTCAGAATTGCGGTCCGTCAGCTTTTCGCCGTACCCACCCGATCCGCCGCACTCGCTTCGCTGCTACACTAAAAGTGGGAATCCTGTGCAGCGCTCCCATCCAGACGGACGGGAAACCGCCGCAATTCGAGGTCGACGAACATGCCCGAACCGGAACAAGACAAGAAATTTACAGGGACCACCCTGCGGCTGAAAGTCGGCCTGGCCGAGATGCTCAAGGGCGGCGTCATCATGGACGTGATGAGCGTGGAGCAGGCGCGCATCGCTGAAGAAGCGGGCGCCGCGTCGGTGATGGCCCTCGAACGTGTGCCGGCGATGATCCGCGCCGAGGGTGGAGTGGCCCGCATGGCTCGGCCAGCCCTGATCAAGCAGATCATGCAGGCAGTTTCGATTCCCGTCATGGCCAAAGCGCGCATCGGTCACACCGCCGAGGCGCAGATTCTGCAAGAGCTGGGCGTCGACTACATCGACGAGAGCGAAGTGCTGACGCCCGCCGACGAAGCGCACCACATCGACAAGCACGCATTCAGCACTCCATTTGTGTGCGGCGCGCGCAACCTGGGCGAAGCGCTGCGGCGGATCGCCGAGGGCGCCGCGATGATTCGCACCAAGGGCGAGGCCGGCACCGGCGACGTGGTTCACGCCGTGCAGCATATGCGGCAGATCACGCGCGAAATGCGCACGCTGACCATTCTCACCGAGCAGGAACTCTACGCCGCAGCCAAAGACTTGCAGGCTCCCTACGAACTGGTTCACATGGTTGCGCAGGCCGGCAAGCTGCCCGTGCCCAACTTTTCTGCCGGAGGTATTGCCACGCCGGCAGATGCCGCGCTCATGATGCATCTCGGCGCCGAAGCCATCTTTGTCGGCTCGGGCATCTTTATGAAGGAGCGCGCCACTCCGCTTGACGTGGAGAACGATGCGAAGGAACGCGAGGAGGCCGTTTCCCGGGCTAAGGCGATCGTGATCGCCACGACCCATTACAACGATCCGAAGGTGCTGGCCGAGGTCAGCGAACAGGTGACCGGCACTATGAAGGGTCTGGCCGCTGCTTCAATTGAAGAGGGCCAGTTGCTGCAAACCCGCGGCTGGTAGCTCCCCCCCCGGCCGACGCTTCAGAACCAAATACGCACCACATCGCGAGATGCGGGCGCAGATTCCTCTTTGGACGCGAAAGTGAAAGGCACGACTTGACCTCAGGCGGCCGGGCTGGCTGGCTTCCTGTTGATGGGATGCAAGCAACTTTTCCCGTTAGCCATCCCACTCGTCTGAATTTGCATGCGTCCAAGTAAAAAGTAAGAATCACCTCATTCCTATGGGGGCTTTGATGCCGTCCATCTTTACGCCCATCCCGCCGGAGATAGAAAGGAAAGCACCCGGAACCGGTGGCAAACCGCCCGTTGACCGACGACCCACTGGCGGCGGAGGCGGCGGAGGAGACGACGAATGGAAAAGCCCGCGGCGGGGGCCGCGCGAGGCCTTACATCGAACGCGGGCATTTGTTTTCTGCGCTCTGGCCGGGGACATGATGTTCTTCGTCGTGCTCGTCACGCTGTTCTACGCGCGCCAGGTCGGCACTCGGATGGACCCCGAGACCTTCCGCCAGATCGGCGACTGGCATCCCGTTCTGCTGCCGCCCATTCTCTTTCTCAATACCGCATTGCTGCTGCTGAGCAGCCTGACCATGGAACGAGCCCGCCAGCACATCTTCCGCGAGTTTGATGTCTTAGAGGAATGGCTTGGACTGGGACGGCCCGCTCTGCGCCGCACCCTGCCCTGGGTAGGGGCCACGCTCGGCCTGGGGCTGTTGTTCCTGATCGGGCAGATCACAGCTTGGAAGCAATTGACCGCGGAGGGCTTTGCTTTCGATCGCTGGGCGACTCCCGCAAGCTATTTCTTCTACGTGATCACGGGATTGCACGCCGCCCACCTCGCAGTGGGCCTCGTCGCTTTGCTCTTCTGCCTCTGCGCGCTCACCCGCCTCAAACGGGTGGAATCCCGGCAGATCGCTGTGGACTCGACCACATGGTTCTGGCACGCCATGGCCCTCGCGTGGCTGGTGCTGTTCACAGTTCTCGTGCTGGGACAGTAGAAAAACAACTATTAGCCGGTAGCTTCTAGCTTCCAGCCTGCAATCCTCGCAGGTCGCGGAGAATCGTAACGCCGGTCTCCTGACCGGTTGTCCTCCTTGCCCTCA
>Ga0310039_10000728_pt1 | contig 26065 bp, 14 predicted proteins | sample Sb_taG_4_FD_200460 | JGI IMG/M metagenome (GOLD analysis project Ga0310039, IMG submission 200460) | Peat soil microbial communities from Weissenstadt, Germany - Sb_50d_6_BS metaG (v2) (version 2) | ecosystem: Environmental > Terrestrial > Soil > Wetlands > Peat | place: Germany: Weissenstadt...
TCGCCAGGCCGATCACCTCGCCCATCCCGGCGGCCCGCCAGATCCGCGCCATCTCCGCGACCGTTCTCGTCTTCCCGGATCCGGCCGGGCCGGCCATCACCTCGGCGCGGCGGGCCGAGGTCAGCACGGCGTATGCGGCGGCGGCCTGGTCCAGGCGCAGCCCCGAACCGCTGATCTGGCCGATCGCGTCCGCGGCGGCGGTGTCCGCGTCGAGCTGCGCCTGCAGGTGCGCCTGATCTGCGCCCAGGAAGTGCGCCGCAGTGGCGGGGTCCAGGCGCGGCGCGCCGGTTCGCGCCGCGTCAGCGAGCAGGCGGTCTTCCATTGTGAGCTGCGCGCCGGTCGCGTACCGGGCCGCGCCATGCGGAATGTACAGGCTCTCCCCCGACGCGCGGCGCAGGCAATCCGGCACCTGCGGCCATTCCGGCGCCGACAGCAAGACCGCCTCGGTGGCCAGGGCCCGGCGGGCCAGGGCGGGAAGCAGCGCGGCGGCGTCCGCCGCGGCCATCGGCCCGGTCTGCGCGGGCAGGCGCTCGCCGAGATGGCGGATCAGGTCAGCCTCGGTCCAGGTGGACTGGGCTGCCTGCACCGCAGCCACTGCCTCCTGGATCAGGCGCTGCGCCTGCGCGCCGGTCAGCGCCGCTGGCTGCGCCTGCTCGCGGTTCGGCGCCGGGGCGTCCGGCTGGGCGGGCGGCGCGAGGGTGGCGGTGCCGATCGCGCCGGGCGCTAACGGTTCGAGCGCGCCCGTCTCGCCGGAACGGGCCTGCGCCGACCAGCGGCGCACCAGCGCCGGAAGATCCAGCGGCCCGGCGTCCTTGCCGCGCCGGGTGGCGTGGTTCGCCCACTGGCGCAGGCCGGCCAGCGCCCGCGCGTCCGGGGCGCGCCCGTACTGCGCCCGGTACTCCTGCGCGAGGCGGACGGTGACCGGGCCGATGGACTGGCGGCGGGAGGAGAACATGTCCATCAGCGCCTGACCCACCCCGGCGATCTCCCGGCCGTGGCCGTCCCGGCGCTGCACCCAGGCGATGCCGTACTCGCGGGTCAGGGCGTTCTCGGCGGCCAGTGCGGCGATCGCGGACGCGGCCGGGCGGTGCCGGTACAGCGACATCGAGTCCAGCGCCCGCCACGCCCCGTCGCACTCGCGGCGGACCTTGTGCAGAATCAGGTTGTGCACATGCAGCTGCGGATCACCGTCCCGGCTGGTGTGCTGCCGGAACGACGCGATCACCCACTCCCGGGCGTCCTCCCACCGCCCGCCCGGGTGGTACCCGGCCCGGGTCTGCCCCGCCTCACGCTGCAGGAAATCCAGGGCCGCCGCGTTACCCTCCATGATCGCGTCCCAGATCCCGCTGGCAACGCCCTCCCACCCGGCAGCGGCCGCCAGGTCGCCGCGCTGGCATGCTGCAGCGGCGTTCGCCAGGGCGCTGGCGTGCAGCAGCGAGATCGACTTCGACACGCTGAACGTCGCATCCCAGTACAGGTCCGGCGTCCGGACCTGCGTTTTCGCCTCGATCATCAGCTCAGCGCGGCGCTCAGCCGTCGCCTGCGGCTCCGCGGCCAGCAGCACCGCGTAGATCTCCTCCGCCGGCCGGAACTGGCCCGGTGCCCGGCCCAGCCGGGTCTGCCCCGACGGGTCACGCGGGTCCAGATGCTTCCCGTACAGGGGCTCGAATACCCCGCGGTCCACCACGCCGCCAGGGACTAAGCCCAGCTCGGCGACGGCCTTGCCGGTCCAGATCCCCGGCCGCTCCCCGCCCTTCTCCGCCGGCGACAGGTAATAGCCAACACCCGGACCGGCCTTCCTGGCGGCCTTGCCCGGCTCGGCCGCCTTGATCTGCCGCCACGGATAGGACGCGTCATGGCCCTTGGAGATGGTGATGATCCCGGCCACCAGCCGGCCTCCTCCCGCGGACTGAACCACCCATGATCATTAGCAATGCGTAGGTGTGTGAGCTAAATCAGACTACTAAGATGATGCAAGATCGGGTAGGGTGCGAGCAAGAGGGAAACGACGGTGGTGGAACGCCGCCGTGATGGTCAGGGAGGAGAGGATCGGGATGGGACTGGGCAACGGCACTGCTGCCGCATGCGGCGACCGGGACGCTGACCGGCCGATTCGCGGGACCGCGGGCGCCGCGGGCATTTGGCCTGCGACGGATCACGGACTAGGCCTCGGCGGACGGCGTCTGCTGGCCTTGATGCCGCTGCACGCGATTACAGCTCTCTTCGGCGAGGCAAGGCTGCGGGAACGGTTCGCCATCGAGACTGCGTCCTTCCCGGACGCCGAACGCGACCGGATCGGGCAGGTACTGGACCTGGCATCCCGGCTGCACGCCGCCGACCGGCGTCAGCGCGAGCCCTACCTCTGCTAGCTGCTCCGCGTCGCCACCCGGATCATCAGCCACTACAGAGTCCACGACTACGACGCCATATGTGCGGCACTGCTCCACGACGCGGTCGAAGACCACGCAGCGGACCTAGCCCCCAGAGTCCGAACAGGCCCAGGCAATCGCCGCCGTGTCCGATCAGCTCGGGGACCGGGTCGCCGAACTCGTCTGCTCGGTCACCAACCCCGAGCACGAACCCGGGCATGACCGGCACGAGCAGTACCGGCAGCACGTCGCCGAGAGCCTGGAAACCTGCCCTGTGGGCCCGGGTCATCAAGACCTCCGACTTCACCGACAACGGCGTCGGTCTGATCCACACCCCCGGGGGCCCAACTGGAGAAACTCGGGGGCAAGTACGCTCCACCGGTCCCTCTTCTACGCGATCTGAACAACCGGCAGGACACCCGCTCAGCAAGAACGCAAAGGGCCGACATCCTCTGCCAGATCGGCCGCGCTGCCGAGCGGTTCGTCGCTATCCGGCCGGGGGACGACCCAGCGAAACTGCGGCCAAATAACGGCGAGCTTTGCCCGCATCACGTACTGCGACCTGTCTGCACAGGAACTACTGGGATTGGCCAACCTCGCAGATGTCACGCGAACAAAGCATGTCCCAGTTTGGCAACGCCAGGAGTGTCTTGTCCGCTGGCAGGGCGTGATACGAGACAATACTTGTCGCGTGGAGGCTTGTGAACTCTCTAGGTACCGGATTGGGCGAAGCTGGGAGGCCAGGTGGCGATCTATGGGGTGAAGCTGCATCGCAGTGACATCCTTCGCCTCTCAGCACACTCTGGTGCGTGTACCGATGAGACGTTCGCCGACTGGTGTCAGCTACGGATCGATTCCGGCCACAGGCTAGCTGTTGATCTCTTCGCCGGGGCCGGCGGTCTCAGCCTCGGTCTTGAGCAGGCGGGTTGGACAGTTGCGGCTTCGGTCGACCACGATGCTCCCGCCCTCAAAACGCACCACGCCAACTTTCCTGGGCTGGCTCTCGACGCCGACCTGGGTAGTGCGGAGGGCGTGGCTCGGGTAGTCAGCATCCTGAGACAGGCGACTATCGACCTGATCGCCGGAGGTCCGCCGTGTCAGCCGTTCAGCCGGGCTGGGCGAAGCAAAATCCGTAGTTTGGTCGAGGCAGGTACGCGTGATCCTGACGATAGCCGCAGAGAGCTTTGGCGTGCCTTCCTGGACGTAGTTCTTCAGGTCAGGCCGCGTGCTGCCTTGATGGAAAACGTACCCGATATGGCGCTGGGTGATGACTTCCAAATCGTCCGGATGATTGTTGACGCGTTGGAGGATGTCGGTTATCACACGCAGGTTCGCCTGGTTGACGCATCGAAGTGCGGCGTGCCTCAGCACCGTAAGCGACTTATTGTCCTCGCGCGTCGCGATGTGGCAACGTTCTCTTGGCCGGATGAACAGCCGCAGGTTAGTTTGCGCGATGCCATCGGAGATCTTCCGGCCTTGCCGGATGACGACCCGGTGGGCGCCAGGCGACTGCCGTACCGGGAGTCACTAGAGATTCCCGAGTTCGCCGCACTCATGCGAAAGAGTGCCGACAACGGGGTGGTCTGGGATCACATGACCAGGCCGGTAAGGCCGGATGACCACGACGTCTTCAGACGTATGGACTCCAGGACTCTATACTCGGAGATACCCGCCTATCTGCGCCGCTACAAGGCAGATACATTTGACGACAAATACAAGCGGCTGGACTGGGATGATCTGAGCCGTTCTATCACAGCTCACATCGCTAAAGACGGCTACTGGTATATCCACCCGGAGCAGCACAGGACATTGACCGTCCGGGAGGCCGCGCGAATCCAGACCTTCCCTGATCATTACCGGTTCGCGGGCACTCGGAGTGACGCATTCCGCCAGATTGGGAACGCTGTTCCTCCGCGGCTTGGGGAAGCCGCGGCTAAGGCACTTGCGCCGGAGGTCAAGCCTGCGGCATCACCAGCGGCCGACCCTATGAGCCGATGGTATGCCGCGCGTCGTCATCTGGCGGGCTGGGCGCGAATACAACGGCTCGGTTTGCACTGGTTTGCCTTCCCCGGCCCGGACGTGACGCCTGCTGTGGCCGTGGTTGTGGCGCTCCTTTCTAGTGGTCGCGCACGGTTGAGCGACGTGGCAGGCGCTCTTCGCCTGATACGAGGGTTTGACAAGCTGTCAAGCCGAGATGTCAGTGAGCTTGTGGATTCGCTCGCCGGCCTGAGGAGCGCCGAGGAACTGATCCGTCTTCGTGGTATAACGCGCAAGCACAAGGTATGGAACGAGCCCGAGGAGCTCGCCGAGCAACTGCAGCTCCTGCCAGGCGAGAGAGCGTTGCTGCGCTTGCTGTCGGGCCACGACCTCTTGCTCGCTTCGCAGACATCGCTGCGTGTCGCGGCCAGGGTGGCCGGGAGCGCATCTGACAGGGTCAACCGCCTCAGCGACGGCCGGGTCGATCTCGCGCGCCTAGTTGGGGCGGGGGACGAGGCGCCGCTTCGAATGGCCGCCCTCCGCCTCATCGGACTGACCTTGTGCTTTCCTACCCAGCCCCGGTGCGACGGATGCCCGCTCGCCCAATGGTGCAGCTTCGCCGCCGACCAACGAGGGACAACGACCTCCTGATCAAGGTGTCGGCCAGAGCTTCACGTTACCGGAAGTGCCCAGAAGCGGACTGGTTTTCGGCTCCGGGCGTCGCCACGGACGGTGTTGAATGGCATACAGTGCGCATTAGCTCGCATGTCGCGGGTGACGAGGTCCACGTGATGGCGCCCCGCCAATGGCAACCACTCGTCGCCTGACCGCAGTCGTGCTCACAGCCACCACGCCAGGAAGGCAGCGCATGCCCGAACGTTCGCACAACGCCGCATTCCGGCCGCGCGCTCGCCTTGTCAGCATCCTTGGCGAGCATCTGATCAGTGACCAGGCCGTCGGCCTCGTCGAACTGGTGAAGAACTCCTACGACGCAGACGCGTCTGAGGCCACGGTGGTACTGGACCACCTCGCCGACCCAGAGATCTCGTCGATCATGGTGACCGACGACGGCTCGGGGATGACCATCGACGATCTCATGACGAAGTGGCTTAGCCCAGCAGTGGACCACAAGGACCGCAAGAAGCGCCGCGGGGAACGTACGGCCAAGGGCCGACTACCGATCGGCGAGAAGGGCGTGGGCCGGTTTGCGGTGCATCATCTAGGCCGACACCTGCGCATGGTCACAAAGGCCGCTGGGGGTGACGAACTGCTCCTAGATGTCGACTGGGACCGCTTCGACGCAAGTGAGGCATTCCTCGACGGTGTGCCACTAACGGTGATCGAGCGATCTCCGCAGGTATTTGGAGCCGACTCTACTGGTACTCAACTGGAAATCACCCGCCTCCGCGTGCCATGGAACGACAAGCTGGTTCGTAAGGTGCACCGGACACTCAAGCGTCTTCAGAACCCACTCAGGGAGAACGCCCCGGATTTTCGTGTCCGCCTGGTGTGCCCCGAGTTTGCCGAGCTGCAGGACACCGACCCGACAGACATCCTGGACCGCGCCCACTACGAGTTCCGGGCCGTGATCGAGCCCAATGGCGAATGTGACTATGAGTACATCTGTCGGCATCCTGCGGTCACATTGCGATCACGTTCCGGTACGGAGCGACTCCCCTTGGGAGAGGAGAGAACGTCCCCGTCCTCGGAGTGCGGGCCGCTGTGGCTCAACCTCTACGTGTGGGATCGCACGGGAGACTACATGAACTGGAGCGGCATCTCGCGGAGCGAACTCGACGCACATAGTGGCGTGTCCCTGTTCCGCGACGGGCTCCGGGTGCTGCCCTATGGAGAACCGGGCGACGACTGGCTACTGCTCGACCAGGAGAGAGTGCAGGCTCCGGCAAAGCGCATCAGCAACAACCAGGTGATTGGGTTGGTGCAAGTGGACCAGTCGACCAGCCTGCAGCTCCGCGACAAGACCGACCGCCAGGGTCTCGTTGAGAACCAGGCGTTCCAGGACCTGCGTACTCTCGTGCGCGCGGCCATCCGTCTCTTCACGGCGCACTGGCTCGCCGACCGGCCTCCTCGCGAGGAGCGACGCCCGGCCAACGCCCCGATGGGGGACATAGATACCGCTCGCGCTCTGGCGTCGGCGATCGTCGAAACTGCTCGCGACGATGTTCCCGTGCGCCGCCCCAAGAATCGCGCTGCTGTCAATCAAGATCGACCCGAGTCCCGGCCCGGCGGCGGTGAAGACGGAACCATCACGCAACGGCAGGCCGTTAGCGAGCTCGTCACGGAGCTTGACGGGGTCGGCGCCGCATTGCGTGAAGAACGCCGGCAGCGGGACATTATGCGGCAGCTGGCGGCCACAGGCTTGGCCGCGGAACGTGTCGTCCACGAGTTCGGCCGCCAGGTGGCCGCCGCAACCATGTACCTTCAACAGCTCGAACATAGGCCACTAGCCGACCCAGCGACCGCCGAGGCGTTGTCCGCGACCGCGGTGTGCCTGCGGACACTGCGAAACGAGTTCCGCGTCCTTGCTCCGTACGAGACAGCAGGCCGTGCCGACCGCATGCAAAGAACAAGCATCCTTGATGCCGCCAACCTTGCCCTGCTGCTGAACAAGCACACCCTTGCCTCGTCTGGAATCGTGGCGTCGGCCCAGGGAGATGACTTCGAGGTTCGCAGTCGACCGGCAGCGATCGTGCAGATCCTCGACAACCTCGTCCACAACGCGACTTATTGGGTCGGCCTCGGCGGCAACGAGGATCGGCGGGTCGTGGTGGTGCTGAAGGCCGGGACCGGTGAGGTGATGGTCACGGACTCCGGGCCAGGCGTACACCCCGAGATTTATGGCCAGCTCTTCCAGCCGTTCACCACATTGAAGGTCGAGGGCACAGGGCTCGGCTTGTTCATCTCGGCCGAACTGGCCGACAGTCTTGGCTGCAAACTGCGGCTGGCAAGTCCGGAGGAACGGAGTCCGGAGTTCATCGGGGCTGCGTTCGTCCTCCAATTCCCAGACATCACAAATCAGGGGGAGGACGGCTCCGGTGGCTGAACGGGACATCCTCGTAGAGGCGCTTGTCGCAGAGGTGATGGGTCCACGCGGGACGGCAATCGAAACCATGCCGGCCGAGCAGGATCCAGCCGATGAATACATCACCGGGGTATTGGCACCGTTCAGCGTACCGTCGATCGAGATCGACGCTGACCAGGAACTGACTGGCCGGGACGTGCCCGAAGCTGACGACGACTTGGACCCTGGCGAGTCCGTATCCGGCCCTCCACGCACGATCAACTCTCGGCTTCCGCCGCTCACGGTCGATCCGCGCTCTCGACCCGCCTCGATGGGGGTGTCTTTCGCGGTGGAAGCTCCGTCCACGCCCCGGCTCGATATCTGCTGCACGTGGGCGCGGTACGTAAAGGAGTCCGATGGGGACTGGCACCGCAGGCCGTTCGGTGCCGTGTGGCGTGATGTGGAGTGCTCGGCCGAACCTTCGCTGACCGACTCGGCGGAGCCGGAGGTCAGGCTGACGATCCGGAGCCGACGAGACGCTGTAGGGACGTGGAAGATATCGGTGTTCGTTGTCAACGGCACCCGTGCGAACTTGGAGCGCCCTTCAACCCCTGAGCACATCTTCCAACCGCAGATTCGTGTCCGGTGCGCGGCAGGTACGCAACTAGTCCCGCTGGAGCGGCAACGGTCCGCCCGAGATCCCGAGGAGGAAGGCCTAGCACTCCTCTATTCGGACAGGCCGGTGCTGGCGCGCGGCCACCTGTGCTCCGCGGTCTGGCAGGCGGTCGACCCGGAGCGTACCCACCCCGATGGCTTGAAGGGAACTCGTCCGCCGTTCGCTTGGCTCGACGGGCGTCACCTGTTTGAGCAGGACATTGTAACGGAGTTCGAGTCACCAGACGTGCGGTCGGAATTCGTCCCTGTGGTCGCTGTCAATGCCCCGGAGAAAGGCTGGCCGGACTCGGCGGGGGATCCACCCGAACTCGACCCCTCAGTGCTAGCCGAGCTTGTCGACGGCGATGTTCTGCGCGTGCGCCTTACCCCGCTCGCTGACGCATACGAGGAGTGGATAAGCGCTCAGGACCGGTTTGTGGGCCGACCCGGGAGCGGAACGCCAGAAGACCGGAATCTCGCGAACTGCCGACGGGCACTCGATCGGATCAGGGACGGCATCGAACTGCTCGCCTCAGACGCCGACGCCCGCCTTGCGTTCAGTTTCGCCAACCGGGCAATCGCGTTGCAGTCGCAGTGGACGAAGGGCCGGGTGAACCGCTGGTGGCCCTTCCAGCTCGCGTTCCAGTTGCTCAATATGAGAGCGATCACAAACCCGGCTCATGCCGACCGGCAAGTCTGTGACCTGTTGTGGTTCCCCACCGGAGGCGGCAAGACCGAGGCGTATCTAGGCCTAGCCGCCTTCACGCTGGCCTATCGCCGACTCAGAAGCCGACGGATGGACAGTCCAGATACTGGAGCGGGTGTGACCGTCCTGTCGCGGTACACGCTTCGCCTCCTTACGATCCAGCAGTACCGGCGCGCCCTAGCGCTGGTGACAGCATGTGAGTATCTCCGGGTTCTAGGTCCGGCCGGGCAGCGAGGCTGGCGGCCTACGGAGTGGCGAGAAGACCAGGACCTTCTGTGGGGTGGCAACCGGTTCTCCATTGGCCTGTGGGTGGGCGGCAATGTGACCCCCAACAACCTCCAGGACTTCCAGTACCGCGACTCGATGGACCGGATCGTCACGGTCCACGGGGCCATCTCGATCCTCGGCGGCGCGGAAGGTGACAGTGACCCGGCTCAGGTGCTGAGCTGCCCGGCCTGCAGCTCCACCCTCGCGGTCCCGCCGGACGGGCTGAAAGAAGGGGACACAACCACCTTGCATTTCGTAGTCGGCGACCCCGATCCGACTCTTGATGCTTCTGTGGCGTCGCTGCTCTCCTGGGAGCCATTCGAGGTGACGGACGTCACCGTCTTCCGGCACCACCACCCTTCGTACGTGACATTGTCGGTAACGTTCCGCACGGCAGCCGACGCACCAACGGCCATGGTGGACGACTGGTTTGACCGCCACGTACGCCGCCTCCTAGGCACCGGATGCCGGCTCGTCGCAGCCCGGCCGAGCAGGCCTGGGTACTTTGTCCAGACTGTCCTATGGGGATCAAGACGTTCGGAGAAGGACGTCGAGATCGAGATCTACTGCCCCAATCCCGAATGTGACCTCAATTCGGACATGACATGGTCTGAAACGACAGAAGTTGGCGACTGGCCGGTACCGGAGGCGTTCAGCCGGGACAGTGCGTTCTCTATGCGCTGCCCAGTTCCGGCGTGGACCGTCGACGAGCAGGTATATGCACGGTGCCCATCAATGGTCGTAGCAACCGTGGACAAGTTCGCTCGGCTGGCCTTCGAACCACGGGCAGGCGCGCTGTTCGGCAACGTAAACCGGCTGAACGAACACCTGGGCTACTACCGAACCTGGGCACCGCCGACCGGGCCTGCGAGCCTCCCCGCCCGACCCCGAGAGGATCCCCCTTCGGGTGCAAATGTGCCAGTCCACGGCTTCCGGCAGCCCGACCTCATCCTCCAAGATGAGCTGCACCTGATCGAGGGCCCGCTAGGCAGCATGGTCGGTATTTACGAGGCGGGCATTGATCTCCTCGCCACCAGCTATGACAATGGAGTTCCCGTCAGACCGAAGTACATCGCCTCGACGGCGACGGTGCGGCAGGCTGAAGAGCAGGTGCGCTCGCTGTTCGCGCGCAACCTCGATGTCTTCCCCCCGCCGGGACTTCGCGCGGAGGAATCGTTCTTCTCCTCGACAAGCCCATCGCATCCGCTCGACTGCCGAGAACCGGGCCGTCTCTACGTCGGCGTGATCGCACCCGGCCGCGGCGCCCAGACACCAATCATCCGTATCTGGTCACGACTTCTCCAGACACCAGTCGAGCGGCTCGCTGCCGGCATCGCCGTCAGTGACCTCGATCCGTTCTGGACGCTGGTCGGCTACTTTAACGCAATCCGCGAACTCGCTGGGGCCGTGGCACTCACACGTCAGGACATCATCCAGCGTCTGGGCAGCATCGCCGACGCGCCGCGTGAACTTACCGAGCACGACCCTGTGGAACTGTCAAGCCGGGCCAGCTCTCTTGACCTTCCCGGCATGCTTGAGGAACTCAGCACCCCGCTAGTCGGATCTGGGAGGGAACCCGTGAACGCGGTGGTGGCCACGTCGATGTTCGGAACGGGAGTAGACGTGGCCAGGCTCAGCCTCATGGTGGTTCACGGCCAGCCCAAGACCACGTCGTCGTACATCCAGGCGACAGGCCGTGTAGGGCGGACCGTGGGCGGCGTCGTGGTGACTTTCTACCGATCAGCGCGCCCGCGGGACCTCAGTCACTACGAGTACTTCACCGGTTACCACACGACCCTGTACCGCCATGTCGAGCCCGTAACGGTCAATCCGTTCGCACCGAGGGCCAGGGATCGGGCTCTTGGCCCGGTCATCGTCAGCGTTCTGCGTCAGGCAGCCCGACTTCCCGCTCCCGATGGCCCTATCCCAGTCGGCGAGCGCTGGCGAGTCCAGCAACGGCTCACCGGTGGGAACTGGTTCTGCCGTGCCGGTGATATGAGCACCGCCCGAACCGACCCCGATGTCGGCATCGTGCCAGATCTTCTGGAAGACCGTGCATCCCAGCAACCCGTTCCGCGGCGACCACCGCCATCAGAGACAGCCAATCACGCCCGGTCCGAACTCGAACTCTGGCAGCAGCTCGCGGCACAGGAGAATGGTCGACTGCTGTTCTACGAACCGACGGTCACCAGGCAGGCTTCGCGGCCGGTAGTCCTAGGCGACCTGGCACATCTTGTCGCGAGGACCGGCCAGGCATACGAGAACGCGCCGAACTCCCTCCGTGAGGTGGAAGCGACGATCTCCGTCGAGGGGAGAAGCTGAAATGGGCCGTCCTTACCAGGAACTCCGCCCATCGCAGTTCGTCATCACGTTCGGTCCAGGCAGCGTTCTCGAGACTGGCTCAGGCCCAGTCGTGCTCAAGTCGATGGACACCCTGTTCAACGGCATTAGCCGACCACCTCAAGACTTCGAGATCTTCGATGACAGGCTTAGCCGCCTCGGGCTTCGTGGGGCACGCATCGCCCGTGTTCCCACCAACGCCGAACTCCAGCTACCTGCCGACGCTGCCATCTACCCGTCGGACGCGTTCCCGTACTGGGCGCTATGCGCCCGGCACCGGCCGCACCAGATCCTGTACGAGGCGGGGGGCGGCTGCCCGGAGTGCCCCGCCGCGGCGCGATGGCAGCGCCGACAGAAAGCTGGGCGGGAAGCGATTCGTTTCGTGGTGGCGTGCCAAAACGGCCACCTAGACGAAGTCAACTGGCACAGGCTCGTCCACCCCGGCTCACGATGCGGTACACGCCACTATCTATGGCTTGGGGGCGGGCGCGCGCTACGCCATGTATGGATCGAGTGCCCGAAGTGCGGGACTCAAGCCAACTTCGGCCAAGCGTACGCACGGCCATGGCCATGTACCGGCCGCTTCCCTGAGTACGGCACACGTCCTGATCAAGGGACACTTCATTGCACCGAGGATGCTCGCATTGTGCAGAGAGGATCTGCCAACCTTCGGCTTGCCGAACTGGTCACCGCGCTCACCATTATGGAAATGCCTACGCGACTCCACAACATCCTCGGAGACCGCTCACTCTTGGGTGCCATCGGTGCGCTGTACCGGCGCAACCTCCTCGACCGCGACGCGCTCCTAGAGGAGGCGTCCCATGCGAGGCTATCTCCGGATGCTATCGCTTACCTAAGACGCACACCCTGGACGGACGTACAGGCAGCTTTGGACCAGCTACTTGGGATACACCATTCCGACTCGATGTCCCTACGTGACGACGAGTTCGAGCGTCTCCAGAATGCGGCGACCAACGGTGCCCCGGCGATACCGCACCCCCAGCTCGGAAGCCCTTCGCTTTTCGAGGTCCGACAAGCCGACGTGCGCTCGGTTATGGGACCGGAAGGGCGCCTCGGGCTACGCGTCTCTCCGGTTAGCCGCCTGCGGATGGTAATGGTGCAGACCGGATACCAGCGCTTGGACCCGCAGGCCGGACAGGTCGTCGCCACGTCTTTCGACTGGAACGGAGTCACCTGGTTCCCGGGCATCGAGCTGTTCGGCGAGGGAATCTTCATCGACCTCGGCGACACCCCACTCACCCTCGTCGGTGACCGGATCGCCCCCTGGCAGGCTCGTCATACCCTTGGCCCGCAGCCCGACCCGGTGCTCCATCCCGTCCACGTCTGGTGGCACAGTCTGTCTCACCGCCTTCTGTGGGCACTCTCGGTCGACTCCGGGTACTCGTCTGCAGCGATCCGCGAACGGCTCTACTTCCGGCAGGAGGAAGGCATGATCGCTGGAGGCGGGCTCTTGCTCTACACGGTCCAACCTGGCGGTGACGGAACCATGGGCGGAATGGTGTCCCTGGTCAGCAGGTTCGAGAACGTGCTAATCGCCGCCTTGCAGGACGTGGACACCTGCTCCAATGACCCACTGTGTCAGGAGGCCCCAGCAGCTGGCGCAGAGGGTGCGGCCTGTTACTCCTGCCAGTACGCGTCCGAGACATCATGCGAGCATCGAAATCACGGCCTCGACCGCCTGCTGCTGCACGACAACCTGCCCTAACTGAGCGCACCAGCTCAAGTCCCTGCCTCGCAGGGTCCGAGTCGGTCACGAACCCTGCGTATGGGTCATCCAGTAATTCGAATACACAGTAAAGGCAAGCTGTCCGCTGAAGCGGATGTTGTCCTTGACGTCAATAACCGTGCACGTCGCAGTCCCGCCAAAGCACGGACCTCGCATTCCTCGACCGATCATTTGTTCGTACAGGACCCGGCTGGTCGTGGGTCTTCCGACCACGAGCGCCCGCACCTTAGGTGCGTCGAACCCGGTCGTCAGTACGCCGTAGTTGCACAAGACGGACAAGCGCTGATCACGGAACTCCTCGATCAATGAGCGCCGGGTGGCGCTCCTGGTGTCTGAAGTAACGGCTTCTGCACGCCGCCCGGCTCGTCGAAGCAGCACGGCCATCGCGATCGCCTGCTCGACGGTGCATCCGAAAAAGAGGGTCGGCCATTCGGCCGGAAGTTCAAGCAGCCGGTCCAAGAGGGCACGGTTTCTATCCTCCGACTGGCCAATCTCTCGCAAGAATCCCGGATGGAAATCGTCGAACTGCTCGAAGTACTCCACAAAACGCTGATCGCCGTCCATCGGAAACTCAGGCCCGTCGTAGTCGAGAACTTCGTGCTCAGGCTCAGAAAGAACCTGTTGGCGTCGCAGCGCTCCCACCATGTCATCCCCGAGTGAACCGGCAGCCAGCAAGCGTCCATGAAACCGGTCTGCCAGCTGGCGGGTCTGGCGATCGTCGCTTCGGAACGGAGTAGCCGTCAAACCGAGCAGCGGCACTGCGGAGGATGAGGTTGTTGAGAGATCGACACCGAGGAAGCCGAGAACCTCGCTGTAACTGGGTGCCAGCATGCGATGGGCTTCATCCACCACGACCGCACCCAATCGGCCAATCAGCGTGACGAGATCCTGCCGTGCGTTGGAACCCTCGTCCCCCACGATCGCCTGCAGTTTCTGGATGCTTGCCACCACGACGTCCGGGTCGGCCGGCACGGCTGCCGGCCCCCACAACCTGGCGACCTCAAGGCTGTGCCTGACACTGCTCTGACGATGGCCTAGGTCGATCCAAACCTCCCGGAATGCCTGAACGGCCTGTTCGCATAGTTCCTGGCTCTGCGCGATCCAGAAAATGACCCGCCTGTCTCGCTGGGACAGACGCCACGCGATCAGGCTCTCCACCGCAGTCCGGGTTTTGCCGGCCCCGGTCGGAAGGGTCATTACACCGCGGTTGACCCCCTCACGGCCGTTCAGAACCTCCAACGCCTGGTCTTCGAGTTCGACCTGGAAAGCCCACAGGGACGGCAATGGGACGAAAGGAGACACCTCAAGCATGTCGGGCTCACGTGGCGAACCAGGAAGACCAGCAAACACCTGCGGAAGATCGAGTACCTGCACGAAGTGTCGGGGCCAGCTCTTTCCAGCTTCCCAACGCCGCTCGGCAACCTTCCTCGCCTTCGCCTGCCGCCCACCTCTGCTGCGTGCACCACCCGCGTAGTCATGAAGGTGCTCAAGCTCATCGTCGGTAGCCCGCAGAGCGAGACGCTCCCTCAGCACCCTGGAGCTAAGGAGCTCCAGGGTGCAACGGTCAACGAGGAACTGGGCAAGACTGTCGTCGGGGAGCCGCGATCGTAGTCGAGGAGACCTGTTCTCGGTCTGCGCAACGATCCACTCGACTGATTTCCGCCGGCGACGGGTGGGGCCGCCTTCGAGGTCGTTCACGACCGCCCGCAGATCTGCCCTGTGAAGGCGCCGAGACAGCACCTGGACGGCATAAGAACGGGCTTCCTCGCTCAGCTGGCCGAAGGCCTCCACGTGCTCGTCCCTCCACCGACACAACCCGAGCCGACCACCGCCTGGTGACAAGAGCACCACCGGGAACAATCTCATTTTGGTTCCGTTGCGTGAGCGTGTCTCGCGATTGACGCTTACGGGCAACGTAGTCACCGCGTTCGTCGTGCTGACAATCAATCCCGGTCGAGTCGATGGCGGCTACGTTCGAGACATCGCCAGTGCCGGTGGAGGCGGGCAGCTTCCCCCTGTCCAGGGACAGATTTCCGGCTCATAGTCCCGGTTGGAGAGCTCGCGCAAGAACCTCGCATTGTCGCCGAAGTCTTCATTGACCCAACGTGCAACCACGAGAACGGACACATGTTCCGCTCCCGCGTGACGCAGTGCTAGAACGGCAGACTGCGCGTGACCTCCTGTAGTCCATGTGTCATCCAGGAGTAGCACGTGGGAGCCCTGCGGTAGCTGACTGTCCGTGCCAAAATGCTCGGGATTAACATCGCGCGGACGGGAGGCATGAGCGGCGGCCACGAGGCGAACCTCAGGCCAGGGCGCTACGCTGCCAACGATCCCATGCAGAGGGTGCTCGCCGGGTTTGGCTGGGAGCGAAGGCACGGTAGCCCAGTGAGTGGTGGGAGCACCGACGATCCTGCCGGGACATTCAGCATGCCTCGACAGCGCGAGAAGGACGAGCAAGGCTACGATAGTGCGGTGCTCTTCGAGTGGTCGTCGCGCTTTGTATCCGAGCATCACATACCCGGACTGCTGCCTGGCGACCGCGTAGGTTAGGACCGCGACGGCGTCAGCGAGCCCGCGCTGGGTGCGGTGTCCATTGCATTGAAAACAGCGCTCGTAACCAGGAGCTGGCGTCGTGCAGACCGAGCAGGTGATGCGATCCCGGCGTACTGGATTTCGGAGGTAGCCTCCAGCCCTCGACACCAGGGCCGCGCTCAAGCGCGCCACAGCCTCCTGGTCCAGCATGTCTACGCAGACGCCAGCCGCTGAAGCTCGGCACCGATAGCCTCGCGCTCTGCGATCAGTTGATCGACGATGTTCAGGACCGAGGCCAGGTTTCTGGCCACGTGAACACCAGGTCGGCTGACGAGGGCTCGCGCCCACTCATTCTGTCCGACAACAACGTCGGTGAGGATCACCGGCCGACCGTGCTCTACCGCCATCCGCGCCTGGCTACGTGCGCCGCTATGCTCGCCGGCCTCGACCACAACTGTTGCTAGCCCGTACCCAGACATCGTGGCGTTACGCATCGGGAAGTTGTGCCTCTGCGGCGGGGCATCAGGCCAGAACTGAGAGAGCAGAAGGCCACGAGAGGCGATTTCCTCGTGCAACTCTCGATTCTCAGCCGGATAAGCCCTGTTGATGCCGGTTCCGATAATGGCGACTGTCCGTCCTCCTGCAGCAATGGCGGTGCGATGAGCCGCGGTGTCGATGCCGAGCGCCAGCCCGGCAACCACCGTCAGCCGACGAGATACAAGTTCGCGGGCCACACCAGCTGCGACAGCCAGACCACGTTCTGAAGCCTTCCGGGAACCCACAACGGACACTGCGGGATCGTCTCGAATTAGGGATCCCCGCGCGAAGAGGACGGGAGGAGCCTGGTGGATCCCACGGAGCCGCACCGGATAGTCCGCATCGAGGATGGTGACGAGTGTCCAACCCTGGTTCGCCCAGAACGTGATCTCCTGAGCTGCCGACTGCAGGGCATTGAGCTGCCCTGGAGGATCCATCAGTGCAGCGGGAACGACCCGATGCCACACCTCGATGGCACTCCCGGCCTCGAAGACATCGGCAGTAATGTCGGCCCAGCGCATGCCTGCCGGACGAGCCCGAAGAAGAGCGACGAGTGCGGCGCGTTCCTCAGGGTTGCTCGCGTTCATGGTGTCAGCGTAAGAGGATGACCGCGCCATCCGCATACCACTACCCCGAAGTATCCTCACCCACGTCGCTCGATTGAACATGTGTTCGATTATTACAGCGAGGTCCGACAGCGCCGCCTTGGCGCGAGCACAACAGCAGATGCTGTGCAGCGTCGGTCGCGCCGGGGAGGCGCTCAGGCGATACGGCACTCTCGTGACGCTCGGTCAGGCCCGCGTGCGTGGTCACGTTCCTCGGACTGGGACGAGCTGTTCGACGGTCGCAACTGATGTGTGTGCGCGACGGAGCCAAGCCTGTGCACCATGCTTCCGTCGAATTTGACAGATCTGAACGTTCTGATTTAAATAAGATAACTTATTTCTCAAACTACAGTCCTTGGGGCGATGGACCGAGTCTCGTCGGCTCTTGGGCCGAGATCAGGACGCGCTCGCCAGAAGCGCCAACGGGTGTGAGCAGTCTGAACACTGGCCACGTTTGCGTACGAGGAGGAGGAGGAGACGGTGATGGCTGACCGGCCGGTAGACGCCGCTGAGCTAGCACCAGCGCTCCGTATCTGCGCCGCACGGGTGGCACGGCGGTGACTCGACATCGCCCACGGGAGGGGGTGGGTGAGCCTCTGTTCGGCGAGGACTGGTGGCGCCAGGACCAGCAGCTCTTCAACGATGCCCTGACCCGCCAGTCCGGTATCAGGACCCGAACCCGGCGTGCCCCGCGCCGATCCGGTGAGCCCGATAACCTACAGAACCAGCTCGTGCAGGACGCCTTGTTCTCCGCCGATGACCTGCCGACCATGCAAGGAGCGGAGCATGAATCGCTACGGCCTGATGGCCCAGAAGCACTGGGCTCGGTGGCTGCCCGACCGGTACGCGCAGATCGAGGATGCGGACAGCTTCTTCTCGGAGCTGGGGATGCGGACGGCGGAACGGATCGACAGCCTGGCACTGACCCTGGCGGGGGACGACCAGCTGGGCGAGGGGTACCTCGGCAAGGCGGGCCGCCTGGGACAGGCACGGCACCAGGCGGAGGAGATTGTGCTGACGGAGATGATCCTGCTGGAGCCGGAACCCGGAGCCGACGAGGACTCGGAGGATCCGGAGAACCTGTCTACGGATCTCCGCAGGCCCCGGAGCAGCTAGCAGCATTCCGGCCCGCCAGCCAGGATGATCTGGCGCCGTCGGGCGCGGTCAGCCGAGTCCGCGCGAACCTCGCGGCACTGACTGCGCTGCGCTCGGTTCAGCGCGAAGCCCGCCGTGCGACCGCCAGTGAACAGCGCACGATGGCCCGCTGGTCCGGCTGGGGCGCGGTGCCGGAGGTCTTCGACGCGAGCCGCGAGGAGTTCGGCGGGACCCGAGAACAGCTCGCAACGCTGCTGACTCCGCAAGAACTGGCCGCGGCCGCACGCAGCACGCTGAACGCCCACTACACCGACGCGGCGCTGGTGCAGGCCATGTGGGCAGCCGCAGGGCAGCTCGGTTTCGAGGGTGGCCAGGTACTGGAGCCGGGCAGTGGATCGGGAAATTTCATCGGTTTCGCGCCCGTCAGCGCGCATGTGACCGGGGTCGAGCTGGAGCCGGTTACCGCCGCGATCGCCGCAGCCCTCTATCCCGGTGCCACGGTCGTCCCTGGCTCGTTCGCTGACGTGCGTTTCCCGGACGAGTCGTTCGACCTGGTGATCGGCAACGTGCCGTTTGGCAATTTCACCTTGCGTGACCCGCGGCATAACCGGTCCGGGCACGGGATCCATAACCACTTCATCATCAAGTCCCTGCGTCTGACCCGGCCCGGTGGCCTGGTCATGGTGCTGACTTCGCGGTACACGATGGACGCGCGGAACCCTGCCGCGCGCCGCGAGATCGCTTCTCTGGCCGATCTGGCGGGCGCGCTGCGGCTGCCAGGCGGCGCCCATCAGCGGGCCGCGGGCACCAGCGTGGTCACCGACCTGCTGATCCTGCGCCGCCGCGAGCCCGACCGTCAGCCCGACGCCACAGCGTGGGAGCGGGCCCGGCTGACCGAACTCGACGGCGCGCAGGTACCGGTCAATGAGTATTTCCTGCACCATCCCGGGGCCGTGCTCGGCGACATGGGCACGGCCGGCGGCGCCTACCGCGCCGACGATCTGGTGGTCACCCCGGGCAGGGATACCACCGGGGATTTCGCCCGCGGCCTGGACCGCATCAGCACCGCCGCCCGCGCTCGTGGCCTCACCTGGACCCCGTCAACAGACGCGCCCGCAGCCCGGCCAGAGCCGCCGCCAGTGTCCCGGCACCCGGACGGCTATCTGGAGGCCAGCGAGGACGGCACGTTCACCGAGGTCGCCGACGGCTTGGCCCGCCCGTTCGAGGTGCCGCGCAGCCAGGCCGCCGAACTACGAGCGCTGCTTGGGCTGCGAGACGCCGCCGTAGGCCTGCTGGAAGCAGAAGCCGCCGCGGCGGAAGACACCCCACAGACCGAGCGGATGCGCCGTGACCTCGGCCGCCGCTACGACGATTGCGCTCGTGCGTATGGGCCGCTGAACCGGTTCTCGCTGCGCCGGACCGGGCGCACCGATCCGGTCACCGGCGACCAGGTCATGGCCCGGGTCGCCCCGCCGCAGGGCGGTTTTCGCGGCGACCCGTACGCTCCGCTGGTCTACGCGCTGGAGGAGTTCGACCCGGCCGGGCAGCGCGCCGCGAAAGCCGCGATCTTCACCCACCGGGTGGTGGCCCCGCGCAGCCCGCGCCTTGGCGCTGACACCGCTGCGGACGCCCTCGCGATCTGCCTCGACACGCACGGCCAGCCAAGGCTGGATGAGATCGCCCGGCTGCTCGGCGTCACCGCGAACCAGGCCCGCGACGAACTCGGCACGCTGGTGTTCGACGACCCGCAGTCTGACCGGCTAGTCCCGGCGGCCGAGTACCTGTCCGGGAACGTCCGGGACAAGCTCCGCGCTGCAGAGCGAGCCGCCGGGGATGATTCCCGGTTCGCGGTGAACGCCGCTGAGCTGCGCACGGTGATCCCCGCCGACCTGTCACCCGGCGAGATCGACGCCCGCCTGGGAGCGGCGTGGATCGACTCCGGTTACGTCGAGCAGTTCCTGCGCGAGACCCTCGATGACCCCACGCTGCGGGTCGAGCACCCGGGCGGCCAGATCTGGGCGATCAAGGGCAACGCCAGCAGCGTCCTTGCCGCATCCACCTGGGGAACGGAACGCTACCCGGCGCCGCAGCTCGCCCAGGCCATCTGCGAGCAGCGCAAGATCGAAGTCCGCGACCTCGTGCACACCCCCGACGGCGACCGCAGCATCCCCAACATCGACGCCACCCTGGCCGCGCAGGAGAAAGCCGCCGAACTCGCCGAGCATTTCTCGGCGTGGGCGTGGCAGGACCCCGCCCGGGCCGAGGACCTGGCCCGCACCTACAACGAGCGGTTCAACAACCTGGTGCTGCGCAGCTACGACAACACCTCACTCACCCTGCCCGGGCTGTCGCTGGCGTTCCGGCCCCGGCCGCACCAGGTCGCCGCGGTCGCCCGGATGATCCACGAGCCCGCAGTGCTGCTCGCCCACGAGGTCGGGGCCGGCAAGACCGCGGAGATGATCATCGGCGTCACCGAGCTGCGCCGCCTCGGCCTGGTCCGCAAGCCCGCGATCGTGGTCCCCAATCACATGCTGGACCAGTTTGCCCGCGAATGGCTGCAGCTGTACCCGAACTCCCGGGTGCTGGTGGCCCGCCGCGAGCAGCTCCGCGGGGACCACCGCCGCCGGTTCGTCGGCCGCTGCGCGACCGGTGACTGGGACGGCATCGTGATGTCGCGGTCTGCGTTTGAGCGCATCCCACTCAGCCCGGCCGAGCAGGCCGCCTACATGGAACGGGAACTCGACCAGATGCGGCAGTGGATCCAGACAGCCAAATCGGGAGGCGGGCTCACGGTCAAACGACTGGAGGCCGCGTTACTGCGGGCCGAGGAACGGCTGAAGGCCAAGCTCGACTCCGCCAAAGACCCGGGCATCACCTGGGAGGCGACTGGGATCGACTACCTGTGCATCGACGAAGCACATGGGTATAAAAACCTACAAACCACATCAAATATTACCGACGCGGCGATCGACGGGTCCATGCGGGCATCCGACCTCGACATGAAAATAGATTACCTGCGGCGCCGCAATGGCACCCGGGTGGTCACCTTCGCCACCGCCACCCCGATCGCGAACTCCGTCACCGAAGCCCACGTGATGCAGCGCTACCTGCGCCCCGACCTGCTGGAAGCCGCCGGGGTCTCGGTGTTCGACAGCTGGGCGGCCACGTTCGGCCAGGTCGTCACCCAGGTCGAACTGGCCCCGGAGGGCGGCGACAGCTTCCGGGTCAAGAGCCGGTTCGCCCGATTTCGGAACGTACCCGAGATGCTCCGCATCTGGCACATGTTCGCCGACGTCAAGACCGCCGCCGACCTCCACCTGCCGGTACCCATCCTGGCCGAGCGTCCCGGTGACGGCCGGCGAGTCCCTGAGACTGTCACCGTCGAGCCGTCCAGAGATCTGATCGACTACGTTGGCGGCCTGGGCAGGCGGGCCGAGGCGATCCGCAACCGGGCCGTCGCTCCCGAGGAAGACAACATGCTCAAGGTCTCGGGCGACGGGCGACGCGCGGCGCTGGACCTCCGCCTGGTCGGGCTGCCGCAGAACGTCCCCGGCAAACTCGCCACGGCCGCGAGCCGGATCGCCGCCATCTGGCAGGCGCACCGCGACGACGAGTACCTAGCGCCCGACGGAGTTCCGTACCCGGTGCGCGGGTCGCTGCAACTCGTGTTCTGCGACCTGGGCACACCCGGACCAGGGTGGAACGCCTACTACGAGCTGCGCGACCAGCTCGCCGGACGCGGGCTGCCCAGGGAGGCCGTCCGGTTCGTGCACGAGGCGAAGACCGACACCGACCTGGCCCGCATGTTCGCCGCCTGCCGGTCCGGGCACGTCGCCGTTCTCGTCGGATCGACCGAAAAGCTCGGCGTCGGCACTAATGTGCAGGACCGGGCCGTGGCGCTGCACCACCTCGACGCGCCCTGGCGACCCGCCGACGTCGACCAGCGCGAAGGCCGCATCATCCGCCAGGGCAACCTGAACGCCGAGGTGCAGGTCATCCGCTACCTGGCGGCCCGGAGCTTCGACGGGTATCTCTGGCAGACCCTGGAACGCAAAGCCAGATTCATCCAGGACATCATGTCACCCTCCCTGGACACCCGGGAGATCGGCGACATCGGCGACACCGTGCTGTCGTTCAGCGAAGCCAAGGCCCTGGCGACCAGCAACCCGCTGCTGATGGACAAGGCACAAGCCGATGCCGACCTAGCCCGCCTCGTCCGCGCCGAACACGCCCACAGCCGCACCCAGGACGGCCTGCGCCGCACCATCACCCGCCTGCAGCAGCACATCACCGCCCAGACCCGACTCGCCGACGACATCGACACCGCCATCGCCCGGCGGCAGGACACCCGCGGCGACGCGTTCACCATGACCGTCGAAGGCCGCGCCTACCGCAAGCGCGCCGACGCCGGCCGGCACCTGCTCGACCGGATCAGACAGGAAGCCGCGAACCAGCTGGGATTCCGGCAGCGAACCATGCGCACCGGGAAACTCGGCGGCTTCACCCTGACCATCACCATCGCCCAAACACCGGGCCAGGTCACCGTGACCCCGGCACTCGAAGACGCGCCCGGCACCGAGATGACCTTCACGTCGGCGGACCTCGCTGAGATCGACCCGGCCGGCCTGGTCGCACGGCTCGAAAATCGGCTCACCCGCCTCGAAGCCACCAAGATCAAGGTCATCGCGGACATCGGCCACGCCTGCAACGAGATCGACCACGCCACCGCCAGTATCGGCAAGCAGTTCCCCCAGTCCGCCGAACTGTCCGCCGCACGGGAACGCACCCGCCAGATCGACCAGCAACTCGAAGCAGCCGCCACCCCACCACAACCCCAGGACGCCGACGCAGCCGACGATCGCGACGCGGTGCCCGCACGCCAGCAATCGCCCGCCACGTCACAGCGAATCGGTTCCCCGACCTCGAACACGACGGCCGACGCCGACTGTCACCAGCCGTTCCACGACGGCATCCACGGAACTGCCGCCGGCCAGCGGGCTGGGGAGACTCTGCCCACGCAGACTGCCGATCGTCGCGGGCACCAGGGTCTCGGTCCCGCTCCCATCCCTCAAGGCCGAAACGCACGGACGTTGCGCACAGGGAATGAACCCGACGTCCGCACACCGTGGCCATCAGCCACCGAGCCACAATCTGGACCCAGCCCGGGCCACGGGTTCAGTCCCTACGCCGCGGCTCAGCGCTACACAGGCCACCGACCTGGCCCGACGCTCTCCCAAAACCGTGATGCGGAGCAATGGCAGCACCCCATGTTCGGGAATGATCGTCGTGCCCCTGAGCGTGAGGCAGGCCAATGAGCAGAGGCGCCACAGCCTGAGCTGCGCCATCAGCTCAGGTAGTTCCGACTGGATACCCGTTTAGCCGCGCGATGGGTCAGCTCTCTCAAGCCCCGCAAGTAATGAACGGTTCGCGCAAGGCGTCGAGCGCACGCCAAAGCAGCTCTGTCATCACTCCGGGACCGATTCGTGGAGGAGAGACAGCAGGGAATCTAGTTTAAACAAGACGTATATGATGCGGTAGCATAGAGATAGCGGCCCTGGCGCCTAGCAGCCACGCCCAGCACCAGGGCCGCGTACTCCCGCCAACTAGCAGTCGTACAGGAGCACACCCATCATGTCCCTCCGAACCTCTGTCTTAACGCCCGCTGCAGGAATCGGCGCGAACGAGAAGCTGACCGTCCGTGAGCTGTGCGCCGAGCTGAAGGTTTCCCGCTCGACCTTCTACGACTGGCGCCAGAAGGGCTGCGGTCCGCGATGCATCCGCCTGCCCAACGGCGACCTTCGCGTCCGCCGCCGTGACCTGGACGAGTGGCTCGGTGCACGGGAGATCGCGTGAGCCGCCGCGCGGCGATTCCGCCGCCCAGTGACGACAATCAGCGCCGGATCACTTACGACGTGCGGATCTGGACGACAAGGCCCGTTAGCGGTGCGCGGGGCCGCTCATACCAGCTCCGCTGGAACGTCGCTGGCAAGGTTCACTACGCTACCTTCGCGACCAAGGCGCTCGCCGACAGTCATGGAGCGAAACTGAAGACTGCCGCACGGGAGGGCGAAGCGTTCGATATCGCGGCCGGACTGCCGTTGTCCATGGTCAATGAGGGCCAGGACCGACAGGTGAGCTGGTACGCGTTCGCATGCGCCTACGTCGACATGAAATGGCAGGAGATGTCACCGAACTCGCGGCGGGCGATCGCTGACGCCTTGGCGACAGCTACCCCGGCGCTGCTGGCTACGAGCCGGGGCGCTCCCAAGCCCGCAGAGTTGAGGGCGGCTCTCTATGGCTGGGCCTTCAACGTCAAAGCGCGTGCCGACAGCCCGCCTCCCCGCCTGGCGGCGACGGTGGGCTGGGTTGAGCGCAACACCGTTAACCTGACGGACCTGGGAGATCCCGACACGCTCCGCAAGGTCCTGAACCAGCTCGCCAGGAAGATAGATGGCAGCCCCGCTGCGGCGACCGTCGTGGCGCGGAAGCGCGCAGTGCTGTTCAACCTGCTCGGCTACGCGGTGGACAAGAAGCACTTCACGATGAACCCGATGATGTCCATGCGGTGGAAAACACCCAAAGTTGCCGATGCCATCGACCGGCGCCGCGTCGTCAACTCCAGCCAGGCTCAGGCGCTACTCGAAGCCGTGGCGGCACAGGGACCGATGGGCCGCCATCTGGAGGCGTTCTTCGGATCTCTGTATCACGGGGGACTGCGGCCATCCGAGGCGGTCATGCTGAACCGTGACGAGATCGAGCTGCCCGACGATGGCCAGTGGGGATGGCTGCACCTCGGTGCGTCGGCTCCCTCTACCGGAGGCGCCTGGAATGAATCGGGCAACCGGCGTGAAAGACGCCAGCTCAAGCACCGGGCTGCCAAGGAAGTTCGCCCGGTCCCGGTCTCGCCGACGTTCGCCCGGCTGCTCCAGAAGCACCTCGCAGAGCACGGCACGGCGCCCGACGGGCGGCTGTTCCGGGGCGAGGGCGGCGGGCTGCTCTCCGACTCTGTGTACGGGCGGGTATGGGAGAAGGCCAGGCAAGAGGCACTCACCCCGGCCGAGGCAGCATCGCCTCTCGCCGAGCGACCCTACGACCTTCGGCACGCCCGGCTGTCCACTTGGCTCAACGCAGGCGTCGTACCTGCCCAGGTCGCTGAATGGGCAGGAAACAGCGTCGCCGTCCTGCACCGCGTCTACGCCAAATGCCTGGTCGGCTCGGAGCAGACGGCCCTACGCAGAATCGACGAAGCCGAGGCAGCATCAGACCCAAGCCCGCAGGCGGAGTAACCACTTGAGAACCCAGCGGGCAATATTAGGCACATCAACTTGAGACGGAGGTAATCATGACCACGCTCCCGGCGATGTGCCCGGCATGTCTTACCAATAGCATCATGCCAACGAGTGACGAGGATCGCGCACTTGGAGATTGCCCGTACGGTTGCCCCCGCTGTCAGCGGCGTTTCGAGGAACTGCCTGACCTGGACCGGCCATGGCCGACCCCGTTCCCCGCGGCCCTTCTCGACTGCCTCGCCGCTCTCCGCTCCCTGAGCTACCTCCTCGATGACGATGAATCTGTGCTGATCATCATGTTCTCCCGGACCACCACCTGCGGCGACTACCAGGCGATGGCCAATGAGGTACTTCATTCGAGCGCCTGGCCTGCCGGCTGGGAGTTCGAGATACGCAAAGTTGCGCCGTGATCGCGTGGATCTGATCGGTGCCGTCACGCAAGACGAGGCATGTCAAGGCTCGTAGAACACGGTCGGCCGGAGCAGATTTGGCCGAAGGACGACCTCTTTACGCTCGTATCCGTTCGGACCGGCTCTTGAGCGCCCGAAGCACCCCTGCTTGCCGGCCGCCATCGAGGAGTACCAGCGTTGGTACCCGATACTCGCCCCAACAGCGTCCACGCGCAACCGAGGCTGCAGAGCAATGAGCGTCTTGGGCGCCCCGTGCCTCGTTGAGCAGCCAGCGCAGCCTCCGCGCTCAACCACCACTCAACCACGAGCACCCGCCAAGCCCCGTATCCAGCCGGACGCAACCGGACCCGGACAAGATCAGCCCCTGACCGCATCATCACAGGTCAGGGGCTGTTTTACGAGGTAGTGGCAGGTGTTGGGTTCGAACCAACGTAGGCTGAGCCGACGGTTTTACAGACCGCTCCCTTTGGCCACTCGGGCAACCTGCCGTATGCCGTCCGCCAACGACGGCA
>Ga0310039_10000733_pt1 | contig 25973 bp, 21 predicted proteins | sample Sb_taG_4_FD_200460 | JGI IMG/M metagenome (GOLD analysis project Ga0310039, IMG submission 200460) | Peat soil microbial communities from Weissenstadt, Germany - Sb_50d_6_BS metaG (v2) (version 2) | ecosystem: Environmental > Terrestrial > Soil > Wetlands > Peat | place: Germany: Weissenstadt...
AATCCCGACAATGGTCGCCCATTTCGTAGCCGATCTTTCGGTAGGCCTACTAGCCCCGCGCCTGCTGACGGTCCGCGCCCTACCTCCCGCCGATCAAGTTCCAGCCAGCGCAGACTCGAATCCATGACCATGCACGCACGATTCTTCTCGTGTCGGTTTCCCGCATGAGCGTGTAACCGCTATGAATCCCGAGCCCACAATTTCTCTTCCCACTCAGCAGATCCAAATCGTGCTCCAATCCTTCGAGATCGCGGCCGCCGATCCGCTCTGCGAGCAAATTCGCACCTATATCGATCTACTTCTCCGCTGGAACCGCCGAATTTCCCTAACCGCCATCGAATCTCCCGAGGAAATCGTCCGAACGCACTTCGCCGAAAGCCTTTTGGCGACAAAAGCCGTCCCCGATCTACATGGTCGGCTCGCCGACGTTGGCACCGGCGCCGGTTTTCCCGGCCTCCCGCTGCGCATGTACATCCCAGACCTGCATCTCACCTTAATCGAGCCAAACGCCAAGAAATGCGCGTTCCTAGCCGAGATAGTTCGTGCACTCGATCTGAAAGCCGTCGATATCATCCAGCGCCGCTACGAAGACGTCCGCAAACCCGATCCGCCATTCGACATCGTCACCGCTCGCGCACTGGGTCAATTCCAAGAGTTCGCAGAATGGGCAGAATCGGTCCTCGCGCCAGACGGCCGTGTGATGGTTTGGACCGGCCCGGACGGCAAATCCGAACTAGAACGCAAGAAATCCTGGAGGTGGCACCCACCCAACGTGATTCCCGGCTCAAAACACCGCCTAATCGTACTCGGCTCGCGCTGATCAGCAAGAAAGTGTTCCACGTGAAACATTTCAAGTAACACTTTAGCTGTTCCACGTGGAACGATTCCTCGTATTTTTACCTACGTATAACGAAATTCCTTGCACACTCCTCAATCCTTCTGCTAAATTCCCCTCGCTCGGGGGGTAATTTGGGGCGAGTCATCGCCATTGCCAATCAGAAGGGCGGCGTCGGTAAGACCACCACCACTGTCAACCTCGGAGCCTCCCTAGCCGCTACAGAACGCCGCGCCCTAGTAATCGATTGCGACTCCCAAGGCAACATGACCACCGCCCTGGGCTTCCAGAAGGATCCCTCCCGCCGCACCCTCTATAACCTATTGATTTTAAATGAATCCATAGACAAGGTCCTGCTCAAAACCCAGGTAGAAGGCCTAGACCTAATCCCCTCAGACAAAAATCTGGTAGGCGCCGCGGTAGAGCTGGTCAACATGGAAAACCGCGAGTACCAGCTGAAAGCCATAGTCGATCAGCTAAAGCAGAATTACGATTACGTCCTGCTAGACTGCCCGCCAGCCCTAGATCTTCTCACCCTGAACGCCCTAGCCGCCGCCGATTCCGTCCTGGTCCCGATCCAAACCGAGTACCTGGCCCTGGAAGGCGTCTCCGAGCTACTAGACACCCTAATGCGCCTCCGCCGCACCATCAATCCCTCCCTAGCGATCGAAGGCATCCTACTCACCATGTACGACGACCGCACCACGCTCTCAAAGCAGGTCGCCGCCGATCTACGCAGCTTCTTCGGAGCCCAGGTCTTTGAAACGGTCATCCCACGCAACGTCCGCCTTGCCGAAGCTCCCAGCCACGGAAAGCCAGTAATGTTCTACGACATACATAGTAAAGGCGCTGAAAGCTATCTTCAGCTCGCCAAGGAGGTTGTCGCCTATGGCACGAAACGCTTTGGGGCGGGGGCTTAGCGCATTAATTCGCGAGCCGGGCCTGGGAATAGATGTCCCGGGCGCAGGCATGCCCGCAGGCATCCCGCCGGGCCAAGCGCAAGGCACCGCCGCTGCAACGGCCCCAGCTCTGGCCCCGGGCAGCGAAGCCGTAATCCAGGTCGACATCGACATCATCGATCCCAGCCCGCACCAACCGCGCCTCAAATTCAGCGAAGCCGCAATGGAAGAGCTGGCCGCGTCCATCACCGCCAGCGGCATCCTTCAACCAGTCCTACTCCGCCGCAAAGGCCCCCGCTACGAACTAATCGCCGGCGAGCGCCGCTGGCGCGCCGCCCAACGCGCCGCAATGAAAAGCGTCCCAGCCATAGTGCGCAATGTCCCCGATGAGCGCGCGGTTGAAATGACGCTAATCGAAAACCTGCAACGCGAAGATCTCAATCCGCTCGAAGAAGCGATGGCCTTCGATCGCCTCTCCCACGATTTCGGCATGACCCAGGAACAGATCGCCGAACGCACCGGCAAAAATCGCAGCACAATTTCAAACTCGCTGCGCCTGCTGCGCCTGGATCCGCAAGTGAAAAAGATGATCGGCGAAGGCCTAATCTCCGCCAGCCACGCCCGCGCCCTGATAACCATCACCGATCCAGCATCCCAAATCGACGCCGCCAAAAAAGCCGCCCGCGGCCGCATCTCCGTCCGTCAAATCGAGCGCATGACGGCCAAAGCCACGAAAGCCCCAAAGCCTGGCGAAGTAAGCGTAACCGACCCAAACGTCCGCCACATGCTAGGTCTGATGGAGCAAAAGTACGGCACCAAGGTAACGTTAAAGCCCTTCGTAGGCGGCAAAGGCGGCCACCTAATCTTCCACTACTACGAGAACGAATACTTAACCACCCTCTACGATCTATTGATGATAGAACGCTAGTAATGTAGTAGACAGAAGCGCGGTATGTTCTTGCCGTCATCCTGAGCGGAGCTAAGGATCTAAAGGACCTGGAGTCGGAAACAGCCACCCGCAGTCATCGCCAGCGCAGAGAAGTAGTGGCATTTTTTTCCTTTCGCGGAACGCCGTGCCTCCAGCGCCACGGCGGTAGTCTCAATTCAGCTGATATCGTTTTCGCGAGAAGTCCGACGCCTTGTCAGGGCATGACTTCAGTCATGCCGCAACGCTCGCAAAACAACGACGGCTTTAGCCGCTGAGGTTCGTCCTTTCTCAAGCGGCCTTTAAATCCCAAACCTTCCCCCCGCACGAAACCCCCAACTCGGCTACTATGTACCTGGAGAATCCCCCGTGCCCTGGGACTGGCTAGAACGCAAAATCACCGACTCCGACGAATGGACCGGCTTCCTCGAGCGCGGGATCAAGGTAGTCGGCGACATCGAAAGCTCCGGCACCCTCCGCGTAAACTCGCGCGTCCAAGGCACGCTAAAATCCCACAGCATGTTAATCCTCGGCGACGCATCCGAAGTCGAAGGCCAACTAGAAGCCCGCATAGTAATCGTAGGCGGCAAATTCAAAGGAATAGTCCGCGCCTCAGAACGAGTAGAAATTCACGAGAAGGGCGTGGTAACGGGAGAAGTCCACTCCAAATGCCTGCTAATCGAGCCAGGCGCCATCTTCGAAGGCACCTGCCACATGATGCCAGAAGCCTCCAACGGCAAAATCGTAGCCATCCCCATCCGCGCCGCCGGCCGCAGCTAGGACTTCGAAGCGGACGATCGATGTGTCTTCATCAAACTTGTACCTTGCCGGAAAACTTTTAAGACTTCAAGGATCGCGGTCGTGCGTGAATCCTCATCCATGATCGCGCGATCAGGTGTACATCAGCGAAGACTACTCCGGTCGTTCAACAAGGAGGCCGGACAAAAAAAGAGCGGGGCGAATCCTTCCGCCCCGCTCGGGATTGGCCTCGGCGTCCCGCCCCTGCTTTTTTCGAGGCGGTCCGCCTTGGCGACTCGGCTTAGACTTAGACCAATCCTTGATCCAACATCGCATCGGCAACCTTGGTGAATCCGGCGATGTTCGCGCCGTACACCAAATTGCCCGGCTGTCCATATTCCGCTGCTGTATCAAACGCGTTCTTGTGGATGGCGATCATGATCTTATGCAGACGATCATCCACTTCTTCGCGCGTCCAATTCAGCCGCGTGCTGTTCTGGACCATCTCCAGGCCCGAGGTCGCAACTCCACCAGCATTCGCGGCCTTCGCCGGCCCGTAGAGAATCCCTGCCTGCAAGAACATCTTCGTCGCGTCAAGAGTGCTGGGCATATTCGCGCCCTCGGCAACGAGCTTGCAGCCGTTCATCAACAGATTTGCTGCATCCTTTGGATTGATTTCATTCTGTGTCGCACTTGGGAACGCGCAGTCAGCCTTGATCTCCCAGATCGGGTTCACATCGGCCTTCGGATCGACGGGAATGTACTTCGCCGTCTTGAACTTATCTGCGTATTCCTTGATGCGCCCGCGCCGGACGTTCTTCAGTTCCATAATCCACGCCAACTTCTCGCGGTTGATGCCCTCGGGATCGTAGATCACGCCATTCGAATCCGACATGGCAATGACCTTCGCGCCGAAGTCCAGCAGCTTCTCAACGGTGTACTGCGAAACGTTGCCGCTTCCGGAAACCAGGCACAGCTTGCCTTCGAGCGTGTCCTTCCGGCTCTTCATCATTTCATGCGCGAAGTAGACGCAGCCGTAGCCTGTCGCTTCCGGCCGAATCAGCGAGCCGCCCCAGTTGATGCCCTTGCCGGTCAACACGCCCGTGAATGTGTTCGACAGGCGCTTGAACTGCCCAAAGAGATATCCGATTTCGCGGCCGCCCACGCCGATGTCGCCGGCCGGGACGTCCGTGTTGTGTCCGATGTGCCGCCAGAGTTCGCTCATGAAGCTCTGGCAGAAGCGCATCACTTCATTGTCGCTCTTGCCCTTCGGATCGAAATCCGATCCGCCCTTGCCGCCGCCCATCGGCAGCGTGGTCAGGGAATTCTTCAGCACTTGTTCGAACGCCAGGAACTTCAAAATTCCCAGGTTCACGGAGGGATGGAAACGCAATCCGCCCTTGTACGGGCCGATCGCGCTGTTCATTTCAATGCGGAAACCGCGATTCACCTGCATGTTGCCTGCATCGTCGAACCACGGCACGCGGAACATCAACACGCGCTCGGGCTCCACGAAGCGCTCTAGTATTTTGGCCTTCTGGTATTCGGGGTGTTTCTCCAGCGCCGGGGTGAGGGAAACAAGAACTTCCTCAACGGCCTGGTGGAATTCCGTTTCCGCGGGGTTCTTTCTGCGTACTGTATGAAGAACTTCATTTACATACTCCTTTGCGGTCATGATCGCTGGAGATGTAAGAGTAGCTATGCCCATGTGAGTCTCCTCGTCGGACGAGCTTTAAGATCGGAGTTCGGTCCCTCGCTCATCGTTTTTCTGCGGTTCTAAGCCTTCAAGGCGTAGTGCCTGAACGCAACTCGATTAGAGTCCTCTTGCGGCTGGCGTTCCGTGACATCCGTCACAAGTGAGTGTGACGTGCGCACTGGCCTGATGATGGTACTAAGCGGAGACTGGTCGCTATTGGAGGTGCTGTCATGGCAAGCAAGGCTGCGGACCTGGCTGGACCAGGAATTGGGAACTACGCCGAATTAGAAGGCATTCTGCCGAACGATTACAGCAGCGCGCTCACCCGGCGCGAAACGCAAAAGGCCATCTTCGCCCTCAAGCGCTTCATTGAGGACAATTTGTGCAAAGAACTGAATCTCATGATGGTCACCGTGCCGCTTATGGTCGATACCGAGACCGGCGTGAACGACATGCTGGACCGCGACGGCTCGCGCACGCCCATCCAATTCCACATCTCGAATGACCACAATGTGCATCCCGTGGACGCGCAGATCGTCCAGGCGGCCACGAAGTGGAAGAGAATGGCGCTGAAGGAATTCGGCATGCACGCCGGCCACGGCCTGTGCACCGATATGCGCGCCGTGCGCAAGGATTACTTCCTCGACCACGATCACAGCGCCTACGTCGATCAATGGGATTGGGAGCGCGTGATCATGCCGGCGGAACGCAACCTGGAATTCCTCAAGGAAATCGTCAACAAAATCTGGAAAGTGATCGTGGAAGCCGAACTCTACGCCGAGGAACTTTTCCCCGAATTGAGAGCCAAGAAGTACCCGAATCTTCCGGAGAAGCTGGCCTTCCTGCACGCCGAAGAGCTGCTGCATATGTATCCCACGCTGCCGCGCAAGCAGCGCGAAACCGCCATCCTGCAGGAGTGCCCCGCGCTATTTATCGTAGGCATCGGCTATCCGCTCGAGGACGGCTACCCGCACGAAATGCGCGCCGCCGACTACGACGACTGGGTCACCGAAACCAGGCCCATCCACGGAAAGCAGATGCACGGCCTGAACGGCGACATCCTGGTCTGGAACCACGTCACGCGCCGCCGTCACGAACTAAGCTCCATGGGAATTCGCGTGAACGCCGAAAGCCTCCGCAAGCAACTGGAAATGTCCCATCAATTGGATTTCCTGAAGTTCCCATATCACCAGGCCATCCTGAACAACGAAATTCCGCTGAGCATTGGCGGCGGCATAGGCCAATCCAGAACACTAATGCTTCTCCTAAGGAAGGCGCACCTAGGCGAAGTAACGGTAAGCGTCTGGCCAAAGATCCTGAAAGAGATGTGCGCCAAGAAAAATATCTTCGTCCTAGAATAAACGCGCGGCAGGGCGTCGCGTTCTCCTAGGTACCGCCGGCGCCCCTGCCGGCCTCTTACGACAACTATCGTCACGTACGACCGCAATCAATCGCGGACTCAGGCCTGCCCCACTAACGACAATTAGGCCCCTGTCAGCAGCGATCCCAATTTCTCGGCCTTACGCCCCCGCCGCCGACGCTTCCGAGCGAATGCCATCTTGCAATTCCAAACAGCAATACTCAATCGTCTAGCGTGGCCGGTGTGGTGCACTGTCGTCCTCTTGAGACCGAAGCGCTTTCACTCGCTCCTTCAGGAACATCTCGATCCGGTTCGTCGTCCACACTGCAATACCGGTTCCGAAGAAATCTTTATCTTCAGTCCAAACCCCGCATCCCAAAGCCAGCGCGGCAGCCAGCACCGGCCAGTCGTTCTCGTCTCGACCGCGCAACCGCTGCCGAGCCTGGTCCTCACAGACGCAGTAAAGCTCATGCGTTACAGGTTCGACGACGATCTGAAGATATTTGAGGGATGCCGGAACATCGGCGTGCGGCAGCCCTCGCTTTTTCAGCAGGGGAGGCAGATATTTCCGGGCATCATCGAAGGCAACGTCAGGCGCGAAAAACCGGGCACCTTGGCTTGCATAAGCGTCGATGATCTGCCGGACGCGGCGTCCCAGGACTGCTCGGATTAGGATGTTCGCGTCAAGGACAATCATCTCACCGGGCTGATCCCTTTCCCCGCCGGCGCAGCGCCTTAAACTCGGTCACCAACTCTTCTTCGTCCACGTCCGCGAGGGCCTTGGCTAGGCGGTCCGCTGCAGCTCGGAGCTCGGAAGTATCGGCTGCCTTGGCGCGTTTCCGGCGCGTCGGGACATAGACGCCCAAAGTCTCGCCGCGCCGCGTGACGGCCACGGGAATATCGGATTCCAGGAAACTGGCGATCCGTTCGCGGAACTCGCGTACGCCAACTTTGATGGTGGCCATGGGAATTGTCCTCACTTTAAGTGTACACGAATGTGTACGCATTAACAAGTTCGGAGCACAATGCAGGCTCAGCCGCATCTGGCGAGGCACGGTGTCGTGTGACTTCCACGAGGTAAATACAATCAAGAATTTGAGGCTCTCCGATCGGGTTGCGGGCGAATCTGAGCGGCCGCAAATCCGGCTTGTTACCACATCTCCACAGGCAGGAGTGCCTGTGCTACTGGGACAGTGCGTACAAAACCATACTTTTGGCCAGTAGCCGCAGGGTTGGCGGAAACGATAGCCTTGGCGCACCGAGGCACACTTATGCGCTTTCCAGGCTGTCCGTTTGCCTTGAGACCGTTTTCTGCTTGCCCCGAGCGGAATGTTCGGTTTTGTGCCGGGCATCGTGCGAGCTGCGCGCGCTGCTTTGCGACGGCAATGATGTGCATCGTGTTCGCGACCTTGTGTCTTGCCGGCTGCACCGGCAAGGCTGGTTCGAGCTCCTCGACGCCGGGCTCTCAGGTGCAGGTTTCGATCCAGCCTGGCTCCGCCTCGGTGGCCGTGGGCGAGCAACAGCAATTTTCAGCGACTGTTACAGGTACCACGAACACTTCCGTCAATTGGACTGCCAGCGGCGGGACGATCACGCCGGCGGGCATGTACACGGCCGGGAGCAACACCGGCAGCTTCCACGTCACGGCCACCAGCGCGGCGGATTCTTCGCAGTCGGCGCAAGTCGCAGTGACGGTCACGGCAGCGCCTCCGCCGCCGGGGACGGTTACTTCGATCAGCAAAGACGGCATCACCTGGACGTTCAGCCAAGCCGTTCCGGTGGGACAGTTCGTCAACGGCGATTACTACGTGGTCGGTCCGGTGACGATCACGGCGATTGATCCCGCGCCGACAACTTCCTCGCCATACGAGAACGGCTCAGTGAGAAATTTGCCGACGGCAAACAGCAAAAGCGGCTTCGACTCGAGGCTCAACGACGGAACCGACGAATCCTGGTGGTTCGATCCATCGCTGCGCAGCTATCCGCCGATCACTCTGAATCCGGGAGACTCACTGGTATCGTCCATCAGTCTGGCGCAGATTCACTCGCTGCCGGAAGTGATGCGCGCGTCGGACATGAGCGCGAGCCCGGTGGCCAGCGTGTCCGTTCTCACGGTGCTTTCCGCGATGCCCACGGCCGATGCGTTCCGGCCGTCCTACTGCGATCGCGGCCAAACCATCTATCACGCAAACTCGCTGCAAAGAAATCTGCTGCCGTCTCTCGCGCCGCCAACTCCTTCGGACGCGAATGCCGGGACGCCTACGCGGGCAACATTTGAGGGCTACTATCGCCGCCCGTGGATCGATACCAATCCGTTCCTGTTCGACGCGCCCGCGGAGTACATGCCCAGTTACGGGCAGCACATCGCCTTCGCCGATTCCTACGCGTCGCTTCTCCTAATGCTGAACTTTTCGGCGGACCAAAAAGTGAATCTCACCAATTATTTCGTGCAGTACGGCATCGATCTCTACGGCTGCGTGCAGGCCGGCTACGGATGGCCGGCGTTTGGCGGGCATCGCAGCGGGCGGAAGTTGCCGATCATCTTCGCGGGAATTTTGCTGAACAGCGACGGGATGAAAAATGTGTCGGCCAACTATCCGAATCAGTTTGGCGAAGATATGCAAACGCTATACATCAAGAATCTTCCTCCGGCGGGCACGTACCAGGAGGCGTGGCAGGGCGCGACGGTGATTTACGGCGGGCATTATGGAGTGAACGCGGACGGGTCAGTTGTAAGCGCCGGACTATACGGCCCGTACGAGCAACTCCAGCCGGCCAATTGGCCGCTCATCAACGGCAATGAACAGCTCGGCGAGGCTTATCGGCGATGCTGCACTTCGGTCTCGTGGGTCGGCGAAGCCTTGACCATGCATATCATGCATGCGGAGAGCACTTGGAATTACCCGCCGTTTTTCGATTACGTCGATCGCTGGATGACCGAAGACGATTCGCAAGCGGTTGCAGAAATTAAGGCGCAAACCGGCTTCGACTACAGCGCCAACTGGGAGCGCCAAGGACAAACGCGCTATTGGCTGCAAGGCGAATTTCCTCAGTACACCTTCATCGACGATATGTGGGCCGCCTACCGGCAGTAGAACCAAGTAGGACCACCACTCCTGGCGGTGTCTGCTCTCATTGAAGCTCAGCGCACAAGTACAACCACTTAAGCCAGTGTCCGCAGCAGCTCGCGTTGACTTGAGTTTGAGCGCGTCATAAGATTTGCCGCAATGCCTGATTCTTCCTCTTCCGGACGCATCATCTCGCACTACCGCGTTCTCGAAAAACTCGGTGGCGGCGGCATGGGCGTGGTGTTCAAAGCCCAGGACATCAAGCTCGATCGCTTCGTAGCCCTGAAATTCCTCCCCGATGACGTAGCCAAAGATCCGCAAGCCCTGAGCCGCTTCCAGCGCGAAGCCAAAGCCGCATCAGCCCTAAATCATCCGAATATCTGCACCATCTACGAAATCGGCGACGAAAACGGCCAAGCCTACATCGTCATGGAATTTCTCGATGGCGTGACGCTGAAGCACCGCATCGCCGGCCGCCCGATGGAAATCGAAGCGATCCTCGAGCTGGCCATCCAAATCGCCGACGGGCTCGACGCCGCCCACGCCGAAGGCATCATTCACCGCGACATCAAGCCCGCCAACATTTTCATCACCAAGCGCGGCCACGCCAAAATTCTCGATTTCGGTCTGGCAAAACTCAGGCCCGCGGCCATCGGCGGCTCACTTCTCGACGGGGCGACGGCGGCTACGGTCGCTGCGGGTATATCACCGGAACATCTCACCAGCCCCGGCACGGCGCTCGGCACGGTCGCGTACATGTCGCCAGAACAGGCGCGCGGCAAGGATGTGGATGCGCGCAGCGATTTATTTTCCTTCGGCGCGGTGCTCTATGAAATGGCCACCGGCATCGTTCCGTTCCGCGGCGACACTACCGCGGTAATTTTCGACGCGATTCTGAATCGCGCCGCGGTCCCGCCGGTGCGCTTGAATCCCGAAATTCCGCTGAAGCTCGAAGAGATCATCACCAAAGCTCTCGAAAAAGATCCGCGGCTGCGCTACCAGAGCACCGCGGAGATTCGCACCGATCTGCTGCGCATGAAACGCGATCATGATTCTTCGAGTCGCGCCATTCCGATGGAAGTCGAGCCGCCGCTCGCCGCGCAATCCGGCGCAGTCCGCGAAATTGCTTCGCAGCCAACGCCTCGCAGCACGCCTGCGGCTCCCGCGGCGTCGCCGGTGCCGGGCAGTGCGAGCGGCATCAGCGCCGCCGCGAGTCCAGCGGCCACTCCGGCGAGCGGTTCTACCGCGGTCGCCGCGACGTCACGCCGTTGGCCCGTGCTGACAGGCGCGATTCTTAGCGTCGTTGCCCTATCTGTGATCGCAGTCTTCTACTTCACGCATCGCGCGCCGAAGCTCACCGAAAAAGATTCCATCGTCCTCGCCGAATTCACGAACACCACCGGCGACACAGTCTTCGACGGCACTCTTCGCCAAGGCCTCGCCTCGCAGCTCGCCCAGTCGCCGTTCCTGAATATTCTTTCGGACGAGCAAATTCAGCAAACGCTGCGCTACATGAGCCAGCCGCCCACCGCGCGTCTCACCAACGATCTGGCCCGGCAAGTCTGCCAGCGCACGCAAAGCGCCGCCGTTCTCGACGGCTCCATCGCCCAAATCGGCAGCACCTATAATCTAGTTTTGAATGCGGTGAATTGCGCGACTGGCGAAATGCTGGCCACGGCTCAGGCGGAAGCCTCGGACAAGAATCAAGTCCTCGGCGCACTGGGCAAAGTCGCCTCGGACATCCGCGGCAAGCTCGGCGAGTCTCTCGGTTCGATTCGCAAATTCAATACTCCGATTGAACAAGCCACCACGTCTTCGCTCGAGGCTCTGAAAGCCTACAGCGGCGGCATGCAGGCTCGACGCGACAAAGGCGACGAGATCTCTGAGCCGTTCTTCAAACAGGCCGTCAATCTCGATCCCAACTTTGCCATCGCCTACGCCGAGTTGGGACAAGTGAACTTCAACACCGGAAATCGCGTTCTTGGCGCCGAATACACGCAGAAAGCCTACGATCTCCGCGACCGCGCCAGCGAACTGGAACGCTTCTACATCGAGTCGCACTATCACGATATCGTCACCGGCGACCGGCAGAAGGCGATTCAGGTCTATGAGCAATGGGCGCAAACATATCCGCGCGATTCGATTCCGCCCAACAATTTGGCAGTGGGTTACGGACTTATCGGCCAGCCGGAGAAGTCCTTGTCGAAGGCCCTGGAAGCGCAGCGCCTCGATCCGGAGGATTCCCTCTCGAATCTCGCCGTCGCTAACAGCTATGTGGACCTCGATCGCTATGACGAAGCTCGAGCCACCATCAACCAGGCCGTGGCGAAAAAAATCGACGTCGCCCCTTTTCACATAACTTCGTATCAAGTGGGATTTATTCAGAACGACTCGGCCGTGATGGCCCGCGAGATCGATTATCTGTCCAAAAATTCGCCGTGGGCCGCCGGCACCGCAATGAATCAGCAGGCGCAATCCGAAGCCTACGTTGGGCATCTCGAGAAGGCTCGGGATTTATTCCATCGCGTCGTCGAAAGCCAGAAAGGTCTCGGCAGGAAAGAACCGGCGGCGACCTCGTTGCTCGATCTCGCCGAAATCCTGGCCGTCACCGGCGATACGGCCGGCGCCCGGAAGGAAGCCGCAGCCGCCCTGGAGATCGCTCAGTCCGTGGAGGTCAATAGCGACGCGGCCATTGCCTTCGCATTGGCGGGCGATACGGCTCGTGCCGAGTCGCTGGCGAGCAAGCTGGTTAAGGACTATCCTTCGGATACGAACATCAATGCAATGGTTCTGCCGGAGGTCGGCGCCGCCATCGCCTCGGACCGCAACGATCCTGCAAAAGCCGTGGAACTCCTCCAGCCGGCTCAGCCCTATGATCTCGCAATATTCTTCGAGATCCCCTACGTGCGCGGCCAGGCCTACTTGCAGCAGCATAAGGGCCCCGAAGCCGCCGCCGAATTCCAAAAGATCCTCGACCATCGCGGCATCATGCGCAACCGCATCTTCGGCGCGCTGGCCCACCTAGAGTCAGGCCGGGCCTACGCCCTGCAAGGCGATACCTCCAAAGCCCGCACCGCCTACCAAGATTTCCTAGCCCTCTGGAAAGACGCCGACCCCGAAATCCCAATCCTGCAGCAAGCCAAAGCCGAATACGCCAAATTGAAGTAGTCGAGCGCGCGTTGACTTGCGTGGGGGCGCGGCATAAGATTCGCGCTCATGCCTGATTCTGCTCCACTTTCTGGACGGACCATCGCCCAGTATCGCGTCCTCGAAAAACTCGGGGGCGGCGGTATGGGCGTGGTCTACAAGGCCGAAGACACCAAACTCCACCGCCTGGTCGCCTTGAAATTCCTTCCCGATGAAGTGGCGCGGGATCGGCAGGCTCTTGAACGCTTCCAGCGCGAGGCGCAGGCCGCGTCGGCACTGAATCATCCCGGGATCTGCACGATTTACGACATCAGCGAAGACAACGGCCGGCCGTACATCGCGATGGAATATCTCGAAGGCCAGACGCTGAAGCACCGGATTTCGGGCCGGCCGCTTCCTCTCGAAGACACTTTGGAGCTGGCGATTGAGATTGCCGATGCGCTCGATGCGGCGCACGCGAAGGGCATCGTGCACCGCGACATCAAGCCGGCCAACATTTTCGTCACTACGCGAGGGCACGTCAAAGTGCTCGATTTCGGCCTGGCGAAGACGCTGGCACCGTCAAATACGCCGGCGATAGACGCGACGCAGGAAACCGTCGGCGCGGTGGCTCCTGAACATCTCACCAGCCCGGGCAGCACGCTGGGGACGGTTGCGTATATGTCGCCCGAGCAGGTACGCGCGAAGGAAGTGGATGCACGCACGGACCTATTTTCGTTTGGCGATGTGCTCTACGAAATGGCCACCGGCATGCCGCCTTTCCGCGGCGAAAGCACGGGTTTGATCTTCAAAGCTATTTTGGACGCGGCGCCGGTCCCGCCCGTGCGGCTGAACGCCGATGTGCCGGCGGAACTGGAGCGGGTGATCGCCAAGGCGCTCGAGAAAGACCGCGAGACGCGCTATCAGTTTGCGGCGGAAATGCGCGCGGATTTGAAGCGCATCCGGCGAGAATTCGATTCCACTGCTCGCACGGTGACCACGACGGCCGCTATCGCTTCCGGTGCTTTTGCCTCGGGAGTGACGCCCGCAGCTCCGGCGGAACCCGCTGCAAGCGTGGCTTCAGCAGCCTCGGGTTCAGGCACGGGCTCGAGCACGGTTGCGGCGCATGCCTCTGGAAGTTCTGTGGTCGCGGCGGCGAAGCAACACAAATTGGGTCTGACGGCGGGCGTTGTCCTGCTGCTAGTTCTGGTCGCTGCAGCGGGCTACGGCGTCTACTCGATGTTCAACGGCAAAGCGGCACTGCCGTTCCAGAATTACGCGATTTCGCAAATCACGGACAACGGCAAATCGCAGGCCGCGGCCATTTCACCGGATGGAAAATATATCTTGAGCGAAGTCGACGACGCCGGAAAGGCCAGCCTTTGGCTGCGCCATGTTCCGACCAACAGCGACACGCAAATCATCGCGCCCGCGGATGCCTACTACCGGGATTTCGAGTTTTCTCCGGATGGAAACTATTTCCATTTCCGCAAGGCGCGAACGTCCGTCAGAGATGCGTATGATCTTTACCGCGCACCGGCTCTGGGCGGCAATCCGCAAATCATCGTGCGCGACATTGACACCAACGCCGCGTTTTCGCCGGACGGCAAACGCATTGCATACGAGCGATCTAACGATCCGGAAGTCGGCAAGTTCCAGGTTCTCGAAGCCAATGCGGATGGCACGGATGAGAAAATGATGGCCACGGGACCTCTTTCCGCCTCACATTTTTTTGTTGCGTGGTCGCCCGATGGCAAGCGCATCGCCTTGACGAATTTTGGCCGCGCCCCGGGCCCGATTCAAATGATGGATGTAGCTTCCGGCAAGATTCAGGATTTCGTGGGCTTCAAGGGTTTCGTATTTTTCAAATCGGCGTGGCTGCCGGATGGCCGTGGCCTTCTGGTTCAGTATCAGGATCTCAGCACCGGCCTGAACCACAATCAAATCGGGTTTGTTTCTTATCCGGGCGGCCAGTTCCATGCGATCACCAAGGACACAAACAGCTATGAGTCGGTGACGCTCTCGGCAGATGGGAAAACCTTGGCCACGGTGCAGTCGAAATCGTTGTACACGTTGTACGCGATTCCAGCTGCTGGGACGGGAGCGAACCCTCCCAATCCAGCCATCCCGCAGCAACAGAAAGGCTCCATGACCTTCAGTTGGGCCGGCAATGATGGTTTCTATATCGGGGAAGACAATCACCTCGTACATGTTGCTTCTGACGGAAGCAATAAGACGACACTCGCGACCATTGGTTCGAACTTTTCTATCTCAGCGTGTCCGGACGGGCGGACCTTGTTTCTCTCATTGGTTGGCCAGGGTGGCGGAAGCGGCACGAACGTCTGGCGGATCAACGCCGATGGCAGCAACCTGAGGCAGCTCACGACGGACCATCTCGATAGGGACCCAGAGTGTTCTCGCGATTCGAAATGGGTCTACTACCAAAACGATGACGCGAGTCGTGTCGAACGAGTGCCCGTAGTTGGCGGGACTCCCGAGATTCTGCCAGGAACTCCCATTCCCCACGCTTTCATCTCAGGTCGGTACTTTGATCTTTCGCCAGATGGTCGGTCGGTGGCGTTGAGCATCGAGATAGGCGAAACAGCTCCGGTCCATAAGATCGCGCTGCTCTCGCTCGACGCCGGCCCGCAGCCGCCGATTCGCTTGCTCGATCCTCATCCCGACAGTTCGGATGGCCCAAAGTTTACGCCCGACGGAAAAGCTGTCGTGTATCCGATCACACAGAATGGCGTGGGAAACCTGTGGCTCCAGCCGCTGGACGGTACTCCCGGGCGGCAGATCACGAATTTCAAGAGCGATCTGATCTTGGGGCTGCGGTGGTCGCCTGATGGAAAGAACATCGGCGTGCTCACCCGGCGCATTGACGCCGACGTGGTACTCTTGCGCGAATCGAGCAACGCGACGCAGTGATCCGCGCTGTGGAGACCCTCGTTCCTATCCCGGTCGGCTCGAGCCTCTTCCGCAAATGAATCGCCGCGACGCGTTGACTTGGGTTGGGGCGTTGAATAAGATGCGCCTCAATGCCTGATTCCTCTTCACTTTCCGGGCGGACGATATCGCACTACCGAATCCTCGAGAAACTCGGGGGTGGCGGGATGGGTGTGGTCTACAAGGCCGAGGATGTGAAGCTCGGCCGGTTCGTGGCGCTGAAGTTCCTTCCTGATGAGATCGCTAAAGACCCGCAGGCGTTGAGCCGGTTTCAGCGCGAAGCGAAGGCTGCTTCGGCGTTGAATCATCCGAACATTTGCACCATTCACGAGATTGACGAGCAGAACGGCCAGGCGTTCATCGTCATGGAATGCCTGGACGGCGTGACGCTGAAGCACCGGATTGCGGGCAAGCCGGTGGACACGGACACGCTGCTTTCACTGGCGATCGAAATTGCGGATGCGCTTGATGCCGCGCATGCCGAAGGGATCGTGCACCGCGACATCAAGCCCGCGAATATTTTTGTGACCAAACGCGGGCACGCGAAGATTCTGGATTTTGGATTGGCGAAGGTGAAGCCGCAGGAAGTTGCGGAGTCGGATGCGACGCAGGCGGCCGATGCGGCCGTCGCCGTGGGCGCGGAGCAGTTGACCAGCCCTGGAACTGCAGTGGGGACGATTGCTTATATGTCGCCGGAGCAAGTGCGCGGGAAGGATCTCGATGCGCGCACGGATCTTTTCAGCTTCGGCGTAGTCATTTATGAGATGGCTACCGGGACGCTGCCATTTCGCGGCGAGACCTCCGGCGTGGTCACGGAAGCGATACTGAATCGTGTGCCGGTTGCGCCGGTGCGGCTGAATCCGGATTTGCCGGCGGAGCTCGAACACATCGTCAACCGAGCGCTGGAGAAAGATCGCAACCTGCGTTATCAGCACGCGGCCGAGATGCGTGCCGAGCTGCAACGCGTGAAGCGGGATACGGACACGGGGCGGTTGTCGGCAGCGAGTTCCGGGCCGGTGACGGCGGCGCAGGATACGGCATCTCAGAGCATCACGCAGCCCGCTGCGCAGTCGTCGGGTTCTATTGCGCGCGCTGGATCATCGGCTGCGGTGAGCGTCGCTGAAGTCCCGGCTGCTGGAGGCGGGAAACTCTGGAAGATTCTGGTTCCCGTTGCTTTGATTGTGATTGCCGCTGTGGTCGCCGGAATTTTCTACATGCGTCCGCGGCCCGCGGCACCGTTGGCCGAGAAGGACACCATCGTCCTGGCGGATTTCGATAACACCACTGGAGACCCTGTCTTCGACGGGGCCTTGAAGCAGGCGCTGGCCGTGCAGCTCGGGCAATCTCCATATCTGAACATTCTTTCCGATCGCAAAGTGGGTGAAACGTTGCGCCTCATGGGCCGCCAACCCGGCGACCGCATCACCCGCGACGTTGCCGGAGAACTCTGCGTGCGCACGGGCAGCAAGGCGATCCTCTTGGGTTCGATTTCGAACTTGGGCGGCCAGTACGTGGTCGGCATCGATGCAGTCAGTTGCAACACGGGCGACACGTTGGCCAAAGAGCAAGAAGAAGCCGCGACGAAGCAGGACGTGTTGAAAGCACTGAGTACGGCGACCTCCAGCTTGCGGGGCAAGCTTGGCGAATCGCTGGCTTCTATTCAGAAGTTCGATGTTCCCGTAGAGGCCACGACGACATCGCTAGAGGCCTTGAAAGCCTTCAGCATGGGTATAACGACGTCCCGCACGAAGGGAGACGCAGCGGCGATTCCGTTCATGAAACGTGCTCTCGAACTGGACCCCAATTTCGCCGTGGCCTACGCGAGTCTCGGGCTCGAATACGGCAACCTCGGTCAGGCCAGCCTGGCTGCGGAGAATATCAAGAAGGCTTATGCGCTGCGCGACCGGGTCAGTGAACATGAAAAATACCGCATCACGGCCTTGTACTACGACACAGTCACGGGAGAGTTAGAGCAGGCCAGCCAAGTTTACGAGCTTTGGGCCAAGAGCTATCCGCAGGATTTGGTGCCGCCCAACAATTTGGGGAACATTTATGGCCAGCTTGGGCAGTACGAAAAGGCAGCAGTTGAGACCCAAGAGTCGTTGCGATTGGAACCGAATGCGGTAAACGGTTACGGCAACCTGGCACAAAATTATCTGGCACTCAATCGTCCGGACGACGCGAAAAAAGCAATTGAAGAGGCCCAGGGACGCCATCTCGACGGCGATTTCTTGCACTGGACCATCTATCAAGAAGCCTTTCTCAAAGGCGATGTAGCCGAGATGGAACGGCAAGTAAATTGGGCCGCCGGGAAGCCTGGAAGTGAAGACCAATTGCTGGCGTTCCAATCCGATACCGAGGCGTATTACGGACGGCTGGTGAAAGCGCGGGACTTCTCGCGGCGAGCGGTGGACTCGGCAACGCGTAACGACTCAAAGGAAACGGCCGCGCTGTGGCAGGCAAATGCCGCGCTGAGGGAAGCGGAGTTTGGTAACACAGCAGCCGCAAAGCAAGGTACTGCAGCAGCGCTGGCGCTGGCTCCGGGCCGGGACGTGAAAATGTTCGCCGCCCTGACGCTGGCGCGAATTGGTGAAACCGCTCGTGCGAAGGCCATCGTCGACGAGCTGGAAAAGAGCTACCCGTCGAATACCATGCTGAAGATCTATTGGGTGCCGACCATTAAGGCCGCGATGGAATTGAATACCAACAATTCCGCGCAAGCCGTGGTGTTTCTCGAAGCGGCTGCACCATACGAACTCGGCGACCCGCCGCAGTTACAGCTGGGGACGTTGTATCCCGTGTACGTTCGCGGCGAAGCGCAGCTCACGGCCCACAATGGGGCTGCTGCGGCCACCGAGTTTCAGAAGTTTCTCGACCATCGGGGAATCACGTTGAACTACCCTCTCGGCGCGCTGGCGCATCTTGGGCTTGCACGCGCTTACGCCTTGCAGGGCGATGGCGGCAAGGCTCGTGCTGCTTACAACGATTTCTTCGCGTTGTGGAAGGATGCTGACTCGGATATTTCAATCTTGCAGCAGGCCAAGGCTGAATACGCGAAGCTACATTAGAAGTTGGATGTTGGAGGTTAGAAGAAGAGAGCCAGGCCCTCGGGTGAGCATTGTCGGCGCTGCGGGTCCGCGCACGTTCTTTGCCTCTGGCGATTTTTTTGGTCGTAGGATGCCGGCCCCTCGTCGCTCGGGGTAAACAGGGACGCCCCGCAATAGCATCCGGGGCAAGCCGGCGCTACCCGGGAAGAGACAGGCGCGCGAGAGATTGCGGCGGCGTTTATTCGACGGAAGCGCGCGGCCGGGCGTGCGGTATAATCCGGCAAATTCAGTTTGAGCAAGGAGGCGCAACGTGCCGGACTGGCATTACGCACAAAAGAATGCCGCCGAGGAGCTGGCTCAACTCTCATTTTATTGTATGAAGAAGAAAGATGGCGACCGTGAAATCGAATTCCGGATCACGGTGCGGGAGTATGTGGAGAGGCCGCCCGGGCAGCACTCGCGTTTTTTTGCGGAAGCGGATAAACACGTCAACCAAAATACAGCGGCGGTTCTTCCATGCGGCTGGGGCAATTCGCTGCTGGAAGCGCTGGGCGATTGCATGCAGATGATCCGCCAATTTCCCTACGAGGAATAACAAGCGCGCGGAGAGCGCCACCATGAAATATGCGAAGAAGCAGATCGAACCGGGAATCGTGGTGCTGGAAATGACGGGGCGATTCCTGATGGGCTCGGATTGCCAGGCAGTGAGCGGCGAAATCGATTCGCACATCCTGAGCAATGAGAAGAATTTCATTTTCGATCTCACGACGCTCGATCACGTGGACAGCGCGGCAGTAGGGCAAATCGTGAAGTGCTATTCGAAGCTGAAGAAGGCGGGCGGCACGCTGCGGCTGGCTGGGGCGCATGGAATGGTCGAGCGCGTTTTGAAGATGACGCAGGTGAATAAGGTGATTCCGATTTTCCCGACGGCGGCGGACGCGGCGAAGGATTTTCCGGTGGCGAAGTAGGTTCTTGAGGCTAGCGGCTAGAGACTTGAGGCTGGAAGCGAGAGAAGTTCCTCGCCGGGCGTCCTGCAGTTGCGGGGACGGATTCCTTGACCAGACGACATTTTCTTGAACGGCATCGAGGTGATGCCCTGTGGAGTCGCTCATGGTAAATCGATGGTGACGGCTGCGGCCGTGGCCATCCATTGCGGCGCTCGTATAATTATCATGATGGCTTAGGAGATCACTTGTGGGAGCGGCGGTGAAGCTTACATCTACGGCTAAGGCGGCTGGGTGCGCGGCGAAATTGAGTCCCAGTATTTTGGAGCAGGTGTTGAAGAGATTGCCGCGCGGGGACGATCCCAATGTGTTGGTGGGATTCGAGACTGCGGATGATGCTGGGGTTTATCAGCTCACGCCGGAATTGGCCATGGTGCAGACCGTGGATTTTTTCACGGCGATTGTGGATGAGCCGTTTGCGTTTGGGCAGGTGGCGGCGGCGAATGCCTTGAGCGATGTATATGCGATGGGCGGGCGGCCGGTTTCGGCGCTTTCGATTGTGGGATTTCCGCCGGGGGAGTCGCCGGATTTGTTGGAAGAGATTATGCGCGGGGGGTTGAGCAAGATTACTGAGGCGGGGGCTTCTGTATTGGGTGGTCATTCGATTCGGGATGAGGAATTGAAATTTGGATATGCGGTGACGGGATTGATTGATCCGCGGAAGATTTGGAAGAACGTCGGGGCGCGGCCGGGCGATGTTTTGATTTTGACGAAGGCGATTGGGACCGGGGTGATTGCTACGGGATTGAAACAGGGGAAGATCGGCGCGGAGCCTGTGCGGGCGGCTACTGAATCGATGACGCGATTGAACCGAGCGGCGGCTGAGGCTCTGCATGAATTGATTGCGGCGGCGGGAGTTAACGCTGCGCCGGTGCATGCCGTCACGGATGTGACTGGATTTGGATTGTTGGGACATGCGCGGGAGATGGCGATTGGGAGTGGAGTCTCGTTCCGGCTCGAGCATGAGCGCGTGGAATATCTGCCTGGGGCAATTGATGCGGCGCGGGCTGGATTTTTGTCGGGAGGATTACGGAATAATCAGCAATTTTTAGAGGGGTGCGTGCGTTTTGCTGATGGCGTGACGGAGGAGTATCGGAATTTGTTCTTCGACCCACAGACTTCTGGGGGATTGTTGGTGGCTGTGGAGAAGAAGTATGTGGATGCGGCCGTGGACGGTTTGGAGCGCCATGGCGTGCGCGGTTCAGTGATTGGTGGCGTTGTTGAGAAGAGGTCGCCGTTGATTGAAGTTGTGTAGATGAATCCGCAGACTAAGAAAATGCAGATCCCTCACTTCGTTCGGGATGACAACGTTAAAACACTAGGCGCAAACCAGTAGCGCATGGATCCGATCACTCATGGAATTGCCGGGACGCTTATCGGCAAGGGATTTTTTGCGGAGCGCGAGGGAAAGGTAGCTACCTTCGCGGCTTTTCTTGGGTCTGTATTTCCTGATGTTGATGTGGTTGCCGTCATTTGGGCCGAGATTGTTTCGGACGACCGGCTTGCGACCATCAAACTGCATCGCGGGTTTACACACTCGTTCGTCGGCTTGCCTATTTTTGCGCTGGCGCTGGCCTGGTTGACGCGGTGGTATTGCCGGCGGCGGAACTGGCGCGCGCCTTCCTTCTGGATGCTTACGCTGATTTATGCCGTGGGCATCGCCAGTCACATTCTATTTGACGCGGCGACATCTTACGGTACGCGGCTGTGGAATCCGTTTTCGACCGATCGCGTGGCGTGGGACTTTGTCTTCATCATCGATTTTGTTTTCACGAGCATCGTTCTCGTGCCGCAAGTTGCGGCGTACGTGTTCCGCGATCAGGATAACGCTCCCGTACGGGCTGGCTCGATGTGGCTGCTCTTCAATGTCTCGGCTGTCGGAGTTTGGTGGATCACACGGTGGTTTGGATTTCCTTCTCATGTTTGGATTCTGTTGGTTGTTGCGGCGGCACTGGCGGCGATTTTCTTTTTGCCGTTTGCCGGGGACCGTGGGTTTAGGATCTCGCGGGCGCGCTGGTGCCAGGCGGGCGTGTATGTGCTGGTGACTTACATTGTCGCTTGCGGGGTGGCGCATCATTTTGCGCTCGAGCGCGTGCGGGATTATGCCGCGCAGAATCATCTCGAAGTGATTCGACTGGCGGCGATTCCTTCGCCGCCTTCGCTGCTCGACTGGAGCGGAAAGATTCGCACCGCCGGTGGGATTTACCAGGCGCGATTTGATTTGCGAAATACGCCGCCTGCTTCATTTCAATTTCTTGCGAATTCGCCGCCGGACGCTTTTACCGCTGAGGCTATGAATCTTTCGGATGTGCAAGTGTATTTGTGGTTCGCACGATTTCCGGTGATTCGTTCGCGTACGGTTGGGGATCAGCACATTGTCGAATTTGCAGATTCGCGATTCATGGAACCTGGGCAAAGGATGCCGGCGCCGTTTCGATTCCGGCTGTTATTCGATCCGAATGGGAAATTAATTGAAGAAGATTGGGCGGAAGGGACAGCTGGGTTGCGGATGAAGAGATCGCATATGCCGGCATCCGAGACGAAACCTGAATGAGAGTTTTGGTGTTCAGCGATATTCATGGGGATACGCGCGCGCTGGAGAAGATCGTGGCGCAGCCCGCGGATATTTATGTGGCGGATGGGGACCTTTCTACTTTTGGGCGCAGGCTGGACCGATGTGGGGAGATTTTGGCGGCGCTGGGTGAGAGGCTTTGGGTTTTGCCGGGAAATCATGAATCGCACGAGGAGTCGCGGGAATTTTGCCGGCGATTTGGATTTGTGGATTTTCATCGGCAGGTGAGGCAGCTGGGCGAGACCAGTTGGGTTGGGTTGGGTTACAGCAACATCACGCCTTTTAAGACGCCGGGAGAATACACCGAGGAGCAGATTGCTGAGGCGCTGGCGGCGTTCGATGGACTGAAGACGCTTTATATTGTGGCGCATGTGCCGCCGCGAGATTCGCAATTGGATGAATTTGCCGTGGGGAAACATGCGGGGAGCTCGGCTCTGCGGACGTGGATTGAGCGAGAGAAGCCGGACTATTTATTTTGCGGGCATATTCACGAATGTGCGGGGCGGGAAGAGATGATTGGGCGGACGCGGAGCTTCAATGTGGGGAAGGCGGGAGTTGTGGTGGAGGTTTGAGCGCGCGCGGGAGTTGCTTAGCGCTTGGGAGGTTTGGCTGTCGAGTAGATTACCAGGTGGCGGCGCTCGCCTATGCCCTCGCTGCTCGTGCGTACGCCCTGGGCGTTTGTCAGTTCCAGGTGAATCAGGCGGCGGTCGCGAGCTGGCATGGGGTTGAAGTGGAAAGCTTCGCCGGTTTCGCGAACTCTTTGGGCTGCCACTCGGGCGGAAAGTTTCAATTCTTCCAAACGCAGAGCGCGAAAGCCGGAGCAATCGAAGCGGAATTGATCGAAATATTCGGGCTCGAGATGCAGCCAGCGCAGGGCAATGTGTTCGATGGCCAGTAACAAATCGGCCTGGCGCTCGATCAGCAGAGCTTCGTCGGGGCCGCTAAAATCGATCTGGATTTGCGGCTCGCCGGAGCCGGTGGTGGCATCTTTGGCCAGAGTGATCTCGTAGCGCACATCCAGTTGCGTCTCGCGCAGCAATAGATCCAGGTAGCGGCGAATCTCTTGCATCGCGCCTTCGCGGTCCAGTTTTCCTTCGTGAATTAATTCTGATTTCATCGGCATTTTTGTGCGCCGCGCTTCAAGCGCGGCAGCTCATTTTCTCTTGTTATTGGCCGGCGCCTTGGCGTTCAGCGGATCGGTCTTCACCAGATAGTATTGCTGCACGATGCCCACCAGGTTCGTCGCGAAATAGTAGAGATTCAGCCCGGCGGACAAGCGGAAAAAGATGAACCCGAAAAATAGCGGCATGTAGGTCATCATTTTCTGCTGCGCTTGATCCGTGGCGGGCATGGGCGTCATTTTCTGCATCACGAACATGGTGATGGTCATGACGATGGGGAGAAGGTAATAGGGATCGTGGGCGGAGAGATCGTGAATCCAGGTCCCGCCCCAAGGCGCGTGGCGCAACTCGATGGTCCCCGAAAGCATGCGGTAGAAAGCGAAAAGGAACGGCATCTGCACCAGCATCGGAAGGCAACTGCCCAGCGGATTGATGCCCTCGCGATTGTAGATGGCCATGATTTCTTCGTTCATTTTTCGCTTGCGCGGATCGTTGAAGGAATATTTTTTATAGCGATCCTGGATGGTCTTCACTTCGGGAGCTACGCGCTGCATGTTTTTCATGGAGCGCCAATTTTTTACCTTGAGCGGGAAGAGCAACATATTGATCACCAGGGTGAGCACAACGATGGCCCAGCCCCAGTCGGTGATGTATTTGTGCGTCCATTGCAGGACTTCGAGCAGCGGCTTAGCGATAATGCCGAACCAGCCGAGCTGAACGAGATCGTCGAGCGGCGGCCTTACCGTGGCGAGAATGTGAATGTCTTTCGGGCCGACGAACATGCGCATGGTGAGCGCCTGCGGAACAGCGGAGCCGGCGGCCATCTGCGCTTCGGGCTCCTGGCCAGGCTTGCCGTTATCGTCGAAATCGTGCTGTTGGACGGAGTGCCAGAGATTCAACGTGCCGTTGTTGGGAAGAAATGCGGCGGTGAAGAATTGATCTTCGATGCCGGCATAGGCGAAGCTGCCCGGTTGCTGGGCGCGAATTTCCTGATGGTCGGGCGTGCCTAGCTTTTTCAATTGAAGAACATTCAGCTTTCCATTTTCGTTGTAGAAAACACCGACGCCTTGCGATTGTTTCTCAACGCCAATGTCGCCGAATCCGCCGCGCCAGCCGATTGCAGCGGGGAGGAGATGGCCGTCCACGCTGGCGGTGGCGCTGAGCTCGACGATGTAGCTTTCGTCGAATTTCAGATGCTTGACGAAATCGAGGTGGCCGTCGCTCCAGTGAAGCGTGATTTCGGCGGGGGCTTTCAGAGTGTCGCCTACGTGCGAAGACGTCGAAACTTCGTAGAGGCTCGTGTTGGCCTTCAACTCCGCGGCGGAATCATCCAGCGAAAAGGAGAGCGGCCAGGCGCCGATTTGTTGGGCAGCGGGAACATTGACTAGCTCGAGCGGCTTCGGCGGCTTCTCGTCGTTCAGATATTTTTTCAGCTTCCAGCTTCGCACCACGCCGCCGCGGTTGGTCATTTCGACGCGATACAGAGAACTTTCGATGACGATGGGCTGCTCTTCGCTGGCTTGAACCGCGCCGGCGGGCAGCGGAACCATGGTTTCGACCGCGGGCGTGGCGCCTGCGGCCGCGGGCGCTGCTTCATTCGTTCCCGGTGTCGGCGTCGCGGTGGAAGTTTGTCCCGGCTTTTGCGCGGTTGAAGGAGGAGGCGCGGGGGGCTTGAAGAATTTGCCCCAGACGAAAAGGATCAGGAGCATCAGCGCGAAGGCGATCAGGACGCGCTGCTGATCGGACAGCTCTTTCATCGAGAGGACTCCTGTCCGTGCAGCGGAGCGTGGAAATCGATTTCAGCGCGATCGGGGACGGGATCGACGCCGCCTTTAGTGAACGGGCGGCAGCGAAGCAGACGCTTCAGCGCGAGCCAGGCGCCGCGGCGCGGGCCGTGGACGGCGATGGCTTGCTCGGCGTAGTGCGAGCAGGACGGATAAAATTTGCAATTGCCGCCAAGGAATGGGGAGAGGACGGCGCGATAGAGATGGATGGCGAAAATTAAGAACCAGGACATGATTGTGCGTTTTTGCCCGAACGCAGTCGAGGACGCCGGCCCCGCATGCGGGAGCGGCGCTACGAAAGGCTCGGCAATAAGCTTCTTCATTTCGATGTGGCCTGCTGGATCAATTTCAGAAGCTCCGCCGCTATGGCGGCGAAGTCCGCCGTAGCTACCTGCGGGCGCGGATGAATCACGATGTCCCATCCTGATGCGATCTCCCGGCGATGCAGGCGCAGAATTTCGCGGACGCGCCGGCGGATCCGATTGCGTTTCACCGCGCCGCCCAGAGCGCGTTTCACGCTCAGGCCGAAGCGGCTGACCTCGCTTCCATTGGGGCGGAGGAAGACGACGAATGACGGGCTCGCGCGGCGCCGCCCCTCGCGGTACACCGCGTCGAATTCGGCGCGCCGTACCAGCCGGCAGGCCCGCGGGTAATCGAGGCGCGCGCGATCAGACGCGCGTGAGGCTGTGACGTCCCTTTTTGCGGCGTCGTGCAAGAACTCTTTTGCCACCCTTGCTTTTCATGCGCGCGCGGAAGCCGTGCTTTTTGTGACGGGCGCGCACGTGGGGTTGAAAGGTGCGTTTCGGCAACGCGTGCTCCTAGGTCCGCTCGAGCGGACATGAACGAAAC